>MDTA01204868.1_pt1 | contig 87924 bp, 98 predicted proteins | sample 811151 | NCBI WGS metagenome assembly MDTA01 (sample SAMN05326648, study PRJNA326480) | marine metagenome | isolation source: seawater | place: Indian Ocean: South | collected 2010 | reverse complement strand
TTGAGAACCTTGCTCAGATTCTTCACGCATTTCTTGTTGTAGCTATGATTTCTGTCCATAACTCTTTCACTTGGAGGGTGCTGTCCCCATGCCCAAGCGTTTGAGTCATCTCCATGATCTTTGATGAAGCGAACTTCACCTGCTGTTCTGATCATTTTCCTACGATTCAGTTCTTTTCTTATCTCGCTCATTTCTTCCTCCTTCTTTTCTGTAGCAAATTCTTTGGCTTCTTCTTCTTAGAACTTGAAGAAGAACCTGAGCCTGAACTTGAAGACGAACTTGAAGACGAACTTGAAGACGAACTTGAGGGCTTAGACTTAGAAGACGAACTTGAAGAAGAACCTGAGCCTCCTCCAAAAGAACCAAATCCGAACCCTCCGTCGTCTTGTGTTTTCGCTCTTTGTGCCTTTGACTTCTCAGGCATATATTTATCTGCTAAAGGACCTAGTATTTCCCTTATTTCCTTAATGCTTTTCCCTCGTTCATCTTTTAAATGCTTAATATAGCCCAATAAGAACTCTTTCCCATCTTTAACAGGCCGTCCTAATACTCTTTCTATCATCTTGCGAGCGTTCTCTTGTGATCTACCACCAGAGAGTGGTGAAATGGGGTCTTTCCCACCTCTACCTCTAACATTCTCGTTGTACCATTTGTGGTATTTTAATCTTCGGTCTTTAGATTTGCCTGTCTGTACGGACTTTCCGTATTCGTTATAAATATTATAGCAGTTGCCTCTAGTTTCTACATCACCGAAGAGGTCTTTGAAATAATCATCAAAGCCTTCTTGATTCCAATCCTTAAATTGCTTCAAAGGCTTGCAACTTTTATTAGCTCCCTTTGGGTCAGCCTCACTCTTCCGATACTTTGGAGTAGCCTTTTTTTTTAAGAGTGGCATGATCTCACCCCTCAAAGAAGGGTTTTCATAAGCCATCTTTAAAAGACCCATGCGCTCTTGACGAAGCTCTAAAATGAGCTGTGCTTTCTTACTCATTTCTTCCTTTTTCTTCTTCTCGACTTTAGAGCGATCAAGCTTACCTATAGGGTGTTTAGGTGGCGTTTTCTTAGGGTAAGGCTTCGGGACAATCTTGCGAGTACCCATACCATCTTTCGGTCTTTTATTTTTAGAGTCGTAATACTTTTTCCTATAATTCACCATGTATTTACGTCTTTTAGCACTACCATTCTCTCCCGACTTCGCTTTGCCATAATCTTGGTGTACTTGATAACACTCTCCATCACCCGAACCCTTACCTGGAGACTGATGAGGGTCGCACCCTGTCATTCTAGGATTCTGAAGATTACGCTTACTATCAGCGAGCATTTCTTCGCTCATTTTCTCGAAAGCTAAGTCTTCATCACTATAATTATCGTAAGCCAAGCTAGGCTCAGCAAACCTATGCTTTAAATAGGCTACTCTAATCAGCTTTTGTTTTTCAGATAACGACATGAAGCCACTCCCTACAATCAAGTCTAACTGTTTCCTCTAAGAGCAATATAAACAGGCTAAAAAAACTCTTTAAACCCCTTAACTCTAATCTGATTATCTTTGAGATAAGTTAAACCCTCACTATGGACTCCATTATGATCAAGAGGTGAAATAACCATTTCAATGCCTGCATGATGTATCATTTTAGCGCACATTAAACAGGGGTCGCAGTTCACTATTAACCATTTCCCAAGAGTAGATTGGCCTGTTCTACAAGCATTGAGAATTGCATTAGCTTCAGCATGATGACAGCCGATGTCATTTCTAGTCCCACTCGGAATTTTCAGAGTCGTTCTTTTACAATCATCACCTCCGCAAAGGTGAGAGCTATTTCCTCTCGGAGTTCCATTATAACCCTCACTCACTACTATGTTAGAGAGAGGGTCTAAAATGAGTGCGCCTACCTTTCTGCGACCGCATGGAGAAGCGGAAGAAATTAAGTCACATTGTTGTAATCTTATTTTTAAGTGCTTGGAGTTCATAAACACATTTCCAATCAATAGAGCTGTTATCTCAGAGTGCTAGTATGGTGGACATATAGGAGAATAAAAAATGACTAAAAGTACCGTCATGCTCGACACCTCAGTGCTCATACATGAACCTACTTCTTTGCTTGATTTCTGTAAAGAATCTGAGGTTCTTATACCCATTTACGTCATCATGGAATTAGACGTTTTAAAGGATAAAAAAAACCACGTCTCACACCTTGCGAGAAAGTCAAGCCACCTAATTTTAACAGAAATGGATAACGGAGATTGTGTTAAGATCGTAACTCATACCGAGGAGCTAGATATTAAGTCTCTCGATAGTGCCTCAGAAATAAGGTATGTGGACTTACTCATATTGAAAACTGCTATGAGATACCACGATGAGAGAGAAAACTTCACCTTAGTAACAAGAGATACTAACCTTAGAATCTTAAGCGAAAGCATGGGAATCAAATCAGAGGGATATGTTAAAGATGGGTCTTCAGAGAACACCCTTGAGGGTAAAATTGAAGAAATAACTCCAAGTCCTTTGCTGATGGCAAAGCTACAAAAATCCTATTGGGAGGGTGCTGTAAGATTAACTGACGTAGAGTGCTACGACTACCCACTCCACAACAATCAATATGTGAGCTTTGTAGACAACAAAGAGAGAAGACATTTATTTCAGTATAAAGAGTACAGCTTCTACCCCATAGAAAAAAAGAATGTAAGAACAGACAAATGCAGACCTCGAAATCTTGAGCAAACGGTTGCGCTCGACCTGCTCCTAGACGACGAAATAAAACTTGTTGCTTTATTAGGGAAAGCAGGAACGGGTAAAACATTCTTAACCCTAGCCGCAGCTTTACACAAGAAAGCACAGTATCAAAGAATACTACTTTCTAAGCCTGTTGTAGATGTTGGTAAAGGTATCGGATTTCTGCCTGGGTCTGTAGGAGAGAAATTAGAGCCTTGGATGCAGAGCTTCTTTGACAATCTCGATCAGATCAATCCGTATTGGGACTCTCAGAATGACGAGGGCGCATTCTACTTCGAGAAGAATCACATAGAAATACAGCCGATCAACTCTATTAGAGGTCGTTCTCTAAAGAATGCCTTTATGATCATTGACGAAGCTCAAAACCTCACGAAACATGAGATTAAGAGTATTATCACAAGAGCGGCTGAGGGTACGAAAGTGGTTCTTTTAGGCGACCCTTATCAGATCGACAACCCTTACTTAGACACCCGATCAAATGGACTCGTCTATGTGGTCGAAAAGATGAAAGGTCAGTCTATGTTTGGATATACGAGCTTGCACAAATCTGAAAGATCACAACTTTCCGACATCGCAGCAGACCTTCTTTAAGGTATAATCCCTCAAGAAAGCGAGGGAAATGAAATGACTTGGAAAAGAGCTGACTCTGAAGAAACATCTTGGGAAGAAATAAAAAGTATTCTCAGAGACTTGAGCCATTCAAATTACAAAATAGTAGTGGGTAGTGATAGTCAGCCTTTTAGATGTGGTATCGTCGTAGTTACAGCCATTTGCATTATTTCAGACTCGGTACATCATAGGAGATATTTCTACCAACGCAGAAAAGAAGTATCGAGTAACAGAATGAGTCTATATGAGAGACTCTACTCTGAAACAATGGCGAGCATAAAAGTAGCTGACGAGATCAAAGACTGCATTTCTTCTGCGAGTATAGAAATACATCTTGACGTAAGCCCTGAAAGCTCCCGACATCAGACCTCAAGATACGCAAGTGCCATGACGAGCTTAGTCAGAGGGTTTGCGTATTCTGAAGTGGAAATAAAACCAAATTCTTGGGGTGCTTCCTCTGTAGCAGACAAGTACACCAAGAATTGGTAATCAGTCGTGGACTGTAATCAAGTAAGTGTCAGTCCAATCTTTAAACCAACGATCAAAGCTCTCATTTTCAGGCCAAGCACTCATGTCTATAATGACTTCTCTTGAGTCTTTAGTGATTACAGGCAAAGACGAACCAACTTGAGAGCCTGCTAACATCACAAACATATCAGCAACAAACTCAACACTATGTTTCTTTCTGAGCGTCATATACTCAATAATTTGATCTTCGTCTAGGTTTCGGTCTTGAGCCATAGCCTCTAAGACTTTAGGTAGAGGAATCAACTTAATATGACGAGTCTCTATACCCTGAGAAGTCTCATAAACAGGATAAACCTTATTTCTAGCTCGCCTTTCAAGACGAGCCACTCTGTCTTCTAGTTCTGCGAGCTTTCTCATTAGTCTTCTAAACCTAGCTCATAGGGGAGTCGATCAATCTTTGTAGCCAAATCCCCACACTTACGATCTCGATCAACAAGTTTCTCTAACGTATCTGCTTCAGGGTGGTCGTGATCCCAAAGACCTGTCCCATGACCGATGAGAGAAGCGAAAGCCTTAAATGCTACACGACTAACACCGTCATCTTCACAAATACTTAAACCATTATCGTCGCAAATTCTTTCAACACACTCCTCAAATTTCTCCCTCAGAATCTCAGCCTCTCGATACCCCTTGCGGTCATCTTCAAGACCTGTTTCTTCATGGATAAAGAACACCCATTCATTATCGTCATATCTGCGACCTGCGCTTTTAACAGAGGCACTTCGGAGAGGAGAACCCACTTCTTCTTCAATCTCGTCCATATAATATTCAAGAAGATTCTTAGCGATTTCTTCTTTAACTTTACGAGAAATACGAGAGGGTAGATCAGGTCCGAAACCCTGTCTACGATACGCTCTAATCCCTTCATTCACAAGATTAGTAAATCCTTTGATAGCTCCTGCTTCACTCCAACGACCTTTTAGGAAATGCTTCGCTTGGTTCTTAACGATTGCCTGAACCATTCTGTAAAGATCAGATTCATTAACAATGAAAAGCTCTATCTCCCTAACGATATAATCGTCATCATAGGATTGCTTCTCAAGGTTAGCGACTCTTATTTCTAAGTCTCTTAGGACTGAGTTTGCTGTTCTTCTCATTTCTTTTCTCCTTGCCGTAGTAGATTGAGAAGTTAGTTAAAACACTAACTACGATAAAGAGATTAAGAAAGTACAAACTCAGCTTCCGATAACTCTAGGAGACTCCTCCCCGTCTCTAGCGATCTGACCTGCGATCAGAAACTCAGCGTACCTGCTATTAAGAAGTTGAATACGCTCAGTCGTGTACTCCCACTCACCATGCTTCTCTTCATACTCGACATAAAAAGAAATCATCTTCTCTAGGGCTTGGATTTCGATGTTTATTTCGTGAATGTTTGAGGGTATTTCATCTCGAAGCAATCCCATTTCTTAACCTCCTCTCATAAAGGCGAATCTAAAGCAGGGATTTTATCATGCTTAACAAAGTTAGCGTGGGCAAGAGGAAATACCTCAGAAATCTGTCGGCTAATCTCACGAGCTAGTAGCTTTATTTCCCACTGAGCGTCTTTGTGATCTCGCTTAGAAATGAAACTGTTCACCCAATTGTGAAGTGAACCTGTAGCCCAATAAGTCGTGTAAATATTCTGAGGGAGAACCATTCTCGCCTGCTCCCTTGCAACACCCTTATCAATCATCTGATTGTAGAGCCTTACTGAGTCAGCCACATGGTTCTTGATTGCCGAAACAGCGTCGAGTCTTAAGAACTTAGGATAATCGTAAGGGTTGTACTCAATTATCGGATTGAAAGTCTCATCTAGGCTCGCCTGCCTATTTTTAACATCTTGCTTTCTGACTTCTTGTGGGAAATAAAACTCCAATTTCTCAGAGGTATATCGTCTTGAGATTTCGTTGTAAGAGAAAGTCCTGTGTCTCATCTGCTGACGAGCTACGAACATAGGCACCTTAATCCAAAAGGTCAGTACATTATGTTCTGTAGTTGAGGTGTGTCCTGAGCGAATTAAGAAGTTTGAAAGCCTTTCTTCTCGTTCTCCCATTTCTGTTGAAATCTGATCAAGACTTGCTCTTGCAGCATTGACAATAGTCAAGTCATCTCCCATACTCTGAATGAGCGCAACACCACCAATACCATCATCAAACAGATCGACTTTTCTGTCTAAAAAATCCACTGACATTTATTATCTCCTTAAGTCATGTTATGGTTGCTTATACCATATCAACAGAAGATTTTTTTGCCTTGTTTCCACCCCGATTCAGACAAAAAGACAAATTCTGAGAAATGTGTTGAGCTAAAAGAGAAATACCTTAAGGATAAAAGCACTCCAACAAAAAATAGGTTTGAAAAATGAAAGCAGTTTTAACGTATTCAATCTTTGCCACGATATTGTTTTTGTCAGGCTTGACTCTTACTTGCTTGCCGAGCAAAGTTGAAACTGTAGTTTGGTCTTTACCTCTTTCAAAAGGGTGCAGTTATCCTGCGAAAGAGGTGCGCTTCATTAAAACCGAATTGAAACGCATAATACCTGTAGCTCAGATTCATAAATGCTCTTATGACTCATCAAAAAGATTAGTGAGGGTAAGAACCTACAACTTTGAGCGAGGTTATCAAATGAAAAAACCCACTGAGGAAGTGATCTACAAGTGGAGCAAGTACAGACTCACTCAATATTCTGTGAGAAGAGCAACTCATGGAAATGGTGAAGTTGATATAGAGGTCTATAAGCTCTACAACTAGACCTTAACCTATGATCTCGTACCCCTTATGTTGGAGATAAAGGCTCGCTACTCTTATTGCAGATGCTTTTTTCTGTTGTTTCTTCTGTTGTTTCTTCTGTTGTTTCTTCTCTTTTATTTCTTCCCGTTTCTTCTTTTTACGAGGGTCGCCATCACCACCGTCTTTTCCTCGATTTAGATTTGTAAAGTCTTCAATTTTCTTCTTCTTCCCAAAGAAACGATTAACCTTGTCTCCAACTGTAAATTGGTTTTCTTTTTTGTTAGCGAAATCCTCTATTTCCTGAATATTCTTATTAATCCTCTCTTGGCTTAGACCTTTAGATCCAGGAGACATTGCACCCTCATATTTCTTCCAAGTAAACATACCTGAACCTAAATTCTTTGTGTTCTTCCATTCCTCGTATTTCGTATCAACCTCTTCCTGAGTCCAAACCCCACAGTTTTCTTTAGTTCTAGGAAGACAATTGTTCTTGGTCTTATGCCAAGGCTTTTTAGGGTCGTTAACTCTTCTAATATTTCCCACTGAGGGAATACGAGCTTCTTTAATATACTCAGAGGCGATTTTATCAAAGATGTCCATAAGAATTACTCCTATTTCTTCTTTTTATCAAGTTGTTGAGGCTTATCTTCAGTGTCCTCATTTTGACTCTTTGGGTCAATCCACCGTTCTACTTCACCTTTAAGCTGAACCTGTTCCTCTGTCTTAGTTGTAATGACAGGAGAGCCATGAAATACAGACAGCTTTTCTATGACGGCATTTTGTAGCTCAAATATTTGCTGACGCAACAACTGCATTTGAATCTGAGCGTCTCTCAATCTTGCGATTAGGGCTTCTCTATCTGCATTTGCCGCCGCTAACTTGTCTTTGAGTTCTTCTACTTCTGATGGATCTCTACCACTAGCTATCGCTAACATACTTGAAATAGAACCTGTCAACATACCGATAATGCCTATGAGTATGTCTCGGTTCTTCTCTACAATCTCGTGTGTAGATAAGAAATAGATTAGCTCACAAATCAGAGCCATAAAAACAACAGAAGCCCACCAACCTCGTTTCGCTTTATCACTCTTTGTAAACTGTTTGTTTGTTTGGTTCTCACTCATTTCGTTAAATCTTTCCTAACCAATTCAAATGCTTCGTAAATGTAGTTAAAGACAGCAATAAAAAAATCACCAATAGCGTCTAGTGTTGGCATTGAGCTAGGCAAACCTAAAAGGTATCTGCCTGTGGGGTTGAAGACCATATAAGAAAGAATATAGACCCAAAAAATAACCGCAGGGATTGAAGCTCTCCAAATGAACCACCAAAACCATTCTTTTAGCTTTCGATCTCTAGCCCTAGACCTAATGTATTTCGGACCTCCCAATCTCTTAACTTTATCCGAACCAGGTGGTGGTTGAAGAGACTCTATCGTCTCGCCAACAGCGTATATTTCCTGTGGAGCTTTCACACCTTTAAAACGATACAAACCAACGCAAACATATCTTGTGCTTTTAGGGGTGTGCATATTCACTCTATGCTTAACAACAGTGATCGCTTCTTTGGTGAGCAAAACCTGACCTGCCTGACAAAGACTCATTGTCCGAGCGGCTATATTCTTAGCCAACCCTTCTATTTCTACCCTCTTAGCCCCTACACCCACGAAAAGATCATCTTGCTGTACTTCTATAATCTTCCCCCAATGAATCCCAATTCTAGTCTGAAGCCTAACTTTTGGAGGAACTGTTTTTTGATATTTCAGAGCAAAGTTAACAGCGTCTAGGACAGTTTCAAAAGATAGTAAAAAACCATCTGATCTGTCTATTTCCCTACCGTTAAAACGATAGCATAGATTTCGAGTCAACCTATCGTGAACTTGAAACCATTGAGCTGCAACTTTAGCTCCTGCTCTTTGGACGAAAGCCGTACTACCTATGATGTCTAATAAGACTACTGCTAGGTATTTCTCTTTCATCTTCACATCATAATCTATGGAGAGTCTTTTTCGGGAATCTGACATTTCAAAGCTCTCCCCTTAGAATTCTGAGAGCTGTTTCACAATCGGATTCTAGTATTCTCCGAGACACCTCTTGACCACAATTATTCAGCGAGGGTAGTTTCCCCCCAATACACTCATTTATCTTATCTTCAACAAGTTCACATAAAGTTTTCGATTTCTCTTGGACTTGTGGGGTGTCGTCGCAGGAAGAAAGAAATAAAATTATAAGAAAATACAGTTTATTTAGTTTCATCGTCTTCTCCCAACTCCTCATCTAAAGTTTCTTGGCAATAAAAGCATTCGTGATCGCAATATCCGCTTAAACATTCCTCCAAACATTCGCAACCGTCTATTTCCTCACAACAAGGACAGTAGCTCGTATCGGCAGGCATACTCACTCTTAAACCTTTAAAGGCTCTCCACTGTCATCGAAGAGCCTCTCTATTTCGTAAGAGCCGTCTTCACCTACCTTGACTGACCAAAGGTCTTTCGTAGACTTGTGGACTAACTCACCTGTCGCATTAGAATTAGGGATAGTTAGAGATGGACCTGAAAGGACAATAAAGTTATCTAAGTTAGCCACTCGCATAGTAGCCACTCTAATAAAGTCTACAGGTACTCGATCAATCTTATCTCCCCTGCCGTCCCACTGTACGAAGACTTCTCCCTCTAAAGAGGTAACTTCTCCCGAAGCGGTACGAACCGAAACAACAGTGCCTTTAGTGCCTGCTGAGGGTAGCGTGTTAGGGATTAGAAGACCATTATTTGTCGTAGAATAGACTCTCACACCATCGGTGAAAGATGATGTATCAGCATAGACTTTGCGCCCGTAGCTAGTGAGGTCTGAAATCTTAGTAGAAAGAACCTCGTCCATGCTTGAGGTCTTTACACTACCGAAACTAATGCTATCCCAAAAGTTGCTCATACTTATCTCCTAGATACTGTTGTTCAAGTAAATAGGAGATATAAAGAAATAAGCGAAAGCCCCTTTCCGATATATTCAGAAAGAGGCTCTCTAAGCGTTCAACCGACCCTCACCCAAGAGAGTAGTCAATTTATTCTTGCATTAACCGAGAACGTCGTCAAGCACATCGTCTACGTCAACACTAGAAGACATAGAGCTATTTCCAACAGGAGAACCAACCTCACCACTGAGCTTCTCTCGTATCTGATCAATCGTCAAATCTTGAGCAATGTCGTTTTGAAGATTAGCGTGAATACCCTTAGCCACATCGACAACACTGCTGAACAGCTCAGTCTTCTTAGCCTTAAGAGTCGCAAGAAGAGAATCACGACAAGGTGAGAACGTCATTTTGTGGTACTGAGGGTCAGTTACCACAACATTGAGGTCATGCTTGGTGAGAGGGAACTCTGCGTGAATAGCCTCAAGCTGACGGTACTTGTCAAGAGAGAAAACCCAAGTCTTGATCTCAAACTCACCATTTCCAAGACGAGTTTTGTCGAGAATACCATTAGCGTCAACAGGCCAAAAAACGAGCGTGGTTGCGATAGCGGTCTTTGAGGTTGAGCCTGCAATCTTCTGATACTCAGGTCCGTGGTCTAAGAAATAACCAACACCCTTAGCATAGAGACGACGACCTCCCTTAAAAACAGGTGCGTCTGAGTCGAGATCGGGGTTGCCATTCTCAAGACCCTTAAGACCGACAAATGAAACACGATACTTGCCCTTTTGAGGCTTCCAACGAGCTTTACCTGCTGAAAGGATTGGAGAGGACGAACCAAGTGTAAATTCTGAGAAACCACCCATGTGTGGGACTCCTTATGTTTGTTGTGCCTTACGGCTGTTAAGAGAAAGAGCGTGGGGCTTTTCTTCCGAAGAGATTTGCCTTTGCTCAAGGGGTATATATAGTAAGGGGAGAAATTTTGACGAACTTTTTTTTATTTTTTTTAAGAGAAGTCGTCTAACAATGCGTCTAGGTCGAAATCTTCGATCTTTGCGTGATCTACTTTCTCTAAAGGCGATGATAGAAATGCGTCTACCTCAGCACTAGAGTTAGTCGCAGGTTCAGAAATAGCATCACCACTCGTAGCCTCATCTAGCAAGTCGTCTACAAAAGATTGAGTATCATTTCTCAGAGAGCTGTCGGCTTTGATAAGAACTTCAGACTCATTTCCAAAGTCCTCAACAGAAACAAGGTCGCCTGCGATTTTTTTGTCTACCTTTTGACCCCAACGCTGACCTAAAGCGATCTGCTCTTGGCAGAGCTTCAACTGATCTCTAATGCGCCCCTGTAAGTCTTTAAGGTCAGTGCGCTTCGCCTTGATTACTTTAAGCACGTCTTCAAGGTCATGCACCGCTAACTTACACTTGTTAATCTTAGACTGTATATGCACTAGCTGAGTCGAGGCCAACGCTTCTCGCTCTTGCTGAGATCGGCCTTGTCTTACATGAGGGTCTTCAGCCATTAATCGTGTTTGCTCTAAATTGTACTGAGTCTCAGCAACTAACAAGTCTCTTTTATACTTATGGAGGTTCTGAGAAACCTGCATGAAAACTTTCTCAGTCTGAGAAAGGTACTTCCGAGCTTCCGCAGTTTTGTTATTTAGCTTAGATGGTCCAAACTCGATAGGGTCGGGGTCTAGCTCCACGTCCATTTTTGAGAGATTTCTGTAGATACTCTCAATGTATTTCAAGTCTACGCTCATATATTATTTCTCACCTAACTTAGCGATCAAATGAGAGAAATTCCCTTTGATCTTTTTGTTTGCCATTTCTGCCTGACTCAGAGTGATCAACCCACTTGCGGCGGCCTGCTCGTGGGCTAGAATATTAACTTCTTTTGAGAGAATGTGAGAAGCAATCTTCGCTTCCTCAAGGCTCAACATTTCAGAGTCGTCAGTGTCTGTAGGATTACCGTAATTTGCTGTCATTGAAAGAAACACATCACCACCACTTCTAGGGCTTTTCACAATACGAGACACCATGATTTGTGATACCTTCGTACCGTTCTTAATCATGGTGATTTTTTCTTTCAATTCATTTAGTTGGTCTTGAGTCATTTTTTGACTTCCATTTCTCCCGTCATGGGGTTGAGTATATGCTTATATATATCAGAAGCGAGTGTGTAATCCGCACATAAGATTATCAGAAGATACATTTGATACTGAAATAGCCACAGCGTCTCGCTCACCTACGAGATAAACCTTTTCCTTAGCTCTCGTAACTGCCGTGTAAATGAGACTTCGCTGTAAAAGATTAGTGCCATGATCACATGACATAGGCATAAGGATAGTGTGGTACTCTTGCCCCTGTGCTTTATGTACTGTTGTCGCATAGGCAAGTCTGAGTAGACTACCAACCCTCTCTATAGGTAAAGAAATAAGTTGGTTATTTCCCCCTTTAATCAACACCTCTACAGCAGAGCCTGAAATGTGATGAACAACCCCAACATCTCCATTAAAAACTTCAAGATCATAATCATTCTTAGTGAACATAACCCGATCACCTACTCGAACTTCGTCATTTCCTACCTTAACTGCTCTATGACCTAAAGCATTAGGATTAAGAACAGCTCTTATTTCCCTGTTGAGGTTAGTTACACCTAACACTCCATGATGAGTCGGACTCATTACATGAAATTCAACACCATCAAGTTGAAGCTCTCGGCATTTCTCTAAGATAAAGTCGAGCGTGTCAAACTTGGTGTATCTGTCCACCATTTCATATTCACCCTCCTCATTAGGGATTTGACCTGCATGAATACAGTGAGCCGCTTTAACTACACCACTGCCCTCACCTTGTCGAAATATAGTGTCAAGATGAACACGAGGGAGAGCTTCAGACTCGATTATTTCCTGAAGCGCAAATCCTGCTCCTACGGGGGGCAACTGAGCTATGTCTCCAACCATGACTACTCGACAAGAGGGTGAGATACCACGGAGTAGTCTCCACATTAAGTGTAAGTCAACCATACTCGCCTCATCTATGATGACTACTGTCTCAGAACGAGGGTTATGTGGGTTATATTTCCAATGCTCTCGATGTCTGTCTGTCTCTGCCTTAGTTGACATTTCTTCTTCAGACTTCTTTATGCCCTCATAATCCGATTTCTCTTTCTTCTCATCATCAGGCATACCTGCACCGAAAGCTCTATGGATAGTCATAGCTTCGATACCTGTAAGACTAGAAACACGTTTAGCGGCAATCCCTGTAGGAGCAACCAAAAGTATTTTCTCTTTCCTTTCGATTAGAGACTTACAAAGAGTGTTTAGAATTGTGGTTTTTCCTGTCCCTGGCAACCCCGTAACAATACTAGCAGGCTCGATCAAACCCTGTTTGACAGCTTTAATCTGCTCGTCAGTCAGAGTAAATCGTGAGTGTTTCCTTATTTCATCGTCTTTTATTTCATCGTAGAGGTCTTCCGAATGTATATTTCTTTCTTCTGCTAAGAGGTACTCTGAAACCTGCTTTTCCATCTTGTAGAAATGAGGTAAGTAGAGAGCGTTCTTACCCTCGATCTTATCTATGATCAAACTCCCATCTTCTTTAAGTTGCTTGACGATCTTAGCAATCTCTCTCACCTCAGAAATACCCGTCAAGATAGAAGCGTCTCGGAATGCAGTAGAAGAGTCTAGGTAGCAATGACCTTGACTCGTAGCTTGCTTCAAAGACCAAAGAATAGAAGCAGAAACACGCTCTTTACAAGCAGGGTCAAACTCACCTTTTAAGCGCAATGCAATGTTATCCGCTACTTTAAAAGTGAGCCCCTTTTGGACAAGATACCAAGGGTTCTCAGAAATGATTTTGGGGTTTGCACTTATTTCTCTCCAAAGAGAGTTAAGAACTGAAACACTTGCGCCTGACTCAGCAAGGGTTGAAAAAACCTCAATGCTCTCTTGGAGAGAGGGGTCGCTCCAATCAGCCCACTGAGAAAGAGAAGAACCCTGTAAGAATTTGGGGTTTATAGGAGTTCTTTCTATTTCTATAGCAGGGCGACCTTGCTTATCAAAGGTTTTTTTACCTTTGAAAGTGATTACAGTGCCTCTCCCAACAGGTCCTGCTATTTTGCCTTTCACAACGGCTGAGGTTGTCTCTGCACCGTGAGAGACAAGACAACGGAGAACATAAAATGGTGGGTTGGCAAAAATCTGCCCTAAGACTTTGGCTACGCAATACACGCTGATCTCCTTTCGTAGAGACTGATAACGTGTAGTACATATCAGAAAACTTTGAAGTCTTAACTAATCTTCATCACTGAATAGCTCGTAGTCTTCTTCGTAATGCTTATCTTTGTACTTACCTTTAGCGAGAATCTTTTCAACGATCATGTCATTTTCTCTCTTAAGTAAGAACTTTTTTCTAACCGCTCTGAAAGAAATTTTCCCTAACTCTTTGACTAGTTTCTTAGTTCTTTGAGTCCCAAAAACTCTGCTTGTTAAAGTTTCAAAAACACTGTTTGAAACACTTTTCTTCATCAAGCGATTTGCTAAAATCTGAACCGCATCCTGAAAAGTATAAAACACTTCATTTGAGAGCTGAGGTAAGGTGTCCATTTTACGCCCTCTGTTGTAAGCGTGTCTCTTATCAACAGCAGAATCCACTGCACTCTCAAAGTCTGCGTCTGAAATACTCGACAAAACCTCGCTTAATCTTGACTTAGCCCATCTCCTAATATTTGCGTCTTTCTTCTGACTTTCGTTCATGTAAATAGGAAGAGTCGCTAAAAGAGACTGTATTGCGTCTCTTGGTTCTTCTCCTCTGCGCCTAGCCATTTGTGTAGCTAGATTACTAAAGTGCTTTGATTTCTTAACTAGCAGATCAAAGAAGCTCTTAGCCCAAGTAATTTCATAAGCGTCTTCTGCTTCTTCTCTCTCTTCTACATCGACAATTTCATCTAAGAAATGATGAAGCAACATCGAAGTGAACTTATCGAGAACTGAAGCCTTTTCTTTATCCTCTAAAGAAGCTAAAAATTGGTCGGATTTCAAAGCGTCTTTGAAAGTCTCCTCTGCTTTCAAAGGAATAGCACTTCGCCTCAGAGTTATTTCTTCGTCTTCAGAGAGGTTTTCTCTATCAGCTTGTCTGCTAAACTCACTCATCTTGCCCAAAATCTCCAAGGTGAGTTTCTTTAGTTTCCTGTCGAACAGGTCTTGAGCGATTTCTTGAGGGTTTGACTTAACCGTATAACGCTCTTCCCATTCTCCTCTATCTCTTAAGATCGAGTCCCAAATGTGCAAGTAAGCACCTTTAACAAAGAAGTCTAATTTCTTCTTTTCATTTTCTGCTATCTGCTCTGCCACAGTTTTTTCAGGGTTAGGTTCAAGATCAACCTCAATGTTGTGTTTAGCGACGAACTGAGCAAACTCATCAAAATCGGGGAGAACACGTTCAAAAAGACGCTCATTAAAGAGGGACATAATGTTGCGAATTAAGCGAGACTTTTCAATCTTAGAAAGACGAGTAGAGTCGAGCATTGAGCGTTCGACCTCTTGAGATAGCTGTCTCCATTTAGGCTCTCTCTTAATAGTAGAAAGAGCAACATCACCAACGAACTCAGCTAAGCTATCTGCACCCCCTGTCGGGTCAGGTAACTGCTCATAGATTGTCTTAGTGGAAGCATAAAGATGTCTCAGAACTTCTTTTCTCATGTCGAACCTCACCTTGGATTTTAAATTCTCTGACTCTTAACAGAGATAAATAATCTATCGTGATCAATTAGAAGCCATACGAGCTTGATTTTCTAGGTAAAGTCGAGCTGACTTAGAAATCTCAACCACATCAATGCGAGAAGCTTTTAAACAAGTTTCCTGCTCTACTTTCTTAGCGTCCATTTCAGCTAAGACTCTCATAGAGTAAAACTTCTCAACTCGGCCTTTACTCAAGTAGTGAAGGGGTTGCCCTGTTGTTTTGTTTTGAACGTAATACATCAATAACCTCCTTGTTATTATAAGAAATGTATATTTAAAAACCTGACCAATCAAACTCGCCTGCCATACCATCGGCAGAATACTGAGTTACGACACCCTCAAAAAAGTTGGTGTGATCATCTCCACTCACAATCCAATCAAGCCATGTGAGAGGGTTCTCTTTCTGTTTGAAGATGGGCTTTAAGCCCAACTGTAGAAGCCTACGATCAGCCAAGTATCTGACGTAGGTCTTGAGATCACTCTTAGTGAGATCATTCATTTCCTCACCGATAAAAACAAGGTCGATCAGAGCGTCTTCATGTTCTACAGCTTTAGTGTAGTTGGTGTAAATATAAGATTTCAAGTCATCGTTTACGACTTCAGGGAGTTCCTCGCAGTAAGCGTGAAATAGCTGAGTCATACCCTCAACGTGAGTCGTCTCATCTCTAATACTCCATTCAACGATCTCACACATACCCTTCATCTTCCCCGATCTTTGGAAATTAAGAAGCATTACGAAAGCGGAGAAAAGACTCATACCCTCATTACAAACGGAGCGAGCCAATTCAAACGCCAACTGCGCTTTGTCAGAAAGACCCTGTGGTGCGTTGGTCATAAACTCGATCTTATCTGCCATTTCTTTGTACTTCAGAAATGCAGAGTATTCTTCTTCCGCAAGACCAAGAGTATCATTCAAAAGAGCATAAGCTCTCTGATGAGTACCCTCACGATTAGCGAAGCTCAAAAGCATATTTCTGATCTCATTATTTTTGAAAGCAGAAATGAAAAGGTCGCAGTAATTACCACCGACAGCGACATCTGATTGTGTGAAAATTCTGAGAATCTGAGTGATGTGCTGTTTTTCATCATCACTCATTTCGCCACCTTTCCATTGGTTCACGTCTTCTTGGAGACGTGCTTCCCAAGAACCCCAATGGATTTTCTCATGTCCCTCGGCAACTTGCATAGCCCAAGGGTACTGAAATGGCTTATAAGTCTTACTGAAATCTGTAAGAGACATACCTTGCTCTCCTTGTAATTTGATAAGTCATAAAGATATACCTACAAGGAGAACATAAACAAGCTAGTGCCTGTTAATAGTGTCTTCTAAACTGCTCTCGTCTTCTTCGAGCAAGTCTTATTTCTGATGGGTGTGGTTTGTTCCACTCGACCTCACCATCACTAAGCATTTTTGCAGCTTGAGGGACTTGTTCAGGCTCGATAACAGGCATTTCTGAGCGATCTGGCGCCCAAGAAGGAACTCTCTTACTCATACCCTTTACGTTGTTAGACATGGTAGCGATACCCTCTTCAACAGAGCCGAATTCTTTTTCCAAGATACTCTTGATCTTATCGGCAGTGTTGAACTTATTTCCGTTAAGAACAAGTTTCCTCAGCTCGTTCTCAACAGCCTGTGGTGTGTACTGAGTAATATCACCCGTACCTGCTTTACCACCACCGACATTAAACTCGCCCTTAGAGACGATGTTTAAAACCTTAAGAAGATGACGACCCTCAAGGTCTGCCATATAACCACCAACATCAACACGAGGACCAAAGGCGATGATAGCCGCACTCCATCTGTGATGTCCGTCCATAATTTGACCATCATTGGAAATGAGAGCACCAAGATCAGTGTCAAGATTACCGTTAAGCATAGCGAGAGCCATACCTACGGACTTACCCAAAACCATTGTAGTCTGAGAAGGATTTAAACGTCCTGCTGAAACCTTAGTTTTCCTGACTTTAATCTTGTCTTTATTTCCGTCTCCATGCTCTACGAGATACTTAGCCAAAGCAGGGTCTACGTTTGATAAACGTCCTGCGTTATCTATTTCTCTCTCAAGCATATCTTCTGTGTAAACTTTAGCAGACTGTCGCTCAAGGCGAGCCACTCTTATCTGCAAGTCTCTAAGGACTTCTGACGCTAGTCTTCTCATTTCTTGCTCCTTATCGTAGTGGTAGGTGTATCGAGAAGTTGGTTAAAACACTACCTACGATAAAGAGATTAAGAAATTATTAAAACCCTAAGTCTCTCGCTTCAGACCTATCAACTGTAAACTCAACACCCAAGCCCTCAAGGTCTTGAGCTAACGAACGGAACTCTTTCAAGTCTCTGTGGGCGCAAGTCAGAATATAGTCTGCAAAAGGGAAACGACCACTCCGATACATGGGATATTTTTTGTCTCTCTCTATAGAAATATGAGAAGACTCAGCCCTAGCAAAGTTCTCAATGTATCTTCTTATTAGTTTATGAGTGCCTTTCTTTTTATCGTCGTCTCCTATAACAACAATAAAGTCTCCCTCTTCCACAAAAACTGTAGTAGGTGAGGGTTCAGAGTAGCCAGGAATAAAATCTTTCCCTGCACCTGCGTTGCCAGGAGTATACAAAGTAGAAAAACTACCCATTCCCATTTCCATAGGGTCATAGCCGAAATTTCTCTCGATTTGCTTAGGGGGTTTACGGTCAAAATCCGTCATCTGAATTCCATCTGGAAGTTTATACGCTGATTGCTTTTCAAGACGGGCTACTCTTATTTCTAATTCTCTAAGGACTTCTGAAGCTAGTCGTTTCATTTCTTCTCTCTCCTCTTTAACGGGTTTTGTTCAGGTGTTTAAGTTGCTTTCTTAAGAAAGACTCAATCACATTGTCTAAAAGACCCGACTCACACATAGCTTTGCAAAGGTCAGCTTTGGACACCCTTTGAGCCATTGTACCTCTCACACCTGTTACTTCAAAAAGAACCTCATCATCAGTAATGATTAAGTCTTTAGAGTCCCAATATTCGGGTCTAAACTGTCCGTCTTTCCCTTGTATAGCTTGACCCATGTTATACATTTTTTGAGCTTCATGTATAACATCACTCAAATGAAGATATTCTGTATCGCCATCGTGTGGGTGAGTAAACTCAATGGGACTTCTTGAGAACTTTGATTGTTTCTCAAGGTGAGCTACACGAACTTCAAGCTCTTGAATTAATTCTGACGCTAGTCTTCTCATTTCTTACCTCTTTACCGTAGATGTTGATAACTACGATAAAGAGATTAAGAAACTATCAACCCTGACAGCTCATACACTCATCTATTTGAAAGTCTTTGAGTGCTTTTCGCTCTACTTTAGACGAAACCTTGTCTGCCACAACTCCTGCATTAGTCCGAAGATAATATAGCCCTTTCAGCTTCTTCTTATACGCAGAAAGATGAACCGCATTGACGTAATTCACGTCCGAACCCGATGGGAAAAACAAGTTGACCGACTGCCCTTGGCATATCCATTCCTGTCGAACCCCTGCGTGTTCGACAACCCACATCTGATCTATTTCAAATGCCGTCTTGAACGTGTCTTTCTCTAGCTGAGTTAAGAAATCAAGGTGCTGAACAGAACCCTCGTTCAAGATGATGTCCTGTTTCACCTTGTCGAGCCAACCCTCTTCACTCGCTTGAGGTTTCTTCAAAAGAACTGCTTCAAGGTGCTTATTAAACTGAAGAAATGACCCTGCCCTAGTACGGTAAGTGAAAGCGTTCGATTTCCAAGGCTCAATGCTTGGCGATGTGTTCAGAATGATCGCTGAGTTGGCGTTCGGAGCAATCGCCAACAGATGGCTATTTCTGCGCCCTGAACCCACTCCATCTTCATATTCCCCACGCTCTTGAGCCAAACGCTCTGTCGCTCGCACTGCTTTCTCTTTGATCGTAGAATAAATCTTACGATTTGCTGACACAGCAAAGATCGACTCAAAGGGAAGACCTTTCTTCTGTAGGTACGAGTGAAAGCCCATAGTACCAAGACCCAAAGACCTCTCAGCTTTAGCCGACTTAATCGCTCTCGACAATTCATCAGGAGCGTTGTCTATGAAATACTGAAGTACGTCATCAAGGAACTCAATCAAGTCCTCTACGATTGTGGTGTCTTTCCACTCGTCAAAGAACTCAAGGTTCAGACTAGAAAGACAGCATACGGCAGACCTCTCCTCTGAGGTTGGAAGATGTATCTCATTACAAAGGTTCGACCCGTGAATCTTCAATCCCTTATCCTTAAGAGGCTGTGGGAGATGACGGTTCGCTTCATCAATAAAGTTGATGTATGGCTCTCCCGTCTTGAAGCGCACTTTAAGAATTCTCTGCCAAAGCTCACGAGCGTCTACGGACTCTCGAACAGAAGAATCAGAGGGGTCTACTAAATCCCATTTCTCACCATTATAAACTGCTTCCATAAACTCGTCTGTTACATTCAAAGCGTTGTTCAGATTGAAACATTTCCTGTTGGTGTCTCCACCTGTGGGTAGACGCATACTCATAAACTCAACCACATCGGGGTGTGAAATATCTAGGTAAGCCGCATAACTACCTTTCCTAGTTGAACCTTGACGGTAGGCAACCATATCGCTGTCTACTGTCTTCAGAAATGGGATTGGTCCAGGAGACTTGTCTGAAACGGAACGAACTGAACTCCAATGACCTCCGACACCCCCTCCCTTAACACTCATCCATCTCAACTCTTGAGTGTGAGAAATGAGTCCCTCTACTGAGTCAGGGACAAAAGACAAGAAGCAAGAAATAGGCAGACCTCTTGTCTCTGCATTAGACAAGATAGGACTCGAAAACATGAACCAACCTTTACAAGCGTACTCATATATCCTGTGCGCTAACTCTCCGTTCTTAGAATAAAAATGAGAAGCTCTTTTGAAAGCCACCTGTGGACTAACCTCTCCCTTTTTCATGTAATATTTCTTTAGTAAAGACTCTGCGTGGTCTGAGAATCTGAAGTCAGACATACCCTCTCCATTAACGTAAAATTTAGGACTTAAAGTGGTCAAGGTCAGAAACAAACCCTCTGACCTCACTCGACAAATCAAGTCCTAATAGGGGGCTATTAAGAAATCATTACTCTAGCCAAACCCGTTTTTAACGCTGTAAAGGGAGACACAACCCCACTAAGAGCAAGGTTTTCGCATTTATACAGCACACCTAAAATTTCTCGAATTTTTTTTGTCGTGTGGGTCTTTGCACGAGGAAGTAGTACATTTTCGACCAACCATCTATTCTTACCCGTTCGGTCTACAATATCTGACAAGTTCGTAACTTTAGCGTCCAATAAAAGCCGTACCTCCAACACCCCAAGTGTGGTCGAATGGAGCAACCCCCTACAGATATTAACCGTTGGGTCTTGCTTTCTGTTCTGCTCAAACCTCGCACACATCTTTAAGAAATGACGAACATCTCCTCCGTAAACTGAGTCTACAAAAGGCAGACCGTCCATCTCTGAAAGCGGAGCAAGAACACTCATCACCTCTTTAGGTGTTATTTCCTTACCCTCACTCGCATAGGCCAACTTCATCGCTTCATATCTCAAGATACCTACGTCTTGGCCTACTCGACTCACAATACTCTGACAGATCGCAGGAGAAATCTCTTTACCTCTACCCTTGACCATTTTTTGGAGCAAGTCAGCGCACCACTTCGCTTTCTTGTAAGAAGCAGGCTCGTTCATCTCTTCCTTCTTCTTAACACTCATCACCTCTTTAGGTACGACCCTACCTGCGAGAAATAATACAGGCACTTCTGTTTGGCTGACAACACCCGATAGCCCTTTCAAGCTCTTTGGGTTCTCTAACACGACAAACTTATTTCCCACGTCAAATAGACCTGTTTGAAATGCTTCTGAAACCTCTGACAGACTAGACTTCTTACCGTCTATGTAGATCACATCAAAACCCTTGCTCAGATTCTCATTTATTATTTCCCTCGATCTCAACTGAATAAGCTCTGAAAACGTACCATACAAAACATGATGTTTCTTCATTGATGTACTCCTAAGAAATACCCTTTCAAAGCCTGCAAGCTGATTATCCTACGAGACAAAAGAGCTTTGATACTCTCTGTATAGAAACTCAAACCATCTTCTTCAAGCAAGACCTCAACGTATGCCTCTAAAAAAGCCCTCGTATCTTCTTTGCCGACCTTGTTAAGTACCTTGATAACCCCCAACAGGTTATCTTCTCTTAAATCGCAAAATAGAGCCTTAGCTTCATCGAAGAACACAGACTCCATGACAGGAGCGTAATGAAACTTCTCCCCACAGCGTGATCTGATCGTATCGGGTACGCTCCCTAGATCATTAGCCCACAAAATAAGAGTGGGTGAGTGAGGGGTCGGCTCTTCAATCCTTTTCAACAGTATGTCGAGAGTTGAGGGGTCAGCTTCATCGAGAGGACCTGCTACTAGGGCAGGGTTGTTATGGGGGTGAACTTGAGTGAATAAAGCCAACAGCTTTCGTACCCCATCAACTTTCAAGTCTGAGATTGGTTCATGGACAAGATGGTAGCCCTCTAATACTTCGGCTAAGCCCTCTTGAACACCTCTACCGTGATGTATAAAAATCATGTGTGCCTCCTTGGTCTAAACCCTTATATAAGATTTATGTTGAAGTTGAACGATCAGTCCTATATAGACAAACATGATCTTCTAACACCCTGTTAGATAGTGGGCTCTCCCTTCCGACTAGAGCAACTGAGTTTCACTCGACTAAAAGGAAGCAACCCTACGGAGTTTGTGAGAACTCTTAGGTAAGGAACCCTCAAGAGGGGAAACCCTCTCGGTTGCAATGCGTACCGACAGATCAAAATCAGTACAGGAACTCGGCTCTCCCTTTGGGAAACCCTGTGAGTTGGTCTTAACAGATAGAACTCGTTTCTCCGTCTGCTCATTCACACCCTCAGATTCATCTCTTGAGACTAGGTAGGTTATCTTCCCCCTCCTAACTAGTGTCTCAGATAGAAATGATCTTTATACCTCTCTATAGGTAAGGGTACTTTACCCTCTCTAAGAAGAAGATAATAAATTAGAGATAAGTAAAGAGAGAAGACTTAAAGAACTCCCTACTAAAAGAAATGAAAAACATACAGATACTACACTAACTTCATCTACACATCATACAGCTTATACATATACTCATATAACAACTTCAACTGATACAACTACAAGTTCTACATGAAATACACTGACAGAAAAACATTCATCTTCTTAAGAAATAATTTTTATATGCTTACTCTCTTTTACCAAGCTGAAAGTTAAGGGGAGATAAATGTTTGTAATAGACAACCAAACTCTGAAGAGCGAAGACTTCGGAGGAGTAGATATTAATGAAGCTAATTTCATAAGAAACAATATGAATGCCTGTCTGTTTGAAGACACCTCTTATAAAAGTCTAGTATTTGAGGGTAACGAAGCATTAAACAACTCTTTCAAAGGGTCTACACTTGAAGAGTGTCGATTTATCAGAAATAAAAGCACAGCTATTAAATTTATAGACGCTGACATATCTAAGACTTGGTTTGGACCTTTAGAGAAGCTGACTTCCTGTAAGTATATACGCACAGAAATGGGTAACATCATGTTCCATGAAGCTACCCTCACCGCTTGTGAGTTTACAGATTTAAGAATGTACTTGGTGTGGTTTAGAGATTGTGATTTTGCCCATGCAACTTTCGATGATTTCCGAATGGAATCTACAAAGATTATCGGCTCGACCCTAAAGCGCACATACTTCAGAGTTGGGTTAATGGAAGAAGTTTCAATCAATAACTCAACCCTCGAAGATAACTACTTTTTTGAAATCCGCTTACTAGACTCTTCTCTAAGAGAAAGCGAAATCAACGACACTACGTTTGAACACTGTAATTTAGACAGCACTAGGATTTATGACTGCAAACTTAAGTTTTGCAACTTTACAGACTCTGCCTTAGCTGTTAATCAATTTTTTGCGTTGGACTACCGAGCTGGATATGTTCACAATTGTGATATGAACCACTCTGCGTTTGAGAACTCTACGATAACGAATGTCTCTTTCGATAATGTCAATTTCACAGGCACGACATTAGATTATGTAGAATTTAAGAACTGCACCTTTAAGGACTGTACTTTTAACCGCTCAAAGATAACCAAATCGACAAAGTTCATTGGTTGTAAGTTCAGTGGCAATATTACCATGTTAAATATGGTAGAGATTGACGAGACAGCCAACTTCGTCAATACAGATATTAGATTTATTAGATTTAATTAAACTTGGGTCGCTACACAAGACCTGCGTCTTTAGTAATCTTTTCCATTTCTTCATTTGACAGGTTCGACATAGTTTTCCCGATACCAACACAGACTCTCCCCAAAAACTCCACCATGAGCTTATCTTCTTCTGAACCACCCTCTTCATCAGACGCAATTAAATCTATTCCTTTCCCCACACCACTTACTACAGCATTCACTACACCATCAAAAAGTGATGTTGTGCCATAACCACCCATAAATGTTTGAAAATCTTTCGTACCTTTTATTAGATCACTCGTCACACCGACTGTTTCAACTGTTTCTGCTGAAAGAAATCCAAAAAAATCAACATCAGCACCTGAAATAGTTTTCCCTTTGACTGTGGCTGATCCCATAGACCCAATCACTGAGTGTGTTGCTACACTCTTACCTAAAGCGGCAGCCCCTTTTCCAGCTATCATCAAAGTAGAGGAAGACCCTGCTGTCATGCAGGCTGTAATAACCCCTCCAATATAAACAGCCGTCCCGTAAAGAGCCTTAAGGTCTTCTTTACGATCTTCTTTAGACTTCTTGCTGAACTCCCCATTTTTCATTTCTAATAGTATAGGTCCACATTTTTTCGCATTTTCCCATTCTTTCCCACCTTGCTCCCAGACTGCTTTGATCCCACCCCAAGTCTTAGAAGCGAGCTTCTTGCCCCCAGAGGCAAGAGCTTTCCCAATCTTGCTCCTCTTAGAAATCATCTTTTGAGTAAGACCCTCACCTGTATTCTTTTTAGCCCAATTCTGATAGTCTTTGACGGCTTTTGCATGATTAGGGTGGGACTTATCTTGGTAAGCCGTTGTCCAAAGAATTTCTTTATCAGAAAGTTTAGACTTATATGTCGGTGCTATCTTCTCAAATATTTCAGCTTTCTTCTTCTCTTCAACTGCAAGTTTTCGGAAATGTGCAGACGCTACTCTAATCACAGTTCTTTTTCTCATAGCATTTTTGAGAGCTAACCTATTGTCCATGACACACCTCTTGAACAGCCCCTAACCCTCTAAGACTAGCTTCTCTAGTAGCTCGGTGTCAGGGCTTTCTACGAGGCTATTATAGTCGATATGACAACCGTCCATCTTCATGGGGATTCTCATACCCTCTCTCACATAACGTAGCGCAAATGCTCTATGAATGACGAGGAGGTCTTCGGCTGTATAACCCTCTTCTTTAAGAGTACGAAGGAAAGCATTAGACCCTGCGACCCTTGACTGATGAATAATCTCAGACGTAGGTATTTCCTGTAGGATATAACTCACCCATTCATTCGTGTTATTTGGCGTAGTATATTGCTTCGGCATTTCTTATCTCCTTATATGGTAGCTGATGTCTCAACCTCAGTGCTGAATACACCTTGATCTTTAAGGGTTTCTTCAATCTTGCTCGCTCTAACTATCTCTTTTGAGACAGTAAGCCAAGCCTCTTGAAGTGAAGAGTCATCAGATTGCTTAAACTCAATCATTCTAGGTTGCATTGCTGACGGCTGTGAGACAAGTTTACCGAACCCTTGTTCTTTCAATCTGAGCTTACGAACAAGCGTTGGTGGGGTCATCAACCTCACTTGATCATTTGAATAGTAAGCGAGCTTGAACTCCTCTTTGTAAGTTTTAATCGCTTCGATCAAAAGATCAGTTGGCTTCTTAGACTCATTTCTGAGGAATACTGCCCAACAATCAGGACTATCCACATCAAACGGTTCTACGGGCTGTGTGAAGTATTCTCTAATGTCGATATTATACTCACCACATTTCTTCTTAAAGTAAGCGTTGAGGACTTTCATAGAAGTTCTGTTCGGATTGAGAGATAACTTTAGCCCAACGAGGGGGTGTCCGTTCTCTCTCCACCAATCTTGACCAATGAGTTCCATTTCTCCACGATCAGTTACGAGGAAAAGTGAAGAAAGCATGACTCGACCATTGTCAAGAATGAGGCTGTGATCTTCAAGGAACTGCTTGATCGTAAGCTCTTTCTCATCGGAGATCGTCTCGTCTTCGAGTCCGAGAAATGGAAGACTGATTTCAGTATCAAACCCAAGAGAGGGCAGTGTCATGTGATCTCTCTTGGTATCAGCTTTGATACAAGAAACATTCTTATCAACCATCGCACCCTTAACTTGACCAAAGACTAGTCTCGCAGGAGCGTCTTTCGGTAAGCATGGAGAGAAGTTCAGATTCTTGTTGTAGATTGTTCTCGTCTTGTCGAGGTTCTCTTGAACGTCAACCTCTAATTCGATCAGAGAACCCTCAGAGACAAGCTGATCGCTCGACATCTCTACATAACCTGAGCCTCCTGCAAACTGATAGTCAGAAATAGAACTCAACCCTGTAAGATCAGCGAGTGATCTCTTCTCAAGACTATTTCCAACAGTTTGCGCAAAATCAGGATTCTTAAAGAACCTCTCAGGGTCGAGACACAAAGTAGTCAGTGGGTTTTTTTCCTCATTTCTAAGGGCTTCTTCTACGGAGTTGAGAGTCTCTGCTGTTGGGTCGAGAAGCTGAGCAAATAAGTTCTTATTTGTAGAAATCGTCTTCCCTGTAGTTCTCTCTACACTCTCATATCCCTCAACGAGATTTTGAGCCATACCTTGAGAAATAATATCCATGAAGAAGTCTTGATCTGCGCCTTGTACGAGGTCTTTAATCTCGTCTATAGTCATCTGATCAAAGTCTTTCTTAAAGACCTCAGCACCCTCAGACGCTCCGTACTCACCTGAACGATCTCCACCTGACTTGATCACTGAGTCTAGGTAAATAACCTCAACCTTGTTCTCTTGTCCTGTACGATACGCTCTCGCAGTCCTCTGCTTCACTTCCTCAGAGTCAAAGCCCTTACCTCTATCAAGGTGAACGACTGTGCCGATGAATTGGAAGTTATATCCTCTCGCATAATCATCAGTACAACTCAGAGTCCTGATGTTCGGGTTCTGCTTGAAAATCTTCTTGGTCGCACCAACTGCCCATTGGTCAGCGATGAAATCGAATTTCTTGTAGTACACCTTAGAGAGAGAATTCATCTTGGTCTTAAGACCTACAAAAGTACCATTTCTAATGAGCTTAATCGCCTCATTTAAAGCACCCTCTACTTCGTCTCTCTCTTCATCTTCAAGAGCGTCTCGGTAATCGAAAAGATTATAGTGAACAAGCTCGATCAAGTCCTTGGTTTGCTCCATGTATTTCTTACCACCCTTAGCGTGATTAGAAATGAAAGCATAGTCCAATAAGAGAGGCTCATAACCACTAGCGAGCCTACGGGTCATATCTTCGATACGGTTTATCTCAGTTTTACCTGTTTTCTGCTCGATCTTACCGATCATCTTACCTGCACGATAGAACTCAACAGCTTTAGAGAGAAGCGCAACGTGAATACCACCCACACCTGAGTTACTGCAATTCTTAGCGTTCTCTTTAACGACTTTGCCGTCAGAGCAGAAATAGCAGATCGCTTTATTAGGTCGATCAAGTAGAAGCTTCTCGGCTTGAACCAACTTAGGGTTGGGCTTGTTTTGGAAAATCTTCGTATCACCAACTTTGTACGCACTTGGGTTCGTACTCAGAGTGATGAGGTCTTTGATCTTCTTTAGGCTAGAGTTAGCGAAGTCTTGGATAGCTTTCTTACCTTGACCAAAAGTAGCGGCGTTGTAGTTGCCTTTACCCTTGATTACGTCTCGGTATTTCTTGACCATCGCTTTCAGCTCACGAGCTACATTCTTAGCGAGCTTGCGGTACTCTTTCTCGACATCATCGTCCATCGCCACAGTGATGACCTGTGAGGTTGGGACTTGAAGCTGAGGCATACCCATTTCTTCAAAGTCAACGTCTTGCTTGAATGCGAAGTACGCATTAGCTTTCACCCAAGTGTTGAACTCTTGACGGACTTGAGGGTCGTTTTTAAGACCTACAAAACGACCTCCGATAATATTTCCGAAACGCTCGGCAAAAGCTCTCTCTTTGTCTTTAGAAAAGGTATCGCCTTTAGCAATCGCTACGAAACGGAAAAGATCGAGAGGGTCTTTCTCCATAGCAGAAGCTGTGAGCAAGACTTTACGAGGGTGTTTGAGATCAGAAATAGCTTTTCGCTTTGTACCTGTAAGTGCTTCGTTCACTTCATCAAAGAAACAGATTGCATACTTATCTTTGAAATATGCAGTAGCACTATTGTACTTCAAACCCTTCTCAGGATTGTTCGGGTCTTCAAAAGCGTCAACAGGAATGTCTCTTAGTTGCTTTGCCTTTTTCTTAGAGTCTGTACCTGAGAGGAACTCTTCAATGCGGTCAATACCACGAACAATTTTCGCAAACTTGGTGTAGTTCATTTCCTCGATGCGATTCTTAACCACATCTTGATCGGACATAAACTTCATCATTTCCTTGGTGAAGTTACCTTGAAGTCTTTTGGGAGAAACGAATAGGAATTTCTTTGTTGAACCGACAGCTTCTTTGGTTTTGATGAAATGTCTCATCGCACCACCTGCAAGCAAAGTCTTACCTACACCCGTGTCGAGAGCCATCATTCCCGAATACTCGTTCGCTTCCATCCAAGCCATAGCTTCTTTCTGTTTGTTGTTGAAGCGGAAAGGAATCATTTCCCCACCCTTATCAACCTCAGAAACGAACCCACCAAGATTTTGAGAGGTAAAGTTCTTCAAGTTCTCTTCGTTCAGCGCACGATCACGGGCTGTAAGCTCTTTGTAATACGCTTCTAGGAAATCGAGCGCACTCTTAGAAATAGCCACAGAACCAAGCGTGTCTCTAATCGACTCGTAAGAAGGAGCGTCAAAGTAGTAGAAAGGATTTAGACCGTTCACTGTTGGGGCAAGTCTAGGGTCTTTCTTTTGCTCAAGACCTGGCAAAATCTTAGCGAGTTTCTTGATGTTATTTCTGTCTTGTTTATTAGCGTCAGAATTTGGCAATCCGAGAATGAGTCTCTTCTTGTCAGAAGACAGAGTGATGTAAGGTTCTCTAAGTCTATTTTTGACGACCTTTTGGTACTTAGCTCCCTTAGAACCTTTTCCGAGTTCAAGGAAGCTGACCTCATCTTCACCTGTGTCTCTTATTATCTTATTTTTTTGTTCATCTTCATCAAAGTCATACACGTCATCTAAGACTTCGAGTTTTTCGATAGAGCCACTTGCAGTTCTTGTGAAAAAGTTACCCTCAACCAAACGACCTGTAGCATTAACAATATCATCTAAAAGGAAGCCTTTGTACTTACCCTCTACAATTACGTCTACAGTATCAGAACCGATCACCATAGACTTGACTTGAACTACTCTTGTGATTGATTGAGCTTTCTCACCTGAACGATCAGTAACTTGAGCAACTCTTACATCACCCTCAAGATCACCAACTTCGTATCTATGTAATGGGTAAGTGTCTTCTCCATCACTGTAGGTAATCTTAGAAAGATAGTCATAAACAGGCTTTTCTTCGATAGTCCCGTCTCTTTTCTTAACCTCTTTAACACCTACTTGGATTTTCTCTTCTTCGACTGTAGGCATTTGAGATGAAAGAATGATCTGCTTCTTTCTCTTTTCAACGTAGGCTTCTTTGTATTCGTCTTTAGTCTCAAACTTGGTGTAAACCGAAGTCTCCTCATCTCTTAAAAGAGGAGAGTAAATGCCTCTGATGTAAGGGTCTGTTGCTTCTTTCCAAGCTGTCATTGCTTGGTTGTAGCCTGACTCCTCAACTCTGAGGTCATAATTTACTTGAGTCTCGCCTTTACGTTTAGCGGGCTTTTTGGGCGCAGGTCCAATAATTTTAACTTGTGGGTCATACGCTACAGTAGCGATTGAAGCACTCCCGCCCTCACCGAGATAGTCTCTTGTCTTCATTAGGACAAAACCTTCTCGCTCAAGACTTATTTCTAGCTCTTTCTGCTGAATGTCTACAGCTCTCTGTAGAACCTCAAATCTCTCAGACTTGTCTTTAGAAGACTTGTTCAGCGCACTCTCAAGTTTAGAAGGAATACTAAACTGAATGTATTGAATATTAAGCGTAGTATTCTTCTTTACCTTTGTGGCGACTTCGATACCAATGATTCTGAACACAGACTCAAGAAGCTCTGAATAGCCCTCAAGAACACGGGTACGGTACATAGGTTTACGGACAAACTTCTTGAGTCTTCTGACACGATCATCAATCGGGGTCTTCATCTTTGAAAGCTCGATTAAGAACTCTTCAAGCTCCTCGATTTCCTTTCTCATGCGGTTCACATCTTGTACGAACCCCTCAGACATATCATCGACAAAATCTCTGCGAAGATAGGCAACTCCTTTTTCAAACTTAGAAATCAAGCCTGCTTTGTACTTCTTAAAGTCTCTGTTGGCTTTGCCCAAGAGCGTAATCAAAAGAGCGTCAGGAGAAATAAGGTCTTCATAAATTGAAAGAAGACCATCGAGTTCTTTCCTGCGAGTCCTAACCGTTTTACGAGCTTTTAAGCCCCTTGACTCTCTGTACTCGATTTCTTTTTTTGTGAGCTTCCTCGTTTTGCCGAGTTTTCTCTTAATTACTTCAGGGAGCTTCCCTCGAAATGGAATGACCGTTTGTCTTGTAAGCATGATGAGACACCCTTCTCAGAAATAAATTCATTTACTCTCTCAAGAGAGTTATAAACTTACTATAAAAAGGGTGTCTTGATTTTCTGCTCTATTTTAATAAGAAGAGGTTGCTCATTTCACAACCTACTTCTTATTAGATGACGTACCAAGCAGTACCAAAGGCTACGATAGTCAAAGAAGAACCTGACGCTACGGTTTGTGTAGCCGCTCCACCAACTTGTTGATCGCCACTTCCATCAATGGTCATATTCTCACTAGCGTCAATGTTCACAAAAGTGATCTTGTACCCATTGTAGGTCGTACCTGCGAGGGCGAACAAGTTTACAGTACCTGCTGTTCCATTGTTATTGAGGAAATAGATATGCTCATTCTCATAAGCAGTCGGCTGTTGAGCAGTAAGATCAAGTACGTTAGCTCCACTGAACTCAAGATCAGTACCGCCAGCTCCATTGTTAATAGTGCTTACTGTCTCAGGTCTAGCTCCCTCTGAACGCTTTACTGTTACGATAGCGTTTGTAGAACCTGCACCTTGATCAAGAGTCCAACGATCATCGCCCTCGTCCCAAGTAAGAGTAGCATTCGTGCCTGTACCACGCTCTACTGCGATAGAAACGTCTTCTGCGTCAGCAGGAGCGTCTGCATTATCGCTATTCAACAAGATAGCAGTCTTAGCTCCACCTGCTGTTTGCTTAACTCTTAGACTACCTGCGATGTCTATATTTGATGAAGCTCCACCGATGGTCATCGTATTTGCACCAAGACTCTGTGCAAATGTCATAGTAGCTTCATCAACATCAATGTCTACCGAACCATTGTGTGAGTCGATGTAAAGTTGCTTACCCACTGAAAGGTTTCCATCAACACTCAAGGCACTTGGCATAGCCACCAAGTTCTCAAACCCTAACTCAATCACATCACCTGTGATTGTGAAGTTAAGTCCTTGATTCTTAACAGCGTCAGAACCTTGAAAGGTGATTGTATGTGTAGGGTCTTGCGATATAGCAAGGGTGTTATTATCACCATCAACTTCAAAGTTAAAGAGCGTATCGTTCTCGGTTAAGAGCTTGTAGAATGTACCACCCGAAGCGTTATCCACCTCAAAGCGACCATTGGCTTCGACCCAACGAATGACACCGTTATTTCCATTTGTACGATCTACAATGATGTCAGCGTTTGCACCTGCCGCACCACTGTTGAGCGTAATACTCTTAGTAGTCGCTACAGTAAGATCACCTGTAGTCGTAAGATCACCACTCTCATTAAGAGTGAGGACTGTAGTGTCAGCTCCGTTCTTGAATTGGAACGTATTGTTCCCATCGTCAGCGTCAGCGTCTACACGGAAGATCAAGTCAGTGTCAGAGTTGATAATGAGATCATTATCGGTACGACCCGAAATGGTCTGACCGTTGAGCTTCAGAGTCCCACCTAGAATGACATTTCCTGCACCACCGAGAGTAATATCAGAAGTAACTCCTGTGAAAATATTCTTAGCTTCATCTTGGTCAGAAGAGATCGCACCCCCAACTTGAAGCCCATCAACTACGGTAGTAGTCGCATTAATCGTAGTTGTGTTCGTTGCTGTAAGGGTAAGAGTTGTGTTGTCATTCACAAGAGTGATGGCTTCAGTACCACCACCTGTCTGAATGCCATTCCCTGTTATCTTGAGATCGCCACCTAAAGCAACAAGACCATTACCACCGATGGTGATCGTACCTGTGGTAGAAGAGAAGATGTTCCTAGCTTCTGCAACGTCAGCGTTGGCTACGGTGATTGAAGAACCGTCAATCTGAACATTTCCTGCAAATGTCGCAAGCTCGGCAGTATCAAGCGTCAAGACAGGAGTAGACCCTGATCTCAGAATCAAGCTACCGTCATTAGACCCATTCCCTGCATTACCAAGACCCGAAGCGATAACAAGATTATTTCCTGCACCACCTGAAGAAGTTTCAGCTCTGATGATTTCTTGACCACCACCATCAGTGCCAAGAACAACCTCACCTGCTGTGTTCAGAGTCATTATGGTTTGGAAAGCGTTAGCACCTGCTCCTGCACCACCTGTGATTGAAGTCTGAAGAACAACAGAGCCTCCTGCTCCGCTACCTGTACTCTGACCACCCTTAATAGTAAGGGAGTTACCTGCTTTGTTATCTCCCGACCTAGCTACGGGGGTAAGAGTTGTTGGAGTACCATCATTGTTAGTACCAAGCTGAATGTCAGCACCTTCGACTGTAAGATCACCAACTGTAACCACACCCGTAGTTGCAGTTAAGGTTGTCGTAGCATTGTTGTCAACAAAGGTGATGGCTTCAGTGCCACCACCTGTTTGAATACCATTTCCTGATACCTTCAGGTCGCCCGAAACTTCTACAAGAGGCTCAGTAAGAGTTAAAACACCGTCAACCGTAGAGTCAATCGTCATGTCGTTAGCAAGAGTAATCAACCCACCACTAACAGTAAGGTTATTTCCGACAGTTACGTTGTCGTTATTGTCAAGAGTGATTGTAGACCCGCCATCAGCGGCTTGAATGACGTTGCTACCTACTCTTAGATGACCTGCTGACTTGGTGATAGAGCCTGCGTGTCCACCAAGAGTAATAATCTTAGTGTCTCCAACAGTATTACCGATAGTTCTATTTGCGTTAGTTGAGAAGTCAATATCTCCAACAACTAGCAATCCACCTGCTGTCTTAGTAGTAGAGCTTGCTCCACCTAGAGTAAGAGTTTCACCATTACCGACTGAAGTACCGATTGTAGGTGAAGCCTTAGTGAGATCAAGATCGCCTGCAAGGGTAGTAGCACCTGTAGAAGCCGTTACTACAAACTTATCTGACCCAACAGTAAAGTCTCCCTCAGAAATAAGACCACTCTCTACTGAGAAAACGTCAGTAGCAGCGACCCAATGGATTTTCTTATACACAGGGTTCTCACCTGCGACTCCACCGTTAGCTCCAAGATTGACTCTTAAGAGTGTTGCATTTCCGTCAACACCATCTGCGGCGATTTCTGAGCGGAAAGTAATACCATTCGTACCTGCTGAGGTGATCGCAATCGGAGTAGCATTTGAGAATGTATTTCCACCTGCATTCGTTACGCTAGTGCTAACATTGATTGTATCGAAGAAGCCCTCTCTGAATCTTAATGCGTCAGTACCAAGATCAAAAGTAGAGTCTGTTATTGGCATGATGTGTCTTGTTTCAACATGACTGTTAGTCGTGTCTACAACAAGAACATCAGCACCTGCCGCTGTGCTTACAACGAGCGCATCAGTAGAATCAACATCGAAAGTCGCTACATTCTTAGAGGTGATAATACCTGTTTTAGCTACCACAAATGCGTCTGCCGTACCTGTAGAATCACCTACTTGTAAAGAAGCTCCATCAAGAGTGAGTCCTTTCGCCTTGATTGGTTGTAAAGCGTAGTTGGCTTTATTATCAAGATTAAACGCACCCTCGTCATCTCCCACGTCAGCACTTGTAGAAGCAAAGGTAAATGATGAGCCACCATTATCCCAATACATCGCTAAGTTATGACCATCGTTCGCATTACGACTTAAGAACACACCAATGTCAGAGCTTTCTAGCTTACCACTATTCAAGTGGATCATCGGGTCTGCATAGGTAGAAATAGTCGAGTCGATCTGAGTCGTAGTTCCGTCTACTTCAAGATTACCTGAAATCTGAACATTTCCTGCGAAAAGAGATTTCTTAGTAGAGTCGATTGTCAGAGCCGTACCTAGAGCCGCTCCGTTTGCGCCTCCTGTTTTGAAGACAAGTGAACCACCACTACCTGTCCCATTTCCTCGACCTGCTGAAATAGTAAGATTATGACCTGCTGTGTCAGCAACCGATTGAGTTGGAACTTGAATGGTAGTAGCACCACCACCTGCTGTACCAAGAATGAGGTCTTCATTCTCTACAGTGAGAGTACCTTTAACAGTAGCGTTTGCGCCACTAAGTTGAATAGCGTCTGTACCACCATTACTCTTAACGGTATTTCCACTTACTGTGATGTCTCCAACAACAGTTACATCAGCTCCGCTAAGGGTAATGGCTTCTGCACCACTACTCTCAATACTATTTCCCGTTACCTTGAGCTTACCTGCTGTACTTACTAGACCACCTCCACCAAGAGTAATAGTCTTAGCTGAGTTGGCGACTGCCCCACCAATGGTAGCGTTATCATTCGCTCCGAAATTGATAGTGTTGTCAGATACAGTAAGCGACCCACCGAGGGTAGTCGTCCCTGTTGTAGCACCAAGCGTAATACCACCTGTGTTATTATTAAATAAGGTGATAGCGTCATCGGCAGCTTGTGAAGAAATGTCAGTGCCGTTTATCTTCAGATTGTTAGAAAGGACAGTAGTCGTTCCTGTAATCGTGGTGGTTGCATTGTTATTCGTTAAGGCAATCGCCTCAACACCTGCACCGTTTTGAATGCTACCATTACCGACTTTCAAAGCGGCAGAAGTTGCTACTACAGGCTCAGTAAGAGTTAGCGTACCATTTGCAGTAGAATCAATCGACATTCCGTTAGCGAGAGTGATTAAACCACCTGTAACAGTAAGGTTATTTGCAACAGAAGCATTTTGATCGCCATCAACAGTGATCGTATCTTCACCTGCTGAATTTTGGATTGTATCTCCTGTTAGCTTAAGTTTCCCTCCGATAGTTACATTGTCGTCATTATCAATGGTGATCGAAGTAGAAGCCCCATCGGGAGCTTTAATCTCACCGCTCGTTACTCTTAGATGTCCTGATGTGATGACGGTAGAACCTGCGTTCCCACCAAGAGTCATAGACTCATTATTTCCTACAGAGCTACCAAGAGTAGTCCCATCAGAGAAGTCAATGTCTCCTGCAAATGTCGCTTTTTCTGCGGTATCAAGAGTAAGGACAGTAGTAGTACCCGTTCTGAAAACTAGACTACCGTCATTAGACCCATCTCCTGCTGAACCAACACCCGAAGAAATGGTGATAGCGTGTCCTGCTCCTACAGCATTTGTAGTAGGTACAGAAATAGTGGTATCTCCACCACCTGCTGAACCAAGAGTAATACCTCCACCTGTTACAGTAAGAGTGCTATCAGTAAGAATAGCACCTGCAAAAGTAGATGTCTTGTTTGCGTCACCTGAAAAAGTGATGACATCATTGGAGTTGCTTTGCTTGATCTTGTCGCCACCGACAGTAAGAATACCTGCTGTCTTGGTAATAGAACCTGTGTGTCCACCAAGAGTAATAGTCTTAGTGTCTCCGACAGTATTACCAATCGTAACATCATTGTTTGAGAAGTCTAAGGCTGTATTTCCTGTACCACTGATAGTAAGGGCAGAAGTTACAGTAAGATTACCTGCTGTGGTTACAGTTGAGCCTGTATGACCACCAAGAGTCATAGACTCATTATTTCCTACAGAGTTACCAAGAGTAGCCCCATCAGAGAAGTCAATGTCTCCTGTAAACGTAGCTTTGTTAGCTTTGTCGAGAGTCAATACCGTAGTTAAAGCACCACCTGCGGCAGATTGAGTCTGAAAGATGATTGAACCACCTGCTTCAGTACCCTGACCTTTACCTGCCGAAATGGTCAAGTGCTCACCTAGTGTATTTCCACCTGCTGTTTGGTCAACCACAGAAATAGTGGTGGCATTAGTACCACTACCAAGAACTACATCACCCCCAAGAATCTTAGCACTGCCGTCAAGGGAGAAAGTATCAGAAGCCGCTACCCAAGAAATAGCTTTATAGTTCGGGCTTCCTCCTCCGTCTGTACCACCGATGTTCACACGCAATAAAGTAGCGTCCCCATCGTTGCCATTTTCAGCTATTTCTGAACGGAAAGTAATACCATCAGAAGAGGCTGTTGTGAGGTCAAGAGAGCCTGCGAGAGTAGCCTTTGAAGAAACTCCAAAAGTCCCTGCAACATCGAGAGTCTTACTAGGGGTTGCCGTAGAAATACCTACTGCGTCTGCACTAGCGTCTACATGGAGAAGATTAGCGTCTGTATTACCCTCAACTCTAAAGTCTACGTCAGCACCTGTATCATTGATAACTACAGCACCCTCTAAAGTTGTAGAGCCTGTGATCAAAGTATCACCAACTACATCAAGCTGTTTTGTAGGTATGGCTTTATTAATACCTACAAAACCATCAGAGCCTTGAACGAAAAGAGCGTTTGCTTTCCCTGAACCCTCAACTCTAAAGTCTTTATCAGCACCTGATTCATTGATAACTACTGCGTTATCAATAGAAGTTACAGAAGAGACATCTAAACTAGTAGCTGAAATGGTCAGCTTGTCTGCGCCATCGGTAGCGTCAATGGTTAAGAAAGTATCAACACCATTTCCTGCCGCATTGTCATCTATAATCCTAAACGCAGTACCTGCACCTGCCTCTTTCAGAGTCATGCTGATGGTATTTCCGTCAGCAGAAATGGTGTCGAGAGCAATGTCCCCTACGTTAGTGATATTTCCATCATTAACACTGAGAGAACCAAGGCTTAGACTTGCAGGAGTGTAGTTTGCGTCATCAGTATCAAAGTTTGTAGAAGCAGCGGTAAGATTATTTCCATCTAAACCGAGCTTAAAGGTAGTCCCTTGTTCGTCCCAAAAGAACAACCCTTTCTGCTTTACGTCAACTCCGTTTGCCTCTAAACTTCTTGTGAAGAAGATACCAACGTCATTGTTGTTGTTGTTGTCAGCTTCCGCACCATCAGCAATCTGAATAACACGAGATTCAACTAAAAGGCTCTCAGCCTGAGTGGTGCTTCCTGTTACAGTGAGATTACCTGCAATCGCAACAGTAGAACCTGCTCCACCAAGAGTAAGAGTTGTGGAGTTCCCATTATTGGTGGTCATTGCTCCACCGATGGTTCGGTCAGCATTGGTAAAGTTAATATTTGTAGCAATACTTGCGTTATTGCTCATATCTGCTCTTAAGAGGTCTTTACCTCCTGCGGTGCCATCATGCACACGAACAGATACAGTTTCTGTATCTACGGTTATTTCACCGATAGCACCTGTGAAATTGTTATTTTCGTTGGTGTTGCCTCTGCGTAGTTGGACTCGTCTTACTGCCATTTCTTATTCTCCTAAATAAAAGTGGAGGGTTCTCTCTATCTAATCCTAGTATAAAGACTCTACTAAACTACTAAGACTCCGTAATCCTCAGCACAGTAAATCACTGTGTCAGTTAAAGAGCCAAAGTCTATGGCATAGTCAGTCGCATTGTTAAATGCGTCAGCTACAGAACCATAGTCAATGACTTCCATAACCCTACCGTAGATCACGAGATCACCACCCACCAAAGCGTTGGGGTTCAGAGAAATACTCTGAGAAGTGATTGTTGGGGTTTGAGTTACGTTTGTTCCTGTTGTGGGTACGGTGCCAGGTTCAAATCTGTTGACTCCATTTGTAGTAGAGTAAACAAGACCTTGACCATGAGCTATATCCGTAAGGTCAACATTTGAGTGTAAACCAATTGACCCTAATGCAGTCAGATTAGCACCATCAATCGCACCGAGCTTACCATCACCATCAGTCTTAACAACTTTACCTGCGTCAGCGTTCCCACCTGTGATTGTAGTATCAAGAGTGGAAGAATCACCGAGTTCTAAAGTAGCCCTCACTGTTGAAGAGTCAGCGTCATCTAAGATTGTTCTAGCAAAAGCAGTAAGGTCGCTTTCCGCAAAGGTATTCTCATCTGTCGTATAAATGAGCTTATTCGCACCCGTACCCAATGCCGAAATACTCTGCAAAGAAGCGTCATAAGCTTGGACATCAGACCCGATAGCTACCCCAAGAGTAGTTCTAACCGCACCTGCGTCAGCGTCGTCTAAGATTGTCCTAGCGAAAGCTGTGAGATCACTCTCTGCAAAGGTGTTCTCGCCTGTCGTATAAATGAGCTTATTACCTGCTGTACCCAAAGCTGAAATACTTTGTAGAGAAGCGTCATAGGCTTGAACGTCAGACCCGATGGCTACCCCAAGAGTAGTCCTAGCTGTGGAAGCGTCTCCATCATCTAAGATTGTTCTAGCGAAAGCAGTAAGATCACTCTCTGCGAAAGTGTTTGCGTTAGTTGTGTATATGAGCTTATTACCTGCTGTACCCAAAGCCGAAATGCTCTGTAGAGAAGCGTTATAAGCCTGAACATCTACTCCCGATTCTAGGTTCAGGTAAGACTTGACGTTAGCCTCTGCACCAAGAGCCACCAAACCTTTAGCATAATCGGTAAAGGTAGCCTCGTCCCAAACCACATTATCGTTTACAGTCTTAGTATAGATGATCTTTCCTGTAGCAACTCCCCCAATACTTGCAATACCTGCGAGATCAGAGTTGTAGGCTTGGACATTCGTACCTATCACAAGACCTAAAGTGCTTCTTGCTGTGGTAGCGTCAGCGTCGTCAATAAGAGTTCGACCAAAAGCACTCAGATCAGTCGTAGTGAATGTATCAGCGTCTGTCGCATAGATGAGCTTGTTTGCCGCTGTAGCAACACCTGCAAGAGCTGTTAAAGTAGCGTCTTTACCTTGGAAGGTATTTGCTAAGTCTAAAGCTGTTATTTCTTGTTGTACGAAAGCCGTAGAAGCAACACGAGTCGTATCATTTCCTTCAGCTTGGGTTGAAACTTGGACAATTCCTGTAAAAGTCTGATTTGCGTCAAGAAGTGCAATGTTAGAACCGTTCTGAAGATCACTAGTAGTGATAAGCCTGTTAACAAACTGACCTGCGTCATTTTGTACTAAGAAATGCTTTTCTGCGAGAGCTACACCACCGATTGTAACTCCATCGAGGTTAGTTAGCCCTGCGCTAGAAGCAATGAAAGTCTTAGCGTTGTCGGAAAGACTTATCATTTCTAAGGTGTCATTTGCTGTTGAGTAAATGAGCTTCTTAGCACCTGTTTCAAGGTCAGCAAGAGCTGTTAAAGTAGCGTCAAGAGGTTGCTTTGTGTCTACATAAGTCTTATTTGTCGCATGACCCCCTGCCGTTGGCGCATTAACTGTAAGTACACCTGCAACATCGACAGTCGTATTAGCTCCGCCTAAAGTTAAGGTGCTATTTCCAATACTTGAAGCGATAGAAGCGTTCCCAACTGCAAAGTCAATTCCTGTCATACCACTAAGAGTAGTAGACGCATTTCCTAGAGTTATTTCGGTAGTACCAACGGTAACTGAGCTTGAAGCAAGTTTCGAGACGGCAATCGCTGCTCCTGCGTTGATGTCGGCATTAACAATAGCCTCCTCAGAAATGGAAACCACACCTGCGTTGCTTATCTCAATATCGCCTGAAACAGCCTTATTTCTGAATTCGTTGTTTGCGTCGTCATAAACCAAGATATGAGCGTCTGCGAGAGCAACATCACCAATACCAACATCAGTTAAGCCATCTAAGTCAGCGGCATTTCCTTGATTAGTATTGAAATCTCTAACCCAAGCTGTAGTAGCTACTTCTGTGCCGTTAGAATTATTAGCAGGAGTAGCTACTTCCATACCGATGACAGTTAGAGCGTAGTTATTATCTTGACTCGCAGTTGCTCCATTCTGAGTACCTACTTTAAATCGACCAACATCTTGATCAAAGATAAACAGAGCAGGGTCATTTTGGCCTCTGTCAAAGAACAGACCCATATCCTTATCGTTATTTCCACCTGTATTCAGAGAAATAACACGATCTTCAATCACCATGTTTGTGGTGTCAACAGTTGTTGTTGTCCCATTAACGGTAAGATTTCCTGTTACGGTAAGATTATTTCCAATCGTAACATTATCAGGTAATCCAAGAGTAATAGTCGCCCCTGCAACATCACCATTAGCGTCAGCCGTTGTAGAAACTTCAACTTCGTTAGCCGTACCTTCAAAAGTGATTTCTTCGCCAAGGTTGAGCTTATTTGTATTTCCACTCGCAGTAAGATTTACGAAAGAACTCGCTAAGTAGGTGTTAGTAATTACACCGTCTTTAATGGCTGTAGCGATGTTATTCTCGTCAATAGCGTCTGTTGCGAAAGAAACAACACCTGAGTTACTGATAGCAATAACTCCGCTTACAGAAACATTCTTAAACTGATCGTTGTCATTTCCTACCTCATCACCATCAAAGATAAGAATCTGAGCGTCTGAGGGGTTTGCTAAAGTAACATCAGAGAGAGCGTTTAGACCCGAAGTAGAAGCTAGGAAATCACCTATAGCTGATGTTGAAGCAGTGCCAAGTTGAAGAGTAGCTCTAACAGCACCTGCGTCAGCGTCGTCTAAGAATGTTTCAGCGAAGTCAGAGATACCTGAAACATCAGAGACTCCTAAAACCTCATTTCTATAAGTCGCCTCCCCATTTGCTAAAGCAGAGATTCTTAGGACTTGCCCTACAGCCTCTGCGACTCCATTTCCGTTATCCGCTCCAATAGTTACATCAGAGAGAGCGTTTAAGTCCGAGGTTGAAGCTAGGAAATCACCTATAGCTGATGTTGAAGCAGTGCCAAGTTGAAGAGTAGTCCTAACAGCACCTGCGTCAGCGTCGTCTAAGATCGTTAAAGCGAAAGCACTTATATCTGAAGTTGCAAACGTATCTGCCCCACCATCAGTGTAAATGATCTTTCCATCTGCAACCCCACCAATCCCTGCAATACCTTGTAAGGTAGCATTCTGAGCTTGAACGTCAGTTCCGATTTCCAAGTTAAGGTATGATTTAACTGCACCCTCATTTGCTTCTGCCAAAAGAAGTCTTGTGTAATCCGTAATGTCGCTTTCTGCAAAAGTGTCCTCGGCAGTAGAATAAATAATCTTATTAGCACCCGTACCCATAGTAGCTAAACTATCGAGAGCCACATTATAGGCTTGAATGTCTGTGCCGATAGTAGGAGTACCCGAAAGTTCTGTATAGGCCAACTGAGCATTTCTGTAAGTTGCGTCTCCGTTTGCTATAGAAGCTATCTTTAAGACTTGACCGACAGCCTCGGCTACACCATTTCCTCCATCTGCTCCGATAGTTACGTCAGTCAGTGTAGTTAAACTAGACACTAGACCTGCCGCACCCATCTCGTCATCTACATATTTCTTAGTAGCGACATGGGAATCTGCCGTTGGAGTGTTCGCAGAAATAAACTTCCCTTGTGTTGTAGCAGTTATGTCATTTGTGAAGGTAATCGTTCCTGAGAAAGTTTGATTTCCATTCAGGAGTGCAACATTCTGAGTCGAACCAACATTTTGGTTTAGATCACCAAAAGCGAGTTTCGAGTTCTTCCATTCGAGGTTAGCACCGTCCCATCTTAGTGTCTCCCCATCATTTCCATTTCCTATATCTGCGGCAATAGTAACTTTTTCAAGATCACCAAGCTCTGCGTCTGAAGCGAGGAAAGTCTGAACCCCTGCGGTTGTGTTGATAACACCGAAAGTATCATTTCCTGTAGCAATGATAAGATCGTTGTCTACAGGAGCAATAGTAGCGAGTCCTGTGAGGGTAGCTTCAAGAGGTTGCTTTGTAGCTACTTGTGTATCTACATAAGTCTTAGTTGTAGCGTCTGAAGCATTTTGAGGAGCAGGTACTGTGATTGCAGTTGCACCTGTAAAGTCATAAGTATTCGCACCAAAGCTCGCATTAGCGGTTTCTAAGACTATATCTCCACTGTTAGAAAGATTAGCCGTAGAAATCGTTGTATTTTGAAACCCTCCTGCTCCCGTACTGACAATGAAATGATTAGCGTTAACAAGCTCATCGTTATCGAAAGTAATGTCAGAGAGAGAGGCGATACGACCTGAACTCTTTAAGAAGTTTTCAACGCCAAGTTGAATGGCTAGTATTTCAAAAGAGTTAGCCCCATTCCCTATCATCATCGACCCATCAATAATATTGAGTCCTGATATGCTCGTAAGGTTTGCGTTTGTGGCTTGCTTTGTCGCAACTTGAGTATCGACATAACTCTTAGTTGTGGGGTGAGTGTTTTGAGTGGGGTTAGCAACCGTAGTGGTTGCCCCTGTCAGATCAACACCACCTGTAAAGGTCTTGTCCCCACTCAGAGTTTGGTTAGCGTCTAGTCGAGAAACATTACCCCCATCACCTAGATCAGTAGATGAGAGAGAAACAGTCGCAGTAATATTTCCGTTACCCTCACCTGCACCATCGTTTTCATTATAAGAGAAAGTAATGAAAGTGTTCCCTGCATTGTTTTCGGTGAACATACCTCCAACAATGTCTTCTATTTCCTCTGCTGTTTTACCTGTGTCATCAGCAGCTTCAAAATTCCCATTGTTAAACTTAAGGACTTGACCATTTCCGACACCTGCTGTGCTTACGTCAGTGAGGTCATTTATCCCAAGACTTACAGCAAAGTTGAGCTTCCCGTTGCCATCACCTGCGCCATCGTTTTCATCGTAAGTAACAGAAATACCTGTCTCAGTATTTCCTGCAACCATACCTCCAACAATGTCTTGGACTTGCTCGTCTGTAAGTTGAGTGTCTGTCTCATCGGCTTGGCTGAGAGCACCATTTACAACTTTTAAGATTTTACCGTTTACGAGAGCGTCATTAGAAACATCGCCTAAGTCTCTGATAGAGAACCCACCAAGACTTACTACGAAATCGATGTCTCTATTTACTGCGTCATAGCTGACAGAAATGCCCGTCTCAGTACCTCCAAGCATTTGACCACCGACAATATCTTTAACTTGGTCATCGGTGAGCTGTGTGTTGGTGTCTGTCTCGTCTGCAACGATGAAGCTACCGTTGTTGTATTTCAGAATCTTGCCGTCAGCTACATTTGCGAGGTCTACATCGGAAAGAGTACCTACGCTACCTGTGCCTTTTAAGACGGTTTCTACACCTGCTGAAACGCTGATCTTCTCGAAAGAGTTAACTCCATTTCCTAAGAGCAAATCTCCATCTGCAATACCTGTGATTGTATCAAGAGAAGCGTCAGCGTCTTGCTTACCTGAAAGGTCAATCCCACTCACCTCATCATCTACATATTTCTTAGTAGAAGCGTGGGTGTCTGCCGTAGGTGCAGGTACCGTGATTGTAGTAGCACCTGTAAAGTCGTAGTTGTGATTTCCAAAAGTAGCGTCTGAGTTATTTAAGACTACGTTAGCTGAGTTAGAGAGGTCAGCAGTTGAAATGAGTCTGTTGACAAACTGACCTTGAGCATTTCTAACTAAGAAATGATTCTCTGCTCCTCCTGCGATAGAAACGTCAGTAAGATCATTAAGTGCGTTAGCACCTCCACCACCCCCAATGCCCGGCACAAACTCATTGCCGTCCCAAACTATAGTATTTCCAACTTGCAACCCTGCCAAGTTCACATTAGCAATAGTGTCAAGATTGAAAGTAACATTAACCCACTTATTTCCGTTGTACTGTAAGAATTGATCAGCAGCTAAGTTTGCAAATTGCGTATCTCCGAGTGCTGAAAGATTAGCATTCCCACCACCAAGCTGAGCATTTCCGACCAAAGTCTGTACGAAGTCAGTGGTAGCAATCCTTGTTGAGCTGTCATTTAAATCATTGATTTCTTTAATAGTCAGCACCCAATCACCACCTGCACCAAGGACATATCCTTGTTGTGCGACAGAAGGACCTGGTACAAGACCGTCTGTACCTGCCTGCTGTCCGTTTGTGCCTGTGTATGCTGTTAAGACTATTGAACTACCACCTGTTGTGGTTGTGCCTGTACCAAATGTACTCATGTCAGACTCCTTTAATTCTAATGCTTCATTCTAGGGTAGGTATAAAGTAACAATCGACCTAATAAAAACTTGAGAGTTTAGCGCATGGAAAAGATAATCCTATCCCCCCCTATGAGTAATCTTCAGATTTTCTCCCCCTCGTACTCAGGAAAAACAACTCGCATTTTAGGAACGTACACGCTCCAAAAAAGGAGAGGTCTTTGGAGAGTTCTTACAACTCTAAAAAGAGTAGAGGGAGGTTGGTTGAACAACGTAGGTCTACGAAATGGTGGTATACATTCTATCCCCAATAAAAGAGCAATCATTTCTATCAGCTCTCTTGGAGATCAAGATTGGTACGCTCTACATGATAAGCTAAAGCACCAAACTAAAGTCATAGGGGTAGAGCTTAACATTTCATGCCCTAACGCAGAGGTGAATCAGATACCTCACAATCTACTTGAGGATATGAACCATTCATTTCAGAATGTTATCGTGAAAGCCCCTCATGGGTGTACCCTTGATTATCTTCTAAGGCTTGTGGATATGGGCGTTAAAACCATTCATATTTCAAACACGAAAAAAACAGCAGAGGGCGCACTGTCAGGGAAATATTTGGTGGAAAAAAATTTACAAATGATCAGAGACTTGAAAGTTTTAAGACCTAGTATGAAAGTGATCGGAGGGGGTGGGATATACGACCTCGATACGCTATTTAGATATGAAGACGCAGGGGCTGATCATTTCAGTTTAAGTACCGTCTTGTTTAACCCTTTGAAGTCTAGGAAATTGATAAAAGAATATTACGAAAGGAGTCTCACATGAAGATTTGTGTAGGTCTTGACTTGAACTCAGAATCTCCGATTAAGGAGTATGTTAAACTAATAGAAATGATAGACGCAGATTTCTTTAAACTCAACCCTGCGTTCAACCCAAAATTGACCAAGCAAATCTCCGTAGAGTTGAACAAGAGACGTAAGAAATGGATATATGATGGGAAGCTAGGTGATGTCCCGCATACCAACGAGAAATACGCCAAATATGTGTATGAAGAACTTGGTGCAAGTGGAGCTACTCTTAATCCTTACGTTGGTTTAGAAGCTCTTAGACCTTTCTTCAAGTACAAGGGCAAAACTAATTTCATCTTATGTAAAACCACAAATAAAGAACATTGGATAGCGCAAAGATCGGCATGGAGAGAAGTTGTAGACTTTGTGAAGAAAGAGAAGCAAGGTCTAGTTTTTCCCTCGAACTCTGAAATACTCTTGTCGGAAGTCAGTGAGTATTTAGGAAATGACAGTCTGATCTTGTCGCCAGGTGTTGGAGTACAGGGTGGTAAGCCTAGAAGCAACTTACCTAATGTCCTGTACTCGGTTAGTCGTTCTGTCATATTCAGCTCTGACCCTGCCAAGACACTCCAACTACTGAAAGAAACTAAGTGCAAGTCCACAACCCCTCTTGATTTGTCTAATAAGATTGAGCAAGAGGGGTTGATAAAGAGAGGGTCATTTCAATTGAGTAGTGGAGGGACTTCAGACGTTTATATTGATCTCAGAGGTGCGAGCAACAACCCTGATTTGTTCAGCGAAATAAGTCATGGTATTTCGAGACTTGTTAAAAGTCAGAATCATGTCCTTGGAGTAGAGTCTGCTTCGATTTCTCTCGCTACCTCAGTTGCTCTTTCTCTAGGAGTTCCTTTTGGGTACGTCAGAAAAGAGAGGAAGAGTCATGGAGCTAGAAAGCAAGTTGAGGGGCTATCTAGCTCTGACTCAAAGATCACCATCATAGAAGACGTGATCACTACAGGAGGTTCAGTTCTTAAAGCTATCGAAAGCTGTAGAGCTGAGGGCTTTAATGTGAACCAAGTAGTAGCCGTTTTGGATAGGAATAGAGAAGCTCGTCAAAAGCTCTCTGAGATCGGAGTTGAACTAGAGTGCTTAATAAGTAGCCCCGTTTCCTCGCCTTACAAGAAAGGGTGAAAATCATAAGACTCAAACGGCATTACGACCCTTAACTGCCTCTGACACCCTTCTTCTTCGATAAATGGCAGATTAGGGTCGGGGGCTTTTTTTAGTCTATTAAAAGAGTGAAACTTACCTGACCTGTCGTCATGTTTTCATTCTTCTTGATAGGAGTGTCTTTAGAAATAAGATTCCTATCCACAGCGAGTTTGACCTTACGGCTAACCTCTTCGATGAAAGCTTGTTTCTTTGAAATGAGAGTTTGCTTGTAATGATAAGCCTTAGCTACATCTATTTCTAAGTGTTCGCCTTTGACAACCTTTACCGCTCCATTAAAGAGAGGGATAGCACTAAAAACGCCACCTAAGTATGAAACAGGAATGTCGAAGATAGACACTTTAATAACTCCATCTTCGGCAGAGAAAAACTTGATAGAGTAGCCTCTTGAAAGAAGTTCATTCTTAACGTCTGAGGAAGCCTTTTCCGTAAGACTGTCTAATACGTCATTGTTAAACATTTTAGTGGTAGTAACCTCAATCGAACTAGTACGCTCGTTTGCGATCACAAAAGTCTCTTCACCTCTGAAGTGCTTTTTAAGCGAATCAATCATTTCTAACATAGCTTCATCTCTCTCAGTGTCAGTTTTCAGTTTTATTATTCTTTACCTACTAAAGATAAAGCAGTTAAAGAAATGGTTGAGGGTCATACGATAATATCGTACATCACCGACCCTGTAAAAGCAGTAGATAACTCAACTACAAAACCTGTAGTGGTACGGTTCTTAACTCTAGCGAAAACAAAGTCGTCAATAGAGAATAATACTCGGTAGTCTGTGTTCGGCATTGGAGAGTCAAACACTACACTCTTTTCGGATTGGTTGGCGAAAGAAATAACTCCACTTAGAGTAGATATGTTAGCCATTATAATCTCCAACTTTGAAATAGCGGTGCTTATTGCTTGTTGCACCTCTAAAGGGTAGCTCCCTACAACAGAGATGTTGTCTCTTGTGATCGAAGAAACAGAAATAACACCAAATTTATTAGACGAGACAGAAAACTTAAAAGTCCCTAGTCCTGTAGGTACTGAATAGGACAGACTTGTTTCTTGAAGTATCATCAGCAACCCTCCACAAAGTAGCCTTTGTTTTTAAGTATCGTGATAAGCGTAGCCATCTTCAAAGGGTCTTTCCCTGTAACTGTGAGCTTATCATCTTTGAGGGTACACTCTAAGTCATCATCTTTAAGATTTCTGATTAACCGCTCAGGAATAGACCCGCAAGACTTAGGGTGTACTGTAATCGAATACTCATTTCTAATTATTTTAGAGAGCCATCTCTCTGCAACTTTTTTAGAAATAATACTTATAGAATCACCTTGCGAGGCTCTTCGATCTTTTCGCTCTTCCTCAACAGGGTGAGGTTGGAGTTGATCGTGTCGAGAGCTAGGTGTATCTCCTGTAGACTCTCGATTTTTTTCATCGCATTTAGACATCTTAGAAACCTATATCTTACTTTTCCTTGTGATTCCCCTATAACACGAGCCGCATGACTCTGACTTGAGTAGAGGTAAAGAAGTACCATTACCTTAATGTCTTTCGTATCAGAAAAGTATTGACTCAGTATTTTCAATAACTCTTCTTCCTCAAAGATCGGAACTTGCATTAGAATCTTAATTCGGTCTAAAGCTCGGTTCACTCTGTAGTGGATATTAGGCTGTGTGTACCCAAATATTTTACCCAAAGCGGATTGAGGAACACCCTTAAGAAGATGAAGTTCTACCATGTCAGCTTCGATTGGGTTTATTCGACTCATGTGTTCGATCACTTTGTCTATCTTTGCGTAGGTTTCTTCCGAAGCATACTCTGAGTAAGTTGGTAAATAGCTCAGAGAGTGTTCGTTAGAGAAGATACGCTCCATTATGTGGTTATCCATTAAAGTCTCCTACAGAAAAAACATCAACAGTTACGACTACTTCGGCACTTCTTAGTTTCAACAGTATACTATAGAAGCAACCACCCAACCCATCACCATCAGAAATAACTGTCATTATTTCTCCTTCACACCCCTTAAAGTCCCCCTCTACGATCTCTACAAAGTCTCCCTCTTTGTACCTCCCACCCAAGCTATAAGCTTCTTTTACCATTTCTTTTAGTTCAGAATCTAAGATCGTACCTTGAGAGATCATGTCGCTATTACGGTCATAACGACTGATCATTGTTTCGATAAAAATTGACCTAGAAATGTCGTAATACTTCGTAGTTGGGTAGCCCGACTTAACAAAGATGTAACCCTCAACTAAAAACGTAGCCTTGCTTGAACCACCTCTTAAAACAGGGACATAAATATCTTCTATTTCTATCCCCGACAGGTTACTAAGGACTTTAGCTAGAGTACCTGCTCTTGCTTCCTCCTCACCTTTGAGGGTAGTTGTCATTACTACCCAAGTCGGTTGTCTTTGTTTCAAAGTCTGACTCCCTTGGTTCGGTTAACGCTTCTTTTATTTCTTTTACCCAAGAAGCGAACAACATCAACGAAACCTCAGACTTTTTTTCTTTACTTTCTTTATGAGGAAGTGGAGAAACTTGGTTCTCGTTTGTAGAAGCTAGATTTTGACCCTCAAATTCTTGAAATTTATTTTTTGTCTCCACTACTTGAGAGGCGACCACCTGAGACAAAACACTGCGCTGTCTTACCCATTTGTAAACCTCACACTTGAACAAAGCCTCTGTCGATCTTCTCGGTTTGGAAGAAATGGCCTCTGCAAGATCAATTAATTTCTCACCTCTTTTTTCCCAAGCCTCTAAGAGTATATCCTTGTTCCAAAAGGGAGGGGGAGTACCTGAACCTAACCCTAAAGAGATAGAAAACATGGTCGCAGATAACAGCCGATCAAAAGCAACTCCAACAGGAGTAGATGATAGAACCTCATCACATAATCTGAGAGTCTCAGCTCCCTCACTTACGAGTAACTGACATATCTGATCATTTCTATCTACATGGAGGTAAGACCTCACAGCTTCAAGAGATACGTTTTTAGAGTTTGATGAAGCCACACCCTCAACAGCTTTGAGTGCGTCTCTTATATGACCCTCTGTAAAGTCAGCGATTAGAACAAGGGCTTCTCTGTCGTAAGTGAAGCCCTCTTCATCACAAACCCAAGCGAGCCTATCTGCGATCTCTTCAGAGTCAACGTGGTGAATAATAAAAGCAGGAGCGCACCGACTTAAAACAGTTGCTTTCATTTTTTCAGGTTCAGTTGTGGCGAAGATCACAACCAATCGTTTCTCTTCTGAGCCTTTCCTGTTATCTTCCATCGGCTTTAAAAGAGCGTCTAAAGCGTCTTTGCTGAGCTGATGAGACTCGTCAAACAGGTAAAGTTTTCTCCTGCCTGAGAACGCAGTATAATCTATTTCCTCAAGTATCTTCTTAACGTCAGCTTTCCCACTATTTGTGGCGGCGTCTACCTCAATAAAAGCGTCAGACTCACCTGAAAGCATACCCTCGCAAGAAGAACACTGATCACAAGGCTCTCCATTTACAGGAGCTTCACAAAGTAAAGCACGAGCGAGTATACGACCTAATGTCGTCTTACCCGAACCAAAAGGTCCTGCAAAGAGATAAGACTGTTTCCAACCTGCGCCCTCTGAGACAATCCCCTTAAGGGTTCTGACTGCGCCTCTTTGACCTAGTACATCGCTGTATTTCTTCGGTCTATATTTAGTATCTAAGCTCATTTGTCCTCACACAAGTAAGTGGGTTTGTTCACTTACTCATATAAGATTACATGAGTATTGACCACCGAACTGTCTCATTTAATGGGTTAGAAAATGAAACTCGAAAACCCGTAGTTGTTCGATTTGAAATGACGGGAATTTCTCTCTGAGAGTTATCTTCAAAAAGAACCATGTATTGATCGGTACTTAGAGGGCAATTAAATGTAATGTCTACCACATCTTCAGCTTGGAAATCTCGACCACCCACAATCTGACTCTTAGTTAAAGCCGAAGCGTTGTCTCCTGCGTAGACAGCAAGCCTACCCTCCACAGAAACTTCAGAACCTACTAAAGTGATACCAACCGTTTGGTTTGCTGAAATGTAGCTCGTTGAAATGAGGTTAGTTAACTCGACTTCGGGACACACAGAGCAGCCATTCAATAAGAATCTTGTAGTAGAAGAAATAGAAATCTTCCCAATCCCTGTAAACAAGGTGTCCGATACAATAACTTCTGCTTGAGAACTAGTGATGAACTCAGCATTAGCGTGTCCTGAAATATCTAAAACGCAACCCTTCAATGTAGTCGGATAAGAAGCCAATCCATCTGATGTTATTTCTATAGCTGAGGGGTTAGTATTTCCTAACTGACTCTTAACTACGAAATTGAAGCCGTCTAAAACCACCGAAGCACTCGAAATAGAAATACAAGATGTATCTGTAGACTCAATATTAACGGCACCTCTTGAGATAAAAACAACAGGCTTTGAAATAGTGATCTGCTCAGCGTAAGTACCCCCGTAAACAATCACTGTCCCACCCTCTGTAGGGAGTGAGTCAACTGCGCTTTGGATAGTAGAATAATCTGAGCCTAAAAGAGACTTAGATACCGTGGCGAAGTTATCCAAACCTCTCTCTGTTATGAGTGTACTCAGAAGAACTGAACCAATGTTGGGGTCGTATAAGCTAAGACTAGACCCTGCTCCCCTTGTAATGTGTGGTGAGTTGTCAGTGAAGCCTAGTTGTACCTTGTCTGCTTTTAACGGATTCATATCGACTCTCTTTCTGAATGAATATCTATGTGAAAGAGGGGCTATATAAAAGAGGTACTATTTACTTTGTCTCTTGAGTGCTCTTTGAACACCTCTATAACAAGAAATACGATCTGAATAACCTGCCATTTTAGCGATCTGATCATAAGTCATTTCTGTGGTTAATCTGAGCTTTAATGCGAAGTCTCCCTGATCATTTTTAAAAGGTTCAGGCAATCCTCTATCTTCACAAAATCTTCTTATGCGAAAGTACACTTTATCTTTGTGGAGGCTCATTAGTTTACCAATGTCTTTCACGCTCATACCATTCTTATAAAGTGCATGGAGATACTCACCATTTCTCCTCCTACGAGGTAAGGGAAATGGTGAAGATGTGATCTTAGCGTACTTCCTAGCTTGGTATGTCGCCTGCCTGCTAGAGATACCTAAAGCTCTACCTATTTCTCTGTATGTCATACCTTGAGAGTACAGAGAATAGGCTTCAAAGCAGAGAGTGTCTATCAGTCCTCCCAAATCTGATCCCACCAACAAGCGCAATCCCACTTCTTTTTGGTGATGTGGTGATGTCCGATTACACCCGTAAAGTTACCCGTAAGGTATTCTTTATCTACCACCCCATGATAGAACTCTCCATTATAAGACTGTCCGTCAGACCCTCTTGGACATTGATAAGGAATGTCGAGTACATCACAGAGAGATTTAATCGCTTCTTTGACAGCGAGAGCCACTCTTGGGTCAAGACTTAAAACCCTTTTATCGCCTCGCCCTGTGTCATTGTCGATCACTGAAATGTCATAACCTTTTTTGATGTAATGGTCTTTCCATTTCAAGCTCGGTTGCTGACAAATATCAATACCCACAGAATAAGAGTTCGCCCAACCTGCGTGCCAGCTTTTATGGTGGAGGTCGAGATACTGATAAATAGTAGGCTCTCCATCGGGGCTTACACCAATCCCTGCATGAGAACTTACTTTTCGGTCAGGACTTGAGAATACTCGATGACAATGAACAGGGTCTAACCCTCCCCAATGAACAACGATTATTGTAGGTCGCTTTCCTTTACGGCTTGAGAAATGACCAAACCTATGGAGATCAAGCCCACCTCTTTGGTCGAAGTTCACGGTCTGAACCTCAGAATCAATCTCTACATTAATGCGCCTATCGTTCAATGTCCAAAAAGGTTGGGTATCATCTACATGATCGAACTTTTTAAGAAGAGCTGACCATGTACCTCTACCGAGCTTACCATCAACGTGGCTTCCTGCGCCAAAGGTGTCCTCTTGAAACGCCTCCACAGCAAGAGCGAACTCATTACTATCATAAGGCATACACAAATTCTGATATGTATCTAAAGCACTCTGCGGAATGTTCCCACCCCAACCTACGCTCTGAGACGCTTTTGCGTTATATGCGCAGGCACTTTTTCTTGATTGAGTTATGGTACTCGACATCTCTTAAACCTTTCTGAGAGGATATAAATGAGTTTCCGACAAATGATACCCGATATAGAAGAAATATCATCATTATTAGTAATCTCTCATGCTTCTAGTGGAAAAAGTATCGCAATCACTAGAAATAATCAGCACTTTTCTAATCTTTCAGCTAAGTCTACTCTGAATGAGTGGACTCCTAGACATAAATTAGTCCAAAGTGCTTTACTTGATGTAGTCGGGAGCGGAGATGGGGGTAAGTTAGGAGCTTTTATCACCATTTCTTTGATCAGGTCTTTAGCAAAACATAAACATGGAGGACACCCCGACCTCACAAAAGAAATACTCTCACATTTAGATGAAGTAATAACTAGTATTTCTGAGAAATCTGTGGAGTCGGAGAAAAAACATCTAATATCAGTAGGCGAAGATTTAGATTTTGCTGACCAACTCGCAGACGCTGTATTTCTAGGTGGTGCAGAAACTCATATTTCATTGGAGAGGTATGAAGGAACGGGCTGTGAAGTAATAGAGTCAGAAAGCTTACTAACAGAAGCTCGGCCTTTACATATTTCTGAACAAGTTTCTTTAAAAGGTTCTATGGTAGCCCTACTCCCAACTAGAGTCTCTAGCTTTAAAGACGTAGCAGAGCCTCTTGAACTTATGGGTACTTTCCCAAACAGACCTTTAGTCATTATCGCTCCCATGATGAGAGGCGAAGCTCTTGCTACTATTAAGAGAAATAGAGATGAGGGTGTTGTTGAAGTGTATGGGGTCGAGGCTCCTTTAGTTACTTGGGGGAAAGGGTGGTTAGAAGACGTAGCTTCTTTTACAGGGGGTACTCTATACGACTCATTTCTTCATTCAGAGTTCAAACCCTATATGTTCGGCTCTGCTAGAGAGATCACACTCAAAAACAAAGAAATGATTATCGACCCCTATGATGATCACGCTGAAGTTACAGCCGAGCGCATTTCCCAACTCTTATATGAGGCGAACAACTCCCCCCACTCACATACCCAAGACTTGTGGAGAAAAAGAGCGGCTTCTTTGGGAGGAACTTTGATCAGAGTCAAGGTAGGAGGCACTACAGAAGCGGAAGCAAGGCTTCGCAGAAATAAAGCTGAGAAAGCCATGATTTCGATGGGTATGATGTTAAATGGAGGTCATGTCGAGGGTGCTATCCCGACCCTCTCAGAAATAAAAGATATTCACCCTATAATAGATAGGGCTTTAGTCGCTCCTCTTAGAGTAGTTGCGATCAATAAGAGACTTAACACCTTGGAACAAGCAAAGAAATGTTCTCCTAAACTGTACGAGCCTTTCCCTCTTACAAGACTTATTTCTTTAGTTCGATCTAGTTTCTCAGTCGCCACAACCATTTGTAGCGTAGCAAGGATAATAAATAAGAAATGAGAAGCAGAAAAATTAGCTACAGAAATATCTCAGCCCCAAAAGACCTCGAACTCTTTGAATGGGCTTTGATTGAAGGAGACTCAGTAAAAAATGCCTTTCTTGAGGGTAAGCAACGCTACTTATTTCTTAGGGAAGCTAAACGCTACTACATTCTTCCATCTGAAAGAACTCCTCTAACTAAAGAGGAGGGGATTATAGAGATGAGGTCGGTTGAAGTAATTCAGCTTCCAAGTTCCTATGTTCTCGTAATAATCTTATCACCGAATACATTTCTGTTCTTCACTGATAGATTAAACCCGCATAGAAAATTGCTTAACCAAGTAATCTCTGAATACGAGTTGAATGGCGTTATTTCCGAAGAACTATTGAATAAATATCATAGCTTAGAGGGGATTTAAAATGATAGAAATAAAAATTGGTGATTGTGCCGAAAGACTCAAAGACCTAGAGGATAACTCAGTTGACGCTATCATTTCTGACCCCCCTTATGGACTTAAGTTTATGTCAAAGGGTTGGGATAATATCGGTGAGGGTAGCCAACAAAGAGAATGGCATAGGAAATGGTTAACCGAAGCTCACAGGGTGTTAAAACCCAACGGAGTGATTAAATCTTTTAGTGGGTCTAGGACATTCCATCATCTGATAGCAATGATGGAAGAAATAGGTTTCTCAGACTTGAGGGTAGAGGCTTGGACTTACGGTTCGGGCTTCCCTAAGTCGTTAAACGTAAGTAAAGCGATAGATAAAAGTTTAGGTGCTGAAAGAATAGTAGTAGGTACGCAAAAAATGTCGGGAACTGCCCGTAAGATTAAAGGTACAAACAAACATGGTGGGAAGATGGCAGGCATTGACCAAGAGTATGAAGAGACAAGTATTGAAATAACAGTTTCGTCAAGTAAAGAGGGTAAACAATGGGAGGGTTGGGGTACTGCGCTCAAACCCTCTTGGGAACCCATTTGTATAGGAGTTAAGAAATGATCATCACTATCCTTAGAAAACCTTTAGATGGGAGCGTAGCTGACAACACCCTTAAGCATGGTTGTGGGGCTATAAACATAGATGACACTAGAGTAGGCGATATAGTCCAAGACACGTCTAAGAATGGGAGATCACCTAATTCACATAAAGCCACAGTCTTCCAATCGGGCTTGAAAGAGAGCTTTGAGGGTCAAATAACCGTAGGTAGGTGGCCTGCTAATTTTATCCTTAAAGGTAAAGAAGCCAAACAAAGTCTTATATGTAAAAATGAAGACAGCTCTGATTTTTTTAAACAGTTTAAGGAAGATAATGACCAATGATAGAAATAAAAATTGGTGATTGCACTGAAAGACTTAAAGACCTAGAAGATAACTCGGTTGACGCTATTATTTCTGACCCCCCTTATGGACTCAAGTTTATGTCCAAAGGTTGGGATAATATCGGTGAGGGGAGTCAGCAAAGAGAGTGGCATAGGAAATGGCTAACCGAGTCATATCGAGTTCTTAAACCCAACGGAGTGATTAAATCTTTTAGTGGGTCTAGGACATTTCACCATTTGATAGCAATGATGGAAGAAATAGGTTTCTCAGACTTGAGGGTAGAAGCATGGGCTTACGGTTCGGGTTTCCCTAAGTCCCACAACCTCGCTAAGCAGTTTGAAAAGAAAGCAGGTGTTGAGGGCGAAGTAATCGGTTATTCTAAAGGAGTTTCCGTTGAAGACTCTCAAGGGTATGGTGGGATTGGTCGTGGTGCTGTAGGTATAGTTCAAAAAGCCGTAGACATTCCTATCAGAGCTTTAGTTACTGAAGAAGCTAAAACATGGGAGGGTTGGGGTACTGCACTTAAACCCTCATGGGAACCTATTTGCATTGGAATTAAGAAAGGAAATGAATAATGGAAGATATGATCGAATACTTCAAAACAATGATTACACCTCCCGTAGAAGACGCTTGTATTATAGTAGGGAAACCCTCAGAAATAGATTACGAAAAGTACCGTATAATAGAGGGTGCAAGTATAGTCCCCCTCTATGAGCCTATCGCTCATGGGGCTATCCTATTAGATGAGCCAACAGAAGAAGAAGCTCAAAAACTCATGGCTATTCTAAAACCCGGCGCCCACATCATACTTATCCCCAAAGATATAGGGTACAAAGGTGTGATCGCTCTTGAAGACCAAGGGTTTGAAGTGAGAGACGCTATCTTTGTAGGAGAAAACTCTGAGGAGTTCCATTACACCTCTAAAGCGAGTCGCTCTGAGAGAGAGGCAGGCTTAAAAGGGTTCAATAGAAAAGACAACTCAGAGATGACAGGTCGGAAAGAAAACTCTAAAGGTTTGATGAGAGTTAGAGAAGACGGTTCGGTAGGTACAAACCCCTATGCAGGCACAGCAGGAGGTCAAAACCCAAGAGCAAACATTCACCCAACAGTCAAACCAATCGACATTATGGAGTGGTGTGCCCGAGACATAGACCCTAACTCTAAAGTCGTAGACCCATTTCTTGGGAGCGGTACTACAGGTATCGCTATGAGCCGTCTAGGGCATGACTTTGTAGGTATAGAGCTGAACCCCGAATATGCAAAGATATGTGAGGGTAGGATTAGATATTGGATGCCTATCGGTTCAGAAATAGTATCAGAAGCTAAGGTAGGTAAAGCCGAAGCTCAAGAGGGCGACACCATTTCCATCTTTGACTTGTTTTGACTTAAAGTCCTGTCTTTGTTTTGAGTTCCCACGGACCCCAATGCTCATGCGTTGAGATCATTTCTGAGAACGTAGATTGATCATAAATATAAATGTTAGATAAACGATCTACTTGACCTAGAGCATAATAAACACGCTTATCGATTTTGATGTCTCTACCATTGGAGAAGTCTAGTACCTCACCCCCGTCTTCACACCAACAATGCCCATAAGAAATGCCTTGCAGTTCCCCTTGACCCATGACCTCACCATGAACAAGTCTGAGGTTGGGGTTTCGATAAGCATTGTCCATGAAGTATTTCCCATTAGCTCTGTAGCAATCACCAAAACTAGAGGCGAGCTTTCTCATTTCTGAGGGTCTAACCCGTATCTTCTTCTTGGGGAGTTCATCAAAGATTTCTAACCCCTCTAAGTATCTGCTCGCTATTATCTCAGATAGTTTCATCAGATTTATCTCCTTTATCGTATATATCTAGTAAGCCATAAACAAAGAAAAGGAGGTCGAATGATACTTGGTTTAGACCCCTCACTCAGAAACTTTGGGTGGGTTCTCATGGAAGACGATGGTCATTTCTTAGATAAAGGAATGATGTCTACTAAAGCTGACATGATGTTTGTCAGTCGTTATATATTTCTCCGAGATGGATTGAGAGAAATAGTCCGAACGATCAGATCGAACTACCCAGACAAAGTTCTCAGAGTTGGGATAGAAAGTCCTATCTTTAATGACTTGTATTCAGAGGGTATGTATGGTCTGTTCCTTTACTCAAACGAAGCTCTCATGCTTGAGAAGTGCGACACTGTTTACCTAACCCCTAACCAAGTGAAAGCCCATGCTCACGCATTTCTTAACAGACCTAAAGGTTGGAAAATGCAGAAAGGCGACATGGTTGAAGCTGTTAAGCAAGCAACAGAGGGTCAAGGTGCGAAGCGATGGAACCACCACCAAGCAGACGCTTATTGGGTTGGTAGAACCGCAGGTCGTTTTTGGAATCTTGTAGAGGGAGGGATAGAAATATCTGATCTTTCAGACTTGGAGAAGAGACATTTCACAGACTACGAGAAATATGTGAGAGGTAAGAAAGCAGGTAAAGTCAAACGCAAAGGTATTACTTACAAAGAGAATGATAGATTTTTCAGATGGTCTGAAGAAAGTTAGTCTTAGACTCAAAAATTACTATATACAACACCTATCCACTTCATCATGCCTCGAAAGGAAATATTCATGGCAAAATCAAAAGGAAATAAAGCCACTAAAAAGAAGCCGAAGACAGACCTCCTTGCCGCCGCTAAAGCTGTCGCAGGCGCACTGAAAGAAGACCATGTTGTCTCGCTCGACCCCAACAGTCTGAAAGTCAGTCGCCCTCACATTTCTACAGGTTCTGTGGCTCTCGATTATCTCATCGGAGGTAAAGAGAATGAACACGGTGTGCGCCCCTGTCCTGGCATTCCCAAAGGAAATATCACCAACCTTTACGGACTCGCAGGTGCAGGTAAAACCACAATCGCTCTCCAAACTGCCGCTCAGACTTGCGCTGAGGGAGGTACTTGCGTCTATATAGATTGGGAGCATGAGGTCGATCACCGCTATGCGGCGAGCTTAGGTGTCCCTGTGTCTGACCCAACTAAATTTATGCTCATTCAGCCCGATACTCTTGAGGCAGGTCTGCGCTATATCTTTACAATGACAGAAGCAGGTGTTGATCTCATTGTGATCGACAGCGTGGGAGCCGCAGTCCCTAAAGCTGTGTTTGAAAAGAACGATGATGGACCAACTCCCGTAGGTCTTAATGCTCGTCTGTGGAGTACATACTTGCCCAAGATCAAGTCAAAGATCAAAGGTAGTGAAACTGCGATCATTGGTATTTCTCAGCTTCGTGAGTCCATCGGTGGTATGTCATTCGCAGGTCCAAAGAAAATCCCTCAAGGGGGCAAGGCTTGGACATTCTACTCTACTCTTCAGATTATGCTTCGTGTAGTCGGTAAGGAAAAGGGTAAAGAGTGGGACGGTATGCAGGGTAAAGCTGTCGAAACGGTTCTTGGTACTTGTGTGAGAGCGAAGCTCGATAAGTGCAAAGTCTCAGACTCAGCGCATAAAGAGGTAGACTTCTATCTCATGTCGGGTGAGGGTGTCGATAATGTCCGTACTATTCTTGAGCTTGGTATCAAGACAGGCATTGTGAAGAAAGGTGGGGCTTGGTACTCATGGCAGAGCGGTGATGGTGAGGTTCGTGGTCAAGGCTTAAACAACTTCAAAGAGTCTTTGACAGATGAGCATATCGCAAGCATTTTCGCTCAGGTGAAACCTTATCTCGCTGACCCCAAGAGTAAGACAGAAGAAGAGCCTCCAAGCCTTGAGAGCCTAGCCAAGCTCGATGGGTCTGATGAAGACTTTCTAGCGAGTTTAGAGGACTTATAATGAAGATTTTGATTCTCGTCTTCTTAATTACTCTGCTATGTGGCTTCCTCTCTTACGGAAAGCCGATTGACAGAGTTGAGATCATCGTCTGTAAAGATAATGAAAAGCGACTCTTCTTCGCAGGTGAGGTGAGACACTTTAGACAGTTTGAGAAGTTCTTCGGTCAAGATACTTGTAAGCTAAGTGTTTTAACTGAGGACAAGTGGTTAAGAATACTTTTCTCACATCAAAAACGGTTTGGTAAAAAGCCTTAGAGTCTTATATATACTTCTAAACGAAAGGAGTATATATGAAGCTAAAAGTCGAGAACTTTCAGTCTATTAAAAGTGCTGAGATTGAGGTCAACGGTCTTACTGTAATAACAGGAGAGAACAGTATAGGCAAGTCTGCTCTCGCAAGAGCTTTCAATGGGGTCTTCACTAACTTAAGAGGAGACGCTCATGTGAGAAATGGTGAGAAGCATTCGACTGTATCTGTCGTCTTTGACGATGGCAACGAGGTTACTTGGGAAAAAGGTAAGAAAAAGAACCGATACGTTGTCAACGGAAAGGAAATAGATAAGGTGGGTACGGGAGTGCCTGATGAAGTTAAAGCACTAGGGGTTACCTCCGTAAAGGTAGACGGTAAAGATGTTTACCCTCAGATAGCAAAGCAGTTTCAGAATATATTTCTGATTGACTTACCTCCTAGTGCTTTATCTTCTGCTCTTTCAGATGTTGAGTTGATACACCAACTTGAAGAAGCTTCAGCTAAAGCTCGTTCTGAAATAAGAGACACGAAGTCTCGGCTAAAAGTTAAGAGAGAAGACCTTAACACAGCTCAAAATAATCTCGCTATGTATGAAGACTTTGACCCTCTCAAGCTAGAAGAATACGAGCAAGCAGAACAAGCTAAAGAGACAGCGATTACTGCCCTAAGTAAAGCCGAGTCTCTTGTTCAGAAGAAAGAGAAAGTGGGGAAAGCATACGAAGTCCTAGAGGAAGTGTTAACTGTCTCTCTCCCTACTTTAGACCTCTCAGAGTTTGATAACTTAAACCAACTTATTTCTCTAAATAAGCGCAGGAAAGCCTTGACCAAAGCTGTCGAAGCACTTGGAGAAATAGAAACCTGTGAGGTGAGTAAAGCTCCCGAATTTCCTAATGTGGGTGAACTAGAGCGCATACAAACAAAGCGAAATAAGTTAGAAAGTGCGATTCAGATTTTAGACCCATTAAGCAAAGTAGTATTAAGCACTCCCCCTCAAGACAACTCCGATATAATTAATACTCTAGTGAGGAAGAAGAAATTAACTCTAGGTATAAGCCTTGCAGAAGAAGAAATAACCAAAATTGACTCTGAACTTGAGTCTGTCCAAGAGAAGATTAGAGAAGGAGTATGCCCCGTATGTTTAAGAGGAGGAAATGACAAATGCCACGACTAATATGGAGAACTGATGTCCACATGGGAGATCGAACCCCTAGAAGACGAACAGGTAATTGGTCAGAAGACGTTGCTAAAAAATTAAGATGGATAGGAAAAAAAGCGGAGGAAATAAAAGCTGACGCTGTGATTGATGGTGGAGATTATTTCGATGTGAAGTCTCCCGTTAAAAACTCACATGGCCTTGTCCGATTGTCCTGTGAAATACACTCAGAATACCCATGCCCAACCTACGCTCTAGTGGGCAACCACGATGTGAAATATGGGAACATTGATTACTTGCCTGAACAACCTCTTGGGGTCATGTTTTCTTCGGGGGTCTTCAAGCAGTTTGGCGATGACGAAGAAATAATCTTAGAGGGAGACGGTGTAAAGGTTAGAGTCGTTGGAGTCCCCTATCATGGGGTCGAGTATGACTTTGATCGTATTGCTAACATTTCTAAAAAAGACGAAGACTACTTAATCGTTGCTTGCCATCTTCTAGCTAGAAAGGGCAAGACAGGTACGATGTTTGAGGGAGAAGACATTATCGGCTACAACTTCCTCAATAAGAATACAGAGGTGAACGCTTGGATGTTTGGTCATTGGCATAAAGACCAAGGCATTTCTAAACTTAAAAACGGTGCGGTGGTAGTCAACGTAGGTTCACTTACTAGAGGTTCTCTCCACCTCGATGACTTAGATAGAAAGCCCTGTATTGTGGAAATAGAAGCCACCAAGAAAGGGTTAAATTTCAAAAGGCACAACGTACCCGTCAGACCTGCTTCCGTAGCGTTTAAGATTGATGACGCTAAAAGAGAGCATGAAGACGTTGACCGTATGGAAGAAATAGTTGAAAAGATGAAATCTGTCGTTACTGAGGGTTGGGCAGGTAAATCTCTCATAGATAAGGTGAGAGAAATGAAAATCCCAAACGATGTTAAAGAGCAAACTATTTTATACTTGGAAAGTGTAAACAAGTAATTCTAATCATTAAACAGTCCTATATATACGTCTTGCTTCGGTAATATAGGAGGAACTAAATGAGGCAGGACAATGAAGATATGAAATACATTTATTGGTCGCATATTAAGATGATGAGGGAGTGTCCTCAACGCTACTTGTGGAGCAAAGGACACCCCGACCATGACCTTGGTGCAGGTATCGGGAAAAAGAAGCCCCTACCTCCTGAAAATCAGCGAGAGTCTGAACACCATCTTCTCATGGGTTCTGTCCTGTCGAAAGTAGTTGAAGACTTTTACAACCATGAGCTTTGGAGTGAACCTAAGACTTTACAAGATAAGTTAGAGGAATTAGCCCGAAAAGAGTTCGTTTTCCAAGAGCAACGCTACTATTGCTTGTGGAACTATATGACTCGTGATGAAGCAATAGATGTAGTGGTGAGCGGTGCTTCCAACTTCTTGAAGATTATGAAAGAGAACAGACTGCTCGGAGTATGGAACAAGTCTGAGCTAAAGATGACCCCCTCCGTGAACAAGTATTTCTCAGCTTCGGGTATCGCTGACCTTGTGTATAGAGACAAGGAAGATCGCATTCATATTCTTGACGGAAAAAACGCTAGTACCCCAGGAAAATATGAAGACCAAGATCAGCTTCGATGGTATGCGCTGTGTTTCAGATTACAGTACAACGTCATGCCTCACCGTCTCGGCTTCTTCTATTTCCGTTATCCCTCAGACATATTGCCTGATATGAAGCACGTCCCTGAGAAATATCAAGACGATAAATGGACAGGCTTCATGGAGGTCGATTTCACAATGGCTGATATTAAGAGATTAGCCGCTGAGGGGGTCGAGACTTCTAAAGCAATCCATCGAGGTGTCTTTGAAGCAAACCCAATGCCTAAGCACTGTAGGACTTGCCCTTATGAGTCGGTGTGTGAGGAAAGACAAGAGCAGAAAGCTAGAAATGCCGCTAAGCGAGGATTAAGAAAGACAAAGACCCCCGACCCAACCGAGGGAAATGACGGCTTTGTCGATCTATCATTTGGTTCAAAAACTTAACCAGCAGACTCGACTTTTCTGATATAGAGAAGTAAACCTTTTTAACACTAAAGGAGTGTTTTGTGTCTGATGAAATAAAAGCCCTTGTCGAGAAAAGAGAGTCTCTCGAAGCAAGGAAATCAAAGTTGTCGGGTAAGCTAGAAGTAGCTAAGAGTTCTCTCGCTGAAATAGACGAAAATCTTGTGTCTATGGGAGTTTCGCCTGACAACTTGGAGCAAGAAATTGAAAGATTACGCTCAGAGAGAGATGAAAAAATAAACGCTTTTTCCCAAGCCCTTGAAGAAGTCGAAACAATACTCACGAACATTGAGAATAGGATTGCCAATCTATGAGTACACTACCCGTCCTTAACATTGCTACAAATGACCTCATGTCAGCAGTAAACACTGCAAGTCTGACACTCGGAAACGGTCCCGACATTACCTCTCATTTCTTGTTTGAGATGGTCGATAACGAACTGTTTGTTTCAGCGTGTAATCCACCTCGCATTTACTCTTCTATCCCACTCCAAGGATATAAGATTGACTACCCCGAAGCTGAGGAAACCGAAGCGCAAGAGGGTGAGGAGTCTAGCGAGGACAATCACAGCTACCCATCTTTCACCGTTGAGGGTAAGCGTCTCCAAAAGGCGATTAAAGCTGTTAATGGACTACTTAAGATCACTGTTGATGGTGGGAGTGTGAACATCACCTCTGATAAGGGTAGTCTTGAGCTTTCAAGCCTTGACCCATCGGTATTCCCCCCTTGGAGAGCTATGTATAGCAAAGCTCAGAATACCTCTAAAACTGTCCCCTCAACCACGCTCCATGACGCTCTTGTCATTTCCAAGCCTTTCATGTCTACTGATGAAGCTCGCAGACCTGAGTTGGCTCAGATTTATTTCACAGGCGGGACAGCTTTCGCCTGCGATGGGTTTGGTCTTTCAATGGCAAAGTCTGAGAGCTTTAAAGACATTGAAATGAAGTTCCATCACAATGACGTTTCAAGCGTGGTGAAGTTCGTAAAGGCATACGAGAATACCTCAATCGAGATTTTAACCTCCGAGAAAGCTACATTTCTGAAAGCAGAAGACGGTGCGATCTTGGGTATGATGGAAGTGCCTTTCAATATGCCTAAGCCGATCACGTCAAAGTACATTGACGCTTTTGATTGGACTCCAAGACGAGTTTGGAGAGTTCAAAAAGACGAGTTTAATAACGCTCTGAATTTCCTCTCATCGGGCGCAGATGAGAGCGACTACAAGGTTACGTTGATTGACTCTGAAGCAGAGACTCTTTCTCCCCCTCGCTTAGAAATGAATGCACTTAACGGAAAAGGTGTTCTCTCATATTCTCTTGAAGATATGGGAAGCGACGCTGAGATTAATGATGACCTTGACCTCAACACTATTGAGGATTTGGGAGAGCGTCTGTATGCTGACCGAGCCTTGCAAGATAAGCAGGGTAAGACTGAGGGTGATGACATTGCGTCATTCTCCTTTAACATTAACTATATGAAACGTAGCCTCGATGTTACCTCAAACATTCTTACTTTCGGCTGTAATCGTGAGGGAGAAAACAAGGGGTATATGCTCTTTAAGCAAGCGTCTGCGAGTGGAGTTGAGGTTGTTTCCATTCTAGGTTGGATGGTGTAATGAGCAGTATCAAGGAACGCTTCTTAAAAATAAAAGCCCTCAAAGAAGTTGAACAAAAGAGGGTGTCTGACCTCGACACAGAAATAGCGTTTCTTGAGTGTGATTTAGATGTTAAACAGCAAGCACAAGGTGTCTTAGACCTGCTCGCAGAGAAAGAAGTGGAAGAGGGTGTTAAGACCTATATCTCTCTACTTGACGAGGGTCTGAAAGCGATCTTCCCCGAACAAGATATTAGCCAAGAAGCTGAGATCACTAAAGTGAGGGGAAAGGTCGCTGTACGTCTTAAAACAGTTGTAAAAGGGAAAGATGGGCTTGTCGTTGAGGGAGAGGGGCTAGATACCTTTGGTGGCGCAGTAAGCACCGTACAAAGTCTTCTTCTCAGAGTTGCACTACTCCTCAAAAGAGAGCTTCGGCCTATCCTTGTTTTAGACGAGACATTTCCTGCTGTTGATGAAAATCGAGTTGAACTGCTCGTTGGTTTCCTCAAAGCCCTCTGTAAGAAAACTGATATGGACATATTATGTATTTCTCACAATGCTTCCATTGCTGACAATGCTGATCTTTCTTATCGGGTAAAAGCAACTAAGCAAGGTGCGAAATTTACCAAGATAAGTTGAGCATTGAAATGAAGTCTGAAGGCAAGATTAAACATAAGCTTCGACAAGTTAAACATCGAATTATAAAAAAAGAAGTTCGGAGAAATACCTCTAAAAAACCATGCAACTGCAAGCACAGTGGTGTGGTTAGGGGTAATGCTTCTGAGCCTCTATTTCATGTGTGCTTAATGGATTCAGATAAACCTGACGAATGGGAGGGTATGATCTGCGATGCGAGTGTCCCTAATACTTGCCCTTTCTTTAAGCCTCGTAAGTCTAAAGAACAAATAGAAGCTGAGGTAGATAAGGTTCTTAATAGCGGTGATATGGGTAACATAGCTTCAAAGTTCCCCGATATAGCGGCTCTTTTATGGGTTCTCGCAGGGGTCGAACCCGAAGACATAGAAGAAGATATAGAGGGAGATAACTCTGATGAGTCAGAAACCGATACTTGAAGTAATCCACATGAGAAAACAAAAATCACCTCTCATGTTAGAAATGCCCGTACCCGAAAAGTCATTTCCTTACTTAGTGGGCAATCCTAAGAATGATAGCTCAAACCTCAAGTGGGTAGAACAACCCTCCGCTAGAAACACCGTACTCTCTTGGGGGCGTGAATGCTCTCTTGAAGAAATAGTATCTGAAATGCGCTCCATGATAATTGAACGAGGAATTTTAGAAAAATGGGACGTGAGTCATATATATATAAACACAGCCGAACAGAGAATGTCCTCTCTCGGCATTTCTGAAGTCCGACAAGTTGAAGACATGATTGTCCCCCAAGACCCCTCTTTACTAGGGTGTATCATTGTTATCGGAACTAAGAAGTACCCCCTCATACACAACCCCTCAAGAGGACTCGTAGTCCTCTCAAAGAAATAGGAGATTATCCACATGGATAGATGGAAAGCAGGAGACGAAATCCAAGAGAACATTAAGACTCTCATTGGAGAAGCACACCCACACCTTGCTGATATTTGTGATGACATCATCTGTATCTTTAAGGAAAAAGCGTCTCGTAAGGGTGGTCAGCCCGTCCTCGGTAAGACTTCAAAAGCCCCTGCCCTCATTTCGCTTCTCGGTGAGCGTGAATACCAATTTGTAATCGAGCTTGCCGCTGATACTTGGAATCTGCTTGAAGAAGATCAGAAAAAGGCTCTACTCGACCATCAACTCTGCTTCATCGGTGGAGAAGAAGATGAAAAGTCAGGAGAAATGAAATATCATCTCACAGCTCCTGACATTTCTTACTTTTCAAGTGAAGTTGATCGGAATGGGCATTGGCGACCCGACCTCTCTGAGAACGATGAGGAAGAGGAGTCTAATGAGTCTGAAAACCTAAGCCTTGAGGACTTATAATATGGAAAGCAAATATAAGTTCATCGAAAACGGTGATGAGATTATCGTAACTCGAAGCGAAATTGAGTACCTCGTAACAACCTCAGAAATGAGTGAAGAAGAGAAAGATAAGGCTGTCTTAGACTACCTCTCTGAGATCAATGCCCAAGTCTATTATGACGAAACTTTCAACAACTACCAACGAGCTACTAAGGCTACTGCAAAGTACCCTGAGAATATGGCTCTTTTATACCTCTCTCTCGGTATCGCTTCCGAAGCAGGAGAGGTCGCAGGTAAGATGAAGAAATGGGTTAGAGATGGCGACTCTAAGATGACCCGTGAAGAATGGGTAAAAGCCATGTCGTCAGAAATAGGTGATGTACTTTGGTACGCCGCCCGTCTCGCTGACGAACTTGACTTAAGCCTCGCTGAAATCGCTGAAGAGAATATGATAAAACTCTTAGACCGTAAAGCAAGAGGGGTTATCGGTGGGTCAGGAGACAACCGATAACATCTTACCTTAAAGCTCTTTTGAGCTTACTCATAAACGCTCTATCCATAATACCATTCTTTGCTGTCGCCACAGCCACACCATCAAGGTAAAAAGTAAAAGAACTCTGAGTATATAAATCGTCAAGACCATAGTCAAAAGGCGATCTATAATCGTCGTCCGAAAGGAACACAATCCTGTAATGTCGGTCTAAGTCGGTATCAACAGGACTAGAGTTAGGTAGTCCAATATAACCTCGGAAAATCGCTTTCGCTTGCCTTGACTTTTTATTCACTTTCTCAGGTTTGGAAGCAAAGACACCTCTAGGTAAAGTACCTTGTATCTCTTTGACTATTGCCTCTGCCCGACTTTTATAAGACTTAAAAAAGTCCATAGTGCCTGCCGACTTTTCAAGCCTAGCGACTCTCATCTCAAGATTTTTGATTACTTCACTAGCAGTTCGTCTCATGGCTCATTTCCCTTAAGAGTACATCTTGATCGCAAGATCGATTTCTGTCTCAGTCATGTCATCGCCCAAAACGACAGTAGTCTCAGCTAAAATCTGACGAGCTACGTTTAGCTTAGCCGATTTTTTAGGTCTACAACCGTCTTCTCCAAACAGAATAGAAATGTACTCGCTCTCTTCTGTTTCTTTACCACTGTTGGTATTTTTATAAGACTGAACAGTTACAGACTTCTTACCACGAGTGATCGCAACATAAGCGAGCTTTCTCTCTTGCTCTAGTTTCTGCTTCTCGAATTGATCTTGGTTCTCGTAGAGAATAGGGTCGAACTCTTCTTCTCTCTCATAAGGGAACTTACCTTTTACCATAGGTACTGTTAGGTGAGTTACCTCAAGACCTTTCCAACCGTGAACCGTGTCAAGAATAACCTTATCATCGGTCAATTCTCGACTGTTGTTCTTAGCCGCCAAGCTCGCTGTAGACATATCCGCAATCTTCTGTAAGACCTCACTTGCGGTTTTCTTCTCATTCAACCCCTTAATGAAAATGCTCCTCAAAGCATTAAGAGGCGCAATGGCAAAGTCTACTGTCTTCAGCTCTTTGATCATCTCTTCAGAATGAATGCTAGTTAATGCGTCTTCCATTTCTTCTGTCGAGTTTCTCGTAGACTCTAAGATGATGTCTTTCAGAGTCTTGCCCTCAGAGTTCTTTAACGTATAATTAGGAGCTAACTCTTTAGCACCAATCAACATATCAAACAGATCGGCAGGGGCGGTTTCAGCAACGATGTTAAGCTGACGGACAATCACACAATACATCGAAATGGATTTCTTTTCAGCGTCGCTATAAGAATCCATAGCTTCGTCTGTGCAAGCACCATAAAGGATTTGGTTAACAGGACTCAACTCGTCTAATGTACTAGGATTAAAAGGGACAAAAGTGGTGTCGTTTAATTCGTCGTACTGAGCCAAAATTTCTTTTTTAGAAAGACGGTTGTGGAGGTGCTTCTTAAAGACTGTATTGATGTCTTTAGGAAGACCTAGCTTCATATCCTTATGGAAGTTCAAAAGAGCACCATAGAAGCTACCCACTTGGTTCTCTTTCCCTTTATCGTAATCAAAACCGACAATACTTAAAGCACGAACGAGCTTTTTAGTCGTAGGGTGATCGAAAGGACTCACAGGACTGACGAAAGGTATGTCTTGCTCTAACAAAGCGAGCGTGTAAGGGATAAGCTCTGCATTGGTACGGCAAGCGACACCATAATCTGAAGCTTTGTATGTCTCAAAATCACTATCAATACCAAGCGCAACTTTCTTAGCAAAAGAAGACGCTGCTGAGAGAGATGAGTCATGGTCTGTGTCTTGAGAAATAGCCTCTTCTCCTGAGTCCACACCTTGATAGATCGCAGTACACGTCATTCCCAAAGAACCTTCGTCAGTAGAAATGAGCTTGTTTGCCGCTTCTACGATACCTTTCTTTGAACGGAAATTGATACCTAGAGTCATCACGTCAAAGTTGCCCCCACTGCTCTCGGCACGACTTGAGAACTCTTGACTCGTAGCACCTCGGAAACCATAGATACTTTGGTTCTCATCACCGATAAGAGTATACGAAGTATTCGAGTCTTGTACGATATTCTCAGCAGGCTTAGGTGGTTTAGACCCTTTTGTATTTCCTGGCTCCATAGTGCCTGAAATCAAACCGAAAAATGCGTGTTGGACAGGGTTCAAGTCTTGAGCCTCGTCAACGATGATGTGCTTGTACTGAGACTTAACAGTGTCAAGGTTCTTTTTCAAAGAGAGAACTTGAACAGCTCTGATAAGCATATCATCAAAGTCCATCAGGCTTCCCTCACCTTTTAAGTGTTCGTAAGCCGCATATACCTTTGATTTGAAGAGAAAGGAGTCGCTAGAGCTAGATTTCTTAACCTTATTGTAGGCTTCAGTCGGAGAAACCATGTTCGCTTTACATTTCGTAATGAAAAGCTGACACTCTTTAGCACTGACTTTGACTTCTTTTTCTGAGACACCCATGTGTCCCCACCACTGAGGATTCTTAGTAGAGCTTATCTTTCTTCTATTGTAAAATTGGTATTTCTTAGGTTCACCACCGAAAGCTCTGTTAAGGACTTTTGTGCCTCTTGAGGTATTGTTTAAAATTTCCCTGACGAGATCAATGTCAGCCTGATCAGGAGTCTCTTTTTTGATCAGTTTTTTTCTTAGTGCTTTCAAGCGATCTGAGACAGGTGCTTCACCTTTTCCGAGTTGCTTTTTAACTTCTCGGTATTTCTCAACACTGATAAGAAGACCTAGAACACTGAGGTCATTTCTCAGTGATTTCAGATGAATATATTCGGGTCTGTTTTTAAAGATACTCTCAGCTTCAACTCTCCCCCCTGTTGAGGGAGTCTCTCTTACGAGCTTAATCGCTTGATCAACAAGAGCCTTAAGCTCATGTTCGTTTGAAACGAGGTCTTTATTTCCTGCCTCAGAATCAAAACGATTTACGATTTCCAAAGCAACGGAGTGAGTAGTACGACCAATCGCTGTGTGAGACATTTGAGCGATTTTACTGCCCGCCGCTTGCTTCACTTTTTCAGCTAAGTCTTGAGCTGATTTCTTAGAGAAAGAAACAGCCATGATGTTGTACTCACTTACATTTGGGTCATCAACGAGGTTAACAACCTTACCTGAAAGAACACGAGTTTTACCTGAACCCGCACCCGCAGAAATAAGAGTGAGTCCCGTAGTAGAACCAAGCATGGCTTTTTCTTGATCTAGCGTTAGACCAAGTTGTTGCCCTATTTCAGTCTCTAAATCTGATGAGTTAACAAGAACATCAGCGTTGCTCATCACTTCGATGAATGTCTTCACATCATCATCAAGACCCGATTGGGCAATAAGCTCTTGCTGTTTCTGTATTTTCTCTTGCTCAGAAATAGGCTTTTTCTTGATGTTAGCAAGACCCTTCATAAGAGCTTGTTGCTCAGCAGAGACACTCGCTGTCCTCGTTATAGGACTGTAATCAGCGAAAATCTCTTTAAGAGCGTCTTTTAGTGATTTAATACCTTTTACAATTTGAACTGTGAAAGCGATTTGACTCAACTTGGTCATACTAGCTTTTGCGTCGATCAATTCCTTGAAGCTATTTCTAAGATTACTATGGAGTTGACCTCTCAAATCTTGAACCTGAGAACTCTGAACACTATTTGCAAATAGAAGAACTGACCTTGAAGCTACGAACATTTCCTGTCTTGTGTTCAAGATACCTTTGACTAGCCTTAATCTAGTCTCAAGTTTATTTGAGAGATTTCTCGTAGCTCCGCTTAACATCATGCCTTTAAGAGAGTCAAACGCTTCGCTCTTTCTCTCAAACTTTATGATAGCTTCTGTGAGAATCCTTAAGTGCTTCTTAAGATCCTTTGCGCCACTAGTAGAAAACTCTTCAACGAGAGCGTTGAACACTAGCAACGCTTGAAATAGTAAGAGAGCTTGCTGTTGAGTTGCTTTGGAATAGTCTATAGGAGGTCTATAGACGAGCAGAGCTTTCGCTTGGGCTTTGGTTAAATAATAATTTTTTATAAGACTCTCAACTGCCTTATCTTCTTTCATTTCTTTGTGTTCTACCCAAACACCGTAAGCAGTTACATCTTCAGAGGAAGCAGAGGTTTCGATGTTATAGGTAAAGCTCTCATAAGCGTCCTGCCACCCTTGTGGATATGCGATTTTCTTCATTTCCTTCACCTCATTCTGATGTGGAGATAGGTGCTGATTTCTTCAAGCTGATCTCTAGTCAACTCAACACCTCTGTCGGGGTTCATGTGGAAAGAATATAGAATACGATCACCTGTGCGATAATCCGTCTCCATTTCTGAAGTGATCCAATCAGAGTGTCTGCTTCCGTTCACTCTAGGGTGAGAGCTTGACCACTCAGCCCAAGTAGCGAGTGGGTGTACTTCTCGGTCAATAAACTCAAGAAGCTCTTCAAAAGAATCGACTTGCTCCTCTGCTTCAAGCTCAGATTGAGCTTCGGGTGCGTAGTCTTCAAACTCGTCTTCGGGCGCAGGGTAAGTCTCTTTATAGACTACTGCATGGAACATTGCTCTACCTGCTGATTTCTCAAGGCGAGCAACTCTTATTTCTAAGTCTCTTAGGACTTCGCTTGCTAATCGCTTCATTTTATTTCCAATCTTTAAAGTTAGCTTGCTTGAAGCCTACTAGTAACATCGTTAAAGGTAATGGGGTTATTTCCTCTCCAATTTAGAGGCTTATCCCAATTGAAGCCGATGTCGAAGCTAACTCCACCTCGGCCTTTAGAATAGAGATCATCGTTGTTCTGAGTTTCAATGGCTACAGCAAGTCTCTCATCAACTGCAAAAGTAGCTTTGCCTTTGCGCTCATACATAGCGAGAGGGTTTTGACGACTGCTCCAAATGAAGCCATCTTGATCGTACTTATTAGAGAGAGTAAGACTGTCTTTCCAAGAAACGGGAGAGAGAACAGCGAAACTTTGCTCCATAGTCATCGTAGTGCTACCTTCTTCGAGCCAACCTGAATTAAGTCTGACGATCTTTGCTTCTCTTACACCAAGAGCAAGTAGGTCTTGGCGAAGCTCCTCATTTCTCAATTTGTTTTCTCTGCGAGAGAACTCATTACGAAATGCTGAGACAATGAATATACCGCTCTCAGCGTAGCCAAGAAGTTTAGAAATAGGTAAACCCTTAGCAGCTTCTTTACTTGCGGATGCGCTTTTTGAAATGGCTTCCTCAACTTTAGTATGTGCTTGGATAATGGGCATTAACTTATTTCTTAGATAAGGGTTTTCATACGCAACCCTAATTAAGTCTCCTTTTCTCATGGCAACTGCTCCTCTGTCTGATATGTAAGTAGGTAAAAGTAACTCTCTTTCACCATACAGCTATATAAAGGAAGTAAAGTGATTATAATCCTTGCGCCTAAAGCACAACTCGCTGTTGATACTCTGAGCCTCAATCCACCCCCTAAACTCACGATAGAAGCTGAGTATGGGGCTTTCGTTTGTGAGGGTTCTCAGTATACCTCAGCGCACCATCAGCCAATCGGCTCTCCCTATGTGGGAAGACATCTCGACCCTACTTTCGGAAAACCTGCTCCCTGCAACGATCAGAATATTCCTATCCTAGATGAAAATGACGTTGTTCTCATTTCTCACATTGACCTCGATACAATTGGAGGTTTAATGAGGGCTTCGGGGAAATACGAAGAATGCTTTGCAGAGGTCAACTCAGAGTTTTGGGAGTTTGTCGAGAAAGCTGATGTTACTCCAAAATTTAAGTATGAGAGTTCTATCATTTCAAAAGCGTTCGACAAAGCAAAGGCGAAACTTGAAAGTATCGTAGATGATAAGCTCTTGGACTATCCTGTTTACAACAACTCAGATGTTACTGAGATAATCAGTCTTATCTGTGAGGAAGTTAAGCAGATACTGACAGTAGAAAATAGAAATGAGCGCACTTTTATTACGCTCACTCCCTTTTCACTTATCCTCAGAAAAAGTGATGGAGAGCCTTGTAATGATCTCTTCACTGACCCTGATGGAGTCTCTGCCATTGCTGTTATTTCACACAACAACAGCCCTAAAGGAAACTCGATCACCTTGTCTCTCAATGACATTTCTGAGGAAGACATAAACAAAGGTTTGTCTTGTTTGAAGATCGCTCAAGAGCTATGGGGTGAGTCAGCTAAAGGAAATGATCTCTATGCCTCATCTCCTCAAACCAAAGAAATAAGTGATCAAGACTTTAAGAACTCGGCTGACTTTTTCTCTAAAAAGATCGTCAGTATCTTGTACTCTTTTGAAGCATAAAAGTCGGTATCACCCACAGTCTCTCCGCAACTCCACAACCCCATTCTGAGGCTGTGGTGAAATGAGAGTTGCTTGATAAAACGACTCCTTTTACGTCAAGGTCTGCTTGGTTTACTTGGACTTTCCATGTAACCACTGCCCCTTTAGTGAAGTTCAGATTATGCGATAACTCGTATTTCTCTGCTTCCACTTTGAGGGTCGTGTGAGCTAAGTCCTCTGTCTCAGTTTGAGTGGGACCGTCTATGACGTTCCACACCTGTTTCAGAGTCAGTTCTCCAAAATTGCCGTTGTCGTAACGAACAAAACAGCCCCCATCCCTCACTTGAAGGACAAAGGCTGTTTCCATGTTCGTTGTTAGTATTGTCTGCCCGACCCTGACCATTTTTTATTCTGTCTTCTTTGACGAGGTTGACCACGATACCTGTCATCATAATAGGCAGGTGGTGGAGGAGGAGCATACCCATAAGGGTGGTGAGGATTAGGGTAAGAATGGCGAGACTTACGGTTTTGCCGATGGGGGTGAATGTTCAAGTCCCACTTACGTCTCTGTGAGTTAATCTGATGTTCGTTCAGCCCATGAACATTTCTTTCTGCAAGCTCTCGATCAGTCAAGCCACCATCATAAAGTGAAATGACTTGAACTTTATAGCCTTGTTGCTCTGCGAGATAAAAATACTTTTGAGCCTCCCACTGCTGTTTAAAACAGTTGTGAACCACGATAAGTCTCATTTCCTCTTCCATCATGTTTTCGACTTCTTTTAAACACCACCCATGAGCTTCAGAGAGCTTTTCATGGTTGAATGTATATTCTCCACTTTCATCAGTGAAGAAATCATCGGCAGAAACACACCCCCTACCCTCAATTTCTTCATAATCTGAACCAAGGGTTAGAGTATCTGCGAGAGTAGTTTTCCCCGACCCACTTAACCCTCTAATCAAAATTAACAATTTCTCAATCATCATATTTCCTTTGAAACCACGCTGAGATCACTTCGGTAATGTACCTGAAAAACATTTCTAGCTTTAAGACTGACGACAAGACTATAGACGGCTCATGTATAACGCAGATGATTTTTGCGAGCATTTCCCCTTGATCTAGGGTCATGTCTTCATCAACTGAGTTGACAACAATCACATCACCGTTAGGTTTCAATATGACAATGATACTATCTAAGTCTTGTTTATTTTCTTCCATCGTATTCCCTCGCTCGGTTTAGACAAACGAGCAGGGTTATTTAGCTTCTACCAATCAGAGTTGAATTTCAATCACTCTTTTTGGCTCTCTTACTTCCTCTTTTGGTCTTGGTGGAGGTGGAGGTGGGATTTCAAGGTAGAGTCGATTGCTCTCCTCATACTCTCTTTGCAGTCTCTCCCTCTCTCTTATTTCTTCTTGGATAATCAAATCAATCATTTCAATCTCCTTTTCTGAGGGGTTAATCAAATCGTACATTCCATCACACTCTAATCGCAAAGTTTATTTCTCATTTCTTGTTTTTATTTCTTCATAAGTGAGAGGTTCTTCCCTCTCTTGTTCTTCGTCAACTTTACCCCACCCCACGGGCATATCCGACACTCCGTTTTTCCAATTGCCGTTCCTCTTAAACTCTTCATAGAGCTTTCTCTTTTTCTCCATGAAAATGTTGTCTATGTTGAACGGGTCTTTTGCTTCGGCTAATCGAGCATGGGCAACTTCCTCACCCAAGAAATGAGCCATAAAGTTAAGAAGTGTTGGTCCGGGAATAGAACCCCTGCTTGGGTACTTGTTGTGAAAATCTTCCATTGCCTTTTTGTAGGCGACTTTTCTTTCTTTTCTTTCTTTTCTTCTGCGCCTGCTATTTCTTCTGCTCATAGTATCTCCAAAATCTGTAAGTTGTCTTGTTCAATCATTTTGTCTACGTCTTCTAAAAAGTCTCTGACTTTATCTATTATTTCTTCACCTAAAAACTCTGAGTGTCGGACTTTACCTCTTGACTCCTCTATCGGAAACCCGCCTAATCTGACCTCAGTTTTTCCTGAAAAGCGAGTATACTCTCCTCTCCAAATCAGTGTTGAGACATTAAGGTCGCTACCAAGAGAATTCAGACTTCTGTTGAAATAGATGTAGATAGTACACTTTTCGTTTATCTCCAATAACCATGAGCCTGCTCTACACCTCTGCTCAAATTTAAGTTGGCTTAGTATTCCATTCAAGTACGACAGGGTTTCGACTTCTCCGTATTTTAAGGCATATATCTCTCCGTTTTCAGCAGTGGCAATTAGGTCTTCTTGTATGTCATAAACTTCGTAAGAGTTAGATTGTGGGTGATTCTGCACTTGATTGCCCCCACTCTATTTCTCTTTTCAGGTCTTCCCAAAGGTCTTCTTCTTCCATGAAGAGAGGGACTTCTTTGAGCTTCTCAGAGTAATTTTCGTCAAATATCTGCCTTGCTTTCTTTTCAAGATGTTTCTCCACTTTTCTTCTTGGGCTTGACCAAAAGGCATACGGAAGATAGCCGTAGATAATGTTTTGGTTTTCTACCTCCATAAGAAATACAGCTAAGTAGCTCGCACTTTTCGGGTAGTCTCTCCAACCACATTTCCCAACCCAAAGAGATGTCCCTCTAGGTAGTTTGCTTTTGCTGTGGTCGCATATTCTTACGAAGCCTTTTTTGATAAAAGACTCTCTAATGTTTTTTGGTTTAATGATCTCATTCATCATCTTCCTCACATTCATCTTCTTCACGTTCATCTGCCTCATACCTTCTCAGGTCTAAGGTCAAAGATTTAAGATCAGTGAAAGTGTACTCAAGCGTTTTTTTCATGTTTGACGGATCAAGGTCGTACCATGAGCCTGAAACGTACAAGGGCTTTAAGTCTTCTCGACCGACCCCACCTCTCAATTTGATCTTATCACCACACTCTCTATATTGTATATCTATATATAGTTCTCGACCTTGATATTCCCAAGGAAATGTAAAGATCAGAGTAGCGCAAGAAGACTCCGTAAATAACTCAGCATTAGCGTTGAGATAAATGGCTTCTATGAAGACCCTACGGGCTTCCTCCAAAGACAAGTTATCTTTAACCTTATCCGTAGTCTTGAACAGGCAAGGGAAGAACGGGTCTTTCCTCTCAGAGTCTGCTTCTAAGTAGATTTCTACCTCTTCTCCTCTAACCTTTTCGCTCGTATCGTATACCCAAGAGAAATAATCTTTAACATTTTCATATCTTTTATACATCGCCACCCACCTTTTTTAAGAAGTCATACATTTGACCTCTAATCGTATTAAAAACATCGTCTATTTCAAAAGCGAAATCTTCCTCAGAGATGTAGCCTTTTAAGGACTTAATTTGAGGAGTGAGCGTGAGTATTCGTAGAATTTTTTCTTCTTCGCTCAAAGTGTCGTCTTTTTTGATTTTCATTTTGTTCGCTTGGGTAAACTCGTCGTTGTAAGCCACCCAAGACTCATAAGAAATGCCTCTTTCTTTAGGGAACAAGTCAAGATAGAACATACCTCCACTTGACTCTAAAGTCAGCCCGATTACCTCAGCTTCTCCCTCTGTCGCATAGCCTCCAATTTCCTCAAAGGCTTTAAAGAGCCAAAACATGATGAAAGCTCTTGAAGAAAGACTTTCAACTTTTGAACTGACCCTCGCTCTTTTCAAACCACCTTGTTCTTTGATGTGCTTAAATGAGAGCAGGTAATCAATCTGATCTTTTGACAACTCTTTGTAAATAGCTGACGCTTGAGGAAAAGCCTCGTCAATATAGGACTCACTTGCGCCTTTCCAAAAGGCAAGTGTGTTCATAAACTCGTAGAATTTCATATCATTTCTCCCGATTGAAGTTTTGGTTTTTTCTCCCTCTCACTTTATATCTCAGAATTGGTATGCCGTAACCATTTGAGATTCTCTGATTAGGAAACCCACCCCAAAATGTGAGTGCAAACAGAGAACCAAAAACAAAAAATCTTATTAACTTTGGACTCATGCCTCATCACTGCTACGGCAATCGCTCTTTGAGCTTCTTCTCGATTATCTTCTCTCATTTCATAAAGAAGTTCTTTGAAACTTTCGGGGCTTTCAGCTACCCGACTCACGTCTTGACCCGTTATCTTTAAGTAAGAAAAGATGTGGTATTTAACTGCGCCAATCTCATCTCTCTCTTTAGAGACGAAGAAGAAATAAGCCCCAAGCATGATGTATGAGACAATAAAACTGAATGTTGATGTTGTCATTCTCTACTCCTTAATCATTACGATGTTTACTAAGTCTACTCTATTTGACTGTACGCCACAGCAGACTCTTAAAGTGTTATCTCCGATTTTCGATACATGAACCCCATAGGGTCTTGTGTACTCTCCCGAACAGTCTTCCCCTACACACGCCCAATATGCGAACCCTCGACTATCGACCCCCTCAATACTTAGATAACCAACTGACTCTTTTAGCTCTAATCTAGGGCAATCTGTGCTGTAGACCTCTATAGCTTGCTCTCCACACCCTAGAAACAGGCTCAATAAAACTAATAAACTTAATCTCAACTTAACTCCTTTTCGGCTTCTTTTAACCGTCTTTTAATTGTACTGCGACTGACACCGTATTTCTCTCCAAGTTCTGTCATAGACGCACCTGACTCATAATCAGACTTGATCTGTTCTATAGGTAGCTCGATCTTAGCAGGTAAAGGTCGGGGTACTCGAATCTGAACCCCTGCTCCCCTCAGTTTTCGACTGATCGTTCTTTTTCCCACTCCGTATTTCAGAGCTAAAGAGTAAATAGACGCACCTGACTCATACTCAGAAATAATCTGCTCCATAGGCAGACCACCAACCACACGATGATGAAAAATAACATAGACATTAGAAGACTCTGACTCAAAGTTTTCGATCAACTTATCGGCTGTTTCTTCTCCAAAAAATTCGACAAGAACTGCTCTTTTGTCTTCCTTTGAAATCTCTTTATTTTTATTTCTGTGTACTATACGTCTTCCCATCTTAAAAAGTACCCATCATTTTAAGTCTGTACCTTATGGTGTCCTTTGCAACACCGTACTTCTCCCCTAACTTATTTAAGGACATACCTGACTCGTAATCGAACCAAATCTCAGAAATAGGTAGCTCGACCTTATAGTGGGTTCTGCGAAGCTCTACTCCCTCATCGAGCAGTCTGAATCTGATGGTGTCAGATGTAGTTCCGTATTTCTCACCTAGCTGACTTAGGTTCATACCTGACTCGTAATCAGACTTGATCTGTTCTATAGGTAAGACAATCCCTCGATGACGAGATTGAATACCTCTCTCTTTCAGTCGGGCTGAGATTGCGGAGTAGCTCACTCCGTATTTCTCCCCTAAATCACGAAGAGACAGACCTGATTGATAGTCAGAAATAATCTGATCTACAGGTAGCTCGACCTTTTTCACACCTGCATTACGGAGCTGAACCCCTGCTTCTTTCAGTCGGTTTGCGATTGTAGATTTCGCCACTTGGTGCTTCTTACCTAGCTGACTTAGGGACATACCCGATTGATAGTCAGAAATGATCTGCTCTACAGGTAGATCGTATGTCATTAGACACCTGCTTTCCTTATCAATTCTCGTGGTTCTTCCTTTTCTGCGAATCTGAACTCCTGCTTCAATCAGCCGAGTTCTGATCGTTTCTCTTACAACACCGTATTTCTCCCCTATCTGATTTAGGGACATACCTGACCCATACTCAGAAATGATCTGCTCCATAGGCAGTAATTTTCTCGACCGAATCTGAACTCCTGCTTCCTTCAGTCTTTGGAGGATAGGGGAAACAGAGCAACCATATTTCTTCCCTAGCTCACGAGCACTCATTCCCGACTCGTACTCAGAAATAATATTTTCCATCGGTAACTTGTATGTCATCTTAAAACTCCTCAATGTGTTCGTTCTTTGAAGTCTGAACCTCTACCTCTTCAAGTCTTCTTTTGATCGTGCTTTGAGCGACTCCGTATTTCTGCCCAAGAGCTACAAGGGTCATTCCTGATTGGTACTCAGACTTGATCTGAGCCACAGGAAGATCAATCTTTATAGCTCTCTCTCTGTGATTACGAGTTTGAACCCCTGCGTCTCTCAGTCGTTTTCTGATCGTCTTGCGAAGCACCCCATATCTCTCAGCCAACTGAGCTAAGGTCATACCTGATTGATAGTCAGAGATAATCTCCTCAACAGGTAGTTCCAACAGATTGCCATGAATCTGAACTCCTGCTTTAACCAATCGCCTATAGATCGTGCATTGATGGACTCTGTATTTCTCCCCTAACTTGTGTATAGACATACCTGACTCGTAGTCGAACCAAATCTCAGAAATAGGTAGCTCGACCTTGTTGCCAGGTTTACGGAGCTGAACCCCTGCTTCTCTCAGTCGTTTTGCGATTGTTTCTCCTGAGACTCTGTATTTCTCCCCTAGCTCAAAACACCCCACACCTGACCCGTACTCAGAAATAATCTGCTCCATAGGTAGGTTGATCTTGTTGTAGTTGTACTCACTGCGATTACGAATCCGAAGCCCTGCTTCTCTTAGTCGCTTAATGATCGTTGACGGGCTAACACCATACTTAACCCCTAGCTCAGTTGCAGTCATACCTGAGAGGTATTCATACCTAATCTGAGCAACAGGTAGAGGTTTCTTTGTGGCTTTAGCTCGTTCTCTGTGATTGCGAAGTTGAACCCCTGCTTTCCTCAGTCGATAATTGATTGTAGGTTTTGAAGCACCATATTTCTTCCCAAGCTCAGTTGTGGACATTCCCGACTCGTACTCAGAAATGATCTGCTCCATAGGTAGATTGATTTTCCTGCCCATCTTAAACTCTCGTCTCTTTCAATCTAGTTTTTATAGTGCCTCTTGTAACACCGTATTTCTTCGCCAACTGAGATAGAGTCATACCCGACTCGTAATCGAACCAAATCTCAGAAATAGGTAAAACCTTTCTTGAACCTGATCGTGGTTGAACCCCTGCTTCCCTCAGTATTCTTGCGATAGGGGGAACCGAACAACCATACTTCTCAGCTATCTCAGTTTGGGTCATTCCTGACTCGTAGTCTGAAATAACCTCCTCCATAGGAAGAAAGACTTGGCGAGAGCCTTTTCTTGGTTCGTGTCCTAACCTGCCCATCACATAAACTATCATGTTATAAGAAGAGAGTCCGTGTCGTCTTGCGATTTCTTTCAAAGGAACTCCACTAAGATACTCTTCCTCTGCTTTCTTATAATCCCATTTAACATTCGGAACATAGGTTTTGGTTAAGCCCTCTCTCTTAATCACGGCAGAAATGTGTCTGACTTGCATTCCGAAGTGTTCACTTATCTTTTTTAGTGTAAGACCCTCACCCAACATCACCTTTAACTCTCCCATCTCTGTCTCATCTAAATCAGTCTTAGCGACACGCTCACGAGTACCGACCCCCATCTTATTTAGGATTTGACGAACCCTCTCCCCTGTAAGACTAAACTCAGCACCAACCTCTTGTAGAGTCTTGCCTTGCTGATGGTACATATCAGCAATCTTTTCATTTCTTTCCTCACCACCCCATCTCTCAACCCATTTGCCAAGCGTGTACTTGCGAAGTTGAACCCCTGCTTCCCTCAGTCGAGTTCTGATCGTGTTGTCAGAGCAACCGTATTTCTCCCCTAACTGAGTAGCAGACATACCCGACTCATAGTCTGAAATAACTTCCTCCATAGGTAGATTGATGTAACGTAAACACCGAAACCCTGCTTCATTCATTCGAGTTCTGATCGTATGATAAGAGACTCCGTATTTCTCCCCTAAATCACGAAGAGACATACCCGATTGATAGTCAGAAATGACCTGAGCCATAGGTAGATTGGCTTTTCCCCTCCCCCTACCACGAGTCTTAAACTTTTTTAGCCTCAGTCGAGTGTGGATAGTGCTAACAGCACAGCCGTATTTCTCAGCCAACTGAGCTAGGGTCGCACCTGACTCATACTCAGCCCTAAGCTCTTTGGTAAGTGGTAGATTGATTTTCCTGCGCATTCTTAAAGCTCCTCGATGTGTACGTTTAACCCTTTCACCTCCCGACCCTCAACTCCCTCAAAGATCACACCCTCAATGTTCGCTCCTGTGAAGTCGCACTCACGAAGCTCTGTGAATTGAAAGTTAGCACCTCTCAAGTCAGCATTTCTGAAGTTGCAACGAGTCAGGAATGCGTAAGAGAAATCAGCTCCAACGAATGAACCACCCTCAAAAGAGCAGTCTCTCATATCCTCTTGAGAAAAGTAGTTGCCCGATGTGAAATGCTTGTCTTGGATAGACCCTGTATAATCAATGTTGTGAAGTGTTTCCTCTTGGAGTACGACCTGCTCAAAGCCAAACAGAATCTTAAAGCAATGGAACACTGTGAAGAACCAAATCTTCACCAAAATCCAAAGCAAGGTTAACGCTGTTGATTTGGGTTGGACTCCCCACTCAGCGAGTAAGAGCAGGTCTTTCTCGTCTTTGTCGAAGTCCTCGTAGTCAAGATAGTCTCCTGAGATTAAGATGTAGGTGAGAGGCCGAAATAGATACTTGTGTGATTGAGCGTAGTGGAACTTGGCTTGGCGGAGTCTATTCATCGTGAAACCTTAGTGAATGGTAGGTAGTTGGTACTTGTAATTGTTAATGAGTCTGAGGCGATCTTCTTCGTTCGTAATCTGTGCGAAATCGCCATAAAAATCGCATAAATCCATCATAAGAGAGTGGTTGCTCTTTTCAGAAAGAGCTGTCTCGTCAGAGCTTTCAAGGACAGTGCGCCACGCTTCCTCAAGCTCTAAGCTGATAGTCGAGGCGAAGTTTGTCTCAACGTAGTTTCGGGCATAGGTGAAGAAGCGATCAATCTGATCTTCCATCTTGTCTCCTGATGTGCTTGGGAGATTGGTTATATAGTAAACGGTCTAGCCTCAGACTTTGAAACAGACTATTTTTGAGGGTTAGCAAAACTGCTTTTTGAACAGTTCAAATTCGCTTTTAGTGAGGACTCCAAAACGTGGGATAAAGGCAATCTCAGTACCCTCTTTAATCTCCCCACTGAGGACAGATGTGAGGGTTCGACAGTTAGTAGCGACGAAACACCTAGCGTCATCTGCATTACTCTTAAACTCAGTAATGGTTTGGGCATCAATTTTTGGCTTTGCATTAACTTTAGACTTCATTTCTTTGCTCTTTCTTCAACAGAGGTAAACCCTCTTTCCAATCATCAATTAGTGAGAACGTCTCTTTTCGTCTGAGAATACGATTTCGTATCGACACTGAGTCTGAGAACGACACTCCGAAGTAATCCCAACCGTCAGGTATAACCCCAAGCACTCGATCACTTAGGTCTTCTGCTCGGTTCAAACACTCACCCTTAAACATGAACGCTTCAAGCTGTTCTGCTGTGTATTTGTTCGTGTCGAGCGTCAGATCAATCATCTTGTCGTTCAGAGTAACCCAAGCGTGTAAGACAGGGAACGGAGAGTTGGCTTGGACATAACCCTCATGGTAAGTGAGGCGATTATCCATATCGTTAAAGACGAGCATTTGTGCATTGTGAAAACACTGTTTCGGTTGCAGTTCTAAGCCAAGTCTAATCAGCCCAATGTAATCACGTTCTTCTTCTGTGAGGGGTTCAGAGTTTGTGTGTTCAGACCCGTTGTCTAAAACATATTGATACATGGAAATATAATCTTCCATTTCAGGCGCAGTGCTTGCTAACTGAGTAAGCAATTCTTTCATACATAATCCTTATTGGAATGTCGGTTTGGGAAGCACATCGCTCCCCCTTTCATCTTATATCTGAAGCTAGAGTAGCCGTAACCATTTGAGACTTACGAACTACCCTTTAGCCCATGTTCTTCGATCAACCCTTTGGCTGTGTCCTCTCCAAAAATTTCGACAAGAACTGCTCTCTTGTCTTCCTTTGAAATCCCTCTTTCCCATGTCTTACGAAGTTGAACCCCTGCTTTAATTAGTCGTCTTCTTATAGTATTATTATTGACTCCGTACTTTTCCTCAAGAGCCTTAGTGGACATACCCGATTGATACTCAGAAATGATCAGGTCAAGAGGTAAGTCTTTAGCTTGTTTAGACATTTTAAAACCTCTAGGTTTGTGTCCTAACTTACACATCACTGCCGTTATAGAACAAGGATTACGAACCCCGTATCGTCTTGCGATTTCTTTCAAAGTAACACCATTAAGATAATCTTCCTCAGCTTTCTTATAATCCCATTTAACATTCGGGACATAGGCTTTCTTAATCTCCTGATTAGTGAGGTATTTATATGTGTACTTATCAAGTTGAATACCAGCTTCAATTAATATATTTCTGATTGTTTTATCACTGACACCATACTTCAAGCCTATTTTTTCTAAGCTCATATTAGTAAATTGATAATCAGAAATAACCTGTTTCATAGGTAGATTGGATTTACATTTAACCATAAAAACTCCTTTAAATAATTGGTTGTAAATACATTTCAGGAAAACTCTCAACCACTGTTCCATCTGCAAAAGTGGCTGTTATATTTGTAGCTCCTGCAAAAGTTGGTGAGCTACTCTTATTGTCAATCCCGAACCTCTCGTACTCAATCGTACAAGTTTGACCGAGATAAGCCTCTCCCACAGGGGAGAAATAATTGTGCTTCTTCTTAATAAATTGGTTCTTCCCAACGAACCATGTAAGGTTGTCTTGGAAGAAATATTTTGGACGACTCCACGATAAGCCGTACTTCTTTGCGTGTTCGATCATGTCAGCCGTTCTTCTCTTATCGAACCAATACTCTCGACAAGAACGATTATAAAGGTCTTGGAGAGTCCATGAGTCCCACATGGTTTGGCTTTTATGAATGTAGTCTTCCATGAAAAAGCTACGCTTGCTGTTTGGCTTAAAGTCTTTTGAAAGGATTTTGCGTATCACTTCTTCAGACCTTAGCTTGGTAACTTGGTTTGACCCATAACTGCTCGCAGTGATCTTGAAAGAGTTATCTCCATTTAAGATGTAGACTCTGCTCTGCCCTTGCGCTACCCCAATCGGCACAGACTCCCAATTAACTCGGACAAAAGGAATTGACATAGGGTGAAGCCACAAGATTGGCTCTCCACAAAGTCGCATACGTCTCAAGACCTCAGTTTTCGTACCCATAACAAAACTCCCATATAGAGATAGTGAGAGAGCAAGACGCTCTCTCTTTCACCTCATATCTAAGAGTAGGGTAGCCGTAACCATTTGAGATTATGATTCACAACATCTCTTTCAGCCGATTTCTAATCGTCTTCTCGTTAACACCGTACTTCTCCCCTACCTCTTCGTAAGACATACCTGACTCGTAGTCGAACCAAATCTCAGAAACAGGCAACTTGATCTTAGATGAGGGATTGCGAACCTTAACCCCTGCGTCTCTCAGTCGTTTTCTGATCGTAGTGTGAGCAACACCGTATTTTCTCCCAATAACTTCAAGAGACAGACCTGACTCGTATTCAGAAATAATCTGATCTACAGGTAGGTCAAAACTCCCATATCTACGGAGCTGAACCCCTGCTTTTGTTAGTCGTCTTCTGATCGTATTATCTCCAACACCCCATTTCCTCGCTATCTCTCTCAGAGACATACCCGATTGATACTCAGAAATAACCTGTTTCATAGGTAGAGCAGGTAAAGGTCGAAAAGTCATTGGTCAAGCCCCTGAATCGTTCTGAAAATCGTAGCCTGAGAAGCACCGTATTTAGCAGATAACTCTTTCAGCGTTGTTCCCGACTCATACTCAAACCAAATCTGAGCAGTAGGTAGCTCGGCAACGGTTGGCTTTGGCTGTCGATTACGAGTCTGAACCCCTGCCTCTTCAAGTCGTCTTTTGATCGTCTTGACATTCACACCATACTTCTTGGAGAGGGCAACTTGTGTCATACCTGCCTCATACTCAGAAATAATCTGAGCCACAGGAAGATCAACTCTAGCTTCACTATTACCTCTCAACTGAACCCCTGCGCCTCTGAGTCGATTTCTGACTGTCTCAACATTTGCGTTGTACTTTTCAGCAATCGCATGAGTAGACATACCCACCTCATAATCCATGACGATTTGATTAGTATCGAGACTATCAGCACGATGGGGGGTTCTGCTCAGTGGCGCAACCTCTAGTGTTGGTCTATTTCTAGGTGTATTAAGAGTTGGTGTGTCCTCGTAACCTGCTCTCCTCAAATCATTTTTGAGAACGGTAAGAGACACTCCGTATTTCTCAGCAATCTCTGCCATGCTCGCACCTGCCTCATGCTCAAACCAAATTTTTAAGATAGGCAAGAAACGATTTCTAATCGTAGTTGAGTTCTTGAGTCGGTGTTTGATCGTAGCGGTGCTGACCTTATGTTGATCAGCCAACTCGTCAACTGAGACACCCGACTCGTAGTCAGACTTGATCTGCTTCACGGGGAGCTTGATCTTCTTTCTTCGGTAAAAGTATTTCTTTTGTGTGGGTGAGGTGGATTGCACCAAACCACTTCCAACAAGCATGGAGTGAACCAACGCATGGTCAATCCCATGCTTATTTGCAATCTGAATAGCACTCATGCCCGACTCGTAGTCAGACTTGACTTGATTAAAAGTTAAACCGCTCATACCCTTGAAACCCTCTGTGGAGTGTGTGTTGTTTGGAGACTTCATTTGTGTGAATATTTTTTATTTCTTTAAAAGGTCTTCCGTCCGTTTTCCCAACTCTCTAGCGTTTATTTCTTCTCCTTTGTTTTATGCGCCAACTTATAGTCTTTTAAGTTAAAGCCCTCGCTCTGCAACGTCTTACAGACAATCTTAATAGCGAGGCTGACCACTCGGTCTTTCTTGTGGTCGTATGACCCATTCGACTTCAACCAACTCTCAATAGCCTCAGCGTTTTTGAAAGACAGAATGATAATTCTAGCTAAACGCTTAGCTTCATAATCAACAAGGCTTTCAGCTATCATTTGAAGACTCAAGTGAATAAGGCAGGTGTTCCCAACCCTTTGGAGCTACGACAACATTTCCTACGAAAGCAGGGTAATGCACGTTGGGTGGGAGTGATTGAAGACGACCCTCTTCGTTCGCCAAAATTGAGGTCGAGTCTGAATGCTCGAAATGGACAAGCTCTACCCAACCATTAACGAGCTTCTGAATGTCCTCAAGGCAGGCGACTTTGCGAGTCTCCATCGGAGCGTGGTGTGGAAAAAACTTAACTTTGATTGGTTGCTGTTGTTGTTCAGTCATTGAATAAATCCTTATTCTCTTGTTGTTTAATGTGTTCTGCGTATGACTCGTAAGCCCATTTCATAATACCTGCGGCATAGTCCTCTAGTTTGATTGTAGTGATTGAAGAGTGTTCCCATCTTCTCTCTAGGAATGGTTCTATCATTTCTTTAAAACTTCTATAGAATTCCTCACTCATTGGGACTTTTCCTCGATACTTCTGAAATATCGAGTCCATGTGTCCGAATAGATTTTTATTAAGTCTTTTGATAGGTTTATACACCTTCTCAGGCATTGGAAAGAACCTCTTCTTCTCGTTCAACGATGTTTCTGACGTATTTCCCAAGTAAGGGTTTAAGGTTAAGGGTGACTCGTTGCTCGTGTTCCTCAAAGATCGCATTGATTTCTTTCTCAAAGCGAGTCTTGACTAATTCAAAGTCTGAGCTTTCAAAGTATCTAGTGAGGAGAATGTTAAGATACTCTCTCTGAAGAACCCCGATTTCCATGATAACAATAGGAAACCAAGAGCGATCAATCTCAACAGACCCTGTTGCTTTTAACTCATCAAGTCTCAGAGTCATCTGTTGCTCAGCGTCTGCAATGGCTTCACCGATCTCCTGACCATAACGAGCTTTAACTTCGCTTAGGTCAGAGTCTTCCATATCTCTCCAATCTGCTATTTCAAAGTAGCTTTGAAGCTCACATGAGAGCAATTCATCTCGGTATTCTTGTCGGGTCATATTGACTCCTGATGGTACGAGTGTGTCTAGGTATATATAAGACTAGTTCGACTTGTTCTGTGCCTTACCTAATTTATATACGTCAAGCAGGTGATCTCTGTCCGTCAGACCTACTTTCCATGTGTACTCCAAGCTCTTAAACTTTTGCCCGTTAGCACCCATGTAGTAAGTGATCTCATCAAGAGCGTCATTCAAGTCAAGGCACATGGACTCTTGGTTGAGGTAAGCTGACAGAGTTTCGATGTTCAGAATGAACTTCTCTTTGTCGCTCTCAGAGCCTCTGACCATACGCTCTTTAGCGAAGTGCAAGAGTTGCTTGGCGTATGTATTTCCAAGCTCAAGCCCTAAGAAATAATCTTCGTGCTTGGTCTTCATTGCTTCAAGGAAATGCTTGGGAGTCATAATAAAATCCTTTGTGTACTGAATCTCTACCACCACCCATCGGTATGGGAGAGAGCTTTTTTGTGGTGATTTTTAGGGTACTTCTTAATCAGATCATTCGCTTTCTCCTCAAGTTGACGGAGGCTGATACCTCCCTCAATAAAGTCGTTTACGAGCTGATCTCCCTCGCTCTTAAATTGCTCTCTAAACTCAGGCTTGATCTTGCGACTTCCAAATGTGAGCTTATGACAAACTGATCTGTAAGTTTGACGAGGGCTAGGCTTATTCTTCTTTGTCCTCTTTTTACTCTTCTTCATTTCTTCACTTTCCTGAAATGTCTTTAATGAGGTAAAGGGTAAACGAAATCTGAAACACCCCACAGATGAGGGCGATGATGATGTTTTCCATCAGTTATTTCCTTGGGTAAACTCAGGCTTGGATTGGTAGTCCAAGAAGCGTTGACGAGGTGAGCGAGTGTCGCCTTTCGGCTTGGGTTGAATACCACTACCCTGCGTCTCAACGGGCGAACCAATGTTCTTGAGGTTGTCTCCAATCTGAGAGTTAACATAGAAGCTCACATCGGCTAACATATTAACACCTTGACGGCTGTCTCCCTCACCACAACTCGCTCGGAAGATGTGATCAAGAACCTCTTGGTCTGACATAGTGCTTGGCACACTCACATGAAGAACAAGACCTAAGTCGATGTTCATTTTTCTAGTTTTTGATGACATAATGTCTCCTTATTGGATTGTTGGTTTGGGAAGCACATCGCTTCCCTTTCACCACATATCTAAGACTAGGGTAGCCGTAACCATTTGAGATTGGTTTGAGCGGATAAGTCTTTAATTTAAAGGCACATAGAGGAGTCGAACCCCCCATCACATCAGAACAACACGCAAAATCACAAGATGTTGTCCACCCACACCGTGTCCAGGCAAGGAAAGGGGCGAGTTGATGTGAGACACCAATCGTCTGCGCCTAAAGACTGCCACTAAGGGCAGACCTTGGTTATGTAGAGAGGGGTGAGGTTATGAAATTCTTAACCTTTTGCCACAGTGATGGAGGGCGATATGTTGCGCTATTCTCATACTGCCAACCCCCCTTTGCGTCTACGATAATTTTCATTTCCTCTTCTTGCCACTCAGGGACAATATAATTATTCCAAGCAAAGTCGTCAGGTTGAAGCCCGTCCCAATTAAACTCAATTGTGTATTTCCCTTGAGGGACAAGGGCATTTCCCTCAGAAATAACTTCATTGCTTAGAGTGTTGGTTAGACGGAAGCGATCACAGCTCTCAAAGTCCGACCCTTGTTGTATTTGGTTAAGAGTCAAGAACAGAGTGTCTCTTACCTCACAAGCATTCTTGTACCAAGTATCAAAGTCTTCTTTTGAGACACGACCCTTACCTTGAATGAAATACAAGGTAGGA
>MDTA01089175.1_pt1 | contig 88389 bp, 80 predicted proteins | sample 811151 | NCBI WGS metagenome assembly MDTA01 (sample SAMN05326648, study PRJNA326480) | marine metagenome | isolation source: seawater | place: Indian Ocean: South | collected 2010 | reverse complement strand
CCGAGACCAAATAGTAGCACAGCAAACATGGTCTGTTTTCTTGAACCACAGTAGAGAACCTTCTCGTGATTTGGAGGAAATTTTGGAGGAAATTCTAATTCCGTATTATCGGCAATTTGCAGATCATGCCGAGAAGTTTGACGATCAGGCGTTGCAGCGTTTTGGCTACAAAATTGCAGCTATTACGATGATAGGCGAGACAAACCCGATTGAGTCCAATTTCATTAATGAAATTCTTCCCAATATGCTTGAAGCATCAAGGGTTGGCTTTGCTATATGGATTAAGGATTTCCTAAAGAAATCGAATGAAGATAAGGGAAAATTATGGAATTTATGGTTACGTGAATACGTCGATCTACGCCTGATGGGGATGCCCATCCCGCTCTCTCCCGAAGAAGGTAATCATATGCTCCATTGGTGCCTATATTTGACACCAGTATTTCCCGAAGCAGTTGAACGATTAATAAAAGTTCCGGCGCAGAAAATTGATGCTTACAGCATACTAAAGGATTTGGACTCTAGCCCTATCGCTGAAGGTGAGCCTTTGTGCGCATGCAAATTAGCGAACGCCGGATTGGAAGCTGAAGATTATCTCCACCTTTATAAGGAGCTTACTGAGCTTCATCGAAAGTGGAAGCCCACGATTGGAAAGACTGAAAGTTTTGAGAAATTTGAAGAGCTTATGTTCCAACGAGGATGGAGGGGGTAGACTAGCTTGGGTTACTTTCCCAATGGCAGGAAGCCTCAGTATTCAAGCAAAGCCGAGTTCATGGGAAGTTTTAGGTTTTTGGAAGGAGCAACGCTACTTAAAGAGATATCCCTTCTTTCTAGATACTCAGGAGAATAAGAATAGAGTCTTCTTGAGCGTATAGTTTCTTTTTATGTATGAAAAAACATCGGGATTCACTTCTATTGAGGATCCTTTCATTTTAAAAGCGGAGTCCCCGAATAATTCTCCTTCGAAGCTGGAGAATTGAACATAGTTTTTCGGTTTTTGTCTGATAGTCGCAAATTCATTGAGCATCCAATAAAAATGCCTGTCAATAATATCAGACGTCATTGAACCTATGAGAAACGGTATTTTTTGAGTATTTCCTAAATGCATCCACTGTGTAAGCTCTTCATAAGAGTGCCTGATCGATTTCAAGACAAACCCCTCAAATGGACTCTTTATAAACGAGTGTGGATTGAGGTATAGCATTTCTTCATCTGCAAAGATTCTCGCTGGAGTTAAATCAGCTAGTTCTTGTGTTAGTGCACCTACAGCGAGAGGTTGTTCAATGAAATAACAATTTGAAAAATCTGTTTTCTTGCAAAAATAAGTCCACGCATCCTTATCAAGACTCCGATTAAAGTCGGCAATCCATTTATGTTTCGACTCTAACGTATTAGTAATTATCTGGTCTAGGCTTTCAATCGAGCCCTTATATTTAATAATAGCTTCTCCTGCATTATCTTCAGGAAGCTCTCCGATGGAGAGGGTTTGAACGGTTATTTCATCAATGTGTGTATTAATTTTTGGAAAAAATTGTTTTTTGACTCCCAGATTAATAAGGTAGCTTAATGCGATTTTAACATACTTACTCTTTAGACGATCAAAATTTAATTTATTATGATGCTGGTTTAGCTCTTCCCATATTAGCTCAGGCATTTCCCCAAGACTGGGAGACAGTGGCAGTTCATAAATAAATAAGTCTTCGCACCCTTTGGATATAATCATTTGAATTATTTCTTTCTCAAGGAGCACGCCACTTGCAGTTTGAAACCCGCGTTTCAATATTTTTTTGGCACCGTAAAAGCTAATTTTTAAATCCATCTACAATCTCAATTGATGTAAATTCTGCAGCAATGGTCTCTTTTATTGCCGAATGCAGAGCTGCGTCCATTGGTAGACCCTCAAGCTCAGAAAGCATTATGAACTTAGGCTTAGATTGATGAGCCTTAAGAAGCGCGAGCAAGGATCTTATTCCGATATCACTGCTGTATGTTATTGTTATCGAATATGGGATTTCCCAGTCGTTTAATACTGATATATTCGAAGCCCAAATTTTTCGAAGGTTTTCATTGGAATTCCTGGACGGGATGACAATATCTGTACCGACAGAGAATCCCCTAAACGATGAGGAATTAAGCAAGAATATAGCGTAATCGACAAGAGGAACATGGCCTCCTGTTGCTATTCTAAATGGTTTTTTGTTTTCCTCGAGAAAGGACAGCAGTTCAAATACATCAGGGTTTTCTAGGGGTTCCCCTCCGGAAAGAATGAAAAGTGAGGCTTCAGACTGTTCTATTTTTTTTATTAACTGGTGAATAGAGTCTGGATCTTCCGTATCGCTACCTCCGTAAGGACAGTGGTTGCATAATGCGGAACATAACGGGTTTACTATAAGCAACTCAGATGCCATTTTGCTTTAATTGATCATAATAGGCCTCAGCAATTGATTTGTAGTCATGAAAAGATTCTGCAATCTCTGCGAGGCTTTCATATTTATACCTTAAAAATTGAGTAAATATCTCTTCAATTGGGGCATCATCTTTGTCTGAAATAAACTCCCTAAAAAGGTCTGATTGTTCATCCTTTTTTAAGCCTGAATGAGGGTGTGTGATAAGAGTCAAAACATCAAACCATCGATACCCTACTCCTGAAAGATCCCAGTCCACAACGAATGGTTGATCATCAAAGATTATAATATTTTCGGGATGCAAATCACCATGAATAATTCGAGGTCCGTCCTCTGCTTCAATCATTTTCATGAATTGAAGAGCCTCACCGTCAAAAATGCCGCATGCATGAGATTCCTCTTCCCCTACTCCATGGGGCTTCGTTTTGACTGATTCGTTTAGAATAGTTAAAATGTGTCCTTTTTTAACTTCTTTTTCTTTAATATTACCGAGCGTTTCACCACTCAAATACTTGGTTCTTAGATATGCCCTATTTTTAACTTTAGCAACCGTTGCTTTAGCCGCCGGGTATATACCGCTATTGATGTTTTTTTTAACACATTCGATATGATCAGTGCTTATTTCCTCCGGATAAAATTGCTCGAAACAAACATGTCCATCTCGTCTAGCTAGAAAATTATATTTTCCAGTCAGACCATTGAATGAGAGAAAGATAGACCAATTAATTTTTCTTGTCCCAATAAAAATTAAAAAAGCGACCGATCCTAGAGAGAAAATCATATACACGAGGTTCCCATGGAATACGTTCGCATAAGACTGGGAAAACCCTACTTGGATTCCGGTCCCCACAATGGCTCCAATTAAAGAAACTATTGATAGTGTAGTTGCTCTTAAATCAGTGAACGGGATCCTATTTGTTAACTCGGACCCTGAAATAATTCTATAATAAGTCTTAAATAAGCAAATCAACAAATATCCACTAAAGAGACTTACGGCACTCTTGATACTCATCATTCCTAATGCCAACAATAAAAATATCAGTGCGACCGTTACTCTTAAGGCCCAGCTTCTGAAAAAATTTTGGGTCTTCGAATAAAGAGTCGCACCCAAAGAAGAGATTAAATTCCCGACTGCAATCACTGCACCTGTAGCAATGATACTATTAGTGCTTAGCACATCATGTATTTGAGACTGTATGGTTCTGAAGTTAATATTCACAGCCATCCCAAAGATCATAGAAATGAGCATTAAGGCTAAATATTCATTATTCTTAAAGATGAACAAAAAGATCTTCCTCAAGTCTCTTTTATTACTGTGCATTACCTTCAATAGACTTCCTTCTCTGGAGGAGTTTTTTTTCTTCTCCGGAATTCTATTTAGGGCAATCAGTGCGACACAGAACATGCCTATTTGAAGTAAAAATGGTAAAGATTTGTTCCATTGGTAAAGGCATGCTCCAATTAAAATTAGCCCGGCAGTATAGAGATAAAAATTTTTGTCTAGTTTTGAAAGATATTGAGTAAACGCTTCATCTTCTGATTCCATGAATAGTTCTCGAGCTAATGCAACATCTGCGCCTGAAAACGCACAATTCGCGGTGAAAATAAAGAGAATGTAGCAATTATAGCTAATACTCCCTTTTAATACTAAAAGAGAAATACACGCCATTATTTGGCAGATGAGTCCAATATTTAGAATTTTCTTTTTACCTATTTTATCAGCCAAAATTCCGAGCGGAATCTCCAGGAAAAAAGGGAGCATTGTGTAGATGCCAGAGATGAGCAATATCTCCGGAACCCCAATCCCCTTCTCCGTTTCCAGGTATATGAATAGAATAGGAACAATGAAAGCTATTGTCCGAAATACGTAAAAAATGCAGAAATTCTTCTTTGCCTGGATCATTTAATACCTATTGATTGGCAATAAGTTCGGAGTCGCAGAATACTTTTCCCCTGCATGAACTGCAGCGATTGCTTTCATATAAATCATCAAGGCTCTCTTTGCAGGACCAATCAGCTTTCTCTAGCTGATATAGATTTCCGAAAGGTTTTGAGTAAAAGCAATTTTTAAGATCACCGTTGTAGTCTAAAACCATCGAACCAAAGGGAAAATTACATAAATCAGGACTGAAGGAGTTTTCAACCCCATTTCTTATACTGAAATAGAACTTCATGCATTTAATGAACTCAGAAGGACCCCAAATTAATAAACCCTCTTCTTTGGCTTCTAAAATCTTTTCATAGTAGTTTGACCCCTTAACGAACTCTTTCAGATAAGTGATTATTTCTTCTTTGCTCGGAATCATCATTTCAGTTAGCTCATTAATTCTTGCCCCTTCCATGTCATTCCTGGAGAAACTTTTTGAATCAACATCAGCCGGGCTAATGCCGATTCCGTCAATTCCTGCAGCTCTAGCTAAATCAATAATCTTATCAACTGTTTTGAAGTTTTTCCTACCAAGGGTTATTCGTATGCCTACCTCCGTTTCAGGAGAATTCTCTTTAAAATTCTTTATATTTTTCCACACCTTATCAAAAGCATTAGTGCCTCTGACTGATTTATACGTAGCGCTGTCATGCCCATCCATAGATACGATGAGTTCATCTAATTTAGCTTCATGCAGATATAGGTGTTGCCCTAAAAGGATGCCGTTGGTGTTTAAAGAAACAGAAAGCCCCAATTCTTGGAGGCATTCTAATATCTGAGGCAATTCTGGGTGGAGTAATGGCTCTCCACCTGATACCATAATCTGTTCTGCACCGTGATTTTTTATTTCCTTAAAAAAAGGCTTGAGCATTTCTATGCTATGAAATGTGTTCCGCTTTGTTTTCCAGCAATCACACATGATGCAGGGACTATTACAACTCTGGATGATATGGACAATTGGAGTATGCATTTTCCAGCTATGGCAAGCATCAGTCTTATCCTTGAGATCAATTCCCTTACTTGCCAATTCTCCAACAAAAGACTTAACATCCTGCTTTGCCACACCGTAACTAACCTCGTACGATTCAGCAATCAGAGCCGGCATATTTACTAAACTTTCTCCCTCCTCAATCCTTTCTATTATGAACTTAGCTGTTTCATTTAACTCGACACGCTCAAAATTAGAGTAAGAGACGAGGCTGGATTGTTTTCTAGAATAATAATAATCCCTCATCCAGAGGAAAAGAGCGTCATCAACTGCCGAAGTCAACGTTTATAAAAAGTCAGTGAACGCATGTATTAATAAATTGTTGTAAAAAAAATGTCATTGACAGAAATATCATATTCTTATCCATACAATCATGGATAAGAAAAAAAAATACCAAAAACCTTCAACGAAATCTCAAACTTGTGCTCACGGTGATAACACATCGAAGTGCTACAAGCCAAGAGTTCGTACTACGTCAAAAGGCTAGATTTTTTACGAAGAATCTTAGTTTTTATGATTTAAAGCCCTTGCTTCAAAGCGGGGGCTTTTATCTTAATCGTAATCATCTCATTCTGAGCGAGCGCCCTAGTTAAGCCTTTGAGGTGTTTTTGCTGCCTTATTGAATTTTTGGGCATTCTTTAGCATAGTAGATCCTACCCGTTGAGCTACTTTTGCAGCAGTTCCAGCTGGATTAATAGCAGTGCTCGTAGCAGCCGAAGCGATATCTTTGGCGCCGAATGCTTTACCAGCACCAAAGGTGCGAATTCCTGTATTTAATGCTCTGGCCGCCGTCACTGGAGCGGCAGCAGCAACCCCAACACCCGAGGCAATCCTAGTCCCTGCACTAGCGGCAGTTCCTGCAACGGAACCCGCAGCACCCCCGGCTAAGCCTCCAACAACAGAGCCGATATTGCCCATGGCCCCAGTAAAGAGATCAGCACCCGAAGAAAATAGGCTCTGCATAAATCGAGGCGTCATTATTGTGACAATTAAAATCCAGCCACATGTAAGAGCCAACATCAATACTACAGAAAGCAAGGTCCCCCACCCTAACATAGACAAGGCATCAATTCCAGCGATAGAGGCTTCATTGTAAGTACCATTTGCAATAGCGTCACTTACTGCATCCGCCGCTTCCGCCGCTTGTTCGTCCATAACCAAATCGCCCTGAATAAGCCGCCCTGTTGCTGCAAATAGGCTTTTAGTTCCCAAATGCCCAATAGCCCAGCCTATCGGCCAACAGATGATAGCAATAAGACCAAAAATGTAGTTGATCGCCTGAGAATGAAAACTTCTTGTAAGTAGCCCCGCTATAAAAATGGGAAAGAGCAAAGAACTCATTTGAAGCATGAAAAAACGAGCTGTCTCGAATAAAGTTATTACCCAGCCACACCCCCAAAGCATTGCTTTTATCACTCCTAGACCTCCCCTCAGGATGAGAGCCTTGAACCAGGATTTAGTATTGTTTACTTGTCGAGAAACTATAGTGAATGGATTATCAAAGGACTCCTTGCTTTCAACCTGTTCACTGATGGCATCCTCCGGGGTCAGTGTATGATCGATATTCATCACATGCTCAGCAAGAGATGCTGAAGACTCCATTCCGAGGGTCTCAGAGAATGCTTCAGCCATATCCATTGAAAACTGAAGAATTTTGCTGCTATTTGCCATTGCAACCATAGCAATGAAAATGAAGACCACCTTGCTAAAAGTACGTTCTGCGAGCTCGCCATTATGGAGCTTCCCGAGAACCCCGAATGCAAATATTAAGAAAGCAATACAGGTAACCCAAATCCGGGCATCTAGAACCGTTCGTTCTAAATCCTGAAAAAGTACAGGCCCCGAAAATAAATTAAGGCTTCTTGTTTGCTCAACAATTTCCGCCTGGGCAACAAATGGTGCAATAAGAAAGAACAGAAAAAGGTGGTGCTTTTTCATGAACTAAATACTCTCTTGAACTTCATTACTCCGCATGAACTAAAAATCCCATTCGAGGGGATACTCTCGAACACGAAGCTGTTATTCTTTATGATGATCCTCGTAATGTCTCTAGGAGACTGAAAATGCTTATCTCTTTCATCGGAAATATAAAGCTTCCCATGGTCTATCTTGTAAACAGTTGGCATAGCCGACCACCCGAAGGCATCTCGAGCAAGGCCCCGACCATCTTCGTAAAAATAAAGTCTAGCACCGATGCATTCTTTATTTTCACAATCATAGACCTCCCAAACTCCTACAATATCCTCAGCTTTAGGACTATTCTTGCACCCTGAAAGGGCGATTGTCATTGCAGCGAATAATAGGGCTATTTTTTCCATATACATCATTGATAAATTTTAACTTTGGTATCGTGTGAAATTTTTGAATATAACTCGTTGTCTATGTGCTTTTTATAATTTTCTCGAGTTTTCTTGGTCATCTCTCGCTTGTGGGCCTCTTTGATTTGATGTTCCTCCCATGCGGCTAGCATCTGTTTCTCGTTCTCAAGATCAATGGCTGACTTTTCGGCATCAAGCTCCCCTTTTGCCTTCATAACAGATTGAGAAGATGCATCTTGTACTGCCTTGGATGCCGCTATTGCAGCATTGATCTTGTCCATTTCAGAAGTCGTTTGTGCTGCTGCAAGTGACACATTTAATGCTCTTTGGCGCTTAAGCTCACGCTCCTGTGTCTTTTTATCTAACTCGACTATTTTATCAAAGTTATCTTTGGATCGCTCCATAAGAGCATAGGTGCTATAGAGAGACTCATTGCGCTTTCTCGGAGTTCCACCTGCGATAACTGAATTTCCTATAGTCTTTTGAAATCGTGTGCTCGCTCTGTTCAAACTTTCTGTCCCATCAACCATACGTTTAAGGGACCGCGTCGTGTCACTCTTAAAAATATAGTTCATCTGGTCTACAGCCCCACTGATTGTACTTACACTATCAATCACAGAGGATGGATCCCCAATAATGGCAAGCATGCGGTCTGTCTGACGAATTAGTTGATCCGCCCTAGAAATCTGCGTTGTTGCAGCTTCAATTTGCTTGGCCCACTCCGCCATTTGGGCAGCATGTCTAGCCGAACCGGGAGCATCAGAAACAACGTGGACAGCCTCAACCCCAATTCCAAAGAGGGGGAAAGTCCATACCCAAGAAAGCAATAAAAGACTCAATGAGCGGCATGCACGCATTACATTCGCATTCCCTTTCCTTGCTGAACCTTTTTCTGCTTCATCCACTGAATCTTTGGATGCTGCTCAAGCCTACTGATAAGGGATGGGTCATCGGTTATTAAGGAAAAGTCCGTTTTCCCATGCTGGAGGGCTTGCTTTAGGAAGACTTTCTCTTCTTTTTTAAGAGTCAAAAGATCTTTGAGCTCGCTTTGTACGCCTTTTACTGCCCTCTCAGCCCATTGCATACAAAGCTTGTCTGAATTCATTCCTTCATCGTTTCTCAGAACTGGCCTCAGGCGATTAACAACATCCTGCCTGGAAACACCAATTTTTTCGATAGGAATCTCCACGGAGTTTTCAGCTTCCATGATGTAATATGCCAAAAAAGCCGTCTTAAGCTTATTCTTGTCTACACTTTTTCCTGTGCACAAGATTTGGTATGCATCAAAGAGATCTCTCGATGCATCACGATTAAGAAGGGCCGAAAGTTTCCCTGCAACTACTTCTTCGTATGCAACGATCGGGATTGCCTCTATTCTCCTGCCCCCAAGAGCCGCTGATTCTTTCATTTCTACAGAAAATAGCGGTGCTCGGTACATATAACTCAAATCAACCTCAATAGTTCCCTTTCCCGCATTCAGCAAACTATTGTAGCGAATCTCGTACTTCCCTCCTGCATGCGCCTGAGCGCTTCTGCGGATCTCCATCCCCATCGACTGGTAAACACGCTCTAAAGCTCTTTCTAGCTTAGGGCGCTCTTCAGCCATTACCTCAAGTTTAGGTGATCCAATATAATTTAAATCGATATCAACAGAAAGCCTTGGGAGATCTGAGTAAAAAACATTGAGTGCCGTTCCGCCTTTTAGAGCAAACTTACCTCTTAAATCCTTATCTTCCTGAATCCTCTCTAAAACAGTGAGTAGCGTCCAGACTTTCTCCAAGGTGTGAGGTTTAAATCGCTCCTTGTCGGATATTTGCATTAACTCGAGCTTTGTAATATTCATATTAAAAAATCTTTTCCCAGCCTGATTGATGAAGACTCAAAGGTACCATTAAATTCCATTTCTTGGATAGCACATTTTTACTTTTTTGGCTTGGATCTAAATAGGCTATCGTCTGAGAAGAGTACTCAAGGACTTGATCTATTATAGATTTCTGGATCCCTGCACTCTCCTTAACCCTTTCCAAAAAGTACCCGACACGAGAGGCGGTGCTTTTCGACCCCAGTAATTTCACGTATTCAACCAATACTTCTGGCTTACCCAAATACACCTTGTCTAAAGAGCGTGCTATCTCCTCCCAATCGCAACCCAGAAATTGGGGGCGGTCTAAAACATCAACAAAAGTACGCTCTGGAGAAGTAACTCGAACTTCTTGATTGATGCTGGCTAACTTTCGAACCTCGAACCCCTCAAAATGCTCCTTTTTTAGAGCCTTAGGAACTTGAGTACTTCGGTAGCGATTCCCAGCAAATTCAAATATCGACTTTGATTTACGCTCTGCGGTTATATAGATATATTCATAGCGCTCTGAATGGAGATTTCCATAGAAAGCAAGAGCAGAATGGTAACCTATAACGGAGTCTTTAGATAATTTAGAGGCAAGCGCAAATGGATCCACCGCATAAGCTCCATTCTCAACACTGCAATTTGGGGGAACAACTGCATAAACATGCCTCCTCACTGGAAGTATATGCCCTTGCTCTACATGATAGTTCAACAGATCTCTCAGCGCGGACTTTTTATCCCTATATTGAGGAAAGTGATCAAGCAAGTCTTCACGCCTAAAAACACTCCAACTGCCAAAAAATTCTCTTATTTTATTAGACATTATTCAATTATAATAGCCATAAAATACCAATTATACAAGTTTTTTATCTAATTATTCTACTATCGGCACCGTAATGGTGTGCTTCACGAGCTCCTTGCCATCTGGGCTAACTTCTTCTACTGGAACGGAATAATACGCCAATTTTCCACTACCCTGACTCTCATTAAGGCTCTGCATGAGCCAATACTGGCGCTTGATGGAATCGCTATTGCCCCTAATATATCCCTTTTCGAATCCCCGCTGAAGGGTTTCCTGATCATCTCCTAGAATTAGACTACTAAGCGCGGCCCCTCCTGCAGCCCCTCCAACAGTTGCCCAAGGGTTTCCATCAGAAACAGCATAGCCAATACCGCCACCAGCAGCACTACCAGCACCCAGGGCAAGCGCACGTCTCGGGCTGGACTGACACCCCAATAAGAAAGGCAGTACCGTTATCACCATCATCATTGTCCTTATCATCATCTTAACCATCAACTTTCTGCGCTTCATAACAAATTCCCTCCACCAGATTGTCGTATTTGCTTAAATTTTTAATCCTATCATCGAATACCTCTCCGTTGCTTGATGCCGCATAAACAAGTTCTTTGGACGCTTTTATTTTGGCCGTTCCACAGCTATTTACAGCCCCACCAATAGCATAGACCATCATATACGAAGCTCTTTCCTTGCCTATCTGGTGCTCTGGCAGTGTATAGCTTTGAATTTCTTCAATGGCTCGCTCTGGAAGGCCTATATCTTCTGCAATTTCCACCAAATCCTTCTTGTCATTCTGCTTCATCAAAAAGAACAGCTTCGAGTTACCGAAAATGACAGGACGAAGTGGGCTATTTTTGAGCTGAGAATACTGCTGAGTAACACAGCAAACCCAACACCCAAACTTTCTCAGCTGAGCATACGCCTCTCCGAGGATTTTATCGCCACCCTTAATATTGAGGAATCGACTTACTTCTTCGAAAATTAATCGCTTCCTAACACCCCTTGGAAGTTTAATAATGTGCTGCCTAATCCAATTAGACACCATAAACCCAGCTGCCTCCTTCATGGCAGATGCAGATTCAGGGATCATACCTAGCTCAAAGTGAGCAATTTTCCCAGATATCGAAATGTTTGTGTGTCCATCGAAAAGAGCCCCATACGTACCATGATTCTTGGTCCATATCCCTAGAAGGGTCGCCAAATGCCCGATTTCTTCAACATCGTGATGATCGAAAGTAAAGTGCTTCATCATCTCAACGAGTGTTGAATGGACTGGATACTCGTCTCTTTCGAACCAAGCAAAAGCCAGATTTCTGATTAATTTGGCATTATTGTGGTCGTTTTCAAAACAGATGAGTTCTTCGTAGCCAGCCTCGTTTACCTGTTCCTCATACTCCTCAGGCAAATTTTTCTTTAATTCGCAGAAAGATAGATAGAGTTCCTCAAGAGAATGCTCTCCCTTGGAAATCGAACGCCTTTTATGAATGGCAAATGCCAATAGAAGCAACGCTTTGTACTTTTCTTGATTATCCCGCTTCCAGTCCTCAAAAACATCATAATAAAGCGCATTAATATACTCAGCAAAGACCGCCAAACGCTTGTTGTTCACGTCTTCATTGCTATTTTCGCCTACCATTTTAAGGCACAGGCTACTTGCATTCGCAATGTGTTCGTCAGAGAGCGGTAGAGCCCCCGTATCTAAGTAATTAATTGTTAAAGAGGAATCAGGTCGTATGATAATAGGCTTAGAGCCCATGAGTTGTGTGTAAACTCCGTAGCTATTCCCCTCTTCGATAATTGCCGTGAAATCATAAAAGCACTCTGTTTGGCTTAATAGGTCAAACATTGCAACAGACTTCCCTGCTCCCGTCATTCCAAGAAGCACGGCATGCTGGGGAGTCCCGTTTTTAAAGCACTCTATTCCTATTAAATTACAGTTCGTACCATCGTAAATACACTCCGGTGTAGTGGACCCAACAAACGTTGAAGAGAACGGTATTAAATCCGCGAGATAGTGATTTTCGGCATACATTCTCCAATCTTTTCTTAAACCACTTGTCCACCCCGGAATCGTTTCGTAAAAGAGATTGACCGCTTGAGCCTCTTGATTGACGTGATGATATTTAGCGCCCCCCATCCCATGAATAGCGGTCTTTAGCGCAGCTGTTTTAGCCGTGAGCCGATCAAGTGACTTGTCCCAAATTCGAAAAATGGTCATCACTCTGAATGGCTTTGTTCGACCATTCATCAGCGCTGCTACTGCTTCGCGCTTTTTGTTGATTGTAACAAGGAGCGATTCTTTACCGTGATGCTCCAGGTTTTTGTACATTTTTTCAATTTCTCGCTCTTCTTTCTCAATCTCTTTTGGAATATCTACCGGATAAATATTCTGGGTGATCCTATAATCAGAAGATAGCGCCTGGGTTACATGATTAATCGTGGCCTGATTACTTGCTTGTGGCCAACGAGTTAAGACGATTATCGAATGATAGTAGTCGTCCATCTTAAAGAATATTTCACTACCCCGACGCGTACACACTCCATCTGAATTTAAACAATTAGCCATAATCGAGGCGTATGGATCAATCCATTCTATCCCAAGATCTAAGCGTCCAACTGCTGGATTTAAAAAACGCAAAAAGAACTGGTAGTGATCTTCGGTATTCATGGGTTGAAATGATACCAATGGCATATTTCCAGAAATAGCCCGAATGCGTTCATCAATTTCCGATTCGGTTGTCTTTAAAATATTTTCGACTACTCGAACGGTCCCCTTGGTATTCACCGTTTTACTTACGAACAATGCCAGCTTTTCCTTTCTCAGCCCCCCCTCCTGCATGGCTAAAGAAAAACGCTCGTACACTTCACTTCGAACTGCATATGTCCAGCATGAGTTAGCCCTCTCAGTATCGACTCTGTATTGAGACAAAGCCTCTTCATAGTCTGAATCGACATACCATTGGACCTGGACGGCATAGCCTTGGTCAATCCCTGCTAGTAATAGGTTGATCTGATCCTGGAGGTCGTTAAGTGCCGCAATAGAAAGGGACTGCTTACATTCAAGGTCAAGATGATACCCCTTTGCAACCTGCGTTTCGCTAGAGGCAGAATCTCCCCAAACGATTAGGTTTCCAATGATGAACCCGTCTGGAAATTTAGATTTCATAAACTCTTCGTTTTATTGCAGCCTCTCCTTTTGTATTAAACCCCCTCACTCCATGGATGTACTTATCAAAGAAATCTTCTTTGAAATGAGGAGGTTTTTTATTTTTGAGCAGTAAAACGTAACTAGTTGTAAGCAAAAAAGGCAGGAGACTGTGCCAGCCACCACCCCTGGATAGGGCCATTAAAAAGAATGAACCCATCCCCCCAAGAAGTACTGGAAAAATGTTTTCGTTTTCCAATCCCAGAATAGTCCGCTTTTTTTCAACGGAAATATCTATAGGGGTTACCGTTAACTCCTGCTTCATGATTAAAGCATTCCGTCAAAATTTAGCCCAGAGGCATCAACTAGCCATTTAAGCAAAATAGGAAGAAAAGCTGCTGATATAGTAGCCAGAAAAATCATCCTATTAAACTGTCCTTGAAACCCCTGATAGATGAGGGTCAAGAACCCTCCTGCTGCAGAGAGATAGCATGCTATGTTAAACATGAGCATTATATGTTCTATGAATTCGGCCATAATCTTATTCCTTATATTTTAGTTTGTTTCTGTTCTGTTGATTTTGAGGTTCTCACAAATAGCTTTAGCCTCTAGAGAAAGCTTGTTTAGCATATCGAAGAGCGATTCTTCATGAGCGACTTGCGCTTGAATATCTTCGAGCTGTCTTTTCTTTTCCTCAATTTGCTCTCTGAGCGTTGCGAGCTGTAAAATCTCAGTTTGATTGGCGTTTACAGATCGATCCGAGGAAAGCATAAAGGTGAATCGTGGGTTGCCATACCTAGATGCAATTTTTTCCACGCAAGCCTTTATTTCAGAAACCATGCGCTCATTAGGCTCAGCAAAAGACGTAGAAACCACAAAGGCCAGAATGCCAAAAATTAAAAAACTAATTTTCATAAATCACCTTCTCGTTAAGTGTTGTTGGATCCAGATCTGATAGACTCATGTCTACATTGCTGGCCCCTCCATTTGACTTCTCCAACATTTTCAACCTTTCATTCATTAGAAGTATAACTTGACTTAATGCTGCATTTTGCTGAGACAAAAACTCATTGGTTTCTTCCTGCTTGGCACTGAGCTCTCGCTGCCGCTGTACCTCTATTGCAAGTTCCTTTTCAAGCAGTGCTGGATTTTGATCTAGCGGCGCATCTGTCATAGTGGGCCCTATTAAAATTTGTCTTCCAGAGTTAGCAGATAACCGCCAATCGGAGTCAAATTCTCTCCTATAAATAACATGCCGCTCGTGCATAATTCTTGGATCAGATGGATCTTGATACCTTCCTATAGGGTACGCTTTTATCGATTCAGGAAGTCTGACATTCGACTCATTCTTGACGGGGATAGACGGAATCGATACTTCGGGAACAATTAGGCCGTCGGGGTCATAAAACCCCGATTCAACGGTTTGGCACCCTACGGCAAAAAGCCCCAAAATGAGAGCTATAACACACATCGCCTGACGCCTATTACTACTCTTCATAATCGCGCTCCTGCTGATTGTCTCTGAGAAAGTCTCTAACTTTAGCAAACGAGTGTTCGATCCCTTGTTCCGCCTTCATCTGAAACTTCTCGACATTTGTCTTTTTAAATTCACCTAGCTCCTCATATAAAAAGAGGTCTTCATTAATATATAGGTAAAACTGTTTTCCCGCAGGAACCCTTGTATAGAATCCCTTGTCTTCGATCTCTTTCTTCAGAATTTCGACATACTCTCCCATAACAGCAGAGGAACCACTTAATGAGGCATTTCTAGCAGTTGGTTTAATCTTACTATTAGGGAAAATACCGCCTACAGGCTCTGTCTCTTCGAGTCCGGCAAGTGCGGCTTGAAGGAATGACGCTGCAAAAATTTTTAATTCATCCAATTCTGTTGATTGAATCCTATAACCTCTAATACCAAAAGACCCATCGGCTATACCAAAGGTTTTCCCCTCCCCCGTACGATCTTCTCTATCTAAGGCAAATCCGCTTAGTTTGACTGTTTTTGATGCATATTTTGTGCAATTAGGTGGAAACACGACAACCCATTCACTTGATGATGTAATTCGCTCGTGTACCTTATCCGCACTAGCCTTCCCATGGATTTCTGTTCCGGAAGGAAATACCAAAACTCCATCCACCCAGAGGGGCTCCATAAGCAGCCCCACAATAGGTGTATTTATATTGGTCGAATCGATAGCATTAACTAGCTCACATTTGAGCATCCTCCCGAAAGGGATAATCAGAGGATCCTCCCCTTCGTAGAAATTCTTATCATCTAGAATAATCCGGCTTTTATCTTTAACTTTCGTAGCTTTTCTCACCCTGCTGAAATGACCTAGTTGCGCGTGCTCATTAATCTGAAAGGGTTTTGAGTCTTGAAAAGATTCTTCATCCATTTTTTTTTGGGGCCCCAATTTGGGTATGAAGCTCTTTTTTAATCGGCTCGTTTTCTCTACAGGCGCTGCCTGAATGTTTAGCAGACTTTTATCATAAATTGTATCATCAAGCATCTGGCGATTAGAACTCCTAGCGCTACTTTTAGAATTAGGACGCTTTTCACTCTTCCGTAAATAAATAACACTAATTACACTGGTCATTATAATAACAACAATGCATGCAAGAGGAAAAAATCGATGTTTTAAAACCCTACGCATCGCTATCGCTTTTTATTAGATCCAAACTCACCTGAAAATGGTTGTTGGGAGACAGCCAGTTGGGACTTCCGGCCCCATTCCCAATAATCACAAAATACCCTTTAACACTTTTGGTTGGATCAATCTTTACCTCAACGTCACTCAAAACCTGATTGTAGACAGAAGCCCCCACGCGAACAGTAAAACTTTCTGGATTGATAAATAGCCTTTTGCTTACAAGGTTTTTAATCGAAACCTCGAAACATAAAGCATCTATCTTGTTGTGTCTTAGAACCTTATCGATGGATATTGCGTACGCACCGTAATGCATTCTTTGGTCTGGCATCAAATTGGCCTCAATATGCTCCATTAATCCTAGCAACTGTGATTGCTCTTCTAGGCGTGTTGAACTCAGCAGTTTTGCTGAATCAACCAGCCCAACAAGGCGAGCAGGACTGGCTTTTTCGAATTCAGGCAAAGACTTTACTTTTGTTTTCCCAAAAGGCCTTTTTGTTTGGGGTTTTTCCGGCCTTAAGCGCATAGGATTCAAAAGGGTAAGAGCAACCCAGCTGTCTTTGGCTCTCTTGGCTATAAATGGAACAAAAACAAAGGGTTTTCCCTGGTAGATGATATTGAGATTCCTCGGAGGAACATCCTCAGCTAACGGAATAATGCTCAGGTGAGTATTTCCCGGGGTATATTCTAAAAGATAATCTCCCCTTTTCTTTTCATAATCTGATGTAAATCCAGCACCACTAATTCCATCGAGCTCACCCGGAAAACTTAAAGTTGTGGTCGTATAGGGAGACATAGGTATTGAAATAGGCTCATCCTGCCTCAAATACCGTTGCTCAATGAGTTGCCCGAAAACAGGCATCTCTATGCTCATAACAACCAATATTGTCCCTAAAGCCCTACGCATCTTCTCCCCACTTTATTTTAAAATCGGAAACAATGAAGGGATATGGTCCAGATTCCGACAAGTTATTGTTCTTAACTAACTTAAATAACAATTGATAACGCTGTCCATGTACGAGGGGAACCCCTTCATAGACACCACTCAATACAGCCTCCCCATCTAATTTGATTACTGGAACATTCTGGTCAAAAAAGACCTCTGTCGAAACAACTTCGGCTTTCTGATGAATATTCTTTGTTTTAAATTCTTCTAAGTGTGACTTTACGTCGTCATTTAGTTTTTGAAGAGCATCCTTACGAAATACGTGTTTTGCCAATTCTGGTAACCCCAATCCCTCAGGTGTCCGATCAAATATGACTTGATTAACGATGAGGCCAAAATTTCTTAGGAATTCTGAGCCAGAATTTTTAGAAATAGTTTCGAGGGGCCCGATATGCATCGTATGAGCCCCATCGATGACAAAAACACGGTCCTCACGATTCAGCCCTGAAATACACTGAAACACAAAAAACAAAGATAACAGGAGTGACAAGAGAGCAGCAACATAGGCCAGATGGGTTTTATTGCACTCAGAAGCCAAGACCCTGACCACAGGGTTTGCTTCAGAAGAAGCCACGCCACGAACAGAAGTTCGTTGGCTGTCCACTTTTGTTAAACTTTTAATAATCGACTTCATATCGTTCAAAGACATAAGCAGCTCCCCCCTAAAGGCTGCCTAGATTATCCGACCTACTCTCCTTATCCATTATCTACCCAAATTTACAGCTTTCCTCAGAGCAAAAAGCTGATCGTGTTTCACCGCCTTTTTTTTAATGCGATACATCACCTCATATTGAGGAAACTCTTTCCCTGCTTTATTTTTCCAAACACTGGACCTGCATTCAGCAATTTCCAGGGTATAATCCTTAGACTCTGTTTTCCCCGCATCCAACAACTCAAAGCAGGCTTTTGGAGTGAGAACAGGCGTTATTCCACTCTTCTCCTTATTATTAAAGAATTTAACACCTTCGCAGGTATAACCTAAAACAGTCCTATTGCCTTTTCGCTGGATAGGAAATGCTAACCCCACTCGCATTAAAGCACTTCCTCTTTTTTTGCTAATTATATTCCTTGGTATAATGTACACATCTCTTCCGTTGTCCTGTTTATCACAAAGAGAAAATCCCTCCGCAAGACTCTGTGCATCAGTGTATGAAAGCTCTATTCCTCCAATTTTTCTAACAATAAATAAGGCTCCATTGCTCTCGAGTTCAGGAAAACAACCCTCAGCAATGCCTGAGATTTTATAAAACTCTTTTCCATTTTTAGAACGAAAAGGCTCAATGTAGAGTGGTTGATGCCTTCGCGTCTTTTTAGGATCTTTGCCTGAGAACTCTATATCCATTTCATCGTTAGAATCTTAGATAGCCCATTATTATAAATAATGGGCTATCTGGATTCTTCAGTTTTTTAGTACCATACCCCCTTTAAGCTTTAGCTTCAGATGAAGCTTTGCTCAGACCCAGTCTCGCTCTTTGTACTTTGTAAGATTCTCCGGAATTTCTTTTTTGGATTTCCCCAAGATAGAAAACTGTTTTCCCTTCAACTTCTACACTACCCTTTTCAATGAGCTCAAAGCAGTCCTTCGGGCTCAATTCAACAAATTTATCATCACCAATCAAAGCCTTCTTGAAAAATAGCACTGGAACTCCATGCCCATCATTAGCTTGTTTGTTGAAGACCCTATAGCCATAAAGTGATTGGTCTTCTTTTTTGAGCATATGCCAAGCAACGCCTATCTTTAATACACGACTCTCAAAAGAATTGTTTGCCAATTGATTGTTTTTTTCTTCAATCCGAATTGGAACAATACTACAGGGCGAAGGTTCGCCAAGTTCTCCATTTGGCTTTCTATAGGAAAGACTCAAATCAACTGTTTCTCCTAGAAACAGCTTTTCTGCCTCACTCTGTGTTAATTGAGGTTCTTGATTCTTTAGCGCCGAAGTAAACAAGGAAATATTACCCTTACACCTATTCATCTCAGTTTCGTATACAATCTGAGCCTCTCCTAATGAGTCTTTGATCTGTTTTGTTTTAATTTCCATGACTCATATCAAATTATTTTTTTAATTAATGTCAATATATAAAATTAATATTTTAACAAGAATACACATAAACGATTAAAATATTATAAGGCTCCTCTTCTGCCGAGAAAGACCCTAACAATCCACCTGAAAGGGTATTTTTTTAAAAGAAACTTTGGCCACCAACTAGGAACATCTCCATTTACGTCTAAAGGCTCTATAATATAATGTCTTGGTGCAGAGTTATTTCCAGGAGAAATATACGCACAATGGGGCTTAAGCCCTCTTAATTTGGCAGTCGAAACTGCAGGAGAATTTGTTGTGGAGATACTAGTGCTCTTACCTCCGGGCCCTATAGACTGAGTCCTATTTTTAGTGCGTTTCTCTCCCAGAAACCTAGAAGACACTTCCGCACAAGTAGCATCAGATGATTGAAATATTATTCGATTTCTTAAATTTAAAATGGTGGCATCTGTCTTTTTTTCATTATTCAACTGAGCGTAAAGGGAGGTAGTTGATTGTGTGGCAATTACTGTTGTTGCTCGAGCTTGCCTAATAACATCTGTATTGCAGTCATCTTCACTAAAAAAACGTTGCCCTTCATCTTGCCAAAGAATCAGTAAGTTCTTTTTAATCAACGTGTTTTCATCATAATCAAAACGTCTTAAAGCATGATTATAGAACAAAAATTTTAAAGTTGCGGATATATAACGTCTCTCCACGCTGAAAGATTGTGGAATACTAACACAGACAATCTTTCCTTGATCAATATCAGAGAAATTAAAAGTACTATCCCTACAGAAAGCATTAATAATCGGATCAGCAGAAAAATGTGAAAGGCAATTTGCAATAGTCCCTAAGACCCCCCCTAATTGATCTCCCGGCTGACACCACATCTTATTCTCGAATTCTTCAAGAAGGCAATCGATCCGCTTACTTTTTATAACAGGATCTGTAATCTCCTCAAAGACTATTTCTCCTGATGGACTTTTAAAGCTTTCATCCGCTAAACACTCATCTTGCTCGGAAGGAATCGGTGTATTAATTGTCCTAATTAAGCCTTCTACCTTTAAAAAATGTTGAAAGCCCTCCTTGCTGGAAAGCATGGCGCCCACCCTATCCAACCCTATTCTACATTCTCTTAATCCTTTATCATTTCGCTCTTTATATATCTCAAAAATAAGTTCTATAGCTAATGCGATACAAAATATCGTTTTGTCTCGAAAAAAAGTATCACTATTTTTTGCCCCTCCATTAACTGCCTCAGAGGCCTTAACTAAAGCCTCCGCATAAGTTTTTGGCCTCACTGTAAGATCTCCAATAAGATTTAGGCGGACTGGGGGTAGATCCTCAGCATTTTCGCTAATCGAAAGAATCTTTAAATCCTCTTTCCGCCCATAGTGTTCGGTCATTGATCTTAAGGTGGCTGCATAGCTCCCTTTTTCATCAATACAGACCCCTCCCCACTTTGGATATCCTTTCTCCGCCCCAGAACAATTAATGAAAACCTGATGTAATAAAACTCCAATACCTGAAATGGTCTTCCCCGCCCCGGTAGCTCCGGTAATGAGCCATCCCTTGCAAAAAGTATTTATGTCCCAATTAATAGACCCTATAGAGCAAATTTTCATTGTTAAAATATTAACGAAACATGGTTTAATTAAAATATTAATTTGACTTAATCAAGCAAATTATTTTTTTAATATTATGGACTGTCTCTCAGATTTAGAATGTTCACTAAATAGACAAGTGATCGGCCAACCTGTTGCCTGTGAAAAAATAACGAAGGCTATATTAAGGGCAGAGATCGGCCCTCCAAGGCCGGGAAATAAACCTAAGGGCTCGTTTCTGCTCTTAGGGCCTACTGGAGTCGGGAAAACTTCGCTCGTTCTTTCACTGCTTAATGTACTCTACAACAGCAACAAAGGGAATTTTTTAAGATTAGATATGGCTGAATTTCAAACTCAAGATGCGCTCGCTTCACTTCTTGGAGAAGACAGAAAAGCCCAAGGGATATTGGGGAACTCTTTAGATATTATAAACTCGAATGGCGGAGGCATTATTCTTTTTGATGAAGTAGAGAAAGCACATAAGAATGTAATAAAAATACTGTTAAGTATTCTATATGAAGGACATGTAACTGTGAACAATCTAGAGAAGAAGTATTTCAATAACGTTTACTTGTTCTTTACCAGCAACTTAGGCTGCTCAAAAATCATAAACGCGAATCAATTACCTGAATCAGGCACAAAAAAAATAATGGAAACCGCCGCCCAAGAATTTTTTGGTCCCGAGCTCCTTGCCAGATTTAAACAGATCATTACCTTCTCACCGCTTTCACTGAAAAACCAAATTACTATTCTAAGACAAGCAATGAAATCAGAACTTCTGCTCTGGGAGAAAAAACTAAATCTGAATATCCAGGTTGATGAAAAGTCTGTAATTCCTCTAATCATAAAAGAAATACCTAGTAAAAGACTAGGGGCACGCCCCTTTCTTACTAAAGTAGAGGAATTATTGGGTGATGCTTTAGTTCAATTTAAACTAAAAAGGATTGAAAAAAATATTTTAATCAAAGGAGAAAATAATAAAATAATTTGCTTGTCTATGTAGATTTGACAAAATTTATTTATTTAGTACCATTAGTCTGATCTTAATAATAATCTCAATACAGCCGATTAGCTAATATACTGAATAAAAGTTGTCATTTAATGCCTTCTAAAATAGCGCACCATTACATTAAACATCCAGAAACACCTTGGTATTCTTTGTCTTATAAAAAAGCGGTAGAAACTTTATGCAAAGAGAAGGGGGTGCTGCATGTTTACTCTGAAAAGGACGATTTTAGAATACGCCAACAGCTTTGCCTAGGAAAGAGATCTTTTCTCAAAAAGAGAATTGAAAAATATCATTGGATCTATTGCCTCAAAGAAGATATCTCATCTTGTAAATATCTAACTGAAGCAGAACAATATGGAGCATCTAGGATTTCCCTCCAGAAAGCACTGGAAACGCTCATTAAAGATGGCTCATTAAAACTAGACTCCACAAAGGTCCCATCTCTTAGTAAAGCATATTACTCTTCGGATTTTTTCCAGGAAACCGCTAAGTCCATAAACGTAGATCCATCTACTGAAAAGGGCGTTTCTGTTGTCACAATAGCCTCTTAATATAAGATATTGGTTGGGTGCTCCAGTTTTTAAATTAAGGAGAAGGTTGGTGATTTTTGTCAAAGTGAAAGAACTGCGGAGCTTTAGTTTGCCAGTATAAGGTCTCCCCTCGTTCAGCCAGCACACTCTCATCAAAACAATGCACAGCTAAACGAATAGCGTGGGCATCTGACATTTTGAGGTTGTACTGCTCTAAAAAAAACTTTTGGACTCTCTCAATCTTCTTGCAGTCAGACTCTGGGAGCTTCGTCGAGAGCTGCTTAATAGGCTCAACTCTCATGTATTTAGGCTCTAGAACCTGCCGGTCCCCTATTTCTTTTACAAAATACTTTTCTCCCATAATAATATAGGTAGTTTAAAAATTAATCAAAAGAAGCCAAAACTCTATAACTTGCAGTTATCGACGACTTCTCAGAAGGAAGAAGCTCCAACAATCCTAGCCCGATCAAGTGCTTAATAGCAGAACGCACTGCCTTCGATGAAAATCCTAGAGCTTCCCCTAAAACAGTACCACTAATCTGAATAGTGGCCTCTCCCTCCCCTATAGTTCTCCTGTAGAGATAAATATAGATAAGTGAAGCAGAAGGGCTATTGATGCGAAGAATGAGTGAATCAAAAATATAGGAGTCGAACTGTATTTTTTTCCTTATCTTTCTCAATTCACACACACCGTGTATTGCGCGCCTGTGGGACTGGAAATTGGCAGTTACCCTTCCCTCTTGATCGCTAAGCTCCTCACGCGCATTCCCATCACCTCTAGACTTTTCAACCGGAACACTCTCGTCCGCAGACATCTTTACCCCGGAAAAATTATCCGCAGACCTTTTAACCGAAGTACTTTTGTCCACAGACATCTCTGCCGCAGTAGATTCATCCACAGACGCCTTTACCGCGGTAGACTTATCCACGGACCTTTTGACTGAGGTACTCTCGTCCGCAGACATCCTTACCTCGGAAAAATTATCCACAGACTTTTTAACCGAAGTACTTTTGTCCACAAACATCTCTACCGCAGTAGATTCATCCGCAGACGCTTTTACCGCGGTAGACTTATCCACGAACCTTTTGACTGGGGCACTCTCGTCCGCAGACATCTTTACCTCGAAAAAATTATCCGCAGACCTTTCAACCGAAGTACTTTTGTCCACAGACATCTCTGCCGCGGCAGATTCCTCCCTAGACTTTTTAACCGGAGTACTTTTATCCGCAGACATCTTTACCGCGGCAGATTCTTCTTTAGACTTTTCACTCGAAGAAAGACCTGAGCCACCGTCAGCCAAGTAAGCATTCCCTTCTCCAATCAAGTCAAAGCCTCCAGGATTAGGGCGATCTTGCCCCAACTGCTCAACCAAATCCAAAATAGATCTTTTTTTCTTTTTTGATGAGGCCATAAAATTAAAATTAAAGCATTGCTAACTCTTGAGGGGGAGGGGAGGAAGAAATAAGATGCTGCCCACCGCGCCACCTGGACAATCCCAGCAACTCAACAGTTAAATCATCAAAGTCTTGAAGAACAGGCATCTTTGAGCGACCGCCATCCCACAATGACCTGCCAGACGCAACCAAGTTATCAATTTGCTTAGATACGCCAACATATGAATCTAACATAAAATCTCCATACTTACTCACCAAAAGATTTATCATTTTGCGAGACAACAGCTTATGCCTAGCATCATACTTGTTTATAGCGATCAAAACATCAGGCTCGAGCTTGTAATTTTTGATAACAGACTCAAGATGCTCAAATGCAAGCTGAATTCCATCCATTGAGAATTTGTCTACCAGCACCGGCATAACTATTTTGTCAGAAAAACAGTGCGCGGCCACAATCGGCCGCGTAAGACTAGGAGGACAGTCAATAAAGATGACGTCGTAGTCGTTACGAATTGGTCCAATTAAGTCTTTCAAAAAACTCCCAGGATTCTCCGAAGCCGACCCTAAGACAAAATCCAGATTGGCTAAATGAAGATTTGACGGGATAACATGCAAAAAATCAGTAACAGAAACAATGGTATCCCTTATTGGAGTTTTATTGCGAACAGCATCCATGAGGGTAGGGACTTCGCCGTGCGTTGCATAAACCCCAAAGGAAGAGGTTAAGTTTGCTTGCTGGTCTAAATCAATAGCCAAGGTCCTCAGGCCATAAGCACTCGCCCTGACGCTTAATGCGTGGGCAAATGTTGTTTTCCCAACACCACCTTTGACAATAGACAAAGAAATCACCATTTTCGGAACATGCAATCCCTTGAGCTTAATATACTCCCTCATATGATGAGGATAAAGGCGCCTCCGACTTCCTACCTTAGTAGCCTCTATGCCAAACTCCCTTAATTGCTTATAAAGAGCTTGCACTGTTATATCCATCAGACCAGAAAGTTCTGTTGGTGTCAAAAAAACATCTAGATTCATGGGTTTCATAAAAAAGCAGCGTGTTCTGGTTCAAAGAAAAGGCTTCATCATTCAATTATCTTAAACCAACAAAGTCAACGATTTTAAACAACCGCTCATGTTTAAAAAAAACATGAACCATACAGAACTAAAACAATTGTCCACACCCTAATTTACCGCAGACATTTTTACCTCGGAAATTCTGTTAATAGACAAATTTTCTTTAGTCACTTTTACCGCGGTAAAAAACTCTAAAGATCAGAATAAAAAAAGTTTAATACTCTATTGACAGACGAGAACAGGTTCCATAGATTCACTTGAAACCAAGTTTTACTGTGGAAGATTTAAAATTAACACCCAAACAAAAGTTTGTGCTCAAATTTCTGCATGAAACATTAGAAAAGAGGGGGCAGTACCCGCTAATTGAAGAAATAACTCGCTATAGCAATACCTCGAATTCCCCTATAACCAAAACTTCTGTAGTTACCATACTTAAGATTCTGAACAAAAAACATCTTGTCATGTACCCTCTTCCTGGCGTCCCAGAAAGTTGCGCTAAATTAACAAAAGAGGGGATGGAATATATTCTAACCCTAGCAAAAAATAAACCTATGGAATTAAACCTAGAGAAATAAAAAGAGTCAACCGGGCGGCAACCCGATTGACTCTCAAGAATTAGAAGCCTTCAATAGCTTCAGTACTTAAAAACTGAGGGTTCTAGTTTCTTGATTTCTCGCAAAGAAGTCAAGTATAATGATCGTATCATCAGGGCAATCCCATGCCCCAATTCAGTATAGAATCAAGCCATACTTAGAAAAGTGTCTAAAACGCCTCAACAAAGGTGGGAAATGCCTATATTTTGTTGATATACAGATTCTTGCAAAAAGAATTGGAGTGTCTTCAAGAACCGTTGAAAGAGGTATTCGTTGGCTAAAGAACAACGATGATTGTCTTTGTTTTGATCGGCTCAGAGTAGGGCGTTCTTTCAAGACAATTGTTCGTTTTCACTACGACATTCCTTCTAATAAAGATTTTTCTTCGAAAAATAAAAATAAAATAACACCCCAAGGGGAGTTAGGAGACACATCTCCAAAATTTCACTGGACCCAACCAGCGACAGCTAACCAGCATGCCAAAATTCGAGGCTTAGCATTCTTCCTCACCAGGCAGCTGAAAAAAATGCACCATGAACACTGTCGCGTTCGTTTTTCAGCAAAACACGCATTTGCATTTGTCCAAGAAGAGCTGGCTAAGGGGTTTACCAAAGAATTGATTCTCAATGTTTATTCTGAAGCTTTGGATTATTTCCATGGTATAGCATCTGATGCAGGTGTGAGAAATTTCGTTCCGTCTGGTGTCATTGCTCGATCAAGAGCTTACTTTGAGGGGAAACTGGCCAATTACGGGGAAAAATCAAGTATAGGCCTAAAACCATCAGTTAAAATCCAGCCTAAAATGACAACAGGTAATGAAAATGCAGACCTCGCGTTTAAGCACTTCTACGAAGCCTCTGGTGATACGAAAAACGAGCTACTACATGAGTTTAATACATTTTTTGAAGGCGCTGAGCTTAGTATGAACTCAGCTTTAGAACGTTGTGTGGAGTTCGATCTTTGGCTTTTTGAACGTTATTTCTCGTTTAATTTAAATATTTACTGAGTATTTATGGATGGTATCTTGCTATGTCCCATTTTTTGCAATCTGGATTTTTGTTTACAGAAATACAGTTTCCATTTTTTGAGGAATGTGATCCTTTCATCGAAGGCCGAGAGTCTGTTCCTGAATGTGTTTGATTTTCTGTCTCCGATGAAATCCTTCTTATTTGGAACAAAAAGTTCCGTTTTAAACTTAGCTCGCGTGAGTGATACATATCTAGCTATTGCATCTAATTGTGGTGCAACCACTATTGCAAATGACTTACTAGCTCCTTGGGATTTGTGGGAAGTCGTTGCATATCCGTGAATTAGGTATCTGAAATCGTTAGGGATAGTTATAGAGTCTGTTTGTGTCTTTTTTGCCTGAGATGCCTTTTCTACTTCTAGGGAACCGTCTTCTTTAATATATTTTACTACCAGAAGGTCGTTATTTTGAATCCGAAGGTTTTTGTCGTTTTTCTTCGCTATTAGCTTATCTCCAGGGCATATGCCTATGCGCTTTTCGCAACCAACATCAAGCTGACCATTGAAATATCTTGGATTTATCTCAACTTTTTGTTGGGTAGCTCCTTGCAGAACGAGTCTCTTGCTTGTTTTACCGACAACGTTGTAAGTTTCTCCCTGCTTTAGCTGATTGTCCAAAGAGTAGAGGACATGGACTTGCATATTTTCACGGTAGTTTTTGATGGTTTTCTTTTGTGCTGCTGTCCAATTAAGGCTCCTAAACACGTTTTTCTCTATCTCTTTGTCCTTGTTTAAGTCTTTTCCTACTAGCTTTTTGCGTGTGTTTTCATTGAGCAGATCAATAAGCGGCCATGTGGGGGCAATCATTATGGTGTCTTTTCCCTCTTCTTTGTTCCTGACGTAGAGGGAGGCCGCTTGCTCAATAAAGTCTTCACCTTCCTTAACCCACCCCATTTTGTCTAAAAGCCTTAATGCGCCCTCATATTTTTGCTGATTCAGCATTTCGCATGCTTTTCGGTATACAACACTCTTTTGCCTAAGAACTTCTGTAAGCTGAAAAATAGGAGCTTCTGAATGTTGCTCTAGAATGGCAAGGGCATCTCCAGCTTCTACACCAGAGTGCTGTTTGGTATCCCCAACTAGGAGGACTCTGGAGTCTGTTTTTTTCGCAAGAGAAAGTAGGCCGTGCATTTGCTTAGTGGATGCCATACCTGCCTCATCTAAGACAAATATAGAGTTTTTGAGCTTTTCCCCGTGATTCTTCATGCCATTGCAGAGGAAATCGGATAGGGTGGTTGCATTATCCAGCCCATCTGATTTTAGGTATCCAGATGCAGTTTTCGTAGGAGCCATATAGAAGCTGTTTATTTCAGCCTTCTGGAAGACACGCTCTACTGACTGGAGTGTAAAAGATTTACCTGTTCCTGCGGCACCTCTCATTATCATCACTCGAGATGTCGCCCCTAGAATACCTTCGTATGCCTTTTTCTGTCCTTTATTAAGCGTTTCTATCTTGGGGACTTCTGTCAGGGTTTTTACTGGTGCTGTGAAGTTGAGGTTGTTATTTACAAACCTCACTATCGCTCGTTCCATTTGGAGGTTTTCCTCAGTTGTTTGAACAGAGAAAAGGTCGTGGGGCTTCGTTTTATTAATGGTGCGTAAGCTAGCTTCTGATCTAATAGCCTTTTTGAGAGATGGTAGGTCTATGGATCCTAAGTTCGATTTTAAGGCTTCAGCCATCAATAGGTGTTTTGGGGCTACTGAGTTTCTTTCAAATATGTGACCTATTGCGTATTTAATAGAACTTTCAGTTTGGTCACTAATTCTAATATTACTCTCTTTGTTTTCCTTCAAAGAGAGTAGGGCCTCCAGTGATTTTTCTGACAATTGTGCCTTTTGCTGTGCTTTTACCTTAGGAGTAGAAATCTCTGTTAGTTTAGGGGATCTCGTTTTCGTTGTGATGTCATGAATCTCGGCAGGGGAGGGGTCTCTACCATATTTGCTTTTGAATTCATCTATTCCCTCTTCGACCTCTCCACGCCTTTTAGAATACATTGTGCAGATTTCGTCAGAGACACCATCAATCTCAATGGTTTTGATATTCCCCTTTTTATCTAGAGATTCTCTGATTTGGTAGCCTAGATTTTTAGTGATTCGTGCAAGTTCGTTGGTGTAGACAACGCCACAATACCTGATGGCTTTGCACATGAATTCAGTTTCAAGTCCATAGCATTTACCTGTCTCTGGGTCAAAAGTTGCATTGGCTACCACGAAATGGGTATGCATTTGAGGGTCTAATGCCCTGCTTGTATCATGTTCGAATTTTGCCGCGATGACATTGCTAGTCGTTGTTTTAGACTTTTGTTTTAACCTCCGGTCGATCCCTTGTTTTGCTGCTAGAGATTCAAGTTCTTTGAATGCTATTTTAGCGGCCTCAGTATGTGCATTCCTGAGATCTTGGTCATCCATCATGCTTCCCATAATGGATATTGATTTAGGAGCCGATAATTGAAAGTCGTAAAAGGCTATTCTGCCGGCTCTATTTCGTTGAGTTAGCTTCTTCTGGGTATGGGGATTTAGGTTTTTCCTTAAGGATTCAAAGACCTCATCATTGGGACCTATTTCTTGTCCCTCGATTCCTAGTATCTGTGATCCAAGCCCAATCCATTCGCCCAGAGTTGTTTCTTCCTGACAATAGTAGTCATTTGCACTTAAATGTTTTTTGAGGTAAGTACTTCCATCCTTAATCTTCGCCATCGTAAACATAGATGATTTATCCTTTTTTTGACTAAATTTGTCAATTTTTAAAGGGAAGACGCAATACGTCTAACGAAAATCGTTAGAGTTTTGCTATTTCACAGAATATATCAAAGAGAATGATTCTTGTTGTCTTATTGTTCGAATATGATAATTATTGTTTTTTCAGTTTTTTCTACAAAAATTAAGAAAATTAAAGATATGAGTGAAGATTTATTGAAAGAAAAGATATTAAAAGCTATAAAATCTATACCAGAAGACGCTTTTTCTGAGAAAACAAAACCATTAAATGATCCGGACATTAAAAAATTAATTAATGAAAAGATAGCGCAGGGGATTTCCATTGCTAAGATACATGCATCTATATCCCCAAATATATTAGAAATTTCTGATACATATTTTAGGAGATGGTTAAAGGATCTTGGCATGATTAAGCGGAAAAAGAAGAAACAATCTTCAGGAAAGCAAGCGAAGGAGGGTAGAGATGGGGCTTAAGACTGAATTTAGCAATGGTGAGAAAATTGAAGGTTTTTATATTTTTGAGCTAAAAAATGGAGAAATCACAGGGATTCCAGTGATTCATCTCACTAGCTTTCATTTGGAAGCTGGAAGCTTTTTAATTAAATTTTCTTCAATAAAAGTTCGAATTTCTGGGAATAATTTAAAGGCCTTGTTTCTATTTTTCCCTTCTGGATTTCATCTTAAGGAAGATTCTGAGAGGTTCAAAGATAGCGGGAGAAATGAAGATATCTGGGTTAGTAAAATAGAAATAGAAGAGCTCGATACAGAGGAGCTTCCTGGGGGTTTTTAGTCCTATATAAAGAAGTCTATATTTTTGGATTTAAGACCCTTTTGACATATTAAACAAAAGGGTCTTTTCATAGCTTAACCTATTGAGGTTTATGCTAATACATGAAAATACTATATGTTATTATAGGTATTTTTGTGTATATCGCAATTTTTTGTTATGTATTTGGTTTTTTTCTCTAATTAAAGGGAACCAAAGGGATTTCTTTGAAGTCATTACGCTTTATCAGAAATTCAACATTATATTAAAATGAAAAATAATAATTATATTAATAACAAAGATTATATAGAAAACATAAAATATTATCTCGTTGCGAATGATCCTTTTAAAGTGGTGCTCACCTCGGTCTTCCAGTCAGAAGATTCTTATGAGGAGAAATACCTGGCAACAGTAGAAAGCAAAGAAGAGCTAAATGCTATTTTAAGCAAAATGCAAGAAGATGGCTTTCAGTATTTAGTAGAAAGCCTTGAAGGATATGAGAAACATATTCCCTTGAGAGGAAAAAGGCTGGGAATCTTTCAGGGCTAAGAATCTGACAGTGTAATATTATTAAGCTTAGTGGAACTCATTATGAATACAGCAATATTTTTTAACGCACCCCAGATGGCTAATCTAACGATTATTTTAGGGTTTATGGGATTACTTATTATCTTAGGTACAGTTATTTCACTTAAGACGACAACTCCCAGTAGCTTTATGTTGGGTAACCGATCGTTTGCTGGATGGCTTTTAGCGTTTTCCATTGTGGGCACCAATGTTAGTAGTTTAGCTTTTTTGGCGTATCCGGCTAAGGGGTACAATTTGGACTTTAGCATTATGTTTGCTAATTTAGGGGCCAATTTCCTGTCGCTTACTCTAACAGGGGTTTTCTTTGTCCGCTTCTTAAGGAGAACCCCTAGTGCATCCATTTACAGTTTATTAGAGCACCGTTTTGGGTCCTGGGCATCGATTTTTGCTTCAGTTGCATTCATTGCCGCGGCGATTCTTCGGATGGGGGTGATCATGTGTTTAGTTGCTAAAGCGTTACATATGATCTCAGGAAGCAATGTAGGCGGAGTTATTATTTTATGTGGCATTATTGTCATTTTTTACACCTATATGTCAGGTATTGAAGGGGTTATTTGGACAGATCTGATTCAGACGGCATTTCTAATTATAGCTGGAATTGCCAGTTTTCTTTTTATTAAAGCCCAGCTGCCTGAGGGTTTTGCCTCCATTATTAATATTATTCCCAAAACATTGGGGGGAGGAAAAGAAGCTGTTCAGTCGTCAATAGTTCCTGTCTGGGTTGCATTTTTCTACTTTTTGGTTCTTGGCTGTGCTTACTTTATGACAGATCAGGCTATCGCCCAACGTTATATAGCGGCAAGGTCTGTTCGTGCGGCCAAAAACAGCACTTTTATTTCTGCTTTGCTAATGCCTTTTGCCGTGGGCCTGTTTTTTGCGATCGGCATTGCTCTTTATGCGTTCTATAACAACGCTGGCGGAGTTTCTTTACCTTCATCGATTTCGGGAGATGCAGATAAGGTCTTTATTTATTTTATTACTCAATCAATCCCAGATGGGCTCAAAGGACTTATGATTATTGGGATCTTATCTGCAGCTATGAGCACGATTGATTCAGGCATTAATAGTAGTGCTACCGTATTTATAACAAACATCTACCACCCGCACATCAGGCGAAGCAAAGGAAAGCAGGAACAAGAACCTTCGATGGATGTATTGCGACGCTCTTCCCTTTTGTTCGGTATTGTAGGAATTTTTGTTGGATATTTAGTATTCTTAACTGGGGAAAGTGTGCTTGATGTTTTCTGGAGATGGCTACCTGTCATTAAATTAGGCATTTTTGGGCTATTTTTGCTCATGCGTGTTTCATCGAAAGTGGGGCCGATCGCCGGAGGGATTGCAACTATTGTTGGTGTTTTTGTAACCGCATGGATTAGTTTTACTGCAGGTACAGATCTTCCATTTGCTCCTTCTTTTCACTATATGCTTAATTGTCCTATAGGTCTAGGATCCATGGTGATAACGGGGCTTTGTTTGAGCTTCTTTCTTAAAAGAAAAGGAACTTCCGAAGAAGATACTTCACACGTTGGTTATGATCAGAAAACAGGTGAAGAGTACGTAGAGCGTCCTGTGGATACAGAGTACCACTTAATTAAGCAAAATGCTCTCGTTCATGCATTGACCCCTAATCCTTACTATAGACTCCTAGGCCTAGGAGGTGTTCTATTCTATGCGTTGATGCTCTTGGGAACATTTCCGGTATCTCTCGTTGGGGAAGATAAAATTCTTTTCACAATTGGGTTTGTTACTGCTTTCTCTCTTACAATGATACCACGTCCTCAAAGAGACTCTCAGAGTAAGTATCATTCACTGGTAGTCCTCGTGCTTATGGGTTTATCATTTCCACTTATTGGCGCTGTTGGGTTCTTTGCGCACCCAGAAGAACTCTTCTTTAACTATTTCTTTATGGCAACGATTACCATCCTTGGCGCTTTTTCCGAATGGGTTGTATTGGGCTTTCTAGTCTCTATTTCAACTTGTGCAGCAACAATGATTGCAAGTGCGCTTTACTCACGTGTGGGTATTCCCGAAAACTGGCTTTTCCTTACTGCAGGATGCTTGGGGATTATGACACTGTACGCGATGAGCTCTGCGCGTCGATCTTTTCGCGAACGGGAGAAACTCGAGGGTATTGCCATGATTACTAAAGCGATTAACCAAAAGGATAGGGGGAAGGCTAATGTTCTCCACCAGCTTATTCCTCAAACAGCAACTTTTCTTGAGCAAGGAGTTCTTGAGCGAGAGATTTATCCGATTGAGGATATTTCCATCAAAGAATGCTTGCTAGATGCTTTGGAGGTTTATCCTTTTCATGAGAAAGTTCGATCTTTTGTCAAATTAAAGGTGGAATCGGATTTTACGATCCAAGGAAATCGCATATTGCTCATGAACAGCTTCCTTCACCTCATGGATAATGCTGCGCACTACCTCCACAATGGGGAGGCCGAAACATTGGTTTGTCGAGTGGACGGAGCCACCAATAAGATTCATTTTGAGGATGATGGGCCAGGAGTTCCGCCAGCCAATATTCCTTATATCTTTGAACTCTTTTTTGGGTCCGGGAAGCTTAGTGCTGGTATGGGGCTTACATATTGCCGAAAAGCCCTTAAATTTATGGGAGCATCGATTCACCTCACATCAGGCCAAAACTCTGGAGTAACAGAATTCACCGTTAGTTTTTAAATATTGCATGAATAGAGGCGCCAAAAAGGCGCCTCTATTGTGGTTAGCTTAACCAAGAATTGTTGGAGTAATAAATGCTACTAAATTCCTTTTCTTTTTGACTTCAGATTTGTTTCTGAACACTGCACCAATAATTGGGACGTCTCCAAGGATAGGGATTTTCTTTTCTATATTGGTTTCTTGGCTTTCAGAGAGGCCGCCAATTGCTAGTGTTCTTCCTGTAGGGACGATCACAGTATAGTTATAGGTTCTTGAGCTTATTACAGGAAACTGTTTTCTGTCTATGACCTGTTTACCTATTTCGCTTGATACAACTAATGACACGTTTAGTTGTACAGCTTTTTCACCCTCGCTACTCATATAGTCATCAATGATTTTTGGGTGTATATTGATAATGGTCCCGATTTCAATATAGTCAATTGAGGACACGTTGCTCCTTGTTGCAATAGTCGTATCTACACTGCTTCCAGACTCAATAGGTTGTTGTATAACACTCTTGAGCGAAACCTCGCGGTTGTTGGTGGTAACAACCTTGGGGTCTTGGGTTATTGAGGACTCACTATCTGACTCGATGAAGTTTAGCGTGAGTGACATATCTGAAGCGGATAGGGTGGTAAAGGGCCAAATAACTCCAGAGATCGAGTCGTTTAAGTTGATCGGATCTGTGGTTATGTTTGTTGCATTAAGCGTTGTTCCACTAACTCCACTCCAGTCGATTCCAAGATCTTTCTGAGGGTTTCTGCTCGTTTCTACAAGGAGGGCATCAATTTTGATGAGCTGCTGTGGTTTGTCCACGGACTCCAGATATTTCTTAATGTAAGACTGCTGCTGCCTAGTTGCGACGACAATAAGCTCATTATTATCGGAGTTAAATACGACACTACCTTTAGGTGCACTGGAGCTTTTGATGTTGGCTTGAGATGGGTTGTCTACATAGGTACCGTCAGAAGCTGAGATGCCCGTTGTAGGCAAATTCAGATATTTTTGTATCTCTTCAACGATTTGGGCTGTTTTTGTCGTAAATACATCCTGGTTGTCAGTGTTTGCGCTCTGTGAAAAGGCTGACGCGTTAGACCTATTGATGGATGCGTTAATGCTTGGAGATTTGATTTTAAACTGCTCCTGAGTGTTGTATTTGATTTTATAAGTTCTTTGAACAAGCTCATTTAGGTTGATTTTGTAGAATTGCCAAATTCCGTTTTTGTGCTCAAGGCCTATGTGATAGGTTTCGCAAAGTAGTTTGAGGACCATATATGGGTTACTCCGAACATCGAGGCTGACAGGTGCATCAAAGATTTCGCTCTCTGGAGGAGCAATGTAATTCATATCACACGCATTTGCACAGAGTTTAATGGCGCTGGCTAGTGAAGCTCCCTTGATGTTTATATCAACAGCTTCTAGTTCCGAAAACTTAAGGATTTCAGGGTCTTCAGGCTCTATTTTGGAGTTTACGACAATAGGAATTATCTGAAGACCTTCATCTCCAGGGACTGTAATAGATTCTTCAACTGAAGTATAATTGATGATTTCTTCAATTTGCCCACCTGGCGAGATGCTGACCCCTACTTGGGTTGCATTTAGCGTGAGTGTAATTGATAAAGTAATGATTATTAGTATGTTGTATCTCATTAGTAAGTATTCCTCCATTGGTTCTCGTATTCTTCTGGCGACATTTCATAGACGCGAAAGCTTACAGAAACAGTTTCTGATTCTTCGAACCAGAGTGCTTCAAATTCATCTTTAGGAATCGTTTTGACGTGAATGGTTAAAGTATCAAAATCTAGGGGGGCTAACATATCGAATGGCAGGTGTATTTGGCCTCCTCCTGAGACCCACCAGAAGAAAAGAGTCCCTTTGGGGAGGATTGCTCCATTGGGAAGAGGGAATACCTCTATTGTATCCGGCCAATTAGGCATTTTTGCTAACAACCCTCGTGTTCTTACAAAACCTTCTCTTTTTTCATGCTGGGGATTGCTGCTTGATGCTTTATGGTATGAAAAGCCGGGTGCTTTGTCTTTAAACTCGTCCGGGTTTAGGGGAAGATATGCTGGTCCGCCGTCCATGCCTCCAGTATAGGTAAATCCAAGAGCCCAGTATGTGTAACCATTGAATTTTCCTCCATCAGGAATAGCAACAAAGACACCATCATCTAGTTCTGCGGGTCTACCGTCTGACCCTAATGCGTTTAGTTGATACTTTCTCATCTCATCTGAGATGCCTGTGTAAATGCACTCGGTCCAACCTGATGGATTTTTGAAAAGGGGACGGGTCTGAATGATTGCTCCCCATATGCTTGAGGATATTAAAAAAGTAAGAGCTGTATAAATGCTAGTTTTCATCTTCATTATCTTTCCATTACTTGCATAACTAGTTGAAACTGTGGTAAATATATGGCCGCAGCCATTACTCCCACTACAGAGAAAAGAAGTATCGTTGAGACAGGCTGGACTAATTTAGGGAGCAAAGCCGCCTTTATGGCGGCATTTTCTTCAAGTGATTCAGAGAGGGAGAGTAGCATTTCTGCGATGGAATTACTGGTTTCTCCAATTTTAACCATTTGAGCAATTTCCCTTCCATGTTCTCCAAGGATCCATTGGTTTTCCTGGTAAGATGTTGTGAGGTTTTTTCCCGCTTCGAGGGCTTCCTTGATTTTACCAAAAAATTTCTTGTGATTCTTGAGGTGGGCAACTTCCAATGCCACTGCATGCCCTTCCGGAAGACTGGTTCCTGTCCTCAATAAGATCGAAAGCACCTGAAAGGACTTAAGAAGGGATTCTTCTTTTTGGAGGCCATTAACTATGGGCGTTTTTGATAGAATATACCTTATGGGAGCGGAGTCTTTTTTCGACTTTATGAACCTAAAAACTATAAATGGCACAAGGATGAGAAGTAGCAATGTCCATGTCTGAGATTGAACAATTTCACTCATTTTGAGCATAAATACCGTGATCGGTGGTAAGTCAGCGCCCATGCTTTCAAAGCTAGCCTGCATTTTGGGGAGAACAAAGAGCAGGATGGTTAAAAGACTCAATAGAGCAAAAATGAGCATAGCGATAGGATAGGCTAGGGCTCCTTTCACTTGTTTTTGAAGTTTGCTGGATGAATCTATGCTTTTAACCAAAACACGGAGAGCCTCTTTGAGGTCCCCAGAGATTTCCGCGGACTTTATTATAGCTATCGTGGTTTTGCCAAATATGCCGGGATGAGTTTTTTCTATGGCGCTCGATAGACTTAAGCCCTCGTTTTTTATTGCACCGTATAAATCACACAGAACTCCTTTAAATCGTGGGCTTTTTGCGGAGCCGATACAAATTCTAATGGAATCAACGAGGGAAATTCCTGTTCGTGTGAGTTTTTCAAGGTTCGAAAAGAAAAAACCAATCTCTGATAAAGAAGAAGGTTTAGATGAACTTAGCCTGTCAGATAGGTTTGGCTTAATTTCTTCTATTTCTGACCCTTCATCGAGAGATTCAAGAGCAGTATGCTTTGATTGAACAAGGAACAGGTGGTCTTCCTTCTTATTATTCAGTGAAGATCTTAGTTTTACTAGTTGTGGTTTTTCCTGACTCATTATGCCTCCCATGCAGGTTGTAGCTTAAGAGCCTCCTCTATCGATATTTCTCCTGATTCAGCCTTCCTCAGGGCAGCCTTGAAGAGGGGCTCATACCCATTCTCAATTGCTTTCATTCGTATTTCCTCTATAGATTTTTTCTTCATCATCAATTCAGAGATAGATGGGTTGAATTGTACGATCTCCATAATAGCTGTTCTGCCTATGTAGCCTTTTTCTGAGCATCTAGAGCATTTTTTTGAGGTGTATATGGATGTTTTTTCTAATTCGATTTGGTTTTTAGCAAAGAGCCCTATTTCTTCCTGTGTTAGTTCTTTTCTCGTTTTACAGTGCGGACATAGCTTCTTTGCAAGTCGTTGAGCTTGAATAAGTAAAAGAGAGTCTGAGAACAGGTCTGTGGGGATCCCTATTTGAAGCATCCTATTGATGCCGCCCAAGGCATCATTCGCGTGAAGTGTGCTAAATACGAGATGTCCTGTGAGAGCCGCTTGAACGGCAAGCTCAGCCGACTCCTTGTCTCGCATTTCTCCCAGGAGAATTATGTCTGGGTCTTGTCTGAGCACAGACTTCATTAGCCTTGAGAAAGTTATATCGCACTTTGTATCGATTTGGCTTTGATTTAAGCCTTCAATGTTTCTTTCGATGGGGTCTTCAATGGTCTGGATATTTTTGCTCGTCTCATTGATGTGCTCTAGGCAGGAGTAAAGTGTTGTGGTTTTCCCGCTTCCTGTCGGTCCGGTTATGAGAATGAGCCCCTGAGGCCTTGAGATGGCCCGCTTGAATATATTAACGTGTCGCTCATCGCTTATGGCGCTTTCGAGCTCAATAGCCTTATTTTCTGTGGCCAGAATTCTGAAATTGAGCTTGAGTAACGAATTGCGAAATGGAATGGAGTTCATCCGGATTGGGATGATCTCATTTTCGAGCTCAACGAGGAATGCGCCGTCAGCATTAGGCTCGCGCTGAATTCCACAGGTATCAAAGGATACATTTACGAGGCTTTGCATTTCCTCGATAGAGCAGGTGAGTAATGTATGAAGCTCTCCATCGATTCGTATGCGAACTCGGCCTCTGCCATTTGACTGTTCAAAATGAATGTCACTAGCTTCTTGTATATACGACTGATAGATAACCCATTGCAAAACTTCTAGAGAGCTAAGGTTGTTTGTCTTATCGAATGGATTTTCACATCCGCAGGTTGCTAAATCTATCTTGAGGCGTGCTGCGGGGTCTTCTTTTTCATTTCCTGAAGAGGGCAGGGCTTCAACTGAACGCCTTTGTTTATTTTTGCTTAGTGCTTTTACTTTATCTGTATATGTCGCAAAATGCTGGTCGGTTGTTTTAAGGAATTTAATGGATTTTTGGGAAAGTCCTAAGATTTGATCTTTAAGTTCAATATTATTGAGCCCAGCAGTGCACACGAAGATTTCTTTATCGGTCTCATTGAGTGTAAAGGCTTTAAATCTGCTTCTGAGCCCTTGAGGCAATGGGTCTATATCAGGTACTTTGATTGAAACTGGATCTAGGATAGATGAGGCTTCGCTGTGGAGTGATTCTGCCAATGAACAAATCTCACCAATATGTTCACTATTAGATGATTGTGTAGACTTGGGGAGGAGGAGTTTTTCCTGGAGGATACTTTTTTGAGATATAGAAGTCCCGTTTAGTGTATCTGAGGCAATTATAGACTCCGTGTCTATGTCTTCTCTGCGCTCAATGATGTCTTCGAGTATCTCTCTATGAACAGATTTTTCTATCAGGAACCTTTGACTTAGTGGAATAGGGTAGGCTTTTTGAGATGAATCAAAATGTCCTAGTACCAGGATTGGGCCAACATTCCCAATAGGAACCCAAGGGGAGCCTTCATTACTTAAATCAATACCGATCGCCGAAAGCGAAGCCAAGAAAAGAGCCTTCGCTTCCTCAGTTACATAATTAGGTTCTATTTTTAGGCCTATCATTATTTCAGGTTTGGAAGGTTTACAACTAGCTCGTTCTCGTTACCGTAATTCCCATGCTTGAGCTTTTTGCGGGCGCAAAATACTACATATGAGGATTTTATGCTCTTTATTGTGACCTCAAAATCCCCGCTTTGGGTTTTGAATGAATTAAAAACCTCTTGTTCTTTGTAGATTTCATTGTTAATTATGATCCCAACGGCTTGGCCGTCCCCCTTGAATGCGAGTCCTGAGATAGGCCCATTGGCCAAGTGCTCTAGCATCAGCTTCTTGATAATGTCTGCTTCCTTTATCTCTCCGCTTTGCTCGTAGCGTATACTATCATCTAAAAAGGGGTTATTTAGATTGGGAGGTATAGGATTAGCGCTCCTGAACGAAGGCAATTTCGTATAGCTGCTCGCGTTAAGGCTAAAAGCCGACAGAACTAGTGTGAGAAATATAAGATTAAGCCTTCTCATTAAACATCGGATATTTGAATGTTAGATCAAGGGAGAGAATGTTAGCCCTCTCAGAGATTACGATGTCCCCGATTTTCATCATAGGGAACAGTTCTTCAGCACTAGCTAGGAACTCGAGTAAGCCTTTTAGATCACCGACAGAGGAGGTTTTGAGAGTAGCTACGGGAAAGTCTTTGCCTGCAGTACTAGCTGTTGATTTCTTAGTTATTTCGCAGCCTTTGGACTGTGCGATACGCTCAAGCTCTTCTAGGATCTTAACAGCGTTTAGATTAGCGTTTAAATAAGGGCTCCAATCGACGAGAAATGCCTTAACTGAGTCTTCGTTATCTCTCTCTTTGTTAAGGTTTTTTGAGAGACTCTCTCTTAGTGAAATTAGCCTGTCTAGCTCTTCTTTAGCTGCAGCTGATTCGCTGTTTTTTTGACTTAAGGTATTCAGCGCAAAAGCAAAGATTGCAGTGCTTGCGACCGTTAGGATAACCAGTCCGTGAAATTTCGCTTTGTAACCTTGATATGTCTGTTTGAGTTTTTCTGCCATGATCTTACGCCCCATTTTTTGCTGATATCTCTTGAATCCTAGCAATCAACCTAGAGCCTCCAGGAATTCTCGGTTGGTCTAGGCTTAATACTTCGAATCCATCTTCCTTTAAGGAGTTAATGATTGATGAAAATGAGTCATTTACGCCCTTAGTGCTTCCAATTGCACTCACCTCCACCCGAATGGCTTTTCTGTTGTCAGAAATAGATATTTTCAGGCGATCAAGTTTAGCGCTATCTACTTTGCTTGTAAGGGAAAGCACTATCGGCTGCATCGGGAATTCGGTCTCAACCCATGCATTGATTGCCTTGAGCTGAGCAGCGTTTTCTTTGAGGAACCTCAAGCTTGATGCAGCGTTTTCAGTTTCTTTCTCGTATGTCTTTATCTCTAATTGTGCCTGCTCGATCTTTTGTTTTTTAGTAAACCCAATGATACCGAGCGAAAGAGCCCCGATTAAGAGAAGAGAGATCGATGCGTAAACACCGATAATAAGCGCTTTGAAGCGCTTAGGAATAAACTCATGGGCGTCATGAGCAGATGTTTTCCAGTCAATGGAGAGGCTTCCGGTTGTGTTTTTATGCATATAAGCTGCTCCAAGCTATGGGGTTGTTTATTTCCTTAAGTAACTGCTCTTGAGGGCCATCCTTGAGGATGGTTTCTACATGAGATGGGCTCGTTGATACCCATTTTAATGGAAGACTTCTTGGGTTCAGTGCAGGAAGGATCTCGTCAAATATGGTTTCAAGATCTTCTGCGGAGGAGAGTTTTCTGTAGCTGATTTGAGCCCAGTTTCCGGATTCTATCTTTAGGAATAGGCAGGATTCTCTATCTGATACGGCAAGAACGAGATCTTTCTCTGTGTTTGTTTTAGAGAAGTAGTGCACAAATGCATAAATGCCATTCTGTATTCTGCAGATTTTTAATTCCTTAAGTAATCCTTCTATTCGCTGAACAGAGTCTCTCTTTTCCTCGAAGATAATCGTTCCGCGGCCTTCTTGAGAGGAGGCAATAGCATAAAGGCTATTTGCAGAGAAGGCATCTTTTAGTGCAGCCTTAGGGTTATGCTTCGCAATTCTATAGAGCTCTAAGTCTGGACGCTCATTAACGAGGTTTTCTCGTGTAGGGCAGGGGCCTGTCGCAAGTGAGACGACCCAAGAGCCTATTTTTCTAGAGGCGCTCTCTTTTTTAATTAAATTCGCGGACTCCTGATTGAGGCCATCATTGATGGTCTTGAATTGGGTTATCTCGACGACAGAAGACCTGTGAATAGTAGCTTCATATAGCTCTATGCTGAATTCACCAATGGAAATTACACCAATGGTTCCTTCGTTGACCCTTGAGAGAAGTGGCCACTCTCCATCAAGTCGATGAGGCTTAAAGTCCTCCTTATTAAATAGCTGTATTATGTTCATGGCGTAGTCCTAATCGGTATCTGGGTTGCAAACCTTTCTTCTGTTTCAGTGTAGCTTATTACTCCGTAAATCTCATTGCCGTCTCGATTGATGTTGGTGATTTCAACATCTAGGCCTGGATAGAGATCTGCGCCAGATTCTGGACGGAATACTGGAGCAAGGAGCTTACTTTTGATCGGATGTAAAAATATAGAGCTATAGAATACCTCATCAAAGTGAGGGCTCTTAGGTGTAGTTTTTATACGGATTTCGGCGGTGCCATCGGCCCACTGGTCAAATCCGACATGGAATGCCTCATTGAAGAGGATCCAGGTGTTTCCCTGGTCGAGCGAGTATCGGATGTCATAAAGAGATCTATTTCCTTTTGTTGTTAAGATTAGACGATTAGTGTCTTTTTTAATTTCCCAGTAGGATACGCCGTGAGTTGGGGGTCCGTCTTCTCTAAGCAATAGAATCTCAGGAGAAGGCATTTCAAATGTGACACGAATTGAGTCTGAAGGATCATAGATACCGTCGGCATGAAAAGACTTTACAGAGAAGTACTTGGGCATGTTCTCTGGTGTAAATGCTTCGTTCTCCCAGATAGGAGAGTTTTCATCAGGATCAGAGTCATCAGTGGTATACCTGTAGTAGCTACCAGAGGGGTTTTCTTCTGCGGGAAGCACTAGGTTTTTGAGGTCAAACCAAGATTCTGCGATTTCCCCTGAAAGCCTTATGTTTGGGGTGCTGAGAGAGCTCTGCGTGTACCTCTGAAGGTCTGTTGTCTCACTGCGAACAGCTAGCCCTAATGCCAGTATTTTTGATTGGTTTAGTGTTGCTGAAACTGTTTCTACGGAAAGGGCGCCCCTGGGCTTAAGATTTGTAGTCTCTTGCGATATGACACCTTGTGCCATGTTTGTTGCCCGAAAGAGGTGTTCTGTGCGTCCTTCGGGGAGTATTCCTTTCTCTATAAGGCTTCGGTTAAAACTATGTTTTGCGGCCTGTACAGACTCTGCTACGAGCGCCTTCTCAAATATGTAGGATGTTTCGTGAAACAGAACAAGCACGCTGACAAATACAGCACTTAGAAGAGATGAAAGTATGATTCCAGTTGCGTTCATGGGCTTATTTCAACCGGTTATTACCTTTGTTTTAACGAGGGTGAATTTTGGCGATCGCTCTTTGAGCGCCACCTTGGATTCGGGGTCACATTCTATAGCGAGATGTCCGCAGCTTTTCAGAAACCCGCTATTCTTGTGGTAAAAGAGACTTCCCCTGAGTGTAGCTTTTTCTGTAACAAGTATTGTTTCTGGGGATGCGAACAGAGCGCCACGATAAGAGTCAAAGTGGATTTGGCTGTTTTTGAAATAGCCACTGATTATCTGGCTTTCATCACTCTCGATAGAAACAAGTGTTTTTGCCTGATTATAGGAAATTACGTATATTGTGATAGGTCTTGAGTCGGAGGTGGCCCCATGTATGTTGAGGTTTAAGCCTCCTGTCTTGTCTACAATGGCAAGTCTATTGCCTTTGAATGCGGATAGATCTACCACCGCAGTATCGGAGTCTTCATCATAGCTCATCCCCTCAAATTGCTTCACTGGCCAAGACTCTCTTGAGAAATAGCCATCTTTGTAGGAAAGCCTTAGGTAGTTGTCCTTGAATTGATTGCTCCATATTAAGTGGAACAAGTTGTGAGTGATAGAGGTCAAATACCTAAATTGATAGGGGAGGCTTTGCTGCTTGCCATGCTGGTTAGGGAAATTCGGAAAGGAGAGTATCCGGGTGTTTTCTCCGAAGCTGATGGCTCCTTTGGTAGGCGGAGTGTTGCCTCCTAAACCTAGTGAATATTCGATGCATTCTAGGTTTGTTACTGGAATAGCCACACTGTGAGCTGCAACTGTGACAGGATTCTTCCCCTTGTGGGAATTTAGTTCATATTCGAATTCGAAGGTCTCTTCTCCAAGGTAAATGTAGGGACCTGCTTCTAAATATTGTTCTATAGAAAAACCAAGTTCTTTGTGCTCAACGGATTCCATGAACATGCCATTTCCAGAATAGGGTGTATCTGGAAGGCTTATGAATTCAGCAATAGAGCCTGGAGCTTGTAGGGTGGTGATTTTTACCCCCTGACCCTCTGTGAGGGGTGCAAGGCACGTGTCTATGACTTTTGAGATGTCTACTTCTTCATGGATTTGGCTTTGCTCCATGAAGCTTAAAAGGCTTTCTTGTGCTACATTTTTAAGGCTGCTTTCGATGGCGTAGCGCTGGTTTTCAATATCAAGAGACTTTGTAAGCTCAAAGACCACACGTGACTGCATGGATGCAATAAGGATAGCTCCCGTTGCCATGGAAAAAACAACAAGCATGGAAATGAGGGCAGACCCTCTTCTTTGCCTAGCGCTGGACATCTTCAAAATAAGTGAAACGGCTAAAAATCTTCTCGCCTTTTCCGGGGGTTAAGTATGGGTCGGGAAGTACCATACATACGCCAATTTCCTGTGGTTTCGTTGATGGGTCTTCTGGCTCAGACCAGAAATGTTCAGCTCCAGGCGCGAGGGCCCAATAGGCTTCGTTTTTTCTTAGGCAGCATTTGTATTCTAGCTTTTCTGAGAGGTTAGTCCCTGTGAGTAGCGTCGTCTTGTAGAAGGTATATTCACTGTCTTCGTGAATCTTCAGATGCAAAATAGCGGAGATCTCTGTTTTCGATTTGAAGATGAGGGCAGAAAAGCCCTTTCCGCTAACTATCTCTTGGCTGTGCCTGTGGAGTATGATTTTAAAAAATAGGTCCGAAGAGTTTTTTACCGCGGACAAAAACACTCCGGACTCCTCGATGAGCTCTTTTTGCGAAAAATTATCGGCTAGGAGAGTTCCTGAGTGCTCTTTCCTATTCTCAAAGTACTTGCCACCAATGACATAGAGTCCAGATGCCTGGGCGAGGTTTTCCTTTAGCCGGTGATTTAGCTTTGCTGCAAGGCCCATCGAACTTATTGATGGCGACAATGGGTAGTATAGTTCTCCATAAGGCATCGCCGCTTCCTTGTGTTCACCCATAAAGAACTCAAGTGCTAGGAACGCCACGAGAATAGAGGGGGCGTAGGCTATTGCTGCTAGTAGGTGTGCGAGCATATCAAAGGCCTATCTTTCGCCCCCTTGCATCTAGGATGGTTACGGGAAACTCTATATTTGTTCCAAGATCGAGAAAATAGCCTTCGGGGCAAAACGAACGATAATCGCTTACTCCATGGCTAGAGAGATAGGGTAGTAGTAGCTCAAAGCGACGCTCGTTGTTTCCTGCGCTTTCGAATTCATTCCCAGCTTTTCCTATGCGAATGCTGTAAGCCTCTTTGGCGCAATTTAGTATTTGAGCTTTGGCTTTGGCCTCTGCGAGTGCCCCAGCATCTTTGCTACGGCTGATCATGGGCACTGCGATAGCCGCCATAATGCCCATGATTGCTAGGCCAATGATCATTTCGGCTAGCGTGAATCCGTGTTTTAACTTTCCTCCCGACCCCTTCATTTGCCTTAAGGCTTCTCTTTGGAGCCCTTGATCGGTTTGAGAATTTTGTAAGGCTTTTCGCCTGTAACTAACTCGTAAGCCAGATAGTTTGGCTTGGGATCTAGGCTAAAAGTGATTTCATCAATTTCTAGTGGAGGATTTTTCGTGAGAGAGTTGATTAATGTCTCTGAACTAGACGTGTCGATGGTCCGTCCATCTCCGATATCTCCTCCTACGGCATAGATAGTCGAAAGCATGTGGTTTATGCTTTGCGCGTTAGCTTTTTTGACCTTTGAAGAGGCTACATCAGAAAGAGATCCAATATGGCCCCCGACCATGGTTGCGAGGATGCCGATGATGACAACGACAACCATGATTTCTACGAGGGTGAACCCCTTGTTTTGTTTTTTAATTTGATTCTTCATGATTTATATAAAAATTAATATTTTTACATAATAGTCAAATATAAAGTTAAAATATTTATTTTTACAAATTAAGTAAGCGAAAAAATATTTTTTAAACCCTTGGTTTCTCGAGAGTTAAATGTAGACTCAATGAAGTTATTAATGTAAGACTCATATAATTTAAAAAATATTTGTAAATTACTGGGAACCAAATATAAAAACATTTGAATAATATACTAAAATGTCGTATGTTTGTATAAACTAAATGTCGTATTTTTGTATGAAAAAGAGGAAGTCATTAAAATCGAAGATTGCCTACCGGATTAGGCGAAGCCGGTATACGGTCTTTGTTTTGGCTGATTTTAAAGACCTCTCAGGGAGAGATCAGGTAATGAGAGCCTTAAGGTCTCTCATGCTTGAAGGACTTGTTGCCAGGATAGGGTACGGCCTTTATGCGCGCACAAAGATATCGCGAATAAGCGGGAAACCTCTTCCCGAAAAACCTCTCCCTGAGCTAGGAAAAGAGTCTATGGAGAGGCTGAAGATACAAACAGCGGCTTCTTCCTCTGATGAGGATTATCGGAGCGGTAGGAGCACTCAGGTTCCCACGGGCCGGATGATTAGGGTTGTTAAAAGCCGTGTTTCTCGGAAAATCGGCTACAATGGCAATTACATATCATATGAAAGAGCCTCCCGATAGGAAGAGTTGATTGATCTTCTTGGATTTGTAGCAATAGTGATTGAGGGAAATTTCCAGTATTTTTTGGGCTCCAGGCAAAAATAATTTGCACAATCTCTTCACTTATGTATATTTGAAGAGGATATGCATAAATAAGGTGATATGAATCGCAAACAACAGATCCTGGAGCTGGCCAAGAAGCAGAGCATCATTCGGGCAAAGGATGTCGAGGCGCTTGGCATCAGCAGGAATTACCTCTATACGATGCACAAGGCAGGCCTGCTCCAAAAAACAGCCGTCGGCCTATATTCTCTTCCTAATGCGGAGATGAATGAAAATGCAAATCTTGTCGAAGTGGCGAAACTGCTTCCTAATGCAGTTATTTGCCTTATTTCCGCACTAAGCTTCCACGAAATAACCACTCAAATCCCCCATAAAATTTGGATTGTTGTTCCCAGGGGAGCATGGAGACCCCAGATAGACTATCCACCGCTCCACCTGAATTATGTTTCTGGCCCAGCTTATTCTTATGGGGTGGAGGAGCATGTTCTCAATGGGGTTGTTGTAAAAATTTACAGCCCAGCAAAAACAGTAGCTGATTGTTTCAAATTCAGAAATAAAGTTGGCCTCGACGTGGGCATTGAGGCTCTTCGTGAAGTCTGGAGAACAAGAAAGGCTACCATGAACGAGCTGGTAGAAGCTGCGAAAATTAACAGGGTGCTTAAAATAATGCGCCCATATCTAGAGGCCACTGTATGAGTAAAGATAATAAAAATTGGTCCCACTCTATTTTTCAGCGTTTGCTAAATCGGGCAAAAAGCAATAATGAGGACTTTAATTTGTTGCTCTCTCGATATGGAATGGAAAGATTTCTGTATCGAATGAGCATATCACCGCATAATGACTGCTTCATTCTTAAAGGTGCCAGTCTATTTTTGGTTTGGATGGGCCAAAACTATCGCGTTACTCGAGACGCTGACTTTCTCGGTTTTGGATCTCCAGATTTGAACCGTCTGGCAGAGATATTTAGTGAAATTTGCGATGTTGAATGTGACACAGATGGTATGGCGTATAAGGCTGACACGCTCAGGGTTGAAGAAATTCGAGAAGGGCAGGAATATGACGGTGTTCGAGTAACCTTGGTCGGTTTTCTGGGTACAGCCAGAATCCCGTTACAGATCGACATCGGTTTTGGCGATGCGATTACACCTTCTCCTGAAAATATTGAATACCCGACTTTGTTCGAAGCTCCTGCTCCTACATTGAGGGCCTATCCTCGGTACACTTTGGTTGCTGAAAAGCTGGAAGCTATGGTTCAGCTTGATTTGGCAAATAGCCGAATGAAGGATTTTTACGACATATGCCTACTTTCAAGACTTTTCACGTTTGATGGGGAGGTTCTCAGCAAAGCCATAAAGAATACCTTTTCTCGCAGAGGAACTGCTCTCCCGAGCAGTGTTCCCTTGGCGTTCACTTCAGATTTTAGTGAAGACCAGCAGAAGAAAGTTCAGTGGAATGCTTTTCTTAGAAAAGCAAAGCCAAATATTCCTCTGGAGAGTCTGTCGATGGCCACTGGTGAGATATCCAAATTTCTGCAGCCAGTTATAGACAGTTTTCAATCAAACTCTGTTTTTCAAGAAGATTGGCTCCCTGAAAAGGGCTGGTCTCCTAAATAGAGATCTTGCAATGGCACCGTATGGAGCTTATTAATGCTTATGCTGTGCCTACCGTCAAAACCAACATTACACTGTTTAAGGCACAGGATTTACTACCAGAATTTGCAGAACAGGAGAATAGCTTGAATCATTGGGGCCGCTATTGCGATGTTCCAGATCCAATGGATGTATACCTAGTAGGTGGGGACCATTATTCAATGTTTCGTCAGCCGCATATAAATGAGACGGGTAGGGCACTACAGGGGCATTTAGATAAAATAAATAGGGCTAAGTCCGATCAGAAGATTGAGGAACCTTGTCTTGCGTAGATTATCTTCTAGGCTTTGAATAGATCTTACTGGCTAACTGGATACCTCCTATATACGTGCGCATTAAAGCTCTAAGATAATGTTCCAATAGCAGAGCCAAAACTGGGACAACTCCAAACACAAGAATTATTAAGAGCCCGAGCGCGGTGTACCAACTGTTTAAGGTTAAACCCGTATAAATAGAATATCCGATAGCTAATATTCTAGCCCACAAGCAAATGATAGCATAAGTCTTTGATTCTGGGCCTACTGAAGGAGAGTAGGCATAGTTTAAGGCATTTCTCAAAACAGATCTACAAGCAGGAGCTAGAGCCTCCGATTTAGAGTTTGAGTCGGGCGACTCTGTTACTTTGATAGAGTTAAGTGTCTCTTCTTCTATTACGTAAAACCAGCCTTGGATGTGCGCAATACGATTGTAAAATGCTTCATCTTTTAATGCTTTTTCGACTATCTCTTGAGCAGTGGTGCTTGTGTTCTGCCAAAAAATGGGAACGATGAGCAATCCGATAAGGAACCACCACCAATTCCCAGTAACACTAGAATAGATTGTGAATCCTAAAGTGAGTGCTGTGAGTAAAGAATCAAAAATTAGCATAAACCAATGCCAGCCCTTGCCTCCCAGGTTAGATCTGCCCTGAATAAGCACGGATAATGTGGAATAGGAGTCTATTCTCAGCTCGAGCGATCCATCATTTTTCAGATTAACAACATCTTTATATGGAAGTTGTTTAGTGTATATAATTGCCTTCGACATACACGACAGTAGCCCAAAACACCAACAAAGTCAAAATAGGCAATCCATCAATTCCCTGAACAGGTTTTCTCCCTTTTTGAGATCCTGAGTGGTAACAAGTTCACCCAATTTTATTCGCATATTTTTGTCACCCAAAAATAGCTGAGTATCTATGAGGTCTTTAAGCAAGCTTGGTTCGTTTTTTAGTAAACCCCTGACTTCCCTAAGCTGATCTGGTATTTCATTCGCACACCTCGATAGTACTTTGATTGTTTGTATGATATAATTTTGGCACGCCCAATACTTAACTTCCATATTGTATTTCGATCGGGGGGTTTCTGCGAGTTGCAGTATATTCTCTGGTTGCCGGCCCCACTTTTCTAAGTTTTTATCGGAATACGATTTAATGAAAATACGAGTCAGGTCCACCAGGTTGATTTTTTCAAAGATAGATGAGAGACTTTCTAGATACTTTTTGTAGAACTCTGTGTCTTTATTTTTATCTTCTTCGTTCACTTGAGAGAAAATCCATGAAGATATCCCAAATAGCATTAGATTTAGTTTATTCCCGAAGTCAGAATCCCATTTTTTGACTGATTTGAAGAACAGGAAACTACTAAAGTCTTCAATGCGATTTAGATCATAAGTCTGGTGTATTAGTTGCTGATAGGTCTTGATTATGATATTTGTTAATGATTCACGGAAGTCGGATTCTTTTACTTTCTCGCGTGTCTTATGCATCTTGTCTACGAGCCCAATAAGAGTGAGCTTTTCCTTAGGCATGGAATAGCCAGTAGTTTTGGCTAGATCTTGCCTGAGGTATAAGGTCAAAACAGGCTTCAGCGAGCTGTATGTCTTTATGCCTATACTCTGGTCTGTAAGCGAATTGAATGGGCAAGTAGGTTAATTCTCTTATTATATGAGGGTTGCCTACTGACAGTGCAGTATTAAATATGCTTTCCAGGTCTGATTTAAGCCACTGCCAGGGTTTTAGATTGGAATCATTTTGTGGATGATTGAGATTATTATTTTTTTTCGATAATCCATAAACTATCTGCCCATAGAGCTTAGCGTATTCGCGAACAAAAAATATAGATCCATTTCTAATATGCATTTCAGCATCATCCTTCAAACTGGCAGTTTCTTCTTCAAGTAGTTTCGATGAATTTTCATCGCCTAATTTTGATCTTTTAGAGAGTTCTATTAATAGTCCTACAATCAATTCAGCACGTTTTTTCAGAAATAGGCTTCTTTGAATCAAAATATTAACAACTTGGTAGATTGAAAAAATCATCAAACCCCCAAGCAACCAGAGAATAAGGAAGGTAACAGCACCAAACTCCTCTTGGAAGAGGTTCATTGCCATAAATATCTCGACCACGGAGAGAGGGTAAATGCAACTGCTCCAAAGCAGGACACGCATGGTGTCTTTAGACTCTGATGATCTCGCACTCTCTATAATAGAAATGAGGAGTGCAAACACAATAACCCCATAAATCGTTAATGTTGCGATGACTAAATTATGGTATCCACTTCCTTGAGGAAAAAGTAACTGTTTGTCGAGATAGAGTTGAGCAGTAAGAACAGTTAAGAGGAAGCAGGTCCCAAGCATTGTTGGACGTTTGCAGAAGTAAATAACTATACCGAGAAGAAAACCAAGAACGGCTCCTGCAGCTGAAGCAGCCATAAAGTTATACTTGAAAAGCAGATCGATCAAATCAGAGTTCATTGGGGAATAAGGAGTGGTATAGCACGAAGATATCATAAAGTCAAAAGGAGCAGGGCATCATCAAACGGCCCAGCAATAAACTAGACATAAGATCTATTGTTTTTCATCTTTTACTTCCGTTGTCCATTTCCAGATAAGGTAAATTGCTGGGATGATGAACAGGGTGAGGATTGTCGATGTTATCAGGCCCCCGACCATGGGGGTTGCGATTCTTTTCATTACCTGAGAGCCTGTACCTCCTCCGAGCATTATGGGTAAAAGGCCTGCAATCATTGCTGTTACGGTCATCATTTTAGGGCGGACACGCTGAACGGCTCCATAAATAATAGCGTCTTCTAGGTCTTTTAGCGTTTTCATTTTACCTGACTTTTTGGCCTCATTAAAAGCTTCATCAAGGTAAATTATCATGACAATGCCCGTTTGAGCGGCAACGCCCGCAAGGGCAATAAAGCCTACGGCTACGGCTACAGACATATTGTAGCCTAAGAGATATAATAGCCAATAACCTCCCACTAATGAGAACGGAACACTCAGCATCACAATTAATGTCTCCGTAATACTTTTAAAGTTAAAATAAATTAAAAGAAAGATGATTAGCAAAGTGATCGGGATGACGATCCTTAGCTTCGCTGCAGCGGATTCCATGTACGTATATTGACCCGCCCATTCGATGATATAGCCTGGAGGCACTTTTATTGATTGCTTGACTGCTTCTTTTGCCTCTTGAACAAACCCTCCAATATCCCGTCCATCAACATCAACATACACAAATCCTGCCAGACGGCCGTTTTCATCACGAATAGAGGGGGGACCTTTTGTCACCTTGATGTCAGCAACTTGCTTGATTGGAATATGTTGCCCATTTCCAATAGGAATAAGCACTTCTCCTAGTGTTTCTGGGTCTTTTCGGAAGTCTCGTGGATAGCGAATATTAATAGGATAACGCTCGCGGCCTTCAATATTGTAAGCAACATTTTTTCCGCCAATGGCTGTTTCAATCATTAGCTCGATGTCTTCCACGGTTAGATTGAACCGTGCTGCAGACGGGCGGTTTATGGTAAAGTCAATATAGTCCCCGCCTGTGACGCGTTCAGCAAAAACGCTGCTTGCTCCTCGAATTCCGCTCATCAACCCCTCTATTTTTTCAGCAATATTCTGGATTTCGTTTAAGTTTGGGCCAAGAATTTTAATTCCGACATTGCTTCGTATCCCTGTTGAGAGCATTTCAGTACGCGTTTGGATGGGCATCCACCACATAGCAGGCATACCTGGAAAGTTATTTAACTTTTCTTTCAATTCTGCCTGAATTTTTTCGAATGTCATACCTTCACGCCATTGTGATTCATCTTTTAATTCAATGGTCGTTTCAGTCATGGATAGTGGTGCGGGATCCGTTGCACTTCGAGCACGACCAACTTTTCCAAATGCAGTTTCAACTTCGGGGACGGACTTAATAACAGCATCTTGTGCCTTAAGTGCATCGATTGCGGTATCGATGGATATGCCCGGAACAGAACTGGGCATATAAAGCAAAGACCCCTCATTGAGTGGTGGCATAAACTCTGAGCCTATACGCGTTATTGGAATAATGGTTAGGGCCAAGACAACGACAGATCCTGCCAGTAATAACCACTTGAAGTGAAGGGCGAAGTGAACGAATGGATTGTAAGCCCATATTAAAAATCGATTTACCGGGTTTTTTTTCTCTGGTAATATTTTCCCACGAATGAGTAGCCCAAGAAGCGCAGGCGTTAATGTAATTGCTAAAAGAGAACCAAAAAACATTGAAAATGTTTTTGTGAATGCGAGAGGTTTGAATAAGCGCCCGCTTTGAGCTTCAAGAGCAAAAACGGGAGTAAACGAAACGGCAATTACGAGCAGAGCAAAGAAAATAGGTTTCCCGACTTCTTTGGTTGCATTAAGCAAAACAGTATTGCGGCTGGGCAGGGGAGGTAGGGCCTCGAGCTCGGCGTGCTTTCCTGCACTTTTTAATGCGGCACGTCTTTCTTTTTCTTCTTCAAAATGCTCCAGTTTTTTATGCACATTTTCGATAATAACAATAGAACCGTCGATCATTGCGCCTATTGCTATAGCTATTCCACCTAGAGACATAATGTTTGTCGTCACTCCCAGGAAGTACATGGGAATAAATGAAAGCAAGACGCCGATAGGAAGCCCGATTACCGATACGAGTGCACTTCTAAAGTGGAACAGGAAAATAAGAATAACAATGCTAACAATAACGATTTCTTCTATTAGCTTGGACTTTAAGTTTTCAATAGCTCGATTAATCAGTGAGGATCTGTCATAAACGCTCACAATTTCAACCCCCTCGGGTAAGCTCGGCTTAATGAGCTCTATGCGCTCTTTGATTCGATTGATTACTTGAAGCGCGTTTTCCCCATAACGCATAACAACAATTCCTCCAACTACCTCTCCTTCTCCATTGAGCTCTGCTGCACCTCTACGCATGTCTGGGCCTAATTGGATGCTAGAAGTAAGTTGCTCAAGTAGGACTGGAACTCCTGCATTATTTGTTTTTATGGGGATAAGCTTAAGGTCTTCAAGGCTGGTAATGTATCCTCGGCCTCGAACCATATACTCAATTTCTGACATTTCGACAATACGGCCGCCAACATCATTTGTCGATGCACGTATGGCTTTTATTACTTGAGGCACGCTGACGCCAAAGGCTTGAAGCGCTCTAGGGTCTAGCTCAACTTGATACTGCTTTACATAACCTCCAATGGAAGCAACTTCAGCGACTCCAGGAATACTGGAAAGCTCGTAGCGTAACGTCCAGTCTTGGTAGGATCGAAGCTCCTGAAGATTGTTTTTACCTGACTTGTCAACAAGTGCATATTCGTAGACCCATCCAACTCCTGTTGCGTCAGGACCTATTTCAGGCTTAATGCCTTCAGGTAATTGACCGCCGACTTGGTTCATGTATTCTAGTACACGCGATCGAGCCCAGTACATATCTGTTCCGTCTTCGAATACTACATATACAAACGATAATCCAAAGAAGGATTGGCCTCTGACATATTTTATATTGGGCGCATTAAGTAAGCTTGTTACGATAGGGTAGGTTATCTGATCCTCTACTAGGTCGGGGCTTCGTCCTGGCCATTCAGAAAAAACGATCACCTGGACATCTGAAAGATCAGGTATTGCATCAAGTGGAGCGTGGGTCATAGCGTAGTACCCCGCTAATGCTCCAAACGCAACAAACAGAAATACTAAAAAACGGTTGCGCTCAGAAATCTCTATAATTTTTTCGATCATGTAATCGTTCTTTACATTTTCATGTCACCCATGCCGCCTTCTGAGGCACTCGATTTCAGCTGACTTTCCGAATCAATAAGGAAGTTGCCGTTAACAACAATTTCTTCATCAAGGTTAAGCCCTTTTATTATTTGGGTCATTCCCTCCGCTGAAAATCCTGTTTCAATTAATTGAGGCACATACACACCATCTCCTAGAGCTTTGTATACTATTTTTTCTTTTCCTAGGTTTAAAATTGCTGAATTGGGAGCGACTAAAGACGGTTTTAACACCTCTGCAGTGACTACGGTTGCATACATTCCGGGCAAAAACTTATTATCTACATTTTCGATAACAAATCGCACCTTTACCGTTCGAGTCATTGGATCAAGGAATGGGTATACAAAATTGATCTTTGCCTGAAAGCGCATTCCAGGAAAATAAGAAAGCGTTAAGTCTGCAGTCTGACCTAACTTAAGCAAAGGAAGATCAGCTTCATAGGCCTCAGCTTCTAGCCAGACCTGACTAAGGTTCGCTATTTTTAAAAGAGTGCTTCCTGCTTTGACTTCATTTTTAGGAAAAATCAACTTTTCTGCAACAATACCAGAAATAGGGGCGTAAATGGGTAAATATTTCTTTATTTCTCCAGACTCAACAATTTCATCAATCTGAGTATTGGTTATGTCCCAAAGGCGCAGCCTATTTTTTGCAGCCTCAACGAGCGTATTCCAGGGATCTCCCAATTTTCGTTGTGTTTCAATTGCTTGAAGTAACTCTTCCTGTGCTTGGTACAGTTCTGGGCTGTAAATGGTTAGCAGCAGCTCACCCTTTTCTACATATTGCCCCTGTTTGTTTACGGCCAGTTGTCCGATATATCCAGAAGTTTTAATATTAATATCATACAGTTGTGTTTCATCGTAACCAACGACTCCATGGAGGTAGATCAGCCTTTTTAGCGCCCTCATACCCACTTTTTCCGTTTTCACTCCAATGAATTGTTGTTGAACTGCATTGAGAGGAATGGATACGCGCCCGCTAACATTTGACGGGGGAAGCGCTTTCATTTTACTCATCTCAGCTTCGCTCATGGAGTGCTGGCCATGGTTGTGTCCTTGTGAAAAAACATCCATGGAGTACATTAAGGGAAGTAGCGTTAGGATGAGTGTCTTAATCATGCGATACAATCAGGTTAAGCGATGGAACTATTGTTTTGTTAAAATCCCTAAGCTTCTAAGTAAGCCCCAGGTTGCTTTCAATTTGTTGGACTCTTGCTGGGCTAATCCTAGTTCTGCCTTAAGTACATTAAGCTCAGTATCCAGTACGTCTAAGAACTGCTGACCACCCTTAGCGTAGGTTGCTAATACGAGTTCTCGGGCACGAATAGACTCAGGTAGGAGCGATTCCTGGTAGAGGCGTATGCTTTCATTGGCGCTGGATAGTGCCCGCTTTGCATCGGCTATGTCTTTAACGATTAATGTTTTCACGCTAGCTTGCACTTCTTTGTAGCGACGCACCTGAGACTTCGATTCCTTGATTTGAGCCATTTGTTTGTTTGCCCAGATAGGGAGATCTAATGCGATGAAGATGAATGCCGCATCTTTCCCGCTATCAGAAGGGCGAGGCATACTTGAAGAGTTTCCAGTGAAAATATAATCAAACCCCAAAGTGAAACTTGGTAATCGATCTAGCTTTGATACTTTCTCTTTGAATTGAGCAGCGTTTATTTGAAAACTTGTGGCAAGGTATTCAGGCCTGTTGGTTAATGCAAAGTCTAGGTTGTCTGCTTCTTCCTGAGCCTCAAGCAGTCCATCTCGATACAAGGGGTATGCCTCCGAGTAACTGAACATCATTTGGGGAGGAAGTGGCTCATCGATTAATTGCTCAATGCGGTACCGGGCTAGATCAAGTTGTTTACTAAAATCTATTTTTTGATCCCGCATCTCATTGGCTAATAGGCTAAGCCGAATCACTTGCTCTTGTCCAACTTGGTGTGTAGAGCTAGCATAGATACGCTCTGCAGATGCTTTGATTGCGTCAACTAAGTTGATTTCTCTGTCTATAATGCTGAGAGCTTTAGTCGCATAAGAGGCATCTAAATAGGCCATAGCCAGTCGTAGCGCCTGTTCTTCTTGTGCACTTCTCCAGGCCATTTCATAGGCTCCTGCCGCTTGTGCAAACGATTTTTTCTCAGCAGATAATCGCCCGAACCAAGGGAACTTTTGAGCTAGACCAAGTTTTGATTGTTGTGGCCCAGTGCGTGTTTCAACAGGTTCAACGAAATATCCAAAGGTGAATTTTGGGTTGGGTAGGGCCCCCGCAATGGCTGCTTTTTCTCTAAAAGATTCCCAGTTTGCCTTAAGTGATTTAAGCTCTGGATTGTTATTTAGAAGCTTGAAAAGTAAACGGTTAAGTTCGAGCTCAGTTTTACTGGTTTGATTCTCTGCTGAGGTTGCAACTAACATCACACTCACACTGAATAAAAGTGTGAATAAACAGCATTTTAGATATTGATTCAATGAGCTTGGGGAGATCATCAGAGGAGTAGGGGACTGCAGTTAACAGGGTATTTAAGTTTCTAACCTAGGCTTAACCCATTTACAACCTTGATTTTATAAAAATAAACATTAGCATTAGGATCACCTATTCGCCTTACCCCTACTTATTGAGAAAGCTGCTTTATGATTACCCAGCAAAGAAATAGTTTTAAAATAATTTTATACCTTCTGCTTTTCGGTATTCTTGTTCCGATAGGCATGTCCTTCGGGCACTCCGACCATTCTTACCCTGATATAGAGATACCTATCGCGGAATCAGAAACACAAGAAGCCAAAGCAGAAAAGAACTCATCATCTCATTCCTCACACCACGAAGCAGGTGAGGATGGTCTCACATGGATGGCAATTGCTGGACGATTTCATCCTCTGAGTGTTCATTTCCCAATTGCCCTTTTGCTTGTCGCCGCGCTTCTTGAGGGCATTGCCTGGAAAACAGGAAGCAAGACATTCCATGAATTATCAAAAATAAACCTCTACATAGGCACCTTGGGAGCTTTGCTTGCAGCCCCTCTGGGCTGGGCAGCTGCTGCAAATACCAACCTATCTTCGCCCGAATTACTTGAAACACTTGATATACACCGCTGGACTGGGACTGCGACGGCTATATGGGGAGTTTTCTGTGCTTGGATTGCGAGTCAATCAGCTCGAAACAAGCAGTTTTTAATTTCCTACAGAGCAACGCTTCTTGTCGGGGCTCTTCTCGTGAGTATTTCAGGACACTTCGGGGGAATGCTCGTTTTTGGAGCTAATTATTTTAAATTTTAAAATAGCATTAAAACTAAATAATTAAGATCTATGGCATCATCTCTTTCTAGCAATTTACTGGTTGGAGGGTTGGTTGTTTTTTTCTCAGCTTTTTTCCTTTCAAAAAGGCTTCGAAATTCGACAACATGGAAGGCAACAGTAACGCCCTTAGCTTCTATTATAGGAAGTGGGTTTTTAATTTCAGCCCCACTTTTAGTTCTAACAGCAGGAAAATGGGCGCCAATTGTCATCCTTGTAATTGTAACGATAGGATACTTTCTGGGAAGTGTCATGCGCTTCAACATACTTCATTTTGAGCCCTTGCTAGAAAAAGAGGGGAATACTGCTAATTCTTTAATTTTTAAAATAGAAGCCATTTCTCGGCCCACACTTGGAATTGCCTATATTATTTCAGTTACATTTTATTTGCAGCTTTTCTCTTTAAAGGCTTTAATATTTCAAATCCTCTACTTGAAAACATTAGCACTACATGTGTGTTAGTTTTTATAGGGATTTTAGGATGGCGTCGAGGGTTCTCAATGCTTGAGCTATTGGAAATGGCAGCTGTTAACCTAAAGCTCATAATCATTTTTTCTATGATTATTGCGCATCTAGTTTACAATACGAATTTAATTATCGAACATCAGTGGGAGTTAGCCAAACATTCCCATTACACTACAATAGAAGCGTTTCAGCGCACTTTGGGTATGCTGATTATTGTACAGGGTTTTGAAACATCACGCTACATGGGGCAAGTATACCCAAAAAAAATGCGGGTAAAAACGATGCGTTACTCTCAAATTATTTCAGGTGTGACATATGTTCTTTTTGTGAGCTCTGCAATGGTCTTATTTAATAATATCCACCAGGTTTCGGAGGTTTCCGTTATTGCTTTGTGCGGGATGATTGCTCCCATTTTACCTGTAATGTTAGTAGGGGCAGCCTTGGTTAGCCAGTTTAGCGCAGCAGTAGCGGATACTCTGGGAAGCTCTGGATTACTGTCTGAATCAACGAGTAAAAAAATATCAGTAAAAAACGGAATTCTGCTGATATCACTTGTTGCAATTATCCTTACCTGGACCACGAACATCTATGAAATAATTACTTTAGCCTCAAGGGCATTTGCCGTTTATTATGCTTTGCAATGCCTTATTGCAGCAATAATTTCTTTTAAGACGAAACAGGCATCATCTTTGAAGATACTTAGATTAAGTGCTCATATGGCCCTTATTTTTCTAATGTTGCTGGTCGTAGTGTTTAGCCATCCTGTCGAGTAAAATCAGGTCTGGGAAGAAAGTTTCTTTAATGCTATTTAGTAATTAATGAATAGGCCTCATAAAGTTTATTGGTTTCTTTTAGTTCTCGCAGGAATTTTTGCTTTCTCCGCAGAATGGATTAATTGGTTTTACCCACAACACGGACAACTCGTTTTTTTGCTAAGCGCCCTTGCCATACTTCTAGCAGGTTTAAAGACTTACAAGAAGGGATTTGTTGCGCTTATAAAGCTGAATTTGAATATTAATTCATTGATGACTATTGCCGTAACAGGAGCTATGGCCATTGGTCAATGGCCCGAAGCATCAATGGTTATGCTTTTGTTCACTGTTTCGGAAATAATTGAGGAAAAGGCAATAGATCGATCGCGGAAAGCAGTTCAAAGCTTAATGGCAATGGCTCCTAAGGTTGCAATGGTTCTTGAGAATGGCAATTCGTGGGTGAAAAAAAATGTAAAAGAGGTTCCGGTTGGAAGTATTGTTCGAGTTATGCCTGGCGAGCTTATTTCCCTTGATGGACATGTTATAAAAGGCAATCCAACGGTAAACCAGGCATCCATTACTGGAGAGAGTGTCCCAATCGTAAAAAAAGAGGGGGATCTTGTTTTTGCTGGCACCATAAATGAATCTGGCGAGTTTCAATTTTGCACAAATAAAACCGAAGGGAACTCCACCTTGGCTCGCATTACCCACTTAGTTGAGGATGCCCAAAGCAAAAAAGCACCCACACAGAAATTAATCGATCAATTTGCAGCCGTTTATACCCCAATAGTATTTTTTATCTCAATCTCGGTCGCAATTTTTCCCCCACTGCTATTTGGTTATTCTTGGCAAGATTGGATTTATAGAGCTTTAGTGTTGCTTGTCATTGCTTGCCCGTGTGCTCTTGTTATTTCTATTCCTATCACGATTGTTAGTGGGCTGGCTACTGCAGCACATAATGGAATTCTAGTAAAAGGAGGAACATATCTGGAGAAAGGGCGAAAGCTAACATTGGTAGCTTTTGACAAAACAGGTACCTTAACGGAAGATACTCCTTCTATTTCTAACTTTATAGTTCTCCAAAAAAACTGCCCCAAGAAAGCATTATTACTGGCTGCAAGCCTCGCCGAGCGATCTAATCATCCTGTATCACGAGCAATTACTAATTATGCAAGGGGTGCTAAAGTTCTAAAGAGTCTGGAAGTTGATGAATTTAAAGCGCTTCCAGGCTTTGGAATTAAAGGTGTTATCAATGGGGAAAGTTACTATTTGGGTAGTCCGAGGATTAGCTTTGATACTCCTGGCTTTAGCAGAGAAGTTCTTTTGCTGGTTAAGAGTCTAGAGGAGAAAGGACAATCTATATCGTTGTTGCTGGGGCCAGATGGACCTACTGCTCTTTTTTGTTCTTCTGCCTCAATAAAAGAGGGTAGTGAGCGGGCAATTTCAGAACTACACAAACAGGGGGTAAAAACCTTAATGCTCTCAGGAGACAATACATATACCGCTGAATTGGTTGCAGAAAAAGTAGGAATTGATCGAGTTTATGGAGATTTGCAACCGGAGGGTAAGCTTGAAATACTGAATAAATTTTTAGTGAAACCTGCTTGTGTAGGTATGGTTGGTGACGGAATCAATGATGCACCTGCATTAGCTCTAGCCGATATTGGCTTTGCAATGGCGGCAGCAGGAAGTGATGCTGCCATCGAAGCAGCGGATGTTTCCCTAATGGACGATGATCTGGATAAAATACCTTTATTTATTAAAATTTCCCGAAAAAGTGTCGCTTTGCTTAGCCAGAATATAGGTCTGTCAATTTTTATTAAAGTTTTAGTTTTTGTGCTAGGGATCTTTGGTTATGCAAATATGCTCATGGCTATATTTGCAGATATTGGGGTTAGTCTTATTTGTATTTTTAATGGTTTGAGGATTTTAAGGTTGAAAAAATAAGCTAGAAAACTTAGAACCCCCCCTTAATGCCTCTATCCCAAACAATAACAATAGCTATCTGCGTCATAAGCTTGATGGCCAAAGTTTCTCTGTCTGCAGCATCTTCGGAATCCTTGGATCGTCCAAATATTGAGGCTGTAAATTTCATTAAGGCCTATCAACGTGCACTGGCATTTAGCCCTAATGCACGATATATGATCCTAGAAAAAGACATTTTAGATGGCAAGGTTACGCAAGCAAGCCTAGTCCCTAATCCAGTGCTTTCAGCTGAGGTGGAGAACGTCCTTGGAAGCGGCCCTTTTAAGGGAGCAGAAGGAATGGAGCTTACTCTTGGTTTAAGCCAACTCATTGAGTTAGGGGGTAAACGCACCAAACGTAAACACTTAGCTGAGTCGAAAAGGGGTTTAGCCGAATGGACGTATCAGGCATTTTCAATTGATCTATACTACCGCGTACAACAAGCATTCACCGCAATCTTGATCGCACAAGAACGTGTTCAGCTGAATGAAAAGCAAGTTGAACTAAGCAAGCAATTGGTTGAGGCTGTCGTACAGCAAGTTAAAGCAGCTAGAATGCCTCAATTAGAAGCAACGCGCTTCCAAATTGAATTAGCTGCACAAGAAATAAAACTCGATAAATCAAAGCAAACCTTGATATTAGCAAAGCAAGTGCTTGCGTTGATGTGGGGATCTTTAGATATCGAACCCGTTGTCACTGGGACCTTGGCCTTAGAAGAAGACATTCCGCCTATTGATGACTTAATTGCTCTACTTGAACACTCTATCGACCTCTCAGGCTTCCCTCTCCTCAAAAGCCAGGCGTGTGCAGCATTAACACTTGAACAATCAAAGGCCATTCCTGATGTTGATGTTTTTGGAGGTATTCGTTATTTCGAAAGCGGAGCTGAGAACACTTTTGTCTTTGGTGTGAGCCTCCCTTTCCCTCTTTTTGATCAAAACCAGGGCAATGTGCGCTCCGCTAAAGCTCGTATAAAGCAAATAGACTCGGAAGAGAAAATAACACGCCAACGATTAAAAACTCAACTTATTGAGCAGTATAGTGTTTTAGTTTCGTCATCAAACGAAGCAAAGCGCTTGGATAAGGATGTAGCTCCTTTGGCTAAAGAAGCTTTTGATAAAAGCTCTATGCTCTATAGGCAGGATCAGTATACATTTTTAGAATTTCTTGACAGTCAACGCATCTTATTTGAAGCCCAAGCTCAATACATTGACGCCCTGGAACGCTATTATCAGGCATTTATTGCAATTAAGCGTATTGTTAGCCCTCTCGGCTCTGAACAATAAGAATCAAAAAAACCAAAGCCCATGCAGCATTCCCGGCGTAAAAAAATCCTAATAGGTGCCATCCTTATAACTATTTTTTTCATAGGATTAATGTGCTGGATTAGTTTGAATCCTTTCTCAGAAACAGATACTGAAGCGCCTGGTTCGGTTGATTCTCATGAGGAAGGGGAGACGCATGGTGTATCAGAAAGTCAGTTGCTTAAGTTAAATTCAAAATATATCAATGAATTTAATATTGAAATCGAAGCTCCTCGAGCCGTGGTCTTTACCACCGAGATTGTTCTTCCTGGAGAAATTACAATTAACCAGGATACGATGGTCCACCTTTACCCGAGATTCCCAGGAATTGTTAAAGAAATTAATAAGAATTTGGGGGATGTTGTTAATGCTGATGAACCCATTGCAGCCATAGAAAGTAATAATTCGCTAGTCGAATATGTGCTTAAATCACCAGTTTCTGGAATTGTTGTAGGCAAAGACGCCAATGTGGGCGAGAACCTAAATGGAACCTTCCCTGCGTTCGAAATAGCCAATTTCAGCACTGTATGGGTTGAAATCAGTATTTACCAGAAGGACTTACCATCGGTTAAGGCGGGACAAACCATTTATGTTTCAGCAGGACATGGACTCCCCCCTGTAGAAGCGACCATCGATTATATTAACCCCATGGTCAGCGAAAACACAAGGACGGGCCTAGCTCGCGCAATACTCCCAAATAAAGACAGCTATTGGCGCCCAGGAATGTTCATCACTGCAAGAGTAATTGTGGGGAAAGAGGATATTCCTTTGGCGATAAAAAAGTCAGGGATCCAAAAAATTGGAGACAAAAATACTATTTTCATAAAAAAATTAGAAGAAGATTTGTTTGAGGCAAGAACGGTAGTACTAGGACGTAGTGACGACCAATATGTTGAGGTCCTCGAAAATTTAAGTCCTGATGAACTCTATGTCGCGGAAGGATCTTTTATCTTAAAGTCTGAACTTGAAAAAGAATCCCTATCCGGGGGCCATGGGCACTGACTTCAACACTGCAGTCATTAAAAAATAGTGGGCTATTATGCATAAAACAATTGATTTTGTATTAAACAATAAGCTTTTGATTGTTGCGCTCAGTATACTGGCAATGATTACAGGCATACTGAGTTACCATAACCTGCCCGTAGATGCATTTCCTGATGTATCCCCAGCGCTTGTTCAGATTTTTGTTGAAACAGAAGGCTTGGCTCCAGAAGAAATTGAAAAATATGTGACCTATCCCATAGAGATTTCAATGAATGGTCTACCTGATTTGGACCATATTCGTTCTGTATCAAACTTTGGGCTGGCTGTAATTAACATTTATTTCAAAGAGGGTACTGATCTTTATTTCGCAAGGCAATTGGTCAATGAGCGCTTGCAGCAAGCGAAAGAAATGATCCCAAACGGGTTTGGTAGTCCTGTAATGGGCCCTATTACTACAGGCCTTGGGCAGATATTATTTTATGTACTAGAAGATACAACGGGGTTACGCAGCCTCCAAGAAATGAGAGAGATTCAGGATTGGGTTGTTAAGTTCAATTTGCAAACCATTCCGGGTGTTACTGAGGTTCTGTCTATTGGGGGAGAGGTTAAACAATTCCAGGTACAAATCAGACCTGAGGACTTAATGCGCTACCAACTAACGCTTCAAGAAATAAAGAACTCAATTGAGGAAAACAACTCAAATGCAGGCGCTCAGTTTATTGTCAAGAATTCGGAAGAATACATTATCCGCTCAATTGGGCTGGTTGAAAAAATTGATGATATTAACAAAATTGTAATTAAGACAACTGATGGTACACCCGTTTATCTAAACCAAGTCGCCGATGTTGTTATTGGAGGAGAAATTAGGCGTGGATTAGTGTCAATGAATGGAGCCGGTGAAGTTGTCGTGGGTATGGTATTAAAGTTAATCGGCAGCAATACTTCTGATATTATCCAAGCCGTTAAAAATAAGTTAGATAAAATCAATACTATTTTACCTCAAGGAGTAGTGGTTACTCCTTATTATGACCAAGCGACTTTGGTGTCTAAATGTGTTGCTACTGTTACAAATGCGCTCATGCAAGGAGTAGGCCTTGTTATTTTAGTTCTTCTTGTATTTATGGGAGGCTTGCGTGCAAGTGTTGTTGTTGGATTTTCTATCCCTTTTTCTGTTTTGTTTTCTTTCATCCTCATGCATCAACTGAATATTTCGGCAAATCTGATGTCTTTGGGTGGCTTAGCAATAGCAATTGGAATGATGGTGGATGGAACCATTGTAATTGTTGAAAATGTTGATCGGAAACTAAGAGAAAACCAATCAGGAAAGCCTAAAATGGTGTTGATAGGAGAGGCTTGTAAAGAAGTAAGTAGGCCTATTCTCTTTTCAATAATAATAATAATAATAGTATTCTTACCCTTGTTTACCCTTCAAGGAGTTGAGGGGGTCATGTTTCGGCCATTGGCATATACGGTAACTCTGGCAATGCTGGGATCGTTAATTTTTGCACTGCTTGTTGCTCCCGTGTTCTGTTATGTTTTCATGTGCCAGCCTAAGAACTCAAGCAACGGTGCACTTCCAGACGAAGGGTTTATTATACGCTTTGCCCTAAAAGCATATCGTCCCGTTATTGCACTATTCATAAAATTTCGTTGGGCTGCTGTGGGTATTGCTAGTACCATGTTGATTGTTGGCATCGTTGTCTTTCCCCAATTAGGTTCAGAGTTTGTTCCCCGACTCGAGGAAGGAGACCTACTTATCCGAGCAACAATGGCGCCCTCCATCTCTCTTGAGCAAGCCGAGAGTATGATGACTGTTTTTGAGCGTCAATTATTGAATGAATTTCCTGAGGTTACGCGAGTCGTTACACGAGTTGGACGTGGTGAAATCGGTGCACATTCTGACCCGATAAATAGCGCTGAAATATTTGTGGCACTTAAGCCAAAAGACGACTGGGTAACCGCACAATCACTCGATGAGCTCTATGCTAAAATGAGTAATGCCTTTGAAGAGTTCCCAGGGGTTAAATTTAATTTCACCCAACCTATTGCTGCCGCTGTAGACGAACTTTTAACGGGGACACGGGCTGAATTAGCTCTAAAACTTTTTGGAGACAATATTGAAATACTAAAGGATAAGGCAGCTGAAATTGAAAAAGTTATTCGGTCAGTTCCAGGTGCTGCAGATGTCCAAAAGGATCAAATAACAGGAGCCCCCCAATTAGTTGTCTCAATTAATCGTAAAGCCATTGCCCGTTACGGACTGAACATTGCTGATATTCAGGATGTTGTAAGTATGGCGATAGGAGGGGTTTCAGCTGGGGAAGTTTTTGAAGGGGTGCGGAGATTTGATATCTATATTCGATATTCCTCGGGCTATCGAAATACAGTAGATAGAATTAAGCATATTTTAATTAAAGCGCCAAATAATGTAAATTTAACCCTAGATGAATTAGCCAGCATTTCAGAAATTGTAGGCCCCCGTCAAATTACACGAGAAAATGGCCAACGTTTTATCACCATTCAGTGTAATGTTCGAGGCAGAGATATGGGGTCTTTCGTTTCCGATGCCGAATCCGCGATTGCTGCAGAAGTCAAACTACCTCCCGGATACTTACTCAAATGGGGAGGGCAGTTCGAATTGCAGCAAGCAGCAAATAAGCGGCTTTCTATTGTGGTTCCCATTACACTTCTATTGGTTTTCATACTGCTTTACAGCAGCTTTAATTCTTTAAGAAGTTCACTTTTAATTATACTCAATATTCCACTTGCACTGGTAGGCGGGATAGTAGCTCTTTGGCTAAGCAGTCAAAGTTTATCCGTTCCTGCTTCGGTTGGATTCATAGCACTATTTGGTATCGCACTCGAAAATGGCCTCGTTCTAGTCACATACATTAACGAATTATGTAAACAGGGCATTCCAGTAGATGAGGCATCTACTCAGGGTGCGTGCTTGCGCTTGAGACCTGTATTAATGACAGCAGCAACAACAGCTCTGGGGCTTTTACCTCTTTTGTTTTCAGAAGGAACTGGCAGTGAGGTTCAACGTCCCCTGGCAACTGTTGTTATCGGTGGGTTGGTGAGCTCTACCTTTTTAACACTGCTGATTATCCCTGCGATCTATAAGTGGTTTAAGCCAAAAGATGCTCGCTAAAAAGACTTAAGTGACGCTTTGCTGCTTCATCCTCCAAATTAAAAACTACTATTTTCAGTGATGCTTGTACCATCCTATGTCTTTAATGTCTGGCCAAGATGTTGTTTGGTGACAAAGATAGCACTGATCAATCCGGGCCTGCATTTTGCCTGAAACTGGCCTTGATATCATATTAAAGTGACCCATGTAATGGCTGGGAGGGGCTTGATGGCATTGGGCGCATTCTCTGGAAGATGGAGATGGGTGGACAAACCTGGCTATTTTCCAAGATGCTGTGCCATGACACTGCATGCAGTCATTTCCGAACAGCTCAAAATGTCTGTCGTCATTCTTATGGCAGCTCATGCAGTCAAGTACAGCTTCCCGGGATGTAATATGTTGATTTTTTAAAAAAGCTTTAATTTGAGGGTCGTGATTCATCCAGTTTATTATTCTAGATACCTGCACAACAGACTCATTCCTGGCTTCAGAATACTCTAGCTCCTCCAGACCAATTTTAGCCAAGGCGTCGTGATTCATTTTTTTAGGTAATTGGGCTCTTCCCTGATGCTCAATGTGGCATTCTTGGCAGCTTTTGATATCGGCGTGAAAAGCAGTAGGTTGACGCTGTAAAAGGCTCGTTTCAGCGGAATGACACAGGATGCATTTACTCGCTTCGGCACCCTCAATAGGTGTGTGGCATGCACTGCAGTCATTTTCAAGATAGGCATGAGCAGCTGACAAGGGCCCAGGGCTTGCCAAGCGTTGTAGTGAATTGACATAAGATTCGTTGACTGTTTTGTACTGAACTATGACCGCATAAGATACTATGGCGATGATGGATCCAGTTAACAATGCGTATATGTACTGCTTCATTCCTATGAAAACCAGCGGATTCCAAAATAAATGGATGCCCAAATGTGCGCGATGAGCAGAGCGTAAAGAATAACAGAAATTGTGATATGGAGTTTAAGCCATTTTTTGAATGTTTTTTTGAACTGATTGTGCGTTGAAATTGCGTATTCAAGGTCAGCAATAGATTCAGATAATTTTATAGCCTTGTATGAGGAATGGTTAGAAGCTGATGCTGTACGAGAGAAAGTATTAGTAAATATGCTCGGAAAAAAAGAGTTATACTCATTTACTGCAGATGCCATTTTAGCATCATTTTGAAATTCTGTTGCAACTTGAATGTACTCAAGTTGCAATTCTTTGAGCATAGACTGCTTCTCGTGTATTTCTTTTCCTATCATGCTTAGTAGGTAACGGCCTGCAAAGCCGCTGAATACAACAATTAAGGTCATGGCAGTAAGGCTGATACCTAGTGCACTTTCAAATCTATGTCCGGTGTGCAGTAAAACGAGAATAGGCCCTAATACCCCTGCATAAATGTGCCAACTGAGAAGGGTGCGTATCGGCATAATTGGCTCCAGCCATCTACGTAAGGGTTTTATCCTTTTTACTAAAGAATAAAATAAGGGAACGAGCATTAGTATTGACCCAGACAAAGCAAGCATACCGCCCCAAAAGCTACCTGCAAATCTTGGTGACTGATGAAATGCAAAGCCCAGCCATAGAATAATCATTAAAATAATCAACCCTGTGACAACAATCTTGTCTTTTTCTTTCATTACTTACCGTTATTATTGAATCAACAAGCTAAGCCTCTATGGTGACATCGCTTTGAGACTTGGCCTGACAAGCTAAAATAATATTAGATGACTTATCTTGATCATCTAAAGCATCGTCGCAATCCATGTGGACACTACCATCGACTAGCTTAACCTTGCATGTTCCACAGGTTCCCGATAGACATGAATTTTCGATTTCAACACCTATGCTTTCAGCAGCCTCTAGCACTGTTTGATCGGGAGCGAGTGAAGTCGTTTTTCCTGATGTACTAAACGTGATCTTGGCCAGTCTTTCATTGTCTGATTTTTTTAAAATTTCTGTTTTAATAAGGGTGTTTTTTTTAGCTTCTGCGCCAAAAGACTCTTGCTTTATCATATCTTGAGGGACCTCTAATTCCAGGAGCATTTCCTTCATCTCCTTCATCATTATATTAGGACCACAAATATGGAATCGTCTGGAAGTTATCTCAGGGATGACTTGATTAAGCATTTCTTTTGTAATACGACCTGTAAACCCGCTCCATTTATCTCCTTTCGGTTGCGAGAGCGTAATTGCAATATGGACGTTGGAGTGCTTCCGAGCTAAATCCTGGAGCTCTTCATTAAAAATGATCTCTTTTTTCGTTTTAACGCTAAAAATTAAAAATATTTCTCCAGGCCAATATTGATCAGTAAGATAACGGAGAGCGCTCATCATAGGAGTAACTCCAACTCCTCCCGCGATAAGAACAATACTGTCGTGCTCTTCTCCGGTAAAAGTGAAATTTCCCGATGGCGCTGTAACCTCAATTTTATCTCCTTTTTTCATTGTGTCATGAAAAAAACGTGAGACAACGCCTTTTTCTTCGCGTTTGATCGTGAGTTCAAGGTGTCCTCGTTGCGTGGGACTCGATGCAATCGTGTATGATCGTTTTATTTTTTTATCTTCGATATTGACGGTTAATGACAAAAATTGACCTGGCAAGAAATTGAAAGGCAATAGAGTGTGTCCAAGTGTTACCAAATAGAATGTTTTTACGTGAGGGGTTTCTTGGATTATATTGATGATCTGAAGCTGCCCACTCCATTTTTTGTTAGATTTAGCTTGTTGCGAAAGGCTTTCTTGGTGATCTGAATTGTCAGCATTTTCGTTTATTAATGGAGGTGTTATGGCTTTTCCGTTGGCTAGATACTTTAATAGTAAAGCGGCTCTACGCATTTTAAGAAAATACATTGAAATCATCACAAAGAAAAAAGCGATGAGGGCTAGCATGATGAAAAAGTGAAAGGGTGATATACCAAACCACTTTTCTTGCATTTCTCCCACACCGAGGGACTGTAGGTGCATCTCTTGCTTAAACCATTGAAGGGCAGCATTTTGGGGGGACTCTCCACCCTCTAGTGCACGGTAAGTTGCTAGCCCACTGTCAAATCGTGTAAGTCCCTCTTGAATGTCATTTACTGATTTCTGCATTTCAAGGAACTCTTTTTTAGATACAGAAATGGTGATTGCGCTCAAACCTTCACTCATTAATGCGAGTCCAGACTCTATTCTATCATAGGCTAGACCCTGAATCTGGATGCGTTCCTCTTGAGATAATGGATGGGGTAGATTGATAAGCTCTGGGTACAGCTCTTTCGGCTTTGGTACACCCATTCGCTCCATCATTGCGTTCATATCTCCTCCCATCATTCCGCCTGGTTGGGGGCTTGGTTGGCTTGATGCAGAAGAGGAAGCAGGAGCAGTTTGTTGTTCTTCTGGATGATGCTTTTTATGTTCTTCAGGAGAGATCTGACCAAAAGAACTGCTTAACCCACAATAAAAAGCAAAAAAAACGAACGTTCTTCGCTTAAAAAAGTGGCCTTGAACAGCGTCGACAAAGCTTGAGCAAATAATGCTTACCACAGACATATAACGTTAGTTGCTAGTGGGTGTCCTGTTCGGTCGAAGGCGTGGACTCTCCAGTGAGAACTTGTTGCTGTTTTTTTGTTAATACTTCAGCGGCTTGACTGACAGCGATAATGAATTTGAGTCTTTGACTTCCTCTAAGCGCTTCTATCGCATCAATTTTAGCTTTAATGGCGTTAAAGTCTGGTTGGTCAACGGACGTGAGTTTCCAAAGCTGCTGCTCCTCTTCGTCAACTTTACGCTGTACTGTTGCTTGTTCTAAACAAGCTTCTTCTCTGATTTTATTAAGTTGCAGCTGTTGCTCCTTAGTTAATGTGATATGGCCCTTATAGTTCAGAAAAAAATCTGTTGAACCTATATGATAGAGGTGCGATGCTCCAGGAAATCCAGGTAACGAGGACTGCATAGAGATATCTGGAAGGCTTTCCTGCTTCCCCATCATTTGCATCCCAGGCATCTTTGTTGCAGTCGACTTTGGGGAACTCATTGTCATCCCCATCATTCCTTGCATCGCCATGCCTTTTTGGCCATTTTCTTTACCATGGGACTTCATTTTGTGGCCGGAATTTTCTTTTTCCAAAATTGACTCAATCTGATTTACCTTGAACAAAAGCTCATTGATTTGCTCCTCTAGCGTTGCATCATTACTTTCAGTGTAGGTTTTTTTAATATCTTCTTTATGAGATATATTTGTGCTAGTATCTTGGCTTTGCAATGAGTTTACAGCGAATCCAGCGAGCAATGTAGCTAGCAGGGTAATCTTGGTTTTTAGGGGTGCTTTTATCATTTTTTTAGGGGAGTTTAAATAAGCAAGAATTATTGGATCATGGGTAAATCTAATAGGATAATTTTGATCCTACTAGCATATTATACCAATACTGCTTAGAGCGGTCAAGGGTGCACTATTTTTGGGGCATAAAATTATTGCAGGCAAGCCAATCTTAATTAGATTGCCTTAAGTACATTAGTATTATCATCTATCTTACCCCCCCCCCTTTAATGTTAGTTTTACCCTTCATGAGAAACTTTTTACCTTCCCTATCAAGTAAAGTACTATTTGCCTTATTTATTTGGCCCATATTTTTTAATGGAGTGATACTTAATGGAAAGCTCGTTGAGTATCATTTAACCATTGCCGAGGAGACAGTGAACAAGGCTGATAAGCCTGTGCTTGGCATGACGATCAATGGTGAAATCCCTGGGCCCACGCTTTTCTTTGAAGAGGGTGATGTCGCGAAAATTCAAGTAACGAATGATATGGATGTGCCAACGTCCGTTCATTGGCATGGCTTACTGTTGCCTAATGACATGGATGGGGTACCATATTTGACCTATCCTCCAATTGCTCCAGGTACCACGTTTACGTACGAATTTCCGATTAGGCAGACAGGGACCTATTGGTATCACTCGCATTCAAACCTTCAGGAACAGAGTGGGGTATATGGGTCGATGGCTATTTACCCCAAAAGTACCTCGGAGTTGCGCGGGCCTAAAGAAAATGAACTAGTCGTTGTCCTCTCAGATTGGACCAATCAAAAGCCTAGTGCCGTTATGCACACCCTTAAGCAGGGTAATGAGTGGTTTTCAATCAAGAAACAAAGTTCGCAGAGTCTAATCGGAGCGATACGACTTGGAATGCTGGGGGACTATCTTGAGCGAGAGCTTCGGCGCATGCCACCGATGGATATTGCTGATGTAGGCTATGATGCTTTTTTGTTAAATGGGAAGCAAATTATTGAGTGGCCGGCAAAACCAGGGGAGCGGGTGCGTCTTCGGGTTATTGATGCCTCTGCTTCGAGCTTCTTTTACCTCGAGTATGCTGGGGGCCCAATGACTGTTGTTGCTGCTGATGGGCAGGAGGTCGAGCCCGTTGAGATGGATCGGTTGTTAATTTCGATTGCAGAGACTTATGATGTTATCGTTACCGTACCTGAATCAGGGGCATATGAATTTCGCGCAACCTCGCAGGATAGCTCGGGCTATGCATCCCTTTGGATTGGGTCTGGGAAAAAGCATTACGCAAAATCGGTACCTTTCCCTAATTCTTATGTTTCGCACGGTGCATCGCTCAAGGAGGTTTTGGCCTTTACTCCAGCTGGAAGTCTTGGGATGCCCCAATCCGCTATCGATTCCGGTGAGTTTGATAAACCTGGAATGGACGCGATGGGTGGTATGAATCATGGAGCTATGTCTATGGAGCATGGGGGAACGGGCCATGAGCAGATGGAGATGGAGACGCCCATGGCCTCAATGGACGCTTCTGAGCAGCCGCCTAGGATAATACAAACACCATCGCCTTTTGATTTTCTGGCTTCAGATGTAAGTAGTCACACAAACTTAGGCAAAGAAAATACACCAGAGCGTCCTTGGCCTGCTTATCAAAAACTGCGTGCACCCAAGTCGACAGCCTTTGATAAAGCTTTGCCTGTTGAGACGTATCGCTTGACACTCGATGGCGATATGGAGCGCTATGTGTGGCTTATTAATAATCGCCCGCTTTCGCCAGATGATAATATTCGCATCAAAGAGGGGACTGTAGCGCGTTTTGTAATGATTAACCGGACCATGATGCACCACCCGATGCACTTGCACGGGCATTTTTTCCGAGTGATTAACGGACAAGGAGATTATTCACCGCTCAAACATACAGTTGACGTCCCGCCGATGAGTACGGTGGTTATTGAGTTTGAAGCAGATGAGTTTGGCGACTGGTTTTTCCATTGTCACAACCTCTATCATATGCATTCAGGGATGGCCCGGGTTGTCCACTACGAAGGATTTAAGCCAGATGCAGCAACGCAGGCCGTGCGCCACACGCTTTACCATGACCCTTACTACTTACTTGGGCAGGCTTATCTCTTAACCAGTATGAGTTCTGGCTTCTTGCAGGCTTCTAATACTTTTAACATAATCAATGCTGAGTGGGAGTATGGTTTTCAGAATGATGATGACGAAGTATGGGAGGTTATTGGAACGTATAATCGCTATATCAATCGCTTCTTCTCTCTTTTTGGGGGCATCGACCTTGTTGAGGAGCGTGAAAGTGGGGTGACAACACGCGGCATTGTTGGGGTAAATTATTTACTTCCGATGAATATCGATAGCAGTGTTTGGGTTGACACAGACCTAGGTGGGCGAGTCACGATGGTTAAGTCAATTAGCTTAACTCCGCGACTTTCACTCAATGGTGGCTTTGATTATGATACTCACTTGAAGTGGGAGGGTTATCTAGGGATGGATTTCCAGTTAAGTAAACATTTTTTCCTCAGCGGCCGCTGGCATTCCGACTACAAGTGGGGGGTCGGGGCTATGGTAATGTTTTAAAGTCGCTGGATATTGAGTTCTTGATGCGTGAGGCGTAGGCCGGATGCCTTCAGCCTCAACACTTGACATATGATAGTATCACTTGATACTATCATTCATGATCGAAAGTCCCCCTTATAGGATTACATCTTGGATTCCTTCGATTGTTGCTTGCATTCGTTAAGGATGGACAAAGAGTTTATAATAACAGAGAATGGCGATGCCCCCTTCTGCTTGGTATCTCCCGTGTTTTCTTATGAATCTATTATCCCCTAGGACGTTTTTATTAGTCCTTTTTGTCTTTGTTGGCCCGCTCGTGTTAGCTTCGATACCGTCGCCTCAACCTGATCCTGAGGTGATTACCTTCAGGCAAGCCTATCAACGGGCACTGATGTTCAGCCCCAATGCACAATTCATAAGTCTAGAAAAAGATATTTCAGAAGGGAAGGTTACGCAGGCAGGCCTAGTCCCTAATCCAGTATTTTCAACTGAGGTCGAAAATGTACTTGGAAGCGGTTCCTTTAACGGAGCAGAGGGGATGGAGCTTACTCTCGGGCTAAGCCAGCTCATTGAGCTGGGGGGTAAACGCGCCAAACGTGAAAACCTAGCCAAATACAGAGTTGGTCTTGGCCGAATGGACTTATCGGGCATTTGCAGTTGATCTATACTACCGCGTACAGCAAGCATTCACAGCGCTCTTAATTGCCCAGGAGCGTGTCCAGCTAAATCAAAAGCTAGTTGATCTGAGTAAAGAACTGGTTGATGCTGTCGTGCAACAGGTTAAAATCGCTCGAATGCCTCACCTAGAAGCAACACGTTTCCAAATTGCATTAGCAGCACAAGAAATCAAACTCGAGCAAGCAAGACAAAGCTTGGCATTGGCAAAACAAGTACTTGCTTTGATGTGGGGATCTTTAGACCTCGAATCTGTTGTCAAGGGAACCTTAACTTTAGAAAAAGAAATCTCGCCTATTGACGACTTAACCGCGCTGCTTGAACACTCCATTGGCCTCTCAGTTCTTCCTCTTGTCAAGAGTCAAGCGCGTGCTGCGTTAACACTCGAGAAATCAAAAGCAATTCCCAATGTCGATGTTTTTGGAGGTATTCGTTATTTCAAAAGTGGGTCTGAAACTACCTTTGTCTTTGGCGTAGGACTCCCTTTGCCTATTTTTGACCGAAACCAGGGCAATGTGCGCTCAGCCAAAGCACGCATGAAGCAAATCGAGTCAGAGGAAGAAATAATACGTCGCCAATTAAAAACTCAACTGACCGAGCAGTACAGTGTTTTAGTTTCATCAGCACATGAAGCAAGGCGCTTGGATAAAGATATAGTCCCTTTGGCGAAAGAAGCTTTTGAGAAAAGCGCCATGCTCTACAGGCAGGATCAATATACATTTTTAGAATTCCTTGATAGCCAACGTGTCCTATTTGAAACTCAAGTTCAATACATTGATGCCTTGGCCCGCCACCATCAAGCATTTATTGCCATTAAACGAATTGTTAGCCCTGTTGATTTTAAACAATAAAATTAAGCATTTCAAAGCTCATGCGATACTCTCATCACAAAAAAACCGTAATAGGTGTAATTCTAGCAGTTATTTTTCTTATAGGCTTAGTGTGCTGGATTACGTTGAGTAGTGAGCTAGAAATGCAGCCAGAAGTACTTGGCTCAGTGGATTCTGATGAGGAAGATGACGGACATGAAACGTCAGAAAACCGATCACTGAAATTAAGTTCAAAATATATTGACGAATTTAACATTAAAATCGAAACCCCAAGATCTGTTACCCTTATGACTGAAATTGTTCTTCCAGGGGAAATCACAGTCAATCAAGACACGATGGTTCACCTTTATCCAAGGTTTCCAGGTATTGTGAAAGAAATTAATAAGAATTTGGGGGATTTTGTTCATGCAGGAGAATCTATTGCGGTCATAGAAAGTAATAATTCACTGGTCGAATATGTAATTAAATCACCAGTATCGGGGATCATTATAAGCAAGGACGCCAATGTGGGTGAAAACTTGAATGGTGTATTTCCTGCATTCGAAATCGCCAATTTCACCACTGTCTGGGTCGAAATTAATATTTACCAGAAAGATCTACCACTGGTTAAGGTCGGACAAACGATTCATGTTTTAGCAGGCCATGGGTTGACCCCTGTAGAAGCAAAAATTGACTACATTAATCCTATCGTGAGCGAAAGCACAAGGACAGGTCTAGCACGTGCAATACTCCCTAATGACGACAGGTATTGGCGTCCAGGAATGTTCATCACTGCAAGAGTGCTTGTCAGGGAAGATGTTATTCCCTTGGCGATCAAGAAGGCAAGCATCCAGAAAATTGGGGGCAAAGATTCTGTTTTTATTAAAAAATCAGGAGAAGACCTATTTGAAGTAAGGACGGTAGTATTAGGGCGCAGCGACAAACAATATGTTGAGGTTCTCGAAAATTTAAGAACTGAAGAGCTCTACGTAGCGGAGGGGTCTTTTATTTTAAAATCTGAGTTTGAAAAAGAGTCCCTATCGGGTGGCCACGGCCACTAATTTCAAGCATCACAGATGCCTCGCAGATTATTATGCACAAAACCACTGAATTTGTATTAAATAATAAGCTTTTGATTGTTGCTCTCACCACGCTTGCAATGATTGCAGGCGTGGTGAGTTACAATAACCTATCAGTAGATGCATTTCCTGATGTATCCCCAGCGCTTGTTCAGGTTTTTGTTGAAACAGAGGGGTTGGCCCCAGAAGAGATTGAAAAATATGTGACCTACCCCATCGAGGTCTCAATGAATGGCTTGCCGGACTTAGACCATATTCGTTCCGTATCAAACTTTGGATTGGCTGTAATAAACATTTATTTCAAGGAAGGCACTGACCTTTATTTTGCAAGGCAACTGGTCAATGAGCGCTTGCAACAAGCAAAAGAAATGATCCCCAACGGTTTTGGAAGTCCTGTTATGGGCCCCATCACTACAGGGCTCGGGCAAATATTGTTTTACGTGCTAGAGGATACAACTGGAATGCGCAGTCTCCAGGAAATGAGAGAGATACAGGATTGGGTTGTTAAATTCAATTTGCAAACGATACCAGGAGTAACTGAAGTCTTATCCATTGGAGGAGAGGTTAAACAATTCCAGGTACAAATCAGGCCTGAGGACTTAATTCGCTACGGGCTAACGCTTCAAGAAATAAAGGGCTCAATTGAAGCAAACAATTCAAATGCAGGCGCCCAGTTTATTATCAAGAATTCAGAAGAATACATTGTTCGCTCCATTGGGTTAGTTGGAGAAATTGATGACATTAATAAAATTGTAGTTAAGACCATTGATGGAACACCCGTTTATTTAGACCAAATCGCCGATGTTGTTATTGGGGGAGAAATCAGACGGGGCTTAGTGTCAATGAATGGAGCCGGCGAGGTTGTCGTTGGTATGGTGTTGAAATTGATTGGCAGCAACACTTCCGATATCATCCAAGCTGTTAAAAATGAATTAAATAAAATTAATACTATTTTGCCTGAAGGAGTAGTGGTGACTCCTTATTATGACCAAGCCACTTTGGTTTCCAGGTGTGTGGCAACCGTTACAAATGCCCTAATGCAGGGGGTGGGACTTGTTATTTTAGTTCTTCTTGTGTTTATGGGAGGGTTGCGAGCAAGCGTTGTAGTCGGATTTTCTATTCCTTTTTCGGTATTGTTTTCTTTCATCCTCATGCATCAACTCAATATTTCTGCAAATTTGATGTCTTTGGGTGGTCTAGCAATAGCTATCGGGATGATGGTAGATGGAACCATTGTCATTGTTGAAAATGTAGATCGCATATTAAGGGAAGATCAATCAGGGAAGTCTAAAATAGGGCTCATCGCTCAAGCTTGCAAGGAAGTCAGTAGGCCCATTCTCTTTTCAATAATAATCATAATAATAGTATTCTTACCCTTGTTTACCCTTCAAGGAGTTGAAGGGGTTATGTTTCGCCCACTGGCATATACAGTAACACTGGCAATGCTAGGGTCTTTAATTTTTGCGCTGCTTATTGCACCTGTGTTCTGCTACATTTTCATGTGCAAGCCTAAATCCTCAAGCAATGGCGCGCCCCCAGATGAAGGGTTTATTGTCCGTTTTGCGCTGAAGCTTTATCGTCCCATCATTACATTATTTATTAAGTTTCGCTGGGCTGCTGTAGGTATAGCAATCATAATGTTGATTGTCGGGGCGCTTGTTTCTCCTCAATTAGGCTCAGAGTTTGTGCCCCGCCTCGAGGAAGGAGATCTCCTTATCCGAGCGACAATGGCGCCTTCCATCTCTCTTGAGCAAGCCGAGAGCGTGATGAATGTTTTTGAGCGTCAATTGTTGGATGAATTTCCCGAGGTCACCCGAGTCGTTACACGAGTTGGGCGTGGTGAAATCGGTGCACACTCTGATCCTATCAATAGTGCTGAAATTTTTGTCGCACTTAAGCCCAAGGACGATTGGGTAACCGCTAAATCACTGGATGAACTCTACGCTAAAATGGGTGATGCCTTTGAGCACTTCCCGGGGGTTAAGTTTAATTTCACCCAACCCATTGCTGCAGCAGTAGACGAACTTTTGACGGGGACACGAGCCGAATTGGCCCTAAAACTGTTTGGAGAAGATATTGAGATTTTAAAGGATAAAGCTGCTGAGATCGAAGAGGTGATTCGGTCGATTCCGGGCGCTGCAGATGTTCAGAAAGATCAAATTACAGGGACACCTCAGTTAGTTATTTCAATTAACCGCGAAGCCATTGCCCGTTACGGACTGAATATCAGTGACATCCAGGATGTTGTTAGTATGGCGATAGGGGGTATTTCCGCCGGAGAAGTTTTTGAAGGAGTACGCAGATTTGACATCTACCTTAGGTATGCCTCTGACTACCGGAACACAACAGATAGAATTAAGCACACTTTAATTAAAGCGCCAAATAATATAAATTTGACCCTGGATGAATTGGCCAGCATTTCAGAAGTTGTAGGCCCACGCCAGATCACCCGAGAAAACGGCCAACGTTTCATCACAATCCAGTGTAATGTTCGTGGCAGAGATATGGGTTCTTTCGTTTACGACGCGGAAACCGCCGTTCAAGCAGCCGTCAAACTACCACCCGGATATTTCGTCAAATGGGGAGGACAATTCGAATTACAGCAAGCGGCAAACAAGCGCCTGTCTATTGTGGTCCCCATTACGCTCCTGCTGGTCTTTATCTTGCTCTATAGCAGCTTCAATTCCTTAAGAAGCTCACTTTTAATTATATTGAATATCCCGCTTGCATTGGTAGGAGGAATCGTCGCCCTTTGGTTGAGCAATCAAAGCTTATCGGTTCCTGCCTCTGTAGGATTTATAGCGCTATTCGGTATTGCACTCGAAAATGGCCTAGTCTTGGTCACGTACATTAATGAGTTGTGCAAGCAAGGTATTGCAGTGAATGTAGCGTCAATCCAAGGGGCGTGCTTGCGCCTGAAACCCGTTTTAATGACAGCAGTCACAACGGCTCTTGGGCTTTTGCCTCTTTTGTTTTCAGAAGGAACCGGCAGCGAGGTCCAGCGACCTTTGGCAACCGTTGTTATTGGGGGGCTGGCGAGCTCTACCTTTTTGACGCTATTGGTTATCCCTGCGATCTATAAGTGGTTTAAGCCAAGAGATGCTTCAATGAATGGGAAAAACATTTAATCCAAAATCAACGCATCAACGCAATTACTCCCCAAACTTTTGCTTGAATTAATGGGGAGCACTACATTTTTACTGATTAATAGTTTTTATTGGCGTTTTGGGCGCTGTTATGTTGATTATTGGATTGATATTAAGCAGCCAGGCAAAAGAATTGTTGCAGCTGTAAGGGAGACTTTTAACTTTTCGATACCTGCTAATTAATAGATGGGCCTCATGATTAATTATTTATTTTTAATCCTAGCAGGAGCGTTTGCTTTTTCTGCAGAATGGATCAATTGGGTTTATCCGCAATATAGTCAACTAGTATTTCTATTGAGCGCCCCTGCCATATTTCTGGCAGGCTTTAAGACTTACCGGAAGGGTCTGGTTGCTCTTGTTCAGTTGAATTTGAATATTAATTCATTAATGACCATTGCAGTGACTGGAGCCATGGCCATTGGTCAATGGCCTGAGGCTGCAATGGTCATGACTTTGTTTGCTGTGTCTGAAATTATTGAAGAAAAAGCAATAGATCGGTCTCGTAAGGCAGTTCAACGTTTGATGGCTATAGCTCCTAAGGTTGCAATGGTTCAAGAGAAAGAGGGATTTTGGGTGAAGAAACATGTAAAGGAAATTCTAGTTGGGAGTATTGTTCGAGTGATGCCGGGTGAGCGTATTGCCCTTGATGGATGTGTAACCAAAGGCAATCCAACAGTGAATCAAGCGCCGATTACAGGGGAGAGTATTCCTATTGAGAAAAAGAAGGGGGATCCTGTTTTCGCAGGCACTATAAATGAATCTGGCGAATTTGAATTTCGCACAAACAAAACAGAAGACAGCTCGACGTTAGCTCGAATTATGCACTTGGTTGAGGAAGCTCAAAGCAAAAAAGCTCCAACACAGAGATTTATAGATCAATTTGCGGCAATCTACACTCCAATAATATTTATTATTGCAATAATAGTAGCGGTTTTTCCTCCACTATTATTGGGCTATTCCTGGCAGGATTGGATTTATAGAGCTTTGGTGTTACTAGTCATTGCTTGCCCGTGTGCGCTTGTTATATCCATTCCCGTTACGATAGTTAGTGGCCTAGCTGCAGCAGCGCACAATGGCATCCTGATCAAAGGAGGTGCCTATTTAGAAAAGGGCCGAAGGTTGACGCTCATAGCTTTTGACAAAACAGGGACTTTAACAACGGGCACTCCTTCCATTGCGAATTTTACAGCTCTCTCCAAAAAAAATCCTAGGAAGACATTATTAATCGCCGCAAGTCTTGCAGGACGATCAGACCACCCTATATCATGTGCTATTACTGATTATGCGAGGAGTAATCAAGTTACAATGAGTTTGGATGTTGGTGAATTTAAAGCATTGCCAGGTTTTGGCGTTGAAGGAATAATCAATGGTGAACAGTATTATTTAGGTAGCTCAAAAATTGGTGTAAATACTCCCGCTTTTAGTAGGGAATTGTCTCTCTACATTAAAAAGCTAGAAAAAAAAGGGCAGTCCGTGTCTTTATTGATAGGTCCGAATGGGCCTAGTGCTATTTTCTGCTCTGCTGACTCGATAAAGAAGGGTAGTGTGAGTGCAATTTCGAAATTACATAAGCAGGGCGTAAAAACCTTAATGCTCTCAGGGGATAATGTATATACTGCTGAATTGATTTCAAAAAAAGTAGGAATTAGTCAAGTCTATGGAAATTTGCTGCCGGAGGATAAGCTAAACATACTGGACCGTCTTTTGGTGAAGCCGACTTGTGTTGGTATGGTTGGTGATGGAATTAATGATGCACCTGCTTTAGCTCGAGCCGATATAGGATTTGCAATGGCAGCAGCAGGCAGTGATGCTGCCATTGAAGCTGCTGATGTTTCGCTGATGGATGATGATTTAGGTAAAATATCGTTATTTATTCAAATTTCTCGTCAGAGTGTTGCTTTACTTCGACAAAATATAGGTTTATCTATATCCATTAAATTTTTAGTTTTTGCGCTTGGTGTCTTTGGTTATGCAAACATGCTAATGGCTATCTTTGCGGATATTGGAGTGAGTCTTGTTTGCATTTTTAATGGTTTGCGAATTTTGAAATTAAAAAAATAAACGAGTTCGTGTAGTATTTCCGTTAAGTCAATGAGAAGTCTGGGGAGTCATTGTTTTGATTTTGGGTTACTAAATGGTTCATTATTGTTACTTTTCCCTCAGCGCTTTCTTCAAATCTTTATGCTCAAAAGCAGAGGCCATGCGATCAAGCTCCTTCTTGCTTAATCCAAACTGAGTAGCAACAGTTCTCCATTCACGGACAGCTAACGCAACTTCCTTTATAATTTCAAACGCTCTTGGCTTCTTTAACCGGAAGTCATCAATAACGGAAAGTGCCAAGTCAATAGAAGCTGTGGGGTCATCAAAATCAATTGAGGTGGACAATAGACGTGCTTTGATTTCAACGGGCGTAGGGTTGACATCGTAAGCAGGTGATAAGCGCCAGCCTTTATGGCGTTCGTATAAGAAACCATGATTTCTTAAATGATCATCCGTGTTTGAAATCAGCACGGTGAAGATGATACGCCGCCATAATTCTTCTAAATCACTGTTTGGGTTTGCACCGTTTTGCGTAATGGCATAGGCGATTTCAAGGTAACTATGGGGGTCATTATCTTTTGCGCCCAGCATGCTCATTGCAGACAGGAATGGTACACGTTGGCCTGTTTGACGGTCAAAACGACGTAAAAGTAAAACGGGTTTGTCTATAATCGTTTCCAAGCGCCATTCTGTTGTTTTGATACCCGCTTTTTCTGCGAGGGTCAGTGCAACAGCTTCCCAAACAACCACGTTAACTTCATCATCCTTCTTCGGGAATTTTGCGATGGCAAGATGACCATCTTTGTCTCTCACTGACGCTTTTGGCCGTGCCCCACCAAGGGATGATCCAGGCGCTAATAATATTTTTAAATCTTCGGCTGTTTCTTCATCATTGATATAGCGCTCAGTTGCAAAAAGCAATTTGGGAAGGTCGATTAACGGTGGGATGCTTTCTCTATTTTTCGGCGTTAAATATGGCCCACCATCCTCCAGCGAAAAGCGTAAAGCACCTTGGCGAGATTCATCATTAACGCCCAGTAGGTAATCCACTTCTGAGAGTGTCCGTGTGGCTTCTCCTACAGCTTTGGCGCGCACGCTTTCCGCACGACGCATTAACACGCGCCCCCAACGGTCGGGAGCAGAATCGCCTATAGTGCCAAATAATACCTGGTCAGGTGTGGTATGAAATGCCCCCTCGGTTAATTGAAGGGCGGGATCAAGGGCGAACTTTTCAGAATGCTTCAGCCAGTCCTTATCGTATTCAAAGGAGGCGCTTTGCCGCACACCACGCTGGTGAAACCACAGCTTGCCAATCTTGTGTGTTTCTTCACCAAGTTCTATCGAAACATAAATTTGTTGGCTACTCATTTGCTTCCCCTTTATTACCTTGTGGCGTTCTAATTCTTTTTGGAAGACTTTCTTCTTCTAGCTCACGTCCAACAATATCGTGAGAAGCATCAGCGAGTTGTTCCAAATGGTCAATCATGCCCAAAACAAAGAGAGCCGAAGCATAAGACCCCATAGATACGCTGGGATAACCTTTCTCAATTTTTGATAAAGTGATGCGAGAAAACCCTGCACGTTCAGACATAAGCTCCATGGCTATACGGCGGCGGCGGCGGGCGGCGCTAATATCCCTACCAAGCCTTCTCAAGGCTTTTTGTACCGGAATTGATAAATGTATTTTTTTGTTCATGTCTTTAATCCGTAATGTGTTCTATATTTTACATTATAGATATTAAGGTAAATGATAAGACACATTAACCTAAAAGCAAGGTGTAAATCCTTTAATGTGTATTATTCTTATCATTATACGGATTAACGCAAATAATAAGATACATTAACGTCTTGCTTTCAAGCGAGAAACATTGCGTTAGGAGGTCAACCAAGCTTTACAGGTCCATTCATTGGTGGGCAGCTTAGATCTTTAATAGGCAAATATCTAGCATGTTCTATTTGTGACGATATTCGCTACTTTTAGGACATGTTGTGTTTTAAGGATATATTCAACAACTAAGAGCAAGCGGTAGGGTTTGTTTGAGTGGAGAGTCATTTCTAAGTGTCATAACATAAACGTAAGGCTGGAGGCGCCAAATTCAAAAACTAGACATAAGATCTATTATGCGAAATGTTTTATTGTTGGTTTGTTTATTGATTATTAGGATTTTGCGAGTTTTTACTTAAGCCAGTATTTCTCTAGCGCTTGACATTATGTACGCAATAATGTACGTTATTATACCATGAAGGCAATCAGTACAACGAAAGCTCGAGAAAACTTGTTTCAGCTTGTGAAAGAAGTTGCGATTAACCATGAGCCTATTCAAGTTCACGGGAAACAAGGAGCTGTAGTAATGGTTGCTCAAGAGGATTGGGAGTCGATTGAAGAGACTCTTTTTATAGACTCTATTCCTGGGTTGGGTGATTCTATAATTGAGGGGCTACAAACACCTGAAAGTGATTGCTTCGACAAAATCGAATGGTAAAGCGCCGGTATAAGTTCATTTACACGAAGCATGCGCTTAAGGATGCGAAATTAGTTTCAAGGGATCCTAAGCTTAAAGTTCGGGTTGAGGAGTTACTTGCTATTTTAGCGAAAGATCCATTTACCCCTCCTTGCAAGGCTCTTGTTGGTAAATACAAAGGTGCTTATTCTCGCCGAATTAACCGACAGCACAGACTCGTATATCAGGTGATTGAGGAAACCCAGACTATTAAGGTGCTTCGCATGTGGACACACTATGGCGATTAGCCTACCCTTTCCCATCGGGTTTATGTGATGCTTAGTTATTGTTTTTGTTAGGGGGTGAAGGGGCTTTAACGCGGCCATATTTTTTGAGCTCTTCTTCTTCTATTTCGTAAAACCAGCCTGTGATATGCAAAATCTGATTATAAAATTCTTTATCCCTTAGCGCTTCCTCAAGCATATTTTCAGCATTTCCTTTTTGATTTGATCTCCAGATAATCTGGAAAGCAAATAGGCCAATGATGAACCACCACCAGCCAGAAGTAAAACTAAGATAGATTGTGTATCCTAAAGCAAGTGCCGCTATCCAACTGTAGAAGAGAAAAGCTAAATACACTCCTTTGTTTTTCGGTCTTAGTCTGCTTCTCAGAGACACAGCCATTGCCAAGCTATTAGATATTCCAAGGTTAAGAACCCCAGAATTTCTTAGCTTAACAACGTCTTCATACGGAATCTTTACCTTAGAAGAGTATACAATCACCCTAGCCATGCCTAACTATAGCACCAAATAGCCATAAAGTCAAAATAGGTAACGGAACCCCACGTAAAACTAGATATAACGTCTATTATGCGAAATGTTTTATTATTGGTTTATGCATTGGTTATTAAAGAGTTAAGTAAATTAAATTGAGAGAATCAAAGCTTAGGTTTACGTTTGACTTCAGTATTTTTAAGACAATTAAAAATAGAAAGAAGGAGAAATTTATCTTATCCGAACCGGCCAATCCTGAAAACAAGATTACGATTAAACTCATGATTGTGGGACTGTGAGCTAGGCTGCTGTTTTTTTGTAAGGTTTGAGTTCTTGGGCAACTAAATCGAGAAATTGCTGTGTAGTTAGTTTATGATCATACTCCTTGTCTTTGTCTCTTTCATGATCTGTCCTGTTGTAAGCATCGATAGTAGAGTCTCCTCTTACGTATATTTTAGCCCACTTTTTGCTGTTTACAACGCTGAACCCTAGTCCAGCAGCCCAATGGGCTCCATCAAGCCTATCAGCGTCACTGGAAATCTTTCCTGAAAATTTTATAGATTGTCCTGAAAAGGGGCAGTTAGGTGCACCACGTCTCTGAATATTAGACGTTACTGATCTAATTTTTTCATTTTTAACCTTTTTCCATAGGCTTTTCAAAGAAATGCTTTCGCTTTCTAATATGCCGCTTAATAGCTCTCCAAAAGTTTCACAAATTGCATTTTCTTTGAACTCAATCCTAGCGAGCTTTGCCAATTTCTCAATGTCATATGCATTGTTTCTATAACCCTGATATCTGTCTTTATTTTCACTAACATATTTTATCCTTCGCATTATACGTGATCCACTAATCCAGGTGATGTCATTAGCATTAATTGCTTCCTGTTTTAATGCGTGTTGTAATGCGATCCTATGGCAAGCAAGTGGTGTAATAACAAGAAATCCACCCAAAGACTCAGCCAACTCTTTTAGCTTTTCTTTTTCAAAACTTTTAGATTCTAAAATTTCTAGATTTTCGCCTATTTTTACAACTTGAATACAACTAAACTCACTCAACTTACGCTTGATTTCATCAATCTCATCATTGGTAGCTCTCTTGGAACGGATTCCTATTTTATTTCCCAGGTTTTTATTTTCGAACTCAACATTTAATACATAGAATGATTTATTTTTCATTTTCAGTCCTTCTTATTTAAAATTTACTGGTTGTTTATTTTTCACTAATGAACAATATAGTGCATTAGTGGCTTATATTCAATGTGGGGAGGCATTTTTCTAAATGCCCCAAAAACTAGAGATAATATCTAATTATTAGAAATGTTTTATTATTAGTTTATTATTTGATATTGAATATGTTAGGATTTTTTTCTGAATTTCAATCCCAGCTCCTTGAGTTTTTCTTCTTGGCTTTTAGTGATGAGTTTAGGCTTTTTGGCTTTTTTCTCCTTCAGATAGTAGAAATCTATAATTTCGCTAACGCGTTCAAACCAATTATCATACCACAACCAGGTCTTTTTCGCTTATCTAATTTCGTTTTAATGGTAATATCTATTCTCATGGAAAAACTGGAAACCCTAAGAGTTCTCGTTCGAGACCTTTGCGATGCGAGAAACCAGATCGAGAACGGATTGAGCCTTTTGTCTGGAGCGCTTGATGACGCACGAATGTATTCCGAAAAAAATAAGCTTCCCGGGGATACAGGGAGCCTATGCTTAGAGTTTGAGAAGAAATTTAGTGATGCAGAGCCGAGGGTTGCATTAGGGCTATCGGAGCTAGGAAGACTGATTGAAAGCATCAATTACATTGGCTGTACATATACTAAACCGGAGGAATAGCTAATAGCTTTAGGCACCTCTTGACAAGAGATATCAGTGATTATAGGGTCCGCCCAATCATGACCTGTTTGAGCCTAAAAAGTGACTTCTTTTTCTTCCCAAAGTCTGGTCAGATAACAGAGAAAGATAGTTATTGGGTTATTAAATCTCCAGATTTCCCTGAATATCACTGGGGTAATTATATCTTTTTCAAGGAAGAACTCAGAGACTGGAGTGCCAAGAGGTTAAGTCAGGTTTTTAGTGACGAATTCTCTGACGTATGCGGGATTGCGCACCAAGCATTTGTGTGTCCTGCAACCACAAGACAAGCTCAGTTTGACCTTGATTTAGGGGATTTAGACTTGGATCGAACCATCGTTTTGACTCTCTCTGGGCCTCCTGCTTTAGAACAGGAATGCTGCCCCCACCCTTCTAAGAGTACTTAAGTAGAAAAAAACTACAGACTCTCTTTCCATTGAAGAAAATGAGCTAAATTAGACACCAGTTAATGAGTTGAGTTTTTTGAACTCCTTTGTGGGTTCTTGACCTGATTACACATATTGCTAATATAAGCAGAAGTTATTCCTTGTTGATTGCGCTCGCTATCAGTACGAGCCGAAGGAAAGGTGTGAATCGTCGCGCAATAATAGGCTTTCTTTCTTACATTGACACTATGAATTTCGGACACGTCGAACTACCACAAGGAGTTCAGGAAGCCATTGATGAGGATCGTTTGGTAATATTTGCTGGTGCAGGCGTTTCATGCCCACCCCCGTCCAATTTACCTTTATTCAACAAACTAGCCCAGAATATCTGTGGTGAGAATGTAGCTGCGGGCAGAGAAGACAGAATGCTTGGTGAAAAGCATCGAGCTGGAACTGATGTATATGTGGCCTGCGCGAAAGAGTTATATGGGGCGCATACGTCGCACACGGAGCTACATGAAAACATTCTAAAGCTATTTAAGAGAGGAAGTAGTGTTCGCATTGTTACAACGAACTTTGACAATCATTTCTCCACGGCGGCAAAGAAGGTTTACCGTAAAGAACCGCCGAAAGAACATCACGCGCCAGCGCTTCCTCTCGGAGATTGTTTCAAGGGAATCGTTTATCTACACGGATCAGTAGTGGAAGATGCCTCAAACCTAGTTCTCACTGATCGAGACTTTGGAGAAGCCTACTTAACCAGAGGGTGGGCAACAAAGTTCCTCGTTGATCTTTTTTCTACATACACAGTTCTTTTTGTAGGCTATAGCCACAACGACGTTACTACCACATATCTAGCTCGTGGTCTAAATCCGTCCACAACACAAAAAAGGTGGGCTCTACGACCTCATGATGCAACAAAGGAAGAGTTACGTAATTGGCAGCATTTGGACATCGATGTAATGCCATACCCGTTAAATCCAGACACCTCAGAAAATTCACATTCGCGGCTATGTGACTTCTTTTCTGAGTGGGCAACCCATCGAATGTCTAGATTAGTCTCTAAAGCCAAGAAAGCTAAGAAGCTAGCTAGAGGCCTTCCTTCGGAATCTGCTAATGAGAAAGGTTTCATTGAGCACTGTCTCCGCGATAAGGACTTAGGACACATCTTTCTCTCGTCAATTAGGCATCATGCATGGTTCAGTTGGCTTGAGGAAAATCACTATTTCGATGTCATTTTCTCTGGAGAGAATGCAGCGTTACAGGACTCCGATAAGTTAGTAGCTAACTGGCTTGTCGGTTTTATTAGATTAAAATCTCCTTATCTACTATTCGATATTATTCAGAGAAACTATCATAGGCTAAATTCGGAGTTTGCTGAAATGTTAGGACATAGCATTTGGGTCAACAGCAAGAAAAAGAAAAACAAGCACTTCGCTGATTGGATTGCTCTTCTAATCTCATGCGATAAACTACGAGCCTCGAGTCATCTCACAACAGGCCTACTCAACGAGTGCACTCTTCCGAAAGATCGTGGCATCGCTCTTCAATTATTTGAAATTGTTACCAAGCCGAGGTTGATTCTAGAGAAAAACTTTTTTCAAGATGATCCAGAAGAGAAATCATTACCGCAAAAGACAGCATTTAAAGTCGGTTTTTCTGGAGATGTTCATCAGCTAGCAAAGGCATGGAAGAATGTGCTATCTCCACATTTAGATCAGATCGCTGATCCGCTGTTACGCCTCTGCGAAAAACAAGTTTACGATACCTATAGCCTTCAATCTTCAATCTATGGATCAGTAAAAAACTACGATTCATTCAGTCGGGATAGAAGTTCGATTGAACTTCATGAGCAGAATGAACATTCATTGTATCCAACGTTTTCATGCTTAGTCGATATTCTCCGCGATATTCTTAAACGTCTATTAGTGTCCAATCATCCGAGAGCTGTAGCCATACGGGATGAGTGGTGGCGTTCAGGAATCCCTATATTCAAGAGACTATCTGTCTTTGCCTATTCAGTCGACGATTCAGTATCGCCCGATGAAGCCATTCTCTGGCTGCTCTCTCACGATTTGATCTTCCGGTCGGGAATGAAGAAAGAGGTTTTCGACGTGCTAGCAAAAACATATAAGGAATCGTCCTCCAAAACCAGAAAAAGACTCTTAAAGCGAATTGCCCGTGGCTATAAAGGTGCTGGTGCCAAAAACCTTAGTTCCGACGTTCTCGATTACGAAAAATACAATGTCTTAGTTTGGCTGAACAGACATGTGACCAGCTGCCAGCTTTTGGAAAATGCTTTACAGGAATTGACAGATAAACGGCCAGACTTTTCTGAAAGAGATCACCCTGAATTTGACCGCTGGATTGGCAGCGGAGGTTTTGTTGATCCATCTGAAGGCTTCGACTTTGATAAGATTCTTTCCAGTTCGCCTAGTGAATTCATCGAGTCCCTAAAGTCTTCGAGGAAGGTTCCATCGAAGAAGAATTTTAAAACACTTTTTGAAAAAGATTACGATTGGGGGTGTGAATTCATACGGCTGTTGAGTAAAGAGAACGAAATCAGTGTTGATACTTGGAATAGAGTATTGTTCGCGTTTGGTGAAGCTCCCAAAACGGAGCATAATTGGAAACGGCTGCTGGAACTTCTCGAAGAATTACCCCATGAAATGCATATTTATTCAGGTATAGCTTACATAATATTGCATTCGATCTGGAAGAAAGAGTCTAAGCTATTCGACGAGGATTTTGATCGAGCTGCACTGTTAATGAAAGAAGCTTGGGAGTTATCACGTCGAAGCTCGGAGACAATTAGCTCTGTAAATCGTGATTGGTTCATAACAGCTATCAATCACGTTGGAGGATGGATTGGTGAATTTTGGGTTCACTATTGCAGCCACTTTTACAATTGTAACCCTAAAAGCTGGAGTGGTATTCCTAGCTATATACAAGATATGTTGCTTCAGGCAGTTTCAGGCAAAAGCTCTACCGAAGTTAATGCCAGAATCTCCCTTACCCGATGGATTACATACTGGTATCATTGGGATCCTACATTTTTCAAAGATACCTTCTTGCCGATGCTAGATTGGAGCCGAGACCAAATAGTAGCACAGCAAACATGGTCTGTTTTCTTGAACCACAGTAGAGAACCTTCTCGTGATTTGGAGGAAATTTTGGAGGAAATTCTAAT
>MDTA01222518.1_pt1 | contig 88556 bp, 75 predicted proteins | sample 811151 | NCBI WGS metagenome assembly MDTA01 (sample SAMN05326648, study PRJNA326480) | marine metagenome | isolation source: seawater | place: Indian Ocean: South | collected 2010 | reverse complement strand
TTTGGAGCTGCCTTTTTCTTTGGAGCTGCCTTTTTCTTTGGAGCTGCCTTTTTCTTTGGAGCTGCCTTTTTCTTTGGAGCTACCTTTTTCTTTGGAGCTGACTTTTTAGCCGCCTTCTTGGGAGCTGCTTTCTTGGCCGCCTTCTTAGGTGCTGCCTTCTTGGCTACCTTCTTAGGAGCTGCCTTCTTGACCGCCTTCTTAGGGGCTGCCTTCTTGGCTACCTTCTTAGGAGCTGCCTTCTTGGCCTTTTTCTTTGGAGCTGCCTTCTTGGCCGCCTTCTTAGGGGCTGCCTTCTTGGCTACCTTCTTGGCTACCTTCTTCGGAGCTGCCTTCTTGGCCGCTTTCTTAGGAGCCGCCTTCTTGGCTGCCTTCTTTGGAGCTGCCTTTTTCTTGGGTGCTGCCTTTTTCTTGGGTGCTGCCTTTTTCTTGGGTGCTGCCTTCTCGATCCCAGATTTAACAGGGTTGACAGGTAGGCTTTCTAAAGCGGCACGAAGTAACTCTCCGATACTTACTTTTTTGCCTTTCGCGAGTCTCACGAGAGCATTCTTTTGCTTTAATGGAAGTCGAACCGAAATCTGACGATGCGACTCTACCACCGGTTTAAAGGAGTTGTAATCAAATCCCGAAATCGCGTGTCGAATGATTTCGCTTTTTGATACACCACCAAGTTTGGACTGATACTTGTCCAGAACTGCGATGAGATCTGCCTTCAGATCGAATGTGAGAGGTGAACTCTCGGCGCTTTTCTTTGCTGCCATTGCTATAGTGTGGTTATAATGTTTTAACAGTATTGTTTTAAGGACGTAAATCGACCCTACTTACTATGGATACTACTATCCTTTGTAATTTCAATAACATTCGCGTTATAATAATTTGGTTACACCCATTTTTCCCAAAAAGTTCGAATTTGAGTGCATTGTATTCAAAATATTTGTCAAAACCGAAGATCAAAGAGCCCAATCTGGATAAATTGACCCTATTTCCGATAACTGCCAGAGGTACCCAACCTAAAAATACAGTCAAAACCGCCATTTTCGCCATTCAGAATCTTGAGAAAGCACAAATCTAAAGTACGTATTGCCCATTACCCTACTTCATTGTTCAGTTTTCGATCGAATTACAGGGATAGCCGAATGTATCCAGACATTGGCAACCTCAAAATTCCCTCTAGTATAACAGCTTGGATACGACTTAATTTCACTTAGGTTTATATTAGGAAAATTCAATACTCAAAATATGAGGTAACACGTGCTTGCTTTCTCAATTCCAAGGCACTTAATGCCCAATCTCGCTTCCAGTGGCTACTTCAACGAGGTAGAGAGAATCTGTCACTAAAAAGGCTTAGTCTAATCACGCCTTCCCCATTGGGTGACTGAAGGTTAATTACCTGTTCCTTAAATGGGTCCACGTATCATAATACCATTGACAGTAACACGATCAGCCCACCGAAAGTTTCATCCAATGCTCAATACCATTTAAGTATCTCGATCCCTACACAGAGGATATTCAAGCGGAACTGGGGCTATTCGAATACGTTGATGAGCCTCAAAAAAGCGTCGAACTACTGGACCGATTCGAACATCTCTTGCCTGACAATCGGGATCGTCTGATGTTGCAAATCATCCATCAAAGACTGAGCGGTAAATAGACTCGCAGGCAATTCTAGCCCCATCTTTGCGTCCAATATTTTTAGTCGTGTCTTGTCACGAGTTACTTCATTGCGAACATCCAGCTCTCTAAAAATCGTCTGACCATCCACCTTGTAGACACCGAGGATATAGATTGTTTTCAGCTTCGTCTTATCGAGGTCAAAAATCTCCGTTTGAGTTAGGACGTTGAACTGGTCGTTTATAAAGATCCGCACACCTCCAATACGTTCATTTAGCAACCGATCCCCTTCTGGCGGATACATCCAGAAAAGATGGGTTGGGCTTCCCCGAAATGTCGTTCTACCTTCATAACGAAATTTTGGCCAATAGACGTACGGAGCTAGTAGATCGAACAAGCTAAACTCCGATCCAGCTACGGGTTCTAGAGCGGCCTCTGAATCAACTACAACCGGTGGGCCTGTTTCCCCAGTCCGCTTGACCATGGCATAGGAATTTTGGCCACTCTGCAAAAGTAATCGCAAGACCCGCTTCTCAATCTGGTTCCCGTTCCCATCCACATCAATTGGCTGCTCAACTATGTCGATCCGACTAATGGGACCACTATCTGATCGATACCCGTATATCTCCCCATTCAAGTACCAAGCTCCCTCCCGCCTCGGCATATTCTTTAGCTGCACGCGCCAGTGATACCCGCCATCCCAACCAAAAGACCGAAATCCCTTCAAAATCTCCCAACCCTTTTCCTGGCTCGGATTTTTCCCTAGCGTATCCAATGGGCTCGAATCTGAGATCCTACGCTGGGCATTCGAGGAGAGCATTAGCAAAGCTGTCAAACAGGCAGCTAAAAAAAAAGCCGGATTATTGCGCATTGAGCGAATAGACCCGGCCATCGGAACAAAGTTTTACGACTTAATCGCTTTCAGTTTCTTCAGTAGCCGAGGCTTCCGCTTCGGTTACGAAAGAATTGACCTGGTCACCCAAGGCGTCAGCTGCTTCGTCTGCAGCTGATTCGGGACCCGATAGTGTTTCCAGCAATCCTGAGGTCTCCATTTCAGGTGCGGCGAATTCTGGCAGTGCATTTTCATCTGCCACTAGCTCAACATTATGCAAATAGATGTAGGCCAAACCTAAACCGAAAACCATCACAAAAAAGACAATTGCCGTATTCCTCGTTACCTTGGTTAAAACATTGGATGTCTCAACACCTAGAGCAGCTTCTGCCATTCCTCCACCCATTGCCGCACCCATACCTCCATTGGCACTTCCTTTTTGCATGAGAACAACAAGAATGAGAAACAAGGAAAGTAAAACGAGAACGATCGTAAGAATATCGGCTAGAATGCTCATAAGAACAGCAGACAGTCGAAAAACGATCACAGCTTGTCAAGAGCGTATAAACAAGGTTCTAAAACCCTGCTTTCAGGCTCCTTGGCCCGCGGAAGGCCAGCTTTTAAGATCGTGTGTACTAGGCTAAAGCCTCTCGAATTCGCTTCATCGCTTCCTCAACATTCTCCCGGCTATTGAATGCACTGATCCGAATATGGCCCTCACCGCAGGAACCAAATCCCGCACCTGGAGTGCAAACCACTCCCGCATCATTCAGCAAGGTATCAAAGAACTCCCAGGAAGGTCGGCCCGCATTAATCCAAACATAAGGGGAATTGTCTCCTCCAACGCAGGAAAGACCGAGTGCTTCAATCTCCGCCCTTACAATCTTCGCATTAGCTAAATAGAAATCGGTTAAGGCCTTAACCTCCGCCTTGCCAGCTTCACTGTAGACCGACTCAGCTGCTTTCTGAACAGGATACGAAACTCCATTGAATTTGGTGCAGTGACGGCGGTTCCATAATGCGTGGACAGAGTGCTCTTTCCCCGTCGAGCCGTTTGCGAACAGGCCTTTAGGAACCACAGTGTAGGCGCAGCGCGTTCCGGTAAAACCCGCATTCTTGGAAAAACTGCGAAACTCTACCGCTACATCACTCGCTCCCTCGATTTCGTAAATGCTCTGCGGCAAAGACTCATCCCTAATGAAAGCCACATAGGCAGCATCAAATAGGATAAGTGCCCTCGAAGCCTTTGCGTAATCCACCCAGGCTTTCAACTGTTCCTTAGTCGCCATCGCTCCAGTTGGATTATTCGGAAAACACAGATAAACCAAATCTACTGCCTCTTCAGGGATCGACGGAACGTAGCCATTTTCCGGAGTCGACTCTAAGTAGACAAATCCCTGGTACCGGTCGTTGATGTTCTCACCCGCTCGACCGGCCATTACATTGGTGTCCACGTAGACTGGGTACACGGGGTCAGGAACCGCAATCTTTATATCCTCAGCGAAAATTTCCTGGAAATTCCCGCTATCACACTTTGCGCCATCGCTAACGAAAATTTCGTCGGCAGAAATGTTCGCACCCCTGGCCTGAAAGTCGTTTTCCGCAATGGCCTTGCGCAAAAACCCGTAGCCTTGCTCCGGGCCATAGCCATGGAAACCGCTTCGGGTACCCATCTCATCGATCGCAGAGTGAAACGCAGCTCGGCACGTTTCTGGCAACGGCTCCGTCACGTCGCCAATCCCCAACTTGATGATTGAACTATCGGGATTCGCCTGCTGGTAGGACGCAATTCGTTTCGCGATATCTGAAAAAAGATAAGAAGCCTTCAGCTTCAGGAAGTTCTCGTTGATGCGGATCATGATTTTCGAAGTATCTCCAAACAGGAATAACGGAGACTCGAAAAAGTTCGAGAGCTGTCAACCTTAGAGGTTTCTAGATCAACAAAAGCCAATCCACAAGGCCTAGTGTTCTAGGGCTAGTGCAGGATGAACCGGGCTAGCTGTCTTAACTTATTTGGATCGCGGGTCTTGTCCATGCACTAGCGCCTTTCGATCATTTCCTCCTTGCGAAATCGTGCCTTGTTCATGGCAGCATACTTATCGCTTTCAGCACGGTATCCCAAAGCACAACCAAGCACCACGTGGTAATCGGTCCCATTTAATCCAAGGATTTCGTCATACTTGTCCGCTTGGATGCCTTCCATGGGACAAGCGTCAATTCCCAGAAGAGCCGCACTGGACATCAACTGGCCGATCGCAATGTACACTTGGTGAGTGGACCAATGCTCAATCCATCCCTCACTCACTCCTCGAGCCACGAAACCTCCGGCAAATTTCTTATAGCCTTCAAGACTTTCCACCGAAACATTTCTACTAGTGGCGAGACAATCGATGAAATGGTTCACGTCTACTTCTGCGAAGTTTCTCTTTATTGCAAGAGCCACCATGTGAGAACAATCCTTTGGCTGCGGCTGATTCCAAGAAATCTCAGGAAGCTGGTCTTTAATTGCCTGGTCTTCTATTAGGTAAAACTTCCAAGGCTGTAGCCCAAACGACGACGGGGTCAACACAAGGGAATCTTCTAGAGCAGAAACCAGTTCTTCCGGAATTGCCCTACGGGAGTCGAATTCTTTGACGGCATACCGCCATTTGAGTTGCTCCAATAGATCGGTACTCGAGATCGTTGACATGCTTCGAACTGTTCGACTTTTTACTGAGAGGGCAATTACAAATACGAAACAGACAAGGCTATTTTAGTTCGTCCGTGGCTGCCGCTGGGTTGTCAACCTCATCATCCCCAACCGCGACAAAATGGCTTCCTTTACTTTCCGAGTTCAAACTCGCCGCATGAACGAGGAGCAAGGCAGTTCGAACCGCATTGCGAAGATCAATCAAGGAACGAGTTAACCGGTTGCCCGAATAAAACTCGCTTATCTCCTGGTCCAGTTCCAATAGAATTCGCCTTGCCCGGTGCAGGCGACGTGAAGAACGGATCAGGCCAACGTAGTTCCACATAGTACTTCGAATCAACCGCATGTCTTGTTGGATAAGCACCTCGTCAGGACTCTCGTCCGGGCTTTCCCACTCTCGAACGGCCGGCAAATGAAAGTTAGCCGATCGAACGTCTTGGCAATCCGCTTCCGCCGTTAATTTCGCCGTTACAAGGCACTCGAGCAAAGAAGTGCTCGCAAGGCGATTCGCTCCATGTAACCCTGTACAGGCCGTCTCGCCAATCGCATTCAGATTCAAAACCGAGGATCGACCTTTGAGATCCGTAAAGACGCCACCACAGCTGTAATGGGCTGCCGGGGCAACCGGTATCGGCTCTTTGGCGATATCCAATCCATTATCGAAACACCGCTCGTATATGGACGGAAAACGTTCTTTTATGAAATCAGATTCCATCGCGGAAAGGTCGATATAGACACAACTTTCCCCCGAAGAAATTAGTTCTTGGTGAATTGCCCGGGCCACGATGTCACGAGGGGCCAAAGACTTCATCGGATGTACTGTATCCATGAATGCTTTACCTTCACTATTCACGAGTACCCCTCCCTCCCCGCGCACCGCTTCCGAAACGAGAAACAAAGGACAGTTCTTCTTGAGGAAAACGGTCGGATGGAATTGAATGTACTCCAAGTCGATCACTCGCGCCCCCACTCGCTTGGCCATCGCGACTCCGTGGCCGACGACCCCTTCCTGATTGGTTGTGTTTTGGAAAATCTGGCCCAGGCCACCCGTCGCCAAAATCGTCTTTTTCGCAATGATCGCCCGAATGTTCCCGGTTTGGGTATCCAGGACATAAGCCCCGATGCAGGTAATTGGCTTGTACTTGTCGAGCGGATCAAGCGAATTGTGCGAAAGCGTCAAAAGGTCCACCGCAACCGTGTTGGTCAAAACGGATACGTTTTTCAAACCCACCAGATGCTCGTGCATACTAGTCAGAATCGCCAAACCCGTAAGATCTTTGGAGAAAATGATCCTACGGTCAGTGTGGCCACCTTCTCGGGTATACTTAAGATCACCCGTTTTCTCGCGGTCGAACGGCACATTAAGCTCATCCAGCAAGAGCGACTGCACCGCTTCCTGTCCATGTTCGACCAGCGAGTCGACCGCCTCTGGATTCGAGGTGCCATCAGATGCAGATATGATATCACGCTTGAGCTGCTCCGCATTTAGTGAAGTATCGAAAATGATACCCCCTTGAGCCCACTGGCTGTTCGCTCCCTTGGAAAGTTCATTCGAACACACAAGTGTGACCGACATTCCTAGCCGGGAAGCGTAGTGGGCATATGAACAGCCCGCCAGTCCTGCTCCGATGACCAGGCAATCTGTCCGAATCGTATCCACTAACTCATTTCGAACATCCGATCAATCGAGTGAAGTGCTTTCACACGAAGCGACTCTTCGAGTTCGACTATTTGCTCAGGTTGAGGCGAAACGAGAATATCCCGAATTTTTTCCAGAGAGTTCATTTTCATGTAAGGACAGAGCTTACACCCTGAAATAAATCGCTTTTCCGGACTCTCGACTTCTATCCGCTCCACCAACCCACATTCTGTCAGCATCATAAAGTACGGTGCTTCCGTTTTTTTCACGTAATCCATCATACCCCCCGTACTTCCAACGTAGTCGCTTTTGCCCGTGATATCCATCGTACATTCGGGGTGAGACACGACTTTCAAACCTGGAAAATTGGACCGCGACTCGGCAATCAGATTGGGATCAAACTGGTCATGCACAATACAGGTACCATCCGAAGAGATTATCTCCTTGTCGATACCTCTCCTTTTCATCTCGACGCGGATATTGTCCGCCATTAATCGATCGGGGACGAATAGGATCTGCTGTTGCGGCATGGCCGCAACAATCTTGTAAACGTTGCTCGACGTGACACAAACATCGCACTCGGCTTTCACCTGTGCAGTGCTATTAATATAGCAGACCACTCCTGCTTCGGGATAGGCCGCTTTGAGTTCTCGCAGCTGCTCACCAGTCAGCGAGTCTGCCAGAGAGCAACCGGAGTTTCGATCAGGTACCAGGACCTCGGCCGCTGGAGACAATATTTTTGCCGTCTCCGCCATAAACACCACTCCTGAAAAGATGATTCGGCGCGCTTTCGCTTCCCTCGCTTTCATCGATAGAAAATACGAATCGCCGGAAAAGTCAGCCACTCCGTAGACAATCTCTGGCTCCACGTAGGAGTGAGCCAGGATGATTGCCTCCTTCTCCTTTTTGAGAGCATTGATCTCCATTGTCAATGGCGCGACTGAGCGGCACGTTTTGATATTCCAAGAATGCCGGGAATCACATTCTACGTGCATGAGTTTGGCAAGCAGACGCTCCGCCTCGGTTTCAATTTCCGTTTCTGAAAACGGTGCCTCAATCGTCGTCCGTGACATTGTTGTGAATTAATGGAGAGGATAAAGTGGAGGATTCCCAAGAAGTCCGCAACTCATTGTTACCGTCCCCCCTGTAAAAGGATGTCTCGTTCAGCCAGCTAGCAAATTAAATCGTTAAAGTCTGAAAAGTCTGCTTGGTGACCCCCTTCAACTCCTTTGCAAATAACAGAAACCGCGTCGTGCGAGTGCAGCGATTCCAAATGCGAGCACGCTACCTGAAAGTCGGCGATTCGGGGATCTGCATTCAATTCGTTAAAAATCGACCTCGCGGCATCCTCGACAAATTTAATGTGGGCCCCGTTCAACTCAGCGAAGGCTTGCTCGTCCTCTCGCTTGACCATCACTTGTGTTTCGGTCTTCAGCCCATTCACGCAGTGCCCTTGAATCTCTTCCAAAGACAAGTCCGCCCCTTCAGCAAGCGTGACCCAAATCCGTGCCTTGCTTCGCTGGGAGTGCGGAATTGAATAAACGTTCCTCACATCACGAGCATGTTCCGCCAACTCAGCTGAACAGGGACAGGCCGACGAATAGATGAAGTCGAAAACAATTCGTTTCTCAAATACACCCATCCTCGAAAGTCGACCTTCTAGAACGCTTTGATAGTATTGGTATCCATTCAAGCCACTTCTTAAACTTTCCTGGGCAATCGGATAATTAAAACGCAATGCCACACGGGCATCCAAACTCTCCACCTTTTCCCGAAATTTATCTAGCACCTTCTTGATCGTGTCTAAAGTGAACGCGTCATCTTTGTGCTCGTAGAAAGAACGCATGATGCGGGACATGTTGATCCCCTTGAGACTCGCTTCCAAGGAAACAGTCCCTAATACGCTGGTTTCAAGTTCAATTTCCGATCCATCAAGTCGGCGGTACTTCAGTGGCAAACGAAAGTTGGAGACACCTACTTGCTCGATCGGAACTGGTGCTCCATTCATCAACTCCACCGAATCCATGATATCTGGCATCGAATCCCGGTATTCTTCCGAGGGACGAAATGAAGCATCGTACCCGCGTGCAATCGGAGCCTTTGCTTCGGCTTCGGTCTTGTGCAGATACATTTTTGGCTTATTTTTGGTGGTCATGAACTTACAAAATACAAACAGTCGTCTGAGCAGTGGATTCAAAGCTCCAACTGCCACATTGACGGCTTTCGCCCCCAAATCGTCGCATATCCGCCAGCAATCTGCCAGACCCGCTTCGATCTGAAATTAGCAATCAGCCACTAGATACCCGGAAAAAAAAAAGGCAAGCCCTGCCTTTTATTCCAAAGTAACGACCTAGATCGATTTCGTAGCCTACCAAGGAAGGTTCATCACGATTACACAACCCGATCCCTTATTCCTTGCCTTGAAATATCCATCTGAAAACGGCACTTCCAAAAAATCCCGACTTTTGACACCGAGTCTCCAAGCCCTCCCAGCTTCCGACCACGAAATCTTCCTTGGAATCCTACGCCCATGAGATTTCATCTATACTCCCCGTTTTCCTTTTTATGTGCATTAGTTTGGTAAGTTTTTCCCTACTCGGTTTTTGGATCTGGATGCTGGTCGGTTGCATCAAACACGAATCGGATAAGGGAAACAAAAATTGATCTGGGTGCTCGTAATCCTATTCACTCAACTGCTCGGAGCTATCATCTACTTCTTCGTCCAGCGTAGAGAGCGACTGCGGAAACAGAATTCATCAGCATCAATTTCGCTGTAGAACGAATCCCGCTTTTGAACAATTTTGACCCCCTCCATTTCGCGTTTGAGTTCCGCCGTTTCTCCGTTTCATTATGTCCTCCGATGTCTATGCAGTTCTCGATCCTTGGCAGTAGCAGTTCCGGCAATAGCGGACTCTTGATCACGGAAAACTGCAAAGTCCTCGTGGACGCCGGTTTTAGCTGCAAACGAATCTGCGGCATGCTCGAGGAACGCGATGTCCAGCCGGAAGAAATCGACGCCATATTCATTACCCACGAACACAGTGATCATACCGCGGGCATTTCTACATTCACCAAGAAATTCAATCCAGTCGTGTTCGCCAATGTCATGACGGCTAGGGCGATTCAGCCCAAGCTAAAGCACAAGCCTGACTGGAAGATCTTCAACACCGGATCGACATTCGAGTTTCGAGATCTTACCGTTGAAAACTTTTCGGTGCCGCACGATGCCCACGATCCAGTCGGATTCAAGTTTAAGAGCGGCCGCGGCGACGACCTATTCTCTCCCATCCGCAGTCTCGCCTGGCTAACCGATCTTGGGTTTGCCCCTGTCGGCATTGCCCAACGTATTCGAGATGTTAATACTCTTATAATCGAATCCAACTATTGCCCTAAATTGCTTGAACGGGATGAAAAACGCCCCTGGTCAATCAAACAGCGCATCAGCGGCCGGCACGGCCACCTTTCCAATCGGGCGGCTTGCGACCTACTCGAATCGATCGATAGTCCAAGCTGGAGCCAGGTTTTCCTCGCCCACTTGAGCCGGGACTGCAACAGTGCCGACGCTATCCAAAATGTATTTTCCAGTTTGATACAGCGATCCTCTTATCGTATCGATACCATCGAAGCGGGCGAAGGTTCAGCCTTACGTTTGGTTTAATGCTCGGGCATCGACTTGCACCGACAGATTGTCCCTACATTCGCTTATTAAGGATCCCTAACCTAGTTACTATGACTTACAATCCACAACGAAGAGAGCAACGGACAAAGATTGTCTTCACCATCAGTCCTTCTACCCATAGCAAAGAAATTCTCGGGACTTTGATGTAGGTTCACTTTGTCGATAACTCTCGCATCAACATGGCTCATGCTAACCACGACTATGTGCATAGGGTTTGCCGTCGTATTCGAAGTATCGGTGAAAAGATCGAGCGTCCCCTTTCAATCTTGATAGATATCAAGGGACCGGAAATTGCACCAGAGTGGTCGAAAAGCTAATCGTACTCGAAGTCGGCCAGCTCTTCGATTTCATCGTCTCGCCTTATGTGCTATCTTCTGAAGATGTTCACTCAGTCAGCGTCGACTACCCCAATCTCGCAAAAGCAAATGAAGTTGGCGGAGATATCCTCGAAGACAACGGGCTCATTCGTCTTGACGTAATTGAGAAAAACGACCAACGAATTCGCTGCGGGCCCCAATACAAAGTCGAAGCAGTCCAATGCCAAAGCGGCCTTCTGCAGAGCTCGCTCGTCAAGCCCGATGTAGTCTGCTCCCAAAAAATAATCTTGCTCTCAAAGCCGTCCTCCAAATGCGATCGATCGGGTCGTATCATCCGATTCCCCAATCTCTCTCCCTGAGGCCTCATAAGCGTCCTAGAATCGAGCAACCCTCTCATCAAGGATTTATGGCCAACCTGTTAAAACCGAATCTCCATCTCCCATTCAGCTGGGATCACATTCAGTTGCATGATCCCCATCCACCGGTAGATTTTCAAGGCTGCCCAGTCGCCAACACTCCTAGCTAGTCTCGTTTTTGAGCATCCCAATTCGGGCGCCTTGTACATTCGGATCGCCCTAGTAGGAACGGACATAAAATCCACTGCTCTTCGAACGGCATTTGAAGAAGTACCACAGGATACCGATCACAAAGGGTATCCACAATGCGACGCTGCACCACCAGCCAAGCACCACAGGCCCCTCTCCCCCAAGATAGGATACGTAATAAATAAATGCGGACATAGAAACCAAACGAAAACCTAAGTGCATCGCTCCTAAAGCAAAGGGGGCCATCCACAAAAAGCTCGATGGATAAACCACTACTGCCAAGACGAGATAGGTTCCTGTGTAAAGATTCGCGAAACGCTCCATGCTCGAGTTGCGAAATAGTAACAACAAGGATATCACGAGAAGAAGCCAAAAGAAAAATTCGTGACTCAATCCGACGCCTATCCGGCTCAAAGTTCCTGGAACGAGTGACAAAGTATCGGGCAAGACGCTTGCTGAAAAGGGCGAGACCATCTTCAAATCTATATTCAGCGATACCGAACCCCAACCATTGAAAGCGATCAATGGGATCAAGCCCACAAGCAAAATTGCTGTTCCTGTTTTGATGCCCGACTTTACTAAGACATGCCAAAACATCCAAATAACGATAGGTAGAAAGACAAGATTCATGGCAGCCGCGAGTCCCATTAACAGTGCCGCGAAGCTAACCATTTGACCGGGCCCACCACTCAACCCTCCATTGGTGCTGATTATGGCTGCACCTCCTTTCCGGTCAACCCAAGCTTCCCAAATGAGGAATCCCCCCAAGGCGGGCAAGAGCATCAGGCTCTCCATATGCCCTTCCCCTGCCACTGAAAACGCAACTAAAGGATTCCACCCGTACAAGGCAGCTTTCCGGGAGCCGTATCGCATTGCCAGAATGATGCATATCCAAATATCTACTACGACAATTATCGTTTTAATACCCCACTCATTAAAACCCATCCCATGCAGAAGCCTAAATATAGCTAGGCTCAACGGCGGCTGGCTTGAAACCTCATCTTTATCTCCTATCCGTTCCCAGGCATCGCCGCGCAGCAATTCCAGTTCCTGGGCTCCCGGCGTAACCTGATACGGATTAAAGTTTGAATCCAATACTTCACCCTCCCACATTCTCCGGACCAGATCTTCAGAAGCGGGTAGTGGCAGAAGCAAAAGTCGACCTAAGACCGCTACGCCAATCATGAGCCACATCCAACGTTTTCCATTGAACCAGCTCAGAAAAAAACCGACCGATGCCAACACAGCCCCCCAAAGGAAGCTCGATACGTTTTCACCCAACTCGGGTAATCCCGCAACGGACATTAAATAACACCCAAGTAAAAACAGAAATGCAGAAAACAGAAAGAGAATTAACTCTTTCTTAGTAGCTCGATAAAAGACCGAGCCAGAAGGATTCTCATAATATGAAAGGGAACCTAACATCAGAGCCTAGCGAATAAGTTCCTAATATCTAGGCACTTAATTTGATATCGAGTATTCAGCATTGAGGGATTCTCAAACAGAGGTTTGTGCAATTGGGTCTTCTTCAAAAATCACGCCTCCTTCCAGGTCTATTCCCGGCAAGCAAAACGATCTACAATGCCACTTTATTAATCCCGTTCTAGCAAGCCGCAATCCATTGATAGGCAGATTTTTCCATCTCTAAAGTGTGCTCGACAGGTTATCCGCCTCCTTCGCGGCCTTAAGAGCATCAGCTGCCAGATAAGCTTTAACGTCCTCTAACTAATTCTTTCTCTAGTTCTATGCCAGGCCTCAACACACTAATTTCATGATCATCACCGCTCTCACGCTCTGCGGTAAATAGATATCCGCTGAAACCTCCCCTTCTGACTCCACCCACAATCGGCTCCTGTCAAAGTAATCGCCCTATCTACAACAGCACGCCCCCAAGCCGCTAGACTGATTCCCATTGGGTGACGAGGCGTCAGAAAAAGCGAAAGCCGAAGTAAAAGTCGTACTTCTCTAGATCGGCTACTCGACTTGCCAATGGTGTCCCCCGATGAATCGCGAGTCGTTTTCCAACCCCGAAATAGCCGACTACCTCAATGAGCATTTCGTTTGTATCAAAGTCGACTGCGAGGAGCGTCCCGAGGTCGACAGCGTTTACATAAACTTCGTCTAGCAACTGACCGGTTGTAGAGGTCAGCCCCTCAACGTTTTGCTCACCCCTGACCATAAACCTTTTTTGGCGGTACCGACTTTCCTCTAGACCGGAGTCGACGAGTGCAAGACACCACGTTTCCCGAACTGCTTACCCTTATTCATGATATGTGGGAAACAGATCAGGGTAGTATGGTCGAGCGAGGAGAGCAAATGGTCACGGCCCCCAACGACTTCGCTTCCCAATCAATAGGCTATTCCAGTGGATAATTCGAAATAGGCCTGATCTCTGTCTGCGGTGATCGAGTCATTCCAAAACGCTTTCATTCAAAGATCAGGGGCTTGTGGAGCCGATCCTAATTCCCCAACGCCTAAAACCTCTCCTTCCTACTCGAAACAAACATAGCAAAGGGCGTCAGCGACGCTCAGAGAGAGAAAACCAGACAAATGGCTTTGGCTTAAATGAAAGCCTTCATGACAGGCTCCAGTCAGAGGATTCTCTGGCAGCATCTTCCATCTTTCCAGATCGCTCAAGCCATCGAGGGGAAACCGACCGCCCATTTGTCCGAAAACTTTGTCTGCCAGCTAACCACTCCATCACCTGAAGCACTCAAAAACCAACTTGCTCATCTAGTGGAGTAAAACGGGATAGAAAAAGTCCTTAATTATCCATTGTTCCGCGCACTTGCTTCTTCATCGCACGAGCCACCGTAAAAGGAACGGTTCCTCGGATAGTCTCATCCATAAAAAGAGCGATCTCATGATTTCCGAACTCGTCAATTTTCAACTTGTTGAGATTCAGAACCATATTAACTGCGACAGAGGCTCTGTTGGGCGGAACCTTTACTGAGAAATTCGCCTTCATTTCAGGCACCAGTTGCACGCCCTTGCTGTTGCGTAGACTGATTTTCAACTGATGAGGTCCCACCTCATTCCTCTCAAACCTTAGGCGAGTCACGATACAGCAGCGTTCTCGAACGACCGGCGTCTTAGGCGCGGCGATTCCCTCAAAGACTCCCAGTACATTGAGCCGGCCTTGATAATCGGTCGCCGCATCGCAAATCGCTAGTAATTCGATCTTCATATTTGGCACGGCCGAGCCAATGAGGTCTTCAATTTTTGTCGTCCTGTCCTACCCAGTCTATCTTAGGGCTACGGGTGAATCGAGAATCTCTTTGAACACAATAGCCCGTCGTAAAGCCTCCGGATCATCGAGACCGTCCAAAACTCGGGCGTAGCGCTGAAAGTTCAAGGCGTTCTGCGTTCCATTAGTGATAGGACGTTCGTATTCAGAACCGACATCGCTCAAACGTGCTTGGGACGAGATTTCACGCGACTTTCGAAGACGCTCTTCGACTTCCTTATGCTGCTCCTCGTAGAAATCCAGTAGATTTGTTTCCTTGGAAAATGGAGGAAGTGCACTCTCTTCCGATCTCGGTAATACTTCTACCTCTGTGAATTCCCTATAGGATTCCGTTTCGGTATTTAGAGGCTGAGCGACTTCAGGTCTTGGTAAATCAGGTGGGCTCTCCCGCTGCACCGGAGCATTACCTCTCTTCTGCCGCTCACTAATCTTTCGCCGAATCTCTTCCTGGATTTTTCGGGCCCGATCATCCGCTTCCGAATCTGGAGCCACCTCTTTCTCCACATTCTTTTTCGTTTTGCTTGCCCCTAAAAAATAGAGCAAAGCGATAACGATCGGAACAAGCTTTTCCAGATTATCTAAAAACCACGTATCCATTCGATTAGGGCTGCAAGAACAAATTATCGATCAGAATCCAAATCTTCCTCGCTCTTGCCAGGTTCAGCGATGGAGTCACGCATACGGGTGTCGGAATCGATGTTTTTCATTTTGTAATAGTCCATGACTCCCAGATTGCCGCTACGGAAAGCCTCCGCCATCGCAAGAGGTACTTGTGCTTCAGCCTCAACTACCTTTGCTCTCATTTCCTGTACTCGAGCCTTCATTTCCTGCTCGACCGCGACTGCGGCAGCCCGTCGAATTTCGGCTTGGGCCTGGGCCATATTCTTATTGGCCTCCGCTTGTGCTTCTTGCAAAGACGCTCCGACATTCGCTCCGACATCGACATCAGCAATATCGATCGAAAGAATCTCAAATGCAGTTCCAACATCTAGACCGCGATTAAGCACAACTTTTGAGATGGAATCGGGTGACTCAAGAACCACCTTATAAGTATCTGCAGATCCAATAGTCGTTACAATACCCTCACCGACACGAGCGATAATGGTCTCTTCCTTCGCTCCACCGACGAAGCGTTCTAAATTGGTCCGCACGGTTACACGAGCTTTCGCCTTCACCTGGATACCGTCTTTGGCAACCCCATCGATCGACTTTTTCGCCGCTTCCTGGCTAGGGCAGTCAATAACTTTAGGATCCACTGAGGTTCGAACCGCTTCAACGACCGACTTGCCCGACCCTTTTGTTGCCAAATCGATGGCACAAGCACGAGACCAGTCTAAACTAATCCCAGCTTTCATCGCCGCGATAATCGCTTGCACTGTAGGAATCAAATTTCCTCCAGCTAAAAAATGGGCTTCTAAATCATCGGTCGAAAGTTCAACGCCCGCCTTGACCGCAGTTATTCGAGCGTCCACCACTAAGCCGTAGGGAACTCCTCGCAATTTCATCGCGATGATATTTAAAAAACCAACCGGTGCTTTGGCTAGCATCGCCTTGAGCCACGTATTGAAAAAAGAGATGACGACGAACCCCACCACCAATAATACGAGCAGGATCGGAACAATGACGATTAACGGGAGGCCTTCGACGAAGGCAAATAAGTATGGCATGTTGAATTTCATTGAGCTAATTTTCGTTATAATTTGGATACGGTTATTCTAAAATTATCTTTTCCAGTAACTCTGACTTCTTCGTTTTTTTCAATGAAGCCAGACTTCGAAGCGGCTTCCAGCTTTCTTGAACCCAGAAGCACAAAACCGGTTGGACCCAATGCGGTGACGGTCCGCCCTATCTGACCAACTACGTCGTCGCCGGCTTTTACATATATTGTAGAATCTTTGATCGTTCCTGACATGAACAACTGTTTCCCCATTGGGGTTCTAGGCAGTATTTTAAATTCAAAAAAGAGTGCCAGAAAAACTGAGGCAATTGCTACAATAGTCGCGATAAACGCGATAAACGCACCAAATTCAGTGTACGAGACAGCAATCCCTCCGACCATTAAAGCCCCCCCGATTGCCCCAAGAATTCCGCCGGGCAGGAAAACTTCGCTACCAATGAGGACTACGCCGGCTAGAAAAAGAAGAATGATCGTAATCATTCCTTCACCTCCTCAATAAAGTACCCAAACACGTCCGATCTTAAGACCCTAATTCGTGATCCTTTGGATACGGAACCCACTTCCACTCTAGCTTCAAAACGCTGTCCGCCTATCTCGATTTCACCCGTCGGAAAAAGATCGGATACGGCAATCCCTTCCGCACCCGCAACCGGTCGCTCGCTCTTAATCGAGCCTAATCCTTGGCTCGCTCCTTGCACCGATCCCGCGAGTATCATTCGATCCCAGAAAACCGATTTCGGTAAAAAACGGGCTACGGCCATGAACAAGACCACCGCAATCAGGATACCGCCAACAAGATTGTAAATAGGGGTCAGGAAGAGGTCGAATGTTATGTCGAAATCGGGAGTTTCCTGCGGCCAAATATCGGCCATGCTCCAAACAATGCCTCCCAACATCATTATGATTCCTGGTAATGCCAGCAAAACGACCCCTGGAAAGAAAACCACTTCTATAAAAACTAGGAGTGCCCCTATCACAAATATGATTAGACCCTCGTATCCCGAAAGCCCCGCAACATTGTGTCCAAAATTAACGAACGCTATCAACGCGATCCCTGCGACCCCGAAAACTCCAAATCCCGGTGTTTTGAATTCCACAAGCAGGGCCAATATTCCCAAACCTAAAAGCACTGGGCTTAGAGTCATCAAATGAGCCGCCAAGCTTAAGGACCAGGTCGTTACAAAATCGTGTCTGACGATCTCTCTTCCATCCGCGATCGATTCGATGAGGGAGTCTAGATCATCATGAATTCCAGCACCGAGGAGAGGCTGCGATGGGTCTCCGTAATTTTCATGAGCTCTACGAGCATTTAAATTTAAAAGCTTGCCTTCCTTCGAAAGGGTCTCCCCATCGATGACCAGCTCCACATCGGGATCAATCATCGCCTCCAAAACTTGACTACGATAACGATACTCGCCAATATAGGCGTCCACTTTCGAGGTTAGCAAGGAGTTAATTTTTCGTTTCATCGAGTCGTCCACGTCCTGACCAGAACCCGTCACTACTTCCGAGCTCCCCATCGTTGCTCTTGGGGTAAAGTAAATGTCCCGAGTTACCGAGGCGATGATCGCGCCTGCCGAAATCGCCTCCTCATTTATGAAAGTAGCCGTCCCACCCTCAAAACGGTCGATAGTTTTCATGATATCCAGCGTCGCACTCAGCTCTCCACCTGGGGTATCCATTTCCAAAATCACCAGTGACGCATTTTTTTCAATGGCTTCTTTGATGCCAGAACGAATGGCAAAAAGCGTGGGTTGACCGATTGCGTTTTTGACCGGAATTACATAAACTGCGAGCGTCTTCTCTGGATCAATTGGGACAGCTAGATCTGGATAGCTCTGAACCAGCCTTTCGGAGGGATTCTCCGTTATCGTCTCGGACTGTGAAGGCTCTTCCACTAAGGACGATTCTTCAGCTTGGGCAACCAAGTCGAAGCTAGCAAAGAAAATCGTTGATATAAATATTACTGCAAAACGAAACTTCATTTCAGGAGTATCGATAATTTGCCTAACTCATTCTCAAAAAGCAAGGATAGGTGGTTAAGAGTACAACGCTCAAAACGCTTGCGTGACTGATATTTGTTGCAATGGATCCCATATTTCTCATCGGCTGATTAAGGTGTATGACCGAAACGACAATTTCGTTTCGCATTCTCGGCCAGATCGGTTTTTTTAACTCGCTTCGCAAATGGAGGAGATCGACTACTTGGGATCAAGCATTCGACGGTGGCAAGTGGGGGCATCGACCTTCTCACCCTGGCCCCAAGCGGGGGCCCGTCTCATAAATTGGGACATCACCTATCCGGATGGTACATTCCGTGATATCATCATTTGGCCGGAACTCTCAGATGAGCGTGAAGTGGTGAAAGCTCGTGGGGGAAACCCGATTTTGTTTCCCTTTCCCGCCCGCCGAACCTTCCGCCAGGGAGAGATCAACTTCTGGGAAGACTCAGAGGGAACCAAGCGACCGATGCCGATGCATGGAATTGCGAGGCAAGGCCAATTTGAACTCACCCGAATAGCCGAGACGGGATTCGCCGCTCATTTTCTGCCCGATCAAAATGCATTGGACGTGTATCCCTACAACTACGATTTCGAAGTTCTCTATCGCTTCGAAGAGATGGCGTTAACGGTTGAGCTTCAACTGCACAGCAATGACAAGATCCCCATCCCCTGGTCTGCTGGGCATCATTTCTAATTCAATCTACCTTGGACCGATGGAACTTCCCGTAAGAACTACCAGATCGAAATTCCTGCCGGCAAAGCCTATCGACGTGCTGCGGACGGAAGCCTCTTCCCCGTCACGGGCAATGTGCAGGTCGAATCTCTAGCCAATCCAGAACTCGTCGACCGCATTCATTACGGTCTAACCAGCCCGAGGATCCTTTGCGAATGTCCGGACGATCATTCTAAGATCGAAATCGAAATCGGCACAAATGAGCCGCTGGATCCTGAGTACGCCGTCGTGACCTGGACTCAATCCGAAACCGCTACCTTCTATTGTATCGAGCCCTGGATGGGGCCGCCCAACAGCCCGGAAACCAAAATTGGTCTTCACACGGTCAGCCCCGGAGAAACCGAAGCCTTTTCGGTTACCGTTAGAGTTTAGTCGCCGGTCTGCAGTTTAATCGGTAAGCCGTACACCAAGGCTACCGACTCAGCAACGCTGCCACAATCGATTCCCATTCTTCCGACAATGACCCCTCGAAACGAGACTGGCTAGCCCTACTGTACCAATACGATGCATTGGGTAGGTCTCCTTCCACTCGATGCAAATAGGCATGCACCCAATCGCCATCCCCATTGCCCGCACTCTGGCAAAGCTCATGTGCTTTCTTCCAATCACCCTTGGCATCGTACCACAACGCCTTGAGGACGTCATTTAGTTCGGAATCCGGTCGAACCGCAGTCTCCACACTGGCTTTAAAATCATCAACTGTCATCGTTTGAGAGAAGGATGCTCGCTGCCGAGCGATTTTATACTTTATAATATAGCATTTGAATCAGATAACCCTGATCCAGTGACCCGAGAAACAAAAGACATCCTCCGATCGTGTTGCCAGCAAATACGCTGGGAAGCACTCGACCCACAACCCATTAAGCAACTCATTGCTCTCGCCATCGATGAGGATACAGTCTGTTCTGGCCTCATCAAAAAGCCAAAGGTTACCGGGGACCTTTCGAGTTGCCTAGTGCCAGAAGACCACGAAATCACCGCCACATTTCATGCTCGGCAGCCCCTGACTCTCTGCGGTATCGAGCTAGCCCAACTAACAACTGCTTTCAGCCCTCAATTGTCTCTCGAAGCCCTGGCCGACGATGGCTCCGCCCTCGCTGCTGGGGATCCGATCGCCACTCTACGCGGTTCCACTCGCTCCGCGCTCACCGCGGAGAGAACGCTTCTCAATTTTCTTCAACACCTTAGCGGGATCGCTACAAACACGCGAACATATGTCGATGCCCTTAGCGGTTCTCGCACTCGGATTCTCGACACCCGCAAGACGACACCGGGATACCGCTATCTGGAAAAATACGCCGTGGCCTGCGGCGGCGGCTGGAACCATCGCATGGGACTCTTCGATCGGGTCATGCTCAAGGATAATCATCTAGCGGCATTCGGTGACGATCTCATGGGGGCAACGGCTAAAGCGGTGGCCCAATCTCGACGGACCAATCCGTGTGTGCTTGTCGAAATGGAGGTAGATTGCCTCGAACAGATTTCCGCAGCTCTCAATGCAGGGGTAGATATCATTCTGCTGGACAATTTCTCCGTGCCGGACCTGAGGAAAGCGAAAGAGCTGATTGGCGATCAGACCGTCACCGAGATTAGCGGTAACGTCACTTTGGATACCCTCAAAGACTTAACGCCTCTCTGCTTCGATTTCATATCGACAGGAGCATTGGTTCACAAGAGTGTGTGGGTCGATATTGGGTTAGACTGGAATGAATGAACTTATCAACCCGAGTTCCCTCAATCTTCCCAATCGTCATCAGATACTAAATACTCGGCCTCATGCTGCCTAATTCAACACCAAACCAAGGAAACAGATGCTGACGAAAGAGGTCATGATACTTCAGGAACTTCTGGAAGCAAAAAAAGAATTCGTATCCGGAAACCATATTGCTGAACGCCTGGGAATCTCACGAGTAGCCATATGGTCACACATGGAAAAACTACGATCCCAGGGCTTTGATTTTGAAGCCGTTCGCAGTAAAGGCTATCGACTAACCCTTCGCCCAGACTCGCTTAACGAAGCATTGATACGGGCTTTGCTTCCCCGGGCCGCCAAAGATTTGAATGTCGTTGTACGCGACCGTACCAACAGCACCAATTCGGAGTCCGAGCGTCTTCTGGCAAATGGCCAGAAAACACCTGTCCTCGTCCTCGCTCGCGAACAAACCGAGGGCCGCGGCCGTTTAGGGCGGCGATGGCACAGTCCTGACAATGGGAACCTGTACGCCAGCTTCGCTTTTCGACCTGAAGTCTCCCCAGCAAGGTTATCGACATTCACTCTTTGGATGGGAGTAAACATTTGCGAATGCATCAATTCTTTCTTCAGAATTGAGAGCAGTATCAAGTGGCCCAACGACATCCACATCGAAGGACGCAAAGTCGCCGGAATTTTAACGGAAGCCCGTATGGATGCGGATCAAACCCGCGACGTTATTCTCGGAATAGGCCTCAACGTGAACGGGGATACGTACAACTGGCCTGAAGACCTGAAAGCGATCGCAACGTCTATCCGGCAGGAAACCGGGTCCGCACAAGACATAAATCGCTTTACCGCGGCTCTCGCCGGTCGGATTACACTCGCATACGAACAATTTGTTTCCGATTCGCACAGAGCCGCATTGAAGGAAAAATGGAACTCCTATGATGCTTTGCAGGGCCGTGAGGTCAGCCTCCTGCAAGGGAAAGACAAGATCACCGGAATCACTCGCGGAATAGACGTCCATGGAGCTCTCATTTTAGAGCGAGTGGACGGATCTAAGATCCTCATAAGAGCGGGAGAGGTTAGGATCGAAAAATGAACGTTTTTCGAAACGTCGAGATCGCAGCTCAAGTGAGTCAAATCTTCCTTCATCCCGCTCCCCTCATTCAACGAGTACATATTGGGATTGCGGACATCCGGAAGCCTCTCATTGTTTCTTGGATCGTCGAAATCAAAATAAGTTAGCCCTAGGAAGTGGACCAGAAGGAATATACAATAGAAGTCGAAAACCTGTGCAAAAGTTTCGGTAAGCTCGAAGCCGTTGCTGGAATTTCCTTCAGGGTTGAGAAAGGCCAAATTTTCGGATTTCTAGGGCCTAATGGAGCCGGTAAAAGTACCACAATGCGTATATTAACTGGTTACACGCAAGCTACTTCTGGGATAGCGAGAATATGCGGGTTCCCGGTTGCTTCAGAGCCTCACGATATTAAGCGACGCATCGGCTATATGCCGGAGAATAATCCACTGCCGCTCGAGCTCCGGGTATGCGAATACCTTAAATGGAGAGCCCGCCTTAAGGAGCTGCCTTTGCGCCACCGCAGCAAACGCGTCGATGAAGTCATGGAACTGTGCGACCTCACAAGGGCTCGCGACCGCATAATCGGAAAACTCTCAAAAGGTTTCCGCCAAAGAGTGGGCATCGCCGACGCAATACTAGCCCATCCGGAGGTTATCATAATGGATGAGCCAACGATTGGGCTGGATCCCCATCAAGTCATCATGATTCGTGATCTTATCGCAAGTCTGCGGGGAAAAATGAGTGTCATTATTTCCAGTCACATACTCCCAGAAATCGAGATGACCTGCGACCAAGTCATAATCATCAACGGCGGAAAGATCGTCGGCAAGGGAACGCCCAACGAGCTTCGGGAAACCTTTATCGACTCCACGATCTACGAGCTAGAAATCAATGGAGATCTAAAAGATCTTCTGGAGTCGCTGAAAAATGTAGCGTCCAATCTTGAAGTCGCCCAACACACCGAAGCCGATGAGCGAGGTTTTTCCAGGGTGACCATTCGTATTCCAGGACGTCACGATTATGGGGAAAAGCTTTTTAGCTGTTTGTCAAACAATCCCCTGATTCGAACAAAATCCCTTAGAATGCGGGAAGCTCCTCTCGAAGATGTCTTCCTTGCTGCCACGCGCCGCAGTTGGGAAACCCTAGATACAGATCTTACTAAGGAACCGGAGAGCATCGCTTCAAAAACCAAAGAAAAAAAGGTTTCGACACCCGTACAGCAATAGAATGAGGCATTTCATTACGCTACTCCGAAACGAGATCTGGAAGCTCCTGATAAGTCCGAGCACCTACATCGCAGCATTTCTATTCCTGCTCGTCATGGGATTTCTGTTTCAGCTGATCCTCCTCGAATACGCAAGCGACCCCAAAGAGGAAAATCCATCCATAACCTTTTTCCAGCTCTTCTTTATTCCCGTTTTCTTTATGGTACCCCTCCTCACGATGAAGAGTATCGCCGAGGAAAGAGCGACCGGAACGATCGAAACACTCATGACGACCCCGGTCACCGCAACGGAAGTCATTCTCTCGAAATTCTGTGCTGGATACCTTTACTACTCCCTACTTTGGATGTTCACGGGGAGCTTTCACATTCTGTTTTACTCATTCGTCCAGGAAGACTCCTTGATTGACCCGTATCCTATTTTCGGTGGCTACGCTTACGTTGCCATCAGTGGGGGGCTGTTTCTCAGCCTGGGGATATTCGCGAGCACATTGACTCGAAGCCAGCTCATTGCCGGCATTGTCAGCTTTTCACTCGTTTTCGGATTCATTGTTGTCGGCAGTTTTCTCGATGAGATGGCTCTGCCTTGGATTGACCAGCCTCGATGGGTAGAGATTTTGGCCAACCACACAGACGTCCTCCAACATATGAGGGACTTTTCATCTGGAATCATCGACACCAGGGCTATCGTTCTCTATGCTAGTTGCTCATTGGCCTTTTTATTTTTGAGCATTCTCATCCTAGAATACCGGGAGGGAGGTTGCTAGCTACATGAGCTTGATCGAATCCTATCAGTCCAACCGAATCGTCGATACGCTTCACAAGATCGCCCAGTTCATATTGGTCTTTCTCATCCTCGCGGCAGTCAACGCCATTGCGATGCGTTCTTACAAGCGAATCGATACCACGATCGGTCGCACCTACACTCTTTCAGCCCAAACCGTTGCCTATCTTCATCAGCTCGAACAGCCGATTCAGATTATTGTAACGCTTCCAGACCAGAACGTAGATCTGGGGGTTAGGGACATCTATTACGACGTCAAATCCTTGCTTGGCGAATACGAATATCAAACCCGAAACCAAGGCGAGAACCGCGTTAGCGTTGAGTACGTAGACATCTACCAACAAACGAGACGAACTAGAGAGCTCAACATTAGCGAGGAAAATGCGATTATATTCAGAACTCCAGGTTTAGAGACGCCCAAGTCGATTCAAATTGACGAACTCTACCAACTTGAAAAAGGCGAGCAAAGAGAGTTTCTAGGTGAAAAAATCTTCACTCGTGCGATACTGGAAATATCCCAGAAAGAGATTCCGGTCATTTATTTCACTACAGGACACGGAGAACTTGACCCAAACGACTTTTCACCCTCACAGGGAATTTCCAAATTGATGGATGAGCTGAAAAGTCGAAACTTGAGAACCGCTAGCTTGGATTTTTCGGCGAACAGAGAGATTCCCAAAGACGCGGCACTGGTAGTTATTCCCGCTCCGAAAACGAGAATTCTTCCCCGAGAGCAAGAATTGCTGAAGAGTTTTCTACGAAAAGAGTCCGGCCGCGTATTGTTATTGCTAGAGCCGGATGCAGATCATGGACTAGACGATCTGCTTTTTGAGTGGGGGCTTTTGACCGACAAAGCGGTGGCCATCGAAGCCAGCCGAAACAGCCTCATCGACGGCGGTGACCTCATGGTCCGACGATTCGCTCCTCATCCCATAACAGACAAGCTCCTGAAATTAAACATGTCCATCATTACAGATCGGGCTCGCGTCGTTCGCGAAGATCCTGGAAGACCGATAGACGATTCTCTCATTATAAAAGAGCTGATGGCTACCTCGGACAACAGTTGGGGCGAAAAGAATTACGCCGTCGAAGGCTTCCCCCAGTTCGACCCAGCAGTCGACTTGAAAGGTCCCGTCCGAGTAGCAGCAGTTTCAGAGAAACAGGTCGATTCCTCTCTAGGCATCAGCATACCCGGAGGGCGGCTTATTGTCATCGGCACCTCAAGTTTCATCGCGAATAATCGTATCCAAGCATCCGGAAATCTCTTTCTCGCCCTCAATGCGATCAACTATGCCATCGACCGAGTCGCTCAGCTCAACATTCCTCCAAGGCCAATACAAAAAGTAAAACTGGACCTGAGCATGGAACAGCTTCTGCTTTCTCGATATCTCATATGGCTGGGTCCACCTCTTCTCATCGGTTTCTTAGGAATTCTCATGTATTTCGCCAGAAGGCAGTAACGCCACCATGCGACTAAAAATCACACTCACGCTTCTCATAATTCTCCTGGGTCTTCTGACCTACATATTTTACATTGACCCGTGGAGTTCCCGTTTACCATTGGAGGGTGAGGATGACAATGCCCTCGCCTCCCTAGCGGTGGACATCGACTATCTGAGAATCTACGACAATACGAAGAATAGAGCCCTTACGTTGGAGAAGTCGGAAAACGACTGGATGCTAACCGAGCCTTTCCTCTGGCAGGCAAACACCTTCGCTGTGGAGCGGATTCTCACACAACTTCAATTTCTGGATACCAAGGTAACCTTCGCCGTGGACCGGATTGACCAGACTGGATCCAGCCTGGCGGAATATGGTCTCGCTCCACCTAGCCTTACGCTTGAATTCGGTAGCAGTGGGAGCCGCTATTCCATCGGAATCGGAAAAGCTACGGATTTAGGAAACCATCTCTACCTACTCTCATTCGATAAAACCAAAATCCACGTGGTGGATCGTAGCCTGCTAGACAGCCTTTCCATCGACATTGAGAGCCTTCGTAGTCCTCGAATCTTTCGCAGCAACATATTTGAAGTAAATTCCTGGAATCTGCAATTGCAGGACAATCTACGAACCCGAGTCACAAAGAACGAAAACATCTGGACGATCGAAACGCCTATCAACACTCGAGCGGACTCTATTGAGGTGAACACTCTTCTTGGAAAACTGCTCGAGTTGAAAAGTCTTCGTGTGCTGCAACCCACCCCGGCGGACCTCAGGCTTTTTGGGTTGCAGCAGCCGTCCTTGCGAATCGCAATCGAGTCGGACCAGAGCCGTGAGGCTCTGGAAGTTGGAAACCCCATAAGTCCAACCGATCCCCTCATACGCTACGGTAAACTCGAAAATCGCAATACGGTTTTTGAAATTGAACTAGACTATGTGCCTGAACTAGAAAAAGCACAGACCAATCTACGGGACAGACGTATCTTCGAGATCGATACGGCTTACGCCACATCCGTTTCTTTTGAAAGGGATGGATCTGAATCCTTTTCACTCCAGAAGTTGGAAACGGACGAATGGGAAATCCTCATCCCCGACGAGGAACAAGGATTCATGCGGGAAAAGGGCTCTAACGAAGCGGTCAAAGACGCCCTCGATTGGCTCAACAAAATAAAAGCCATTGCCTCGCCAATCTCATCAGGCTTTGTTCACGATGCCCCAACAGCCGCCGACCTAGAAACCTATGGACTCGAGGTTCCTGAGTATTCGATCCGTATTGCGTCGGGGAGATTGAAAGACCGCACGGAAGAGTCCAAGCCCCCAAAAGTGGAGACGCTGCTCTTCGGCGATCTTCACAGCGAAGACCGCACATTGAGGTACGTCAAACTTGCCGAATCAGATTTCGTCTACCTCGTTTCAAACGATATTTTGGAAATGATCCCTGACGTATTGTTCCAATATCACAGCCGTCGCTTGTATGAAATCCCCGGTGACGCGACAATTAACAAATTATCGATCACTCGCCTTTCCAACGAGGAGACCCTGCTTTACACATCCATCGAAGACAGTAACTTACCCGTTGAACTGGTCGATTCACTTACCCCTCTAGAGGTAAAGTCCTATCTATTCGATCAATACACTTCTACCGTATCCATCGCGGGGAAACGGCAAAGTTGGGCCTACTTGATGAGCGTCACTTTCCAGTGGGCGAGTGCTGACACAGGACACTCGAAAAGCGTCGAACTATACGTTTCAGAATTGACGGGAGGACCACTTCTGCTTGGTGGCTCGATCGATAGGAACTCGGTTTTCGAGTTTAGGCAGCCATTTATCGACGCTTTTAGCTCGGTTGTTTTCGATCGTGTTAAGCGCTCCGTTCCCCAAGAGCCCTTCGATTATGATCTGCCTCTCCCATCCGAAGGGGAAGAACACGCCAGTCCCGATGCTGAGCAGCAATAGAGGAGGAAGCATTGCAAACCGAGGTGAAATCAAAGGGAGAGTTCGCTTGGCAAAGTACCTGTCTGTTCTGCAAGGCAACTGTAGACTGTCTTTATATTTTTGGATTGGGCCTTCTCGCTCTCATCGTTTGCCTCGTCGCCTATTCAATAACCATCGACGAGGCCCCCATGCCCGAATCTCTTGTCCGGTTGCTGGAGAAAGAGCTCAAAGCACAAGGTGCTACGATGAATATGTCAGGTATTCGCATCCAGCCCAACGGTCGCATCACGATTGATAATCCGAAGATCTATTCCGCTGATTTACAGTCTGAAATCGCTAATGCCGACCGCATCAGTCTAAAAGTTAACCGTGCTTTGCTTCTATTTGGAAGAGCTCGAATAACCGAGCTGAATGTCATAAACGGGTCGTTAATCATCCCGGCCCTTCTTTCGAGGTCCGGAGTTCCAGAACCACAGGTCGATCAGATTGACCTCAGAGCTAAAAACCAACGCGAGGGCTGGGTAATACACCAATCCAAATTCCAATTTGGAGATGCCCGAGCAATTATCAGCGGTATCATTGATCCTACTGACTTGATGTTGGAAGAGGTTCCAGATCAGCCCCTCCCCCTCAGCCAACAACTTATAACATTTCACAAGAAGGCATTGGAGATCAAGGACTCTCTCTCCCAGATCGAAGGGCTCGAAGCGAGAATCCGGTTTGATGCGTCTCGCAAGGGTCCGAAGTCGGTTACCGCTGTCATCACCGCGCTTGGTGGGAAATGGCAAAACGAGGCTGCAGCGGACGAAGTTCTCGTTGAGATCCAAGCCTCACTGGGTGGTGACGCTTCGCTATCGGCCCACGTCGGCTCAATCAACGCTCCACAAAACACGTTCGCCAAAGACCTCAAATTGTTTGCGTCTTGGCCTCAAATTCCGACCACTGAAAATTTGCAGCCAAGCCACGTTCACCTGACTATTGGCTCGGGTGGTCTGGAATCAAATTTCGCGTCGAATATTTACTTTAATTTTCAACCACTCGATCCCGAGAACTGGCGGACAAATGGGTATTTTCAAATCGCTGACTCATCATGGAAAGTCAATTCAGTCGCCAACCCAGAGAAGAAGACCGCCTCTGTAGATCTGATGGGTTCTCCCACACAAGGACTGGTCGAACTGGTCATCAATCTGGCGAAGCAGGTGGCTCCGAAGATGGGTAAGCTCCCCCTTGAGAGAATGGCTCGTGTCATAGATCCTCCCGACCTGCACATTTCTGCTGAATTCGAGGGAGCACTCAAACCCAAGTCCGTAGACGCCGCACTCGAGGCAAACCGTCTAACCTCACTTGACGCTCCTTTTGATCGCGTTATCGCTCAAGCGAATCTTCGCGGCAACCAAGTAGAAGTCCCCAATCTCTGGCTACGCAGCGGCAAGCAAAGTGGACGCCTTTCAGTATCGCTTGATTTGGAAACCATGCACCGACGTTTATTGATAGATGGCTTGTTCAACCCCAACACAGTCAATGGCTGGATTCCTGACCCTTGGTGGACGGAGCTTTGGTCTAACTTTCGTTTCCCGGAGGAAGGCTTCTATTGCTTGTTGGACTCTAGCCAAATCATCAAGCGACCTGAAACTCTATGGTTGACCGGGTACGGTTCCTGCAAAGAACTGGATATCCGGGGTCACCCAATGGAGGAAATCGAGACCCACATGTTCATCCTTCAGCGCTACATCGATCTATACAATCTAGAACTAACCCGAACGGAGGGCTCGATCAAAGGAGACGGCCAGTTTTCCATCGGCCAAGACCCTCGCGACGGCATTTATAAATTGACCGCTCTATGGCTCGATGCCGAATCGACGATCGACCTGAGCATCGGCCCTGACCTCATCTATGAAGTGCGAGAAAACGTTGAAGAGATACTGGAGCCCTACGGATACAGCGTTCCACCAAAGGTCGACGCTCGCTCAGCCAGCGTCATGCACAAGAATCGCTTCACATATGACGTCGATCTGCAAATCGATACGAACGAAGCCTTCAAGTACTACGACTACCCACTCGATTCGCTCAGCGCAACAGTCAGCGTTGGCAATGACCGAGCGGACATTCCCGCCGTCAAGGCTCGCTTGGCAGGCGGGATCGTTGATGCCAACGCCACCGTTCGAAACGAAAATATCGCTTTGAGCGTAACGCTTAGCGACGCCCGCTTCGGAGACACGCTCAAAGCGTCTGCCGACTACTTTCGTGCCAATGATCCAGAAAGCTCCGCGCATGGAATCACAGCTGAGGAACTGTCAGCCTATGGTGGCACGACGAGCCTGCACTTCACTGGCAAGGGCGTCGTTGGGGACTCGCTCTCTTACGACGGCGCGGGGACGTATCAAATTTCTGGGGCCAACCTCACAGATCTCCCGCTTTTAGGCGGGATTTCTCGAGCCCTAGATAGCGCGGGGCTCCCGATCGCTACTCTCAAGTTCAATGGAGCAGAGGGAGAATTTGCCGTGCAGAAGCGCTATGTGGAATTTCCCGAACTCATTCTTGTAGGCCCCATCGCTCAAATTAAAAGCAGCGGGAAGTACGACCTTAGGGAAGACGAGCTCGACTTCAAAGCCCAGCTTCAACCATTCCGTTCCATTCCTCTCGTCCAAGTACCCCTTCGGCTTCTCGATGTCTTCACGGGCATTTTCGAAGTCCGCTTGACCGGTCCTATTTCAGATCCGAAAAAGAGCGTTTTTCGCGAGGCTCCAAAGCGCGAGGAAGGGGTTTCAACGGAAAAAGAAAACGTATCCGGATAGCCTCCCTCTGCTTGCAAAAATTTGCGCAATTTTTTTAGGAGTTTCCTCATTTTCAGACAAGCTATTGTGTATGAGCTTGTTAGCGATAAATACCCCCCGCTTTATCGAAAAATTCGTTAGAAAAAACGATACAAACTCGTTGACGTCGCAAAAAGTATCACAATATCTTGTGGTTTTTTACTAAACGGACACACCATCTAGTGGTTAGCAAGAGGTGGACAACTTAAAATAACTTACATTCGCCACCTCACATCGATTGTGGTCTTTTTTGATCACTTTCAGCAGTTCCAAGTCAATCCCATACCGTTAACTAACACTTCATCTATCATATCATCTCATGGATAAAACGTACACAGTCGGCAATAAAACCTTCTTACTGGACCAGGAAAAGGCGGAAAGAGCATTCGCGGAAAAGCGTGTCATCAATGGCCGCCAATCGATGTGTTTTAATCTCCTCCCGCTCAAGTACCACTGGGCTTACGACTTGTACAAAACGATGAAGGCGAACCACTGGGAGCCAGAGGACATAATTATGAACCGCGACATCGAGCAATGGAAGGACAACTCCGTCGTTTCCGATATCGAGCGCTGGATCATTATGATGGGCGTGGGCTACTTTTCCGCTGCCGAAGGCATTGTAGGGGATAACGTTATACACGTTGTCCGCGAAAACGTGACAGCTCCTGAGCTCAAGCTCGTCCTCGGCCGCCATAGTCACGAAGAGAACATCCATGCGGATTCGCTGCTTTATATGATTAGTTCGTTGGGCATCAACCCGCACGAATGCGAGGCAATGTTCGAAGACATCGAGACCATCGTAAAGAAAAACGAGTTTGTCACCCGTACGTCGCACGGTCTTCGTCGGGACATGGATCTGACCGAGCCTCGCAACAAGCAGATTTTTGCCAAGAACCTTTTCGTCTTCGGACAATGCATGGAAGGTACTCAGTTCTACGGGATGTTCGGGATGATACTTTCTCTGTACCGGCAAAACAAATTCCGGGGCATCGGCGAGATGTTCCGCTACACGCTGCGCGACGAGTCCAACCACATCGAGCTGTTTCGTAACCTCCTCATGGATCTCATAGACGAAAATCCGGAGATCTGGACCGAAGATTTCAAGCAAGAGCTGCGCGACACCATGGCTGAAGCAATCACCTTGGAAAAGGATTTCATCAGCGATTGCCTGCCCATGGACTCCATAGGCTTGCGCAAGGAAGATTTTCTCCAGTACATCGACTACATTGCGGACCGGCGACTCGAAGGAGTCGGCCTCGAGCCGCTCATTGGTGATGTCCAAAACCCGCTGCCTTGGCTAGCGGAAATGATGGATATCAAGAAGGAGCAAAACTTCTTCGAAGGGCGCGTAACGGAATATCAGAAAGCATCCTCTCTCGATCTAGATAGCGACGACGACCTCTAATCCGAGTCCTCCTTTTATCATATACAAGGTCTTCTGATTTTATTGTCTTTGAGTTGCCCGATCTAAACGCAACCACCACTCCTATCCCCGTTCTCACCTGTAACCACCTGCCGCATTCAAAACTATGATTAATCCCACCCTCGAAGAAGACATCGCTCTAAAACGCCTTGTATCCGTTTCCCGTGAAAAGAAACTGGGATACAATTGGCGTGCTGAAAGTAGCGACGTAGACGAATCGGAAAAATCAAAGATTCACGTCGTTACCCACGAAGGCGAAGCCACTTTCGATCAGAACGAGATTATGGACACCATAGGCAACGCTCTGGCCAATGTGCTTTTGTCCAAAAACGAAAAAGAGATTTTTACCGAAAAGAACCGCGATTGGGTACAAGTTGTCGCCACGCAGGTATGCGAAAAGCTTGAGGCAAAGTCGGCTTCGACTCGGGAGACGCGTTTTGGATTGGGTGAACTTTACGATGTTATTGAACATACCCTGGTAGAAAATGACGCATATGATGTAGCCAAATGTATGCTCATGAACCGCCAACGTAAGATCGCCACGGAGCAAAATCCTGGCCTGAAAACACTTCGATTGATCCGCCGCAACGGGCAGGTTGTACCTTGGAAGGAACAAAAGATCGAAATCGCCGTTCGCAAAGCCTTCCTTACATTAGAAATGAATTCCGAGCCGTCCGTCGCGGTGGCCCGCGGCATTACCGAACGCCTCGAAGCTACTGGCCAAGCCTTCGTGCAAATCGAAGAAGTCCAGGACATGGTTCAAGAAGAGCTCATGCGCCATGGCCATTTCAAAGTAGCCGAACACTACATTCTTTATAGAGCAGAACGCCGGGCCTTGCGAGAGGCGGAAGCCCTTCAGGGCGTAGACACGCCGGAGCAAAATTCCATGATCGTCGTCAAAAACGACGATGGCTCTACCTATTTCTGGGACGGCGTTGATCTCAAAAAGCGAATCGACTTCGCCATGATCGGGCTCGATCTCTGCCTCAGTTTCGAAGAAATCGAGGCCGAGCTCCGTCGCTCCATCTTCGACGAAATCAGCGAGGATGGCCTACAGAAGACCATCACTCTGAACGCCCGAACCTTGATCGAGCAAGACGCGGACTTCGCCAAGTTCGCCGCCCGGATCCAACTCTCTTATATCTATGAAGAGGTGCTCGGTTGGGACATCGTTAAAGACGGCGTACGAGCTCTAAAAAGATATCACCAGAAGAAATTCAAGGAGTACGTCAAATACGGCACTAAAATCGGTCGCCTCAACGACGGGATCAAAGACTACAACATCGACGAGCTCGCTAAGGCGCTCGACCCTTCTGCCGACCTCGAGCTCGACTACCTCGGTGTACAGACCTTGTACGACCGCTACCTCATCATCGATAAGACTAAAGGCCTATCTAACCAGCGTCGTATTGAAACGCCCCAGTTTTTCTGGATGCGGGTCTCCATGGGACTCTTCTCCGAGGAGGAAGAGAAAGAAGTAAAGGCCAAGGCCCTTTACAAACTCTACAAGAGCCGTCGCTTTTGCTCGTCCACCCCCACTCTTTTCAATTCCGGCACCTGCCACTCTCAACTCTCTTCCTGCTACCTCTACTACGTAGATGATTCCATCGAAGGCATCATGCAGCGCGGCATCGCTGAAAACGCCTACCTCTCCAAATGGGCAGGTGGACTCGGCGGCAGTTGGACCGCCGTTCGCGGAACGGGCAGCCACATTTCCGGCACCAACGGCGAAAGCCAAGGCATCGTTCCTTTCCTAAAACTGCACAACGACCTGCTCATCGCAGTAAACCAAGGTGGCAAGCGCCGTGGCTCCGGTTGTGCCTACTTGGAAACGTGGCACAACGATCTCTACGATTTCCTAGAGCTCCGGAAGAACACAGGTGACGACCGTCGCCGCTGTCACGACATGAACACAGCCAACTGGATTCCCGACTTGTTCATGAAACGTATGGAGGAGCGTGGCGAGTGGAGTTTCTTCCGCTCCAGCGAGGCTCCCGATCTACACAACGTCTATGGCAAGGACTTCGAAGAGAAGTACACCGCCTACGAAGCCAGAGCCCGCGAGGGCGAAATTTGGTCCAAAACCGTTCCCGCTATCGAAGTTTGGAAACTGATGCTCCGCATGATTTTCGAGACGGGCCACCCATGGATCACCTTCAAGGATCCTTGCAACATCCGCTCACCACAAGACCACGTCGGCGTGGTCCACTCGTCCAACCTCTGTACCGAGATTACACTCAACACGAGCAACGATGAAACAGCCGTGTGCAACCTTGGCAGCGTCGTCCTTGACCAGCACTTGGATAAAGACGGCAACATCGACCACAAGAGGCTCAAGGAAACGGTCCAAACCGCTATCCGGGCACTCGACAATGTGATCGACATTAACTTCTACCCGACCGAGGCAGCTAAGCATTCCAACCAAGCCCATCGTCCGATCGGCCTCGGAGTAATGGGACTGCAAAACGCACTCTACATTCGCAACATTCCTTTCGCTTCCCAGGAAGCCGTCGAATTCAACGACGAGGCAATGGAGGCCATCGCCTTCTACTCTATCGAAGCGTCCAGCGACTTGGCAGCCGAGCGCGGTGCCTACAGTAGCTACAAAGGCTCTAAGTGGGATCGCGGTCTCCTTCCGCAAGACACCCTCGACCTTCTCGCGGAAGAACGGGGCACCGTCGTGGATGTTCCACGGGGCGGCAAGCTTGACTGGACTCCCATCCGCAAGAAGATCGCCAAGCACGGCATGCGCAACTCTAACGTCATGGCTATCGCCCCAACGGCGACCATCTCGAATATCACTGGTACCTCTCCTTGTATCGAACCTTCCTACAAGAACCTCTTTGTTAAGAGCAATCTCTCCGGAGAGTTCACCATTCTCAATCAACACCTTGTTCGCGACCTCAAAGCCCGCGGCCTCTGGAATCCGGACATGCTTAACAACCTAAAGTACTTCGACGGCGAGCTCGACGAGATCGAGGAAATCCCCGAAGACCTCAAGCTCAAGTACAAGACCGCCTTCGCCGTCGACTACAGCTGGCTTGTATTGGCCGCCGCGCGACGCCAAAAATGGATCGATCAAAGCCAATCGGTAAACCTCTTCCTTGCTACGCCAGACATGAAGACACTGTCCCATATGTATCGTGCCGCCTGGAAGCATGGCCTCAAGACCACCTACTACCTCCGCACCCTCGGAGCCTCCAACATTGAGAAAGCCACCATTGGAGCCAAGAAAGACCTCCGAGGAGTAGTCGCCTCCTCCCAGGCCAAACAGACGCCGGAGGAACCGGAAATTTGCGAGAGCTGCCAATGAAGCGGGAATTGACCGCCGAGCAAGCCGCAATAGCTTGCCCATTCACTTTCAAGCCCTACACACTGTTCAGGTGTAGGGTTTTTTTTTGCTCTTATTAAATAAACTTTCTCCATTAATCTTCGTAACGTCCGACGATTGCCTGGTCTAGCCTCTACACCCTGAGAAGCACGATCGGGAATCCTTCATCTTAGAAGAACCAGCTCTCAACGATTTCATCCGCAAACACACGAATCGAGAATCCAAAGCTAATACCTCAAAGCTCTTTGTTATCGCCTGCCCCGAAAGCCCATCTACCATTCAAGTTTAGTACACCCTTTCTGCTACGTCGAACGCCTTCAACAAATTCCCCCTTAATTTCTAGAAGTAAAAAAGAAAGTCTCCGCGACCTTGCTCGGACGCATCGCCCGCTGCCTCTTCTTTCAAAAGCGAAAACCCAGGTCCGTGCTTGGTGTTCAACGCCCTAAATTGGGCTAATCTAACTTCTCTCGAAATTACTTCTGTCGTTTCTAATCCGAATTCCGCTAATGGGAAATACGGTATCGAAAAGATTCGCGATTCGATTAATTCTCTGCGTGGTATCCGATGTCTCCGGATTCAATTTAGTTTCTCCCAGGTCACTCACCATCAAGTACGCGCCGGAGTATTAACTCTCTTACTTCAATACTCTCGCAAAGTTTCATCTGCACCCTCGCTCGGTTCAAATTTTGAGAACCGTAACTAGTCTTGAAATACACATCACCAGCAAGGTAATCCGTGAAGAAACGTAGTCCAAGCTCGAACGCAATTAGCCGGATTGAATGATAAAGGTACTTCCGGTCTGCATCCGTCAGAAATTTGTCTGCCTGTTTCAAGTAACCCTTCACTAGGGCTTGAAATAAATCGGTGTCTATATAGACCTCATTTAAATCCCGAGCCTCCTCACCCGCTGGATTACACACCGAACGTACGCAGTCGCCAAAATCGTACTGTATAAGACCAGGTTTTACTGTATCTAAATCAACGATTGCCGTACCCCTCCCCGTAATATCGTCAATCATTATATTCGATATCTTTGGATCTCCATGAATAGGACGGTGATGCAACTCGCCGCTTTCAACTGCATCTTCCAGCTTCGAGGCGAATATTCGCCGGTCCTCAACGAACTCCGCTATGCGGCGGGCTTCAGAGGACGCTACCAATCGCTGCTGAGCCTCATCTTTTTCAATTACCTTATCAAATTGTTTCAAATACTGAGGCGTTATATGGAAGCCCGGCAACGTATCAGCGAGTTGATCCGCTGGAAAATCCGCAATTATACTTTGAAAATGTCCTAACACATATCCAGCTTCGTGGGCGTGTTCGGGATTCAGGACCTTTTCGTGGGAGGTCGCTGAGGCAATCATCGATAGTGCTCGCCAGTAGTTGCCATCAGCGTCCAGATGATAGTCTGAACCGTCTCGAGTTTGGATCACCCGAGGCAGTTGCCAAATTCGTTTCGAATTACCGGACTGCGCTTCCAATTTGTCGTGAGCGTAGTCAGTAATAGCTTTAACGTTAGACATTACCAAGTCAGGTCTCGGAAACACCGCTTGGCTTATTCGCTGTAATATGAATTGGTTTTCTGAATACGTTGTTCGTTTTATGACCCGGTAAGTATCATTGACATTTCCCGAATCGATATTTAAAACCGTGACGACCTGACCAGGGGCATTAAAATGGGAGGCGGTAGTTTCGGGATTCATTCAATTACGGGTATTTAAGGTATACATTAGTTTAGAGAGTGTCTAATGGCTCGGATATGAAATTATTTTTCGCCAGAGGGATCTGATCCGACAACCAACTTTACTTATTGAAGAATCTCGATTTACAAAAAAGGGTCAACATTCATTTTTAACTACAAACCCACAACGAATCAGCCAATTAGGAAATCTCATCAAATTTTGACTTACTGGACAGTCTCTTCGATAACTTCAATCGTATCGCTATTCAGTTGCGGGTCCTCTTCGTCTCCAGGGTCCGCCACTTTCCAGATCGCTTTCAGATCTAGGTTCAAGTGGTGTTAAATAAAAAGAGTGCCCACACTGTGGATCGGCAGGTTGGCGCCGTTCTCGAGAAAACAGACCTCCCGTTCGGGCTATCCCTAAAAGTGTATACCGGCACCACTTGCCACTGCTCGTACTTTTCGAAACACCGTTGAGCAGGCCGCGATAAAGTCAGGCTGCTTATACTGTTCGGGCACGCCTAGATTAACCGAAAAATCGTGAGGCCCGATCAGTAACCAGTCCAAATCCCAAACAGATAGAATATCGTCCAGCGACTCTATCGCCGAAACGCTCTCTGTATTGATAATCAACAGTCGCTCGTTGGCGCCATTATTCATGAATCGTTCGAGATCTGGCTCCACCACCTCGCCCACCAGAATTCCGTCCTTTAGTAGGACGATTTTTCACTACTCCTCTAAGTGCCCTAACGTTGTCTACAGTCTTCATGTACGGAGCAAAAACGCCCGCCGCACCTCATTCAATCACCATGGTCGCTGCGAATAGATCTAGAGCGATAGCTCTCGCGATAAGCGGCAAGCCAATCGCCGCGTAGGCCTGACACAACCAGGTCAATTCCGATCAAACGAGTGCGATATATTCTGCATCGATGGATACAAATTCCATACAAAAGCCTCGAATAACATCTAGCCAATAGCGCGAAGACAACACAATGAGCTTACCGAATACCGGTTTCCGGCCAAGCAGGCGTCGTTGCAATTCGCTGGAAGTCATTTTCCGAGTTTCAATTTGCCATAGAGAACTTGCGTGCGGGAACGTCTACCCCCTACCGCTATCCCAAACCGCCCGATGGGCTCTTGGAACGATCTCAAAAAGCGTCGGATCTTGGCTTTTGACCCTCGCATGAAAGAACGTCTTTTGCTCGCTCCATTCGCCGCCGAATGTCTTGGTTTCGTATCTTAAGGAAGTGCAGCCTCCGTTGGGAAAGCTTGGCCAACCTAGGTCGCACTGTAGGGGTCCATCGCTGTAAATCAAGATATGCGTCTCGTATCCTCGGATTCAGAAAAGGAGCAGTTCTTTCAAGACAAGTTAGCCAATCTCATCCTCTGCAACCCCCGTCGCGATAAATGGCGAATCTGTGTTGGCTCAAATCGTTTACGTAATCGAGCTAGTTGAGCTTCCTGAAACTTTATTTTTCTCCAACTGATCTGAATCAGTCAAATTTTTCGTCAGTAATTTCTGGAATTGGTAGTAGGCAGGACGATAGCGCAATTCATTATCATCGTTGACATCGATAAGGCCGTAGCCACGTGAAATCAGTTGCCACCAATAAACCCGCTCGACAAGCTTGCTTTCCCAAGCATCTTCGTAGTAACTATTCAGATACACGGCTGCGGTATCCTCGTCAACACATTCTTTTTTTCCCGTCGGAGAGTAGATACCTTGATTCTTTAGTGGCCAGTTGACTTCCGTTATCCACAAACGCCGGCTTGACTTGTTACTGCAAAGCACACAGGCGACAAAATGATAGATCTTCTGAGTGAGGTTAAAAATGAGGAGCTGTCTATTTCGAGGACAGCCTCGCCGGTCAACGTAAAGCGCACAACCCGCTACATCCCACTTTATATCGTAACTGTGCAGCATCGAACGAATGAAAGGAACCGGCTCAAAATCCAAAACACAGGGTCCGACGAACTGAATACCGTGAAAGTCTAATCGGAGCTCTTCCGCAACACTGGCGAAGGCAAGAAATTCATCACAGCCGAAAAAGCCCCATTTTGAACGATTGATTCCTTGGCCAATTTGATAGCTCTTAATTCTGGGCCAAAAACGTTGTACAACCGTATTCAAATTTTTCCGCCATAAATCATGATCGAGAATATGCTCACGGTCTTGCATGGGACACAGGACAAATTCGCAGTTGGGGAGGGATTCCACAAAATCCCAATGCTCCTCCAGTCGATCCATTTCCCAAAGGGGAAAGCGAAGCAGTATCTGTTGCACCCCCAGCTCTTCGATTTCGTGTGCGACCCGGGGGCCATCGCATGAGTCCAACCCCACCGCGATACCCATGAACTCGTGCGGGATCCTGCTGCGATATGTCCAATTTCTAGGGCGGAAACCCAAAGAGAGTGCACCCTGAAAACTAACGACTGCAGGTAATGCAACAATAGTGAATAGCACAGACTTAAAGTGAGACCACAGACAACACCGGATTCGCTCGAAGACCGTGTAACGATTCCGGACCGGATAAGGTTGCTCACTGAAGCCGTCCCATGAGCCCTGATTCACTTTATGTTTAGAGGCCAATTTTTCTCCTTAATGGTCGAGTTGCGTTTTTAATTCGCCATTTCAATGCATAGCCTCGGCTGCGACGGCGATACGCTTTTTCCAATTCTCCAACCGGAATCCTTACGGATTCAGCATAGGTAGAGAGCATTGGCGACAGCAAGTCGTCAGGCAAATCGGCCTGAGCAAGAGAAGTGATGGCAGCCCGACGAGGCACTGGACCAAAACGCATCCGATTGTTATCTACTATCTGGATGTCCCAGCCGCTGCTTTGTCTAGGCGTGTAGAGAAGATTTCCGGGAGTAAGATCCAGATGCAGTATTTCCGCACAATGCATCTTTGCGAGAGAATGCCCCAGCAGGCGGGCTTTTTCCTCCCTTTGAGGCAGGTGGAGTTGATGGAGCTTGCGAGCTTCATGTTCGAAAGGAACAAACAGGCAGACGTAAAAGCTCTCATTCAACCACTGACCTTCCCATGCTTCGAGCCAGGCTACAGGGGCAGGGCTACTCAGACCCGCTTGATTGAGGCGCTGTGTGTGCAAATAGGAACGTTTGGCTTTGCTATCCCAAATCCGATAGACTGTTTTTTTCCAACCTCCATCGTTTGGGAATCGCTTCACGACGAGATCAACGCCCTCAAAACGGCATCGAAAGAGCTGGTTACGGCCACCTTGAAGCAAACTTTTCTCGGGAAATTGGGCAACTGCCTCCGGCAAGTCATGCAGCCAACTCTGCCAGACAGGCTGGTCGTATGAGTCGGCAATTCGCATTTTCAATGGCATGTAAGTGGAAAACGAAGACCCAGAGGAGTGTCCTAAGGGGAATGGCCATGCTCCCTTTAAGAAGTGACTCGGAATAAATGAAAAAGTCGGGCGTGATGAGAAAGTTGCGGATCGTTTGGTAAATTGCAAGTGTATCAGAGCCTGGCTCCGGAAATTGTTCCGAGGGATATCCGCTATTGCACTCAGCCTACTGACCCTCACTCTTTTGTACTCGCATGCTAACGAACCTTCTTATATTTTACGATCTTGTTAGGCCATATCAAGGCAAAATATGGCTTTCAGCGATCTTTGGATCGATTGGGGGCGCCCTTACTGGAGCCGGTTTGACGAACGGGGTCGAAAAGCTATTTACAAGTATTTTCAGCGATGACCGGGCATTGATGGTAAACGAAATAATCCTCGTCGCCTCAATCTTTCCGGTCCTTTTTCTTATCATTGGAGGGTCAAATTTCATTGGGGCCTACCTTCTCCACTCGGCGGGCCTATCCGCTATCCGGGACCTTCGCATTCGAGTTTTCGACCGTCTCCAGCTGCTCTCATTCTCCTACTTTCAGAAGAATACCACAGGTGACTTAATCGCTCGTATTACAGGCGACACTCAGATGCTGCAGATCACCCTTAATTATGTCGCCCGTAAATTCATCACCCAGCCAGCGACAATCATAGGTGCTGCCTACTTTCTCACGCTCAAGGCCGTTCAAGACGAAGGGGTGCTCGAAATATACCTCTGCCTGGCAGCCCTGCCCATCGTCATTTTCCCAATACGTCACATTACGCTGAAACTCTCACGAAAAGCGGTAAAGCAACAGGAAGAGTTTGGCGGCTTAACCCAGAATATTGCTCAAAATCTCAGCGCCGCTCGAGAAGTCCGTGCCTTCAACCTTGAGGAACGCGAGTCCACGCGTTTCCGAGATCGGGCAGCACAACTGTTCAAGGCACAAATGAAGGTCGTAAAATATGGATTTTCTCTACCTCCCGTAATTGAGACCATATCGTCAGTCGGCCTGTCTATCGCCTTCGTAATCGGCTACTTTCAGGGTGTCGCCGGCGGGGTGTTCACCGGCGTTTTTCTCGGACTCTACTTTTTATATACAGCGATCAAAAATCTGGGGATGTTTGCGGCCGAGCTTTCCAAGGGGGCAGCTGCCTTGAGTCGGGTTGAGGAAATATTGAATGAGCCGATCGATGTCGTCGACAATTCTGGTGCAGCTCCCCTCAAATCGGTCAATGGAGAAATCCGATTCGACCAAGTTGATTTTTCCTACGACTCCAATCCCGTGCTGCGTAGCGTGAACGCCCGGATCCCAGCTGGTTCTACCTGTGCCCTAGTCGGCCCAAGTGGATCCGGAAAAAGCACCTTCGTAAATCTGGTACCTCGCTTTTTTGACGTGGCGAACGGATCGATTTCAATCGATGGGAGAGATCTTCGCACTGTCCCCTTGAGCGAGCTTCGCCAACAAATCGCTCTAGTTTCTCAGGAACCGGTGCTCTTCGATGATACCGTGATGGAGAATATTCGCTTGGGGCGTCAGGATGCCAGCGATGAAGAGGTCATAGCTGCCGCTGAAGATGCATTCGCCGATGAGTTCATTCGATCAATGGATAAAGGGTACAACGAAATCGTCGGAGAACGAGGAGCTCGGCTTTCAGGCGGGCAGCGCCAGCGTATTGCCATAGCCCGTGCTTTTCTGCGTGCGGCCCCGATCTTGATATTGGATGAGGCGACCTCAGCTCTGGATACAGAAAGTGAGGAGAAAGTTCAGCAAGCACTCCGCAAGTTAATAGTAGGTAAGACGGTCCTCATAATCGCACACCGATTCAGCACGATCGACTCTGCCCAACAAATACTCGTTTTCGAAAACGGCCAAATCGTTGATTCAGGTTCTCACGATGACCTAATTGTCAACAGCCCAATTTACCGACGTCTCTACAATAGGCAGGTCTAAGCAAGTGTCCAATTAGTATAAAACTAGGAAATTGATCTGCTTGTCCTTAGGTAGCCAAACCAGGACTAGCCAATGCTGATGAACAAGGATAGTGAGCCCTACCTTTCGATTCGTGCGAAATTTTCTTAAAGAATAGGTAGACTTTCCAAAAGATCTGAATGTGACGAATTACTGGTGAAAACCTGTTCTCAATTAAACAGTCTCAAGCATTCTTCCTTCAGTAGGTCGCAAACCAAGGACACGACGGCCCTAAGTTCCTGTATACGGCTCACCGAACCGTCGAGCCCCCCTCCAATGCCAGAGCTGTCCAAACCAACCCCACACAGGGGAAAGAACCACTAATTGGAAAACGCTCTAGGCTACAGGCAACCCCGTTCGAAGATCGCTAACACTCCCGCGGGCTATTACCGAACGTATTCAGCCTTTGAGGTCCGGTTCCACACCCTACTATCGCAAGATTTTGTAGTAGCGTTCCACATTCGCAACGTATTGGATTGTTTCTTTCGAATGATTACCCGTTACCTGAGGAAGGCCGCGCTGAATACAGTCCCAGTGCTTTCCATTGCAGAGGCCACCACTCCGTACCACTTTCTGGGCACGGATAACACTCCCCGGTCCGGCATTGTAAGAAGCGAACATCAGTTTCAGAGTCTCCCTGCTGCTCCGGCTTTCAGTCCATACATTGTAACACTTCATATTATACCAAATGCCCGCATGAATGTTAGACTTTGCATCATAAGGAGCATTCGGCAACCCCACTTCCTTTCGAATCTCCTGAAATGTGGCCGGCATCAACTGCATCAATCCCATCGCACCTGCCACACTTTTTGCGTGAGGCTGCAAATTGCTCTCTTGGATACTCTGAGCCTTAAACCATTTCCAGGGCATTCTTCCGAAGTAGGTACGGGTATACTTTCGGAAGATTTCGTCGTGTCGGTCTGTGAGGTCTCTCGAAAATTGGAGATCTTGAGCTCCCTCTCCCAGCTCATCGTCCCTTACCAAACTTTGCTCCGCTGCTTGTAATAGGGATATCAGAAAAACTAGGCCCGAAAATCCGATTGCGTAGTTCCTTAGACCCATAACTCAACGCATTGTGAAGCTCAGGAGCAGACAAACGGAAAGGAGGAAGAATCCCGCAAATATCGCGGCGGCAATATTGCCCTTTTGAATCTCCCTAAGAAAGTCGATTTCCTTAAATACATGCCCGTCCACCAACCATAGTATACCCACGGCGAGCAAAATCGTTAGGCAGGCGTAGAACACGTTTACGATCAGCGAAAAAAAACTGCTGAAGAATATGTCTAGAGACGCGAGCACTGAAATAATCATCCCCGCATCTAAAGTCTGACTGCCTTAGTTCGCAAGACAAGATCGAATCTATCCTTGTGCAACCCGAGCAGGAAAAGGCAAATTCCTCCGTTACCCTCACGGTTTTCTAATCGTTCAATCAGGGAGACGCAGGCTCCAATCGCGACTACGGAAGAACCGGGCTCAGGTTAAGTATATCAAACCAACTCGGAGATTTTATGGAAGCTAACTAGAGCGTAAAATTAGAAAAAGGAGCTTCCTTTGAATCACTATTCCCATCGGGACACATCAAGACAAAATCAACCCCACTAACACGCGATAATTGCTAGACGCAAAACTAGAAGAGTACATTGCAGTTGGGATGAAACTTTTTCCCTAAACAGGATTAGGGCTCACGACGCGTCGCGTATGATCGGAGCTCAATGCAATACATTGTAAAGCTAGCTCCAACTCTACGCCTGCGACTCAAAACTGTCTCACTATACTTTCCACATTAGACTGAAACATTTCTTGAAAATTTGAACGGTTACCCGCTTGCCAAGATTCCACTCACCTAACACTTTAATCTCTTAGCTAAACCCAACCAATTGAATCCTTAATCTTTTACGCTTTATGAAAACAACTTTAAGTCGCCTGATTTTTTTGTCTTTATGTCCCCTGGCCCCATCGCTCCTCGCCGATTCCCATGGGGACCATGGCTGGAAGCCGCTATTCAACGGCCAAACTCTTTCTGGCTGGGGCGTTGCTCAAGGCTACGCCAACTATTACGTAGAGGACGGGGCCATCCTAGGACGAACAGCCGAAGGCAGCCCGAACACCTTTCTCACTTCCTACGAGCACTTCGGTGACTTCGAATTGAAGTTCGAAGTTAAGGTGGACGAGGGATTGAACTCTGGAGTCCAGATTCGCTCGCATAATCGCGAATGGGGCAGTCGCCGTTACTTCGGTCCACAGGTTGAAATTGAGACAAGTCCAGGGCAATCAGGCTTTGTTTACGGTGAAGGCCTCAATACTGGCTGGATCTCGAAAGAACCGGGCGATGGAGCGAGCCACAATCACATGAAGAACAATGATTGGAATGAATTCCACATCATTGCCAAAGGCGACACCATCACTACTTTCATCAACGGGGAACAGGTCACCAAGCTAAAACTTCCCCGCGTCATTTACCGCGAGTACCCCTCAGGCTCGATTGGTCTGCAGGTTCACGGCATAAAGGCCGGCACTGGACCCTTTGAAGTCCGCTGGCGCAATATCATGATCAAAGAGCTGTAGTAAAAGTGCGGTGTCCTAAATCTCCGTGCCCATCAAACAATCCGCTTAGCCTCAGCCTTCCTGCTGCCCTAGGCCGAACAGAGCGCTACACCATTGCAGCGACTCACTTGGCGAATGAGGTTATTGAATCCTCAAGTCTTAGAACGGAAATCCACACGCAAAGTACAAAAAACTGCTAACCTTCAATTTGTGCGACTCTCAATACTCAAATCTGATTAAACACAATATCGTGCATTGAAGGACGTTTTTTGATAGAAATCTTTGAGTCATTACTACAGGGATTTTTCGCTATTTTGCTTAAGGTTTGCTATACCTCACCTTTGGCTTAATCGAAGATTACCCTGTGAAGTTACTCCCAAGATGAACAATTCAGAACTCCTCGAGGCCCTCGACTCGGTTACTACGATTCCCCCGATCGTCTATCGCGATGGACGCATCGACTATGACGCTCATCTGAAGAACATGAGCTACTTGATGAATCGCAACTTCCTTAGCGATGGGCGTAAACGGGTCATCTCCCTCGCGGGTACTAGCCTTATCAACCACGTCGGTTTGGACGATCAGTTGAAGCTCGTTGAGGAAACCGGTAACCTCATGAACGATAACGGGATTCTGATGTCGGCGATCGTGCTCAATCCAATTGGAGAAGTCGGAGACTTGATCGAAAAGCAAGCTGCTCTGCCCCGCCCCCCTGATCTCTACCTCATTATGCCTCTTGGCGGAATCTACAGCACGGAAGGGCTCTACGAAGGCTTGCTTGAATTCGCCAATCGATATGGAGAATCCTGCGGGGCTCGCTTCCTCTGCTATTATCGTAACGAGCGAGATCGAGACCCGATTGTGCTACTGATCAAGAATTCCCCTTATATTATCGGCGTCAAAGTAGGCACCTGCGAAAAAGATGTCCCTTCCATGGTCGAAGATGTCGCCGATGACGGCATCGTTGTCTGGGGAGTTGGAGACCGAAGCACAAGGGGAGCTCAACTCGGAACAAAAGGTCACACTTCAGGAATTTCCATTCTTTGCGCTCGAGCAGGCGACGAAATCAACAATGCACAGCGTATCAAAGACTACGATACAGCTTTTTCGATTGAGGAAAAGGTAAAGGCTTTCGAGGAGATTCGATTCGAAAATGGCCGTGCCTACAATTACTCAGCAGTCATCGAAGCCATGAAACTAAGCGGTTTCAACGACATCGATCCCGGCGAAGGCGGACCCTTTAACCCCTTCCCCCCTGCCGACATCAGCAAACGCATCGCCACTGCGATCGAGGGCCTAATGGAGTACCACTGAGTTTGGTGGTGCTAGAGGTCACGGAGCCAGAAGATTTCGCCCCTCTATCGCAATGCACCGCTCAATGAATCGTCATAGCCGGCGAGCTCCAGATACGCACGCCCGATCCACTTGCCTGTTTCATTCGTCACTCTACAAGCCCCTTCCCAGTAGTTGGTGCCATTAAGGTCTCCGGTGAGCTCCTGTTCCGCAACGATTGGGCTCAATGTTAATTTCCTCCACAATCCCGTCTTAGGGTCTACGGTTTCAATCGTTACGGTGGTGGGATAGACGGTACCGGTCACTGGACTCTCCCAAAAGCTTTCCTTACTCCATGAGAAGCCTTCATCCCCATAGTCCTGGTACACAGAACGACCTGCTTCATCGATCCAGATCAGTTGCGAAAATTCGGAGGGAGTCCCATCGGTTTGCCTTAAGAGATACGCCTTAATTTCCCGCCCGTCATCCAGCTGGATAGCCGTCCAATCCCAGCCTTCAAGATTCTCGCTCAATTGCTGGCTAGAAATTTCATGATCCATCCATGCTTCGCCCGAGAGATTGAGAATCTCCTTATCGATCTCAATACTACCGGAAACTGCCAGTCTGGTGAACGTAATGTAATAGCTTCGTGCAGTGGGATCGGGGCCTTTACGGGAAGTGCCGTCAGGGCCGAAGACTACCAACGGCTTTGTCGGACGCATTCGCAGTTTTACCGTCGCCTTGTCGCGGATATTAAAACCAACCTCGATGGCTTCCTTGAGATGGTCGGTCATCTTCATTGACCAGGGGCCGTGCCTCAGGTCGAGTATGTCTTCGCTCGCAAATGCATCCCATCCGTTGCGATCGATTCTTTCATCAAAGTAGAACTTGCCTGCTCCAATGTCCGTCAGGGCCACTTGGGTGGAGTAGATCTGCGTTTGCCCGAAATTTGGATCTTCAAGACCGATTTCCACTTTGGTTCCAGCAAAGCGAAAAAACGTTACTTGGAACCCGAATTCCCTCCCTGAATTGGACTTGAGGTGACCGGTTAAGTACCACCATTCGATTTTAAAATCAGGATGGCTTCCATGCGTCCTTGGAAACTTGAGAGCTTGATACGGCTGGGGAACTCGAAAGCCTTCCTGAGTAAATTCTGGAACGTCAGACCGAAGGCATTCCAGTATTACAATACTGAATATCAATAGGAATAAGTGGAATCGTCTTCGGTTCATCATTCTTCCTGCACGGGTTTTTCGTTTTCTGCCAGCCATCCGACCAGCCAGCTTACCAGGGCTCCCAAGGCGACAAGGAGGATTCCTAAACTCAAAATTTCACCCCAAGGAACGGCGTATTGAAGCGTCCAGCCAAAGCTCTGCCGGTTGATTACGAAAACGAGCAGCCAACCCAATGCGAAGCTTAGGAGAATCCCGCCTAGCGTAGCGATAAGAGTCATCCCCATGCCCTCACAAGCGGTGATACACGCTCGCTCGGCTCGAGTGACTCCGAGTGCACGGAGGGGATGGAGACTGGAGATATCTTCCCGAAGTATGTTTAAAAGCGCCAGTGCTAATCCCATGACCGCCACAAACAATCCCAGCACTTTCAAGGCATAGGTCACAACGAAGGTTTCTTTAAATACCTGCAGGGCATTCTTAAGCAAAGCTTCTTGCTCCCGAATCGCTAATGCCGGAAACCGTTCTTTCAGGTCCTCCACAATCAGATTAACATCAACCCCTGCTGAAAGGTAAAGAGTCGCGTTCGAAAAATCATACAATTCGTACCAGGATTCCAGATACTTTTGGTCGACAAATATCGCGCCTTGATCGTTTCCATAATCGGCTTTCATTCCGCGTATCCAAATCGGGTGACTTCCTTTGCTGCTTTCCAGATTGACTACATCGCCAGTTCGGTATCCAAAGCGATAGCAGTATGTTTCGTTGATGATGGCCCAGGACTCCGTTCCTTCAGGCATATCGCTCAAACTCAGTAGAGGATCAATCCACAAGAATTTTTCGTAGTCCTCGATTAGCTCCGTACGAATGCCGACCAGATAAACCTGTTTTTCCTGAAACCGAATGGGTAGGTAACGCTGAGTGGATACAGCATCAATTCCAGGCTCTTCCGCCAACTTAGCAATGGTGGTCGAACGAATAAAGTGCTGGGAGGAAACTCCGCTGAATGCTCGACTTGCGACATAGATATCCGCTTGGAAGCGGGTCTTCAACCAATGCGTAATCGTTGTTTCGAAGCTGCCGATCAGAATACTCATGCTGGCCGCCATGCCGATCGCCACAAAAAGTCCCGATACAGCCAATCGATGTCGGTTACCTGGCAGACGCAGCTTTCCGATCCCGACTCTTGCCGCAAGATGTTTGGATACACCACGGTACAATACTTTCCCCAGAGGTGAAATAAGACCGGCTACTGTGAGTGCTCCTCCAAGGAGCCAACAAAGCGCCGTTATGTAGCCAAAGACGGGAAAGGCCTGACCATCGGAAAATATAACCGGCTTTGCCAAAGAGCTCATGCAACCCAATAAAACAAGGAGCCCGCCTAGCCATTGATAACGGTACCTTTCTCCATTTAGTTCCTGACGGCCGCTGGCGATTATTTCGGCGGGGCTCGTCCGAGTGGCAACGTTGAGGGGCATGATTCCAGCGACCAGGCTTCCAAAAACGCCAAGCCCCATTCCAATCAAGCAGTCGATGCTATTGAGCTGGGCACTTTCGGCAGTCGTTTCGGTATACAGGGCACTAACCGTTCTGGCTATGGCCACGACCACGAATTGTGAGGACGCCCAACCGATGAAAATTCCAAAGAATCCGCCAATGAACCCCAGTGCAGTCAGATCAAGCAGCCATAACTTCTTAATCTCTTTCGGGATCAATCCCAATGCTCTTAGAATGCCGATTTCTTTGCGCCTCTGAATCACGGCTGCGTCGATCGATTGACAGATCAGGTAAAGCCCCACGAGCAGGGAAATCAAAGACAATATAGTGAGATTGAGCCGAAATGCGGATGTCATAGCAGCTCCCGTCTCTTCCTTCTGCTCGGTTTGAAGCACCCTCCAGCGACCCGAGGCATGTTCGCTCAGTAAACTCCTGATAGTCTCTAGAAAAGCCTCCGATCGTTCCTCGGCCTCGACAATCACTTCCACCCGCGAGACGACATCCGGCTTACCCGCCAATGCCATCGCGGCTGGTAGATCCATGATTGCCAGATTCTCCGGAACCTCCACTCCCGATCGGCTCGTTGGCAGTATTCCTCTTACGGTTAAGATAAAACGCTGGTCGTCTACTATGACTTCAACTTCATCTCCAACCGCGAGCCAAAGATTTTCAGCCAATCTGGGTGATATGAACAAGGCTTTCGGATCTCTTGCGATGGAGAAGATATCTCGCTCCTCTTCTCCCTTTTCGGAAAACAACAGAGATGCACTGATATTCTGGTTATTAAAGTTTTGGATACCGATAATGTCGACGCCGATAATCCGCAGCGTTTCGCCGGGGATTTGCAGGAAATCGTTCGATCTCTCTTGCCTAGGCACTGGTGTTTCGACGAATGCCAGAACCTCAAGAATAGGAGCCAATTCGACAGGATTCTGCTGCAGGCTTTTCCTAATTCCACTCAACCAGGAAACGGGAAACCGTCCCCCTTGAGCTTCCAAGGTAAAATCCGCCTTCCCGGTGACGGTTTCCGTGAATCCGCTAAATCCTTTTACGGCAGCCCTGTTGGCCATGCGAATTGAAAGAAAAGACGCTACGCCCAAAGCTATGATCGCGATTAAGATGGCGGATTGAAGCTTGTGCCGCCGCCAATGCCTCAGACTGGTCTTGAGCCAGACTTCCAGTAGGGCTTGCGGTGACGCTGGACGTTCCATTTGCAACGGGTTGGACTAAGCCCTCTACTTCAGTGCTTCTTCAGACAGCATGCCGTCGTGAATATGCAGGGTTCGGTGACAGATTCGCGTGGTTTCCTCCTGATGGGTCACTAATATGAGCCCTACCTGTTTAGCCTCAGACAAGGCCTCAATCAAGTTGAGGACACGTTCCCCGTTTTTCGTATCCAAACTGCCGGTTGGTTCATCTGCTAGAATTAGCTTCGGTTTCATAACCAAAGCCCTGGCAATCGCTACCCGCTGCATTTCGCCACCGCTCATTTCCATTGGGAAGGCCTTAGCTCGGTGGTCGACACCAACCTCTTCTAGCATATCCATCGCGAGCTCTACTTGCTCTGAGACAGAGTAATTATTGAGCTGCAAAGAAAGGGCCACGTTTTCCAAGGCGGTTAACGTGGGAAGCAGATGGAAGAACTGAAAAATAGAGCCGAGACGACCCCTGCGTATAAAGGTTCGCTCATCAGACGAGAGCCGAGTCAATTCCTCGCCGTCAAAGATGACCGATCCCTCGTCAGGGGTATCAAGCCCGGAAAGGCAATTGAGCAAAGTCGATTTGCCGGAACCGGAGGGGCCCATCAGGGCAACCCGCTCACCAGAATTCATGGCAAAGGAGACCTCATTTAAAACACGACGATTCTGGTAAGCTTTCGAAACGGACTCAACTGATAGCATAATACACCAGATATTCAGCCAATTCCTCATTGCAACCCGCGGATGCTCTTAAATAGATCCCCTCCTCGTTTTATCGATTCAAAACCTGTCAATCGCCCACATGTGCCTGATTCCAGAAACGAGAAAAATCAGCACGCTATGCACCATCTAGAGGTGCTTTCAGATGAATTCGAGCGAGTACTTTGCTGCGAGTCTCGCACGCACTCGCAAGGGTCAACAATTGCCCCGGCCACTTTTTTGGGTAGGTCGCGATAACAGAAGACTGCGAGGTTGAACAAATCGACAGCGAGATGCTCCGGGATCGTTCGGACGCTCTCTGTTTCGAAGGGAGAAGCAACAAACGCATGAAAACGGGACAATCTCCGTCAAACAATTCGCGAGCAGTCCTTTCCTGCTATCGTTGCTGAAGGCTTCAATTCGCTGGAGTCGCCTCTGGCTCGAGCATAGTTTTTTACGTAGGTCAGGGAGTTCGAACGTTGGAACGAGTGTGCATCGCGAGGATTCGTTTGCTCTCCTTTTTTACAGTCAAATTTTTACGATGCCCCCATATCTTGCTACGAGCTCTCTTGGCGCTTTCCTGGAGGTCTACTATGGGATGTGGGTAGTCCCTGCCAATTTTGAATCCGCACAATTGCTGTTCCATGCCAGTCATCAGCCAGGGTTCATGGATATACTCCGCTGGAACATTTTCCAGCTCCTTGACCCATTTTTTAATGAACACCCCACTTGGGTCATGATCCTTACTTTGCTTTACTGGATTGTAAATTCTAATTGTATTAATACCCGTGGTGCCCGCCTGCATTTGGAACTGCGGGTAGTGAATTCCAGGCTCGTAGTCCAAGAATTGTCGAGCCAAGTGATAAACCCCTTTCCGCCAATCCTGATCCAAGTGGTGGCAGAGAAAAGAAATCAGCATTGCTCGCATACGGAAGTTTATCCATCCCGTCTGGGATACGCTCCGCATACAGGCATCTACCAAGGGAAACCCCGTCCGACCTTCTCGCCACGCACTGAGTTTCGCCGGGTCGCTCTCGCGGGAAAGCAATTCATATCCTCGATTTATACAGGTATGTTCGTATTCGCATTCCACTTCAAACTTTTGAATGAAGTGGCAATGCCATTTGAGTCGTGTAAGAAAGGCCCCAAACGGACGTTTGTTAGAACCGTATTTCTCATGGTTTTTGACGTGTTGATAGGCCTGTTTGATGCTTAAACTGCCCCAGGCGAGATAGGGAGAAATACGACCTCCTGAAACGCTGCTTTGCTGAGGCTTCGAAATGTGCTTGCTGTAATCGAATCCTCGCTCGTTTGCGAAAGACTTCAAGCTGCTCCATCCACTTTTTTCTCCAGCCGGTTGAAAGACAGTGGGGTAGGCCTCCAGTTGACTTCTGAAATCGTCTGGCAAAGAAAAAGAGTGGGCAAGCGGTTTAACGCCAGAAACGGAGTAGGTGTTTTTGAGCACTGGCTCATTCATGGTTGTAAACCAGTTTTTGTCCCAACCATCACGATTTGTGATGCCTCTAACAATACCGTCTCGCTGAAATTGCTTCCAAACTATTCCTTTCTCCCGAAAAAAAGAATTCACTTTCTTGTCGCGCTTCCATGTGAGCTCTACGCCTGTTTCTTGGTACGAAAAAACCTTTCCAATCACAAATTTGCTAGCGATGGACCGAAATACTTCCTCCGCTTCACCAAAGAGTAATTCCACACGACGATTGTATTTTATGAGCTCATCATTCAACACGAATGACGAATGATAAATAAACTGCTGGTGCCTCAATGATGCGTCAGGGTGAGCCAACAGGGATGGCTCGAAGATATATATCGGGTAGTATGGTAGACTACCCTTCTCCGCTGCGTTGAAGGGGGCATGGTCTTGCGTCCTGATGTCGCGTTTGAGCCAGACGAGATTAATGGCTTTCACTACTTCAGCTCTCTTTGGCACTTTTTCCAGAACGCGAAAAACGACCTGTAATATCCCGTAACCTCAAACATCCAATCACGAGGCTCTTCTCTGCCAATGTATTTGTTGAGTGGATGTTCTTTGAAAACCGCCTCTCTGATACCGTATGTTTCAACCAATTCGTCAAACTCCCCCACGTAGCATTGAATTCCCTTAATGTTTCCTGACAACCCGAGCATAAATTCTATTGATTTACTGGATATTGGATACGCCTTGTACACGGAGGGCTCCATCAGCAGGACCCTATTGTAGTTCGCATCCTCGTGCCATTTCGGATCAAGGTTGTAGAAATTGTAGATCAAAGTGGGCAGTTCAGGGTCAATTTCGATGCTCCTTTTTTCCGGCAACGGTGTTTCCAGCATGGGAACTGACCTTTCTCGAAGAACTTCGGGAATTTCCGCTTTTTCTAGACTCCCATAATCCACGTCTAAAAAGGTCCCTTTTTGATGGGTGCGACAATATTTGTTTATATTTTGCTGATTAGCGTAGTACTTTTTTCCCGCATTGGATCCAGACACCCACTGCCAGCTCAGCGCGTTGCTGGCCCAGTCTCCGTCTAGGAGATGGTAGTACATCCACCGAGCTGGCACACGCCAATGACTTCCCCCCACATTACATGCAATGGACGCGACATACATCCTAACATGATTATGCATATACCCGGTCTCATAAAATTTATCTAACGCTTCGTCGATAGCATTTATACCTGTGCTCGCCTCAACAAGGGCTTTCGGAATTTTATGATGGCAAAAGTTCGGCTGTTCGCGCCGCAGGTCCTGATTGATCTTACTACCGTTCGCAATCCAAACCTGCTGCCAGTAATCCCTCCATGCAAGCTCCTGAATAAACTTTTCGATTTTCCTGGGATCGATCCCACGCTCCTTAATCGCACGAAAGACTTGTTTGGTTGAAATGACACCTCGTGAAATGTAAGGAGACAGCTTAGTAACCGAACCATCGATGAAATTCCGAGTACGACAATAAGACACTGGATCCACACGTTCGATCAAGCTCAGAATCTCTGTGTAGTCGGTTTCGCCCATCATCCTTACCCTATTCAAACCGCTAGTTACGCTTCGGGAAGACCAAACGAAAATTCAATGTGTTCAAAAATTGTCTTCCCGATCGAGTTCAAGAATTTTGAACTGATGGCAGCTGCCAAAGATGAGCCCGATTCCAAATCGGGCAACTTTATCCATATTGACTAAGATCTTTGAGACGAGTTAGGTCACTTGGCTAATGGATAAGAAATAAATTTGAATACAAGCTCCAAGGTCACGCGGAACACGGGATGGCTTTACGATGTGGCAGATCTTACGGAACCGCTGCTCGACCATACCGAGTGGTTCGAGACACGCATTCGTGCTGAGGGAAAACGGATTCAAGTCTGGCTCAATGACAAACCGGTAGTTGACTACTTCGAACCGGAAAACCCCGAACGGAAACCCACCCGCAAAGGGGTTTGCTCAATCCAACAGGTGGGGTTACCTACCTACAGGCCCATGTCCCCAAAAGTCTTTGGTATGTATAGGAGAATAGGCTAAAGCATCTATAAGATGAATCACACCCCAGTGGAGAAAGAAAGATTTCCAGATACAGTACGAATCAAAAGCCGTGCAAAACCCTTTTCTTTTGCAACAATTGTGCTAGGGGATTCCTGACTATTATGAACGACCTAGCACAAATTCTACGAGACCACCAACCTATGAAAGAGTTCTTTGTCGGCATCGACTCTGACGGATGCATCTTCGACAGCATGGAGATCAAGCACAAAGAGTGCTTCGCTCCCATGTTTATTAAGTATTGGAATCTTCAAGCGGTCAGCAAGTATGCTCGCGAAGTCTGGGAGTTCGTAAACCTCTATTCCAAAAGTCGCGGCTGCAATCGTTTCCCTGCGCTCAAATCGGCGATCCAGCTTCTCAGCGAGCGCCCAGAAGTTACCGCCCGCAACGTAAAGCTACCCGACCTTTACGCCCTGGATGAATGGATGGGTCGTGAAACCAAGCTAGGCAACGCTACCCTTAACACTGAAGTCGCCGGAGGCAACGAAGGTCTTGCACCCGTGAAAATATGGTCCGACGGCGTAAACGCATCGGTAGCGGATATAGTCCATGGTGTCCCGCCTTTCCCGCTTGTCCGGGAAACGCTGGTTAAAATAAACGAGAAGGCCGACGCCATGTGCATTTCCCAAACCCCTGTCGATGCCCTCGAACGCGAATGGGAAGAGCAAGGCATCCGCGACTGTGTATCCATTATTGCTGGCCAAGAGCTCGGAACCAAGGTTCAGCACCTTGAAATGGCGGCTAAGGATAAGTACCCCACCGACAAAATTCTTATGATCGGGGATGCTCCCGGAGATCGAAAGGCCGCAGAGGCCACCGGCGCCCTTTTTTTTCCGATCAACCCCGGATCAGAAGAGCAAAGCTGGCAACGGCTCCATGAAGAGGCCTTAGATCGCTTCTTCGCAGGCACCTACGCGGGCGACTACAAGAAGCAGTTGGAAGACGAATTCGAGGCCTGCCTTCCAGAATCACCACCTTGGGAATAAGCGACAATGAAAATGCCTTTGTCTAGAACTGTTTTCATATTTTAGGAGCGATTTTACCCCGCAATTTGAACAAAACTGGCCTAACGCCCCGAAAAATCGAAGCTCTTGCAATGGATACTCAACACAAAGTGCAAGCTTCAACCTCCTAACGCCTAAACCGCTCTGCAAACGCTTCTGGCATTCGTATGGGCTTCCCAGTTTCGCCATTGATCGCCGCCATTTCGGTCCGGGCCAATACGAGTAGATCTTCTGCCTGATCAAATCCTCGATATAATAGGTCGAATCGAGTTCCTCTGAAACTCGTCGCGGACATCTCCAACTTCAGTTTATCCGGATAGAATGCCTGATTTACGTATTTAACCCAAAGCTCCGACAGGATCAAAGATACTCCTTCGACATCTTGCTCCGTGTAGCCCAATGAACTTAGAAACTGCACTCTTCCCTCGTGCAGATACTCGACGAATACATTATTGGCAACATGATCCCCATAATTGTGGTCCGTAATACGGAAGGGAATAATCGTTGAAAAGTCGGTCCGTTGAAAATTCTTGATTTCGTTGAGCATACCGTAAGGTTACCAAAATACCTAAAGACATAAACAGAAGCGAGTTAAAAAAAGACTACCAAAATAGAAGTTTTTCTGATCCACCAAGCCTAGACAAGACTAGCTGGCGAGAACACCGTTCACTCTTGACGCCAAAATGAACTTTCTCCCCGATATTTCCGCTCGAATACAAATTGCCACTATCTAGTTTTTCGACTTTCCTCCCTGCCGACCATTTGTGGACGGTTTAGCCCTAACAATGCCGTCCGCCGCCAAATCTAGACCGATTAAACGCTTTTTCATGCTAAAGGTTTACCCAACCTTAGCTTTGGGTCTTATCCGCATTCTCAACTGGACCTGGAGAATTCAGGAATCCGGTAAGGAACATTTGGATGCAGCGGTCTCTTCCCCAGAACCGGCAATCGCCGCCTTTCTTCACGGGCGCACCTTCGTGCTCATCCACCACATGACCCAAATGCCTGGTGCCAAATGGGTCTCCATGTGCTCGAAGAGTCTCGATGGTGAAGCGATGGCCCAACTTGAGGAACGCCTGGGGCTGGACGTAGTCAGAGGATCTTCCGGTCGCGATGGACTCGAAGCGATTCAGGAGATGATTCAGCTCGTAAGGTCGAAGCCAGGACAAGGGGCCGCTCTCGCCGTCGACGGGTCGCGAGGTCCTCGTGGACATGTTCAAGGGGGCATCGTCCGCATGGCACGTTGGACGGGCGGACGCATCTTGCCAATTACCGCTTCTGCAAATCCAGCCTGGATTTTCCGCAGTGCCTGGGACCGGACCATGCTTCCCCTCCCCTTCGCCAAAGTCGAAATTGCGTACGGCAAACCCATTGATGTTCCCGGAAAGATGAACGCCGCCCAGATGGAGGAGGTTCGAATTAAGGTTGAGCAATCCTTGCTGATCCTGCAGCAGACCGCCAACGAGCGTACTGGCTTCACCGATCTAGAACCCATTCAAGCGGTTTCATAGCCAGCTGGAAATCACTACAAATTTCCCTTAAAATTCGGTGGCTCTTAAATCTATCCTGAATAAATTACAAGCGTCATTCCAAAGGAGGTTTTACCACTCGCTACCGTCGACCGGGCTTCCGGTTGTTTTGAGTGCTCCTTACTCTCGCATCATCATTGAAGTAATCGGCTGAATTAATCTTTCGGCACGACAACTGAAATCGTCACTAGTTTAATCGGATCGGCAGTCGTTATCGCTATCTATCCAATTTTGGGTGCCGCAACCATCGTCCGGAACCGTTTCTCGTACATGGGTCGGAAAGACCGGCTCAGTCCCCCGCATTGGGTTAAAAAATTCTGGGGATCGCACCAATGATACCCAGGCTCCTATTACGGGAGCGTTGAAGGTATCATTCGCGACATCTTTGCTCAGGACCTCGGCTGGTTCGATGGTTATGCTCTCAACTTACACCGCGATTCTACCATTAAAAAGTCCCAGTGCATGGCCGATCTGCTCGGCGGGGTAAGTCTTCTCGTGACCAAGGCCCGCGAAGCTATGGAAACCAACGACCCACTCAGACCTGTTCAGCTTGCCCAGCATGTGATCCGTCTTCAACCCCAAAACAAAGGTGCCACAAGACTCATCGGCGAAGCCCTCGCCACTATTGGAGAGCGCACTTTCAACGCCGCCATGCACAACTACACATTTACACATCAAATCGCTATCTCGCCTAGGCGGAAGAATAAAGAGCCCCGTTGCAACCGTCTACGCGCTATTGAGCTTCCGTCTGAGCTGAGTTACTCTTCGGCAAAAGGTCTCGAACCTTGTGCTTCGGGCAAGCGAGGCGTATTTGGTTTTTAGACTGTGTAGGCGATCATTTATCGCCTATACAACCACCTGACGTATCCATCGAACCAGCGACTTCATAAACTATGAACAACGACTCCTTTCATCCGGGCACTGGCGAAGTCATCAGCGTTTCCACTTCCAGCCAATCCCTCCTGCAAAAATCTCAAAGCCGCCTATCCGGCTTTCGCGTCGTAGTTAGCATGTTATGAGAAATTTAGCTGACGCCCTTTCCAATCAGGGCTCGAAATTAAGATCTACCAAGAACGATTGACCAATTCTGCTAATTTTGTTGTAGTCTTGGTTAAAATGAAAAGGGCCATTGAAATTAATCGCAGGCAGTTCCTTTGCGGGACGGGGGGGCTGATGGCTCTGCCGTTTTTAAGCTCACTTCCTCTTTCAGCCGCGACGACCCATCCCATTGCCAAGGCACGCAAGCGCCTCGTCTGCGTCGGTACCTTTTTGGGTATGTACCCAGGCGAATGGCATCCCAAACCAAATCGCGCCCGCACACCACGCCTATTAGAGCCACTAATGCCTCACCGCAAAGACTTTACGGTCGTTTCAGGCGTTGATCACGGTATCAATGGCGGCCACAAGGGCACCCCTTCCTTTCTCTCAGGGGTCTACCAACCAGAGTACATTGGTGAGTCGATAATGGTTCGTAACCAGATCACGCTGGACCAGCTTGCCGCGAAGCATCTCAGCCGCGATAGCCGGTATCATTCGCTCCAGCTCGGAGCATCCGAGGGCAAGCCCAGCCAAACCCTTTCCTGGGATGAGAACGGAGTTCCGCTGCTACCCGAGCCGGATCCCATCAACGTTTTCCAGAAGCTTTTCGTAAACGATTTGAATCCCATGGAGGCCAGCCGGGCCATGACCTTCAAACGGAGCATCCTAGATATCGTGGCCGACGACGCCAGGGCTCTTCAGAGGGAAATCGGCTACGAAGACCGCGAAAAGGTAGACGCCTACTTCACTTCGATCCGAGACGTAGAAAAGCGCATTGAACGGCAGCAGCAATGGATCAATACGCCAAAACCAGGCGTGCCGCCATTAATGGAGCGTCCCACGACCTTTCACGAAAATCTTGACCTCATGTACGAGCTGACCGCGCTCGCTTTGCAGCACGATTCCACCCGCGTCGCCTCGATCGAACTTCCCGCCGGCGGATTGCCGATCACTTTCGGCGGCGAACAACTTTCCGGATACCATGGCCAATCGCATCACGGAAAAGATCCAGAGGTCGTGGAGGAACTCGTCAAAATTGAGCTGATGCATACACGTTCGCTTTCGAAATTCTTGTCCAGACTGAAGGAGATCGATGACGGGGGTGCCACTTTATTCGACCGGACCCAAGTCCTCTTCGGTAGCGGCCTGGGCAATGGTAGCTCCCACTCCAATCGTAATCTCCCCGTACTCGTCGCGGGTGGCGATCTCAAACACTCCGGAAAAGACCTCATTTTCGAGGAGGGAAAAACGCCCTTGGCCAACGTATTCGTAACGATGCTGCAGTCCCTCGGTATCGAAAGCGAGAATTTCGCCCATAGCACTGGCAACATCAACAACGAGTTGGCCTAGGCTCATTGTCGCTTAACGTTCTATAAAATGAACGCACTTCATCGAGGAGCTCTAGAGGTAGAAAGAATCGCCATCCCGTTAGCTGCCCTAACTGCAGCGGCCCTCTCCCTACCCGCCTCCCAAGACTTCGACACACTTATAACGCCTTTCGTCGAAGCGCACTGCGTAAAATGCCATGGGGAGAAGAAGCAGAAGGGAGATATTCGACTCGACATCTTAGACCGCGACTTTTCTCAAGAAGAGAATGCGATTCTTTGGCAGGACGTATCCGATATGCTGATAACGGGCGACATGCCACCTGAAAAAGAGGCCCGCCCACCGATGGGCGACGTATCGCAAATCATCAAGGCGATAGATACAGAACTTCGATCTGCCGCCGCGTCCATGAACGAGAGAGGCCGTATTGCCATTCGCCGACTCAGCCACTCGGCTTTGGACAATACTGTAAAGGATTTGCTGGGGATCAATCTCCTTCTATCTCAGGACCTTCCTGCCGATCCAGATCTGGAAGGATTCAACAGTCTTGCCGTCACGCTCGATGCCAATCCCGAAATGGTCCTGAAACTCCAGAATAACGCCAACACGATTTCTAAACTGGCCATCGCCAGTGGCGACGATGTTCGCGAAAAAAAGTCCTACTCCATCGGGACCATAGGGCACGGGTACAATGTGGAAGAGCGCTGTGGATTTGTTACCACATCGTCGAGTCGTGACCGGAAGCATACGATGTGGCCACAAGATTTCTTCGTCCCTCAAGACGGGCTCTATCGGGTACGAGTTGATGGTTTTGCTCGCGACTACCGAACTGACCTCGAAGAGCAAGGAATCGAGTACACTTACCTGAGAGACAACTACGAACAAAGTCTGAAGAAGCGAGACCGGAAGCCCAACGACGAACCCCGCCTAGTTTCCATTATAGCCATACAAGCCTCAGAAGCGCGGCACATGGATGCTGCTTCCGTTCCCGGACGGCGCGTGGGCTATTTCTATATTGGAAACGAAATGGATTCCCAGTACGTGGACGTTCGTCTCAAAAAGGGCGAAAACATTATGGTTCACTACGCGGCGGCCCCGATCCTAAACCAATCTCCCACAGCGGTCGTCGAGGGTGAGGAACGGCTTGTGGCGGATCTGCTTCACGTCAAGTCCATCACAGTTTCCGGACCCGAAATCGAATCCTGGCCCCCGCCTGCCCGTCGGCAGCTGCTCGGAGCCTCAAATACAATTCCCGACAATATAGAGGAACGTATTGAAGATTTCCTTTTTCGAGCGTTCCGCCGACCTGTACCGAAAAAAACCCTACAAAATTTCAATCTGCTTTATCAAACCGGCCTCGATCAAGGCCTCACAGAAGAGGAATCGATGGGCAATGTCATCGAAGGAGCGCTCACCTCGCCGCGTTTCCTGTTCAACTACGACAAAGGCGATGGAAAGGATGTCTGGGCTCTGGCCAGTCGCCTATCCTATTTTCTGTGGAATTCGATGCCTGACAACACGCTCATACAGCTCGCGGAAAGCGACCAATTGCAGAAACCTGGAGTCCTTCGCAAGCAGACAGCTCGGATGCTAAAGGATCCCAAGACACAACGCTTTATCCAAGACTTCACCGCTCAATGGCTCGGACTCAAAGATATTGAGCTGATGCGACCCGATCCGAAGCTTTACGAAAACTACGATCCACTTCTAGAAAGCCTCATGCGCCAAGAGAGCGAGACCTTTTTCCAAGAAGTACTTGAAAAAAATCTACCCATCACCTCCTTTCTCGATTCGGATTTCATTACCATAAACGAACGCCTAGCCAAGCACTACCAAATCGAGGGGGTAAATGGGAGCGAGTTTCGTAGGGTCGCACTCCCAAAAGACAATCCGCGCGGTGGCTTGCTGGGCCAAGCCAGCATCTTGAAAATTACGTCTGATGGCACACGGACCTCGCCCGTCGTACGTGGCGTTTGGATACTAGATAATATTCTCGGCGACCCCCCATCCCCTCCCCCTGCCGATGTGATGCCCATAGAACCCGATGTGCGCGGGACCAAGACGATCTTCGATATGCTTTCCAGGCACCGGGAAATAGAGACCTGTGCCGACTGCCATCGCAGTATTGATCCGTGGGGATTCGGACTAGAGCATTTCGACGCCGTTGGGGTCTACCGCTCGCAATACCGCAATGGCCAGCCCATCTATGCCAAAGGCTCCGTACCAAATGGTTCCTTCGATGGAATAGCGGATATGAAAAGAGTTCTCCTGAACCGGTCCGACCAATTTGCTCGCGCCTTAACCGAAAAGCTCTTCACTTACGCTCTCGGACACCCACTCTCGTTTCAAGAAAGACTGATAGCCGACGACATCGCCAAGGCGAACAGCCAAGGAGGCGGCGGCTTCAAAGACTTGATTATCGCCATTTGTGAAAGCCCGCTATTTCGAGGTGAAATCCGGTCCACGCAGATTGCCCAGAATTGATTCGGGTTGAGCCAGCATCGGGACAATTGGGTGCAACAGCCCTCTCAACGGATTGATTCTAATTTCTCCGCATACGTTCAAATTCGCTGCAGCCCTCCCAGGCGATGGGTTGAAGATCGGATCGGTCCTTTTTCAAGAATACACGTGTAATGGAATTTTCATCACGGTCTCTCGACTTATTGCCTCTTTGAAAAAGCGTGTGTTTGTAATTGAATCAACTGACAAACTCTCTGGGCTTCTCTCGAACATTGCCGCATAGAGCGTCGCGGCCGTGAGATAAGCCATCTTGTGATTCAAATGAGCGTCATTCACAAATCTAAGGGTCAAGTCCGGACATTCACTTTGACAACGATAACCTATTAGGGCCATGGGGGCGTTTTGAATAGCCGGAGTCGTCTCATTGAGAAACACTCTGGCTCCTTAATCGCTGGCCAGTTTTGCAAACTTCGGAGCATACTGCATGTAAGGCGAGGTCTCGCCCTCGAGTTCGTCCTTGTAGGACTGGAGCACTACGAAGTCCCTTTTTTTTCGCCTTGGACACGCTGATGCCTCGCATCGATCTGGGCCAAGAGATCGTTTGACAACCCGATTGGAAAATCCACTCGGAACTGCTTACGAGATCGACCTTTACATCGTCCAAATGTTCTTCGGACACCTCATAGTCGGTGTCCTTACCGAAGGAATCTCAAAGCGTATTTCTGACAAAATTTGGGATTCAACAATACCGAGATGTTCGCCTACACACAAAACAGCACGTCCCTTCCCGGGTTGCACCCACTATTCAAAAGGCTGGTTGACGCGATCGAGGGTCTTAGTCTCCGTCGTCTCCAATCGCTTCAACCGGACAGCCTTCCAGTGCTTCCATACAAAGATCGACGTCTTCCTGCGTTTCCGGCTGGTTGTGTACGTAGGAATATGCCTCGTCGTCGTTGCGTGTGTAGAAATCCGGTGCAGTTTCGCGACAAAGATCGCAATCAATACACTGTTCGTCTACATAAAATTTTCCTGGCACGTTGTCTTCCCACTTCTCTTCCTTTTCAGCCATAATACGCGTATAAATCCAATGGGGCCGCTAACTGTCAAGCGGAGAGAGTAGGGAATTGACCAAATTTAAGCCTATTCGGGGTCACCACCTCGGACGAAGCCCTCTATGGCTGCGAACGTCCTTTCTAGGGCGCCTCGGCTCGCTACAGCCCATTTCGACTGTCTTCGCGTCATCTCCTGGCGAGCTGCCTCATCCAGTGCAAGTGATTCAATCGCTTCTCGAAGGGAATCTACATCCGATAGCTGAATTGCCGCCCCCATTTTGATCATTCCTTCGCAAACACTTTTAAAATTGCTCATTCCCGGTCCAAAAACCACGGGAACACCAAGCAACCCGCACTCGATCGGGGTTTGGCCTTCCCCGCAGGGAGGCAAACTTTTACCGATGAAAGCCAGATCCGACAGTTGGGTCAAAACCCGCAATTCTCCATTCGTGTCAGCCACTAGAATGTCCACTGGAGCAAAAGTATCACTCTCCGATTTGAAACGGTAGCTCAGGTCGGAAGCGTTTTGCTCAAGCATCGTCCGAATTTCACTACGCCTTTCCACGTGCCGTGGCACTAGTAGCAGTTTACATTCCGGTAGACGCTCCCGCAAATCCCTAAAAATCGATAGCAGTGTTTCCTCCTCACCAGGCCACGTGGATGAACCTAGAAGCACGAATCCATCACCCAACCCTAATAATGCTCTCAATTCACGCTTTTTGACCTCATCCAGTATCTTATCAATGGATACGTCTATTTTCAAATTTCCCGATACGAGAACCCGATCAGACGGAACACCCATGGCGATGAACCGGCTTGAATCTTCCTTGGAAATAGCCATGACCTTACTTAAAATTAGCATATGCCTACCGTAGGCCCATCTGAGCTTTCTAGCGTACTTGAACGATCGATCAGAAAGCCGGCCGTTCACTAAAACCATTGGAACTTCGGCGTTTGCGGCTTGCTGCATATGCTCCGGCCACAACTCTGTCTCCGCACAAATCACCAAGTCCGGGCGTATCCGATTCCAAAACTTGCGAACAAAGGGCCAGAAGTCCACGGGAAAATAATAGATCCTATCACAAATTTCTGAATACTTTTCTTTCGCCAATCGGTATCCCGTGCTTGTCGTGGTCGTCAGAAGCAATTCAACTTTTGGATCTTCCGCCAATTTCCGCAATAGACCTTCTATCACAAGTATTTCCCCAAGGCTAACCGCCTGCATCCACACTCTACACTTTCCGGGAGTTCGGGGCCAATCTTCAATTCCAATACCAAGACGCTTCGACAAGGTGCCCTTGTAGTCGCCCCGCCTTCTCATCTTGAGCAGAAACCTCGGCGTTAGGAGGAGAGCGATGGGCACAAAAATCAATCTGTAAATCCAAATAAACAACAATCGGTTAGAATCGCCTTTGCCCGTCGAACGCAAGCAATCCCTTCCAATCTACCCTTCATAGTCGACTTTTGCCGACGAAAAATCCGCTCTACGATGCCTTTGACACCCGCGAACTCAGGCGCCAGCGTTTCAAATCACTATGGAAAACTTGCACGCCTACTGGCGAATGGAATACGTGACTCAGGAGAAGTCACCTCAAGATCGACGCCCCTTCGTCGATCTACCGAAGTCGAACGACGACAAGGCGTCGCTAATCTTGTCCCAAGAAAAGTTCAGTTTCATTCTAATGAATCGCTATCCTTACAACGCTGGGCATCTCCTCGTGCTCCCCTATCGGGAAGTCCCAGACATCGAGGACCTTTCTCCTGAAGAAAGGGTCTGTTTTTTCGAAACCACTGTGAAGGCAAAACGTCTTCTAAAAGCTGCTCTCAATCCGAACGGATTCAATATAGGCATGAATTTGGGCGAAGCAGGAGGAGCCGGCATTCCCAAACACCTACATCAGCATGTCGTCCCCCGTTGGACAGGTGACACTAACTTCATGCCGGTTGTCGGTTCCACACGCGTCCTCCCCCACGCCCTCGAGGCGATGTGGGAACATTTAAAATCAGTTTGTGAAAAGCTCGACTAAGTAGTATTTTCTCATCCTTTCCATATTTTATGGGTACACGGAAACTACATTTTGAAAATCCAAAGCAGCTGACGCAGCTCTACTGCAGCAGGGAGGAGAATCTTCGCATGATCGAATCCCATCTTAGCGTCCGCATCGTAACGCGAGATGGCTGGCTGCAAGTCGACGGCGAGGAAGAAGCAATCGAGAAGGTAGAAGCAATCATGATCTTATTGCAAGATGCACGCTCACAAGGACTAAAGATTCGTAGCCCTGACTTCAAGAACGTGCTTAAAGGGGTCATTGCCGGTCGAGAAGAGGAACTGAAGACTTTGTTTGACAAAAGCTGTGTCATCCAGACGCGCCGCTCGACCATTGTACCTAGGACGCTAGGACAGAAGAAATACCTCCAGTCTATATTCGAAAATGACATCGTCTTCGGTATCGGACCGGCGGGCACGGGAAAGACCTACCTCGCTATGGCAGCGGCGGTCGCTAAGTTGCTGGAAGGCAGCATCAAGCGACTTATTCTAAGTCGACCTGCTGTGGAAGCAGGGGAAACACTGGGATTCTTGCCCGGTGACCTGCAAGAGAAGATCCTCCCTTACCTAAGACCCTTATACGACGCACTTTACGATATGATTGATCGTGATGATGTGGCCAAACTCATAGAAAAGGGGGTTATCGAAATCGCTCCCCTCGCCTACATGAGAGGCAGGACGCTGAGCGATTCCTTCATAATCTTGGATGAAGCCCAAAATACCCCCCCTGCGCAGATGATGATGTTTCTGACTCGCTTGGGAAATGAAAGTAAAATGGTAATTACCGGCGATATCACTCAAATTGATATTCCCCGCTCCAAAACATCCGGTCTCCTAGAAATTAGAAAAATACTCAAGTCTCTGAAGGGCATAAGCTTCCATGAGTTTGGAGCGTCCGATGTGGTCCGTCACCACCTTGTGCAAAAGATTGTTGAAGCCTATGATGCCTACCAAAATCCAAGTGATGCTTGAGCAATACCACTCAAGAATAAGTTGCACCGCTCGTTGAAATTGAATCTTTTCAACTCTATTACGTCGAACCTCCATGCCTCTTTCTGAGCAGTTCAGATCGCTTCTAAATCGATTCCTCCGAAAAAAACGGAAGAAGCGTAAAACCGAGGCGTCTTCTTCCTTCCTAATCTTTTTGGAAAAAAGCCGGGCTATATCCATCGCGATTTTCGCTATTACCGTAGCTTCAATCGTCGTGACTAGCTTTATGGGCATAAAGCCCTCAGGGTTTCAGTTTCTCCCCAATCAGTTGGCAACCATACGTATCGTCGCCTCAGAGGACTTCACTTACCAAAGTGCCATCCTGACTGAACGGAAGCGCGAGCAACTCCTCACCGAGGTCCCTCCTGTCTACAGTACTGACATGCAGTATTTCACAACCTTTAGCACTCATATAAATGAACTGCTCGAGGCTATGGATAAATTCGCTACGTTGGAACAAGACCTCTCCGCTAGCGGAGCTCAAAGCTATATCCAGGAAATCACAGAGACTTTCAACCAAAAGGGGAACTACCGGCTCTCGGCATCGGACTTAACCACGATTCTAGAATTTTCTGATGCCCGAACCCGCCGCGACCTAATCGAAACCGGCCTGATCAGCCTTAGAGAGAGCTATAAGATTGGGATCTACGACAAAGAGGATTCCAATTTCGATTTTGGCGAGGATTCGGTCGCTCTCTTCAAAACCGACAACGAAGTAAGCCAGCGACGTATCGAATCTACCGACGATGCGTTGACCATGCTGCGGGTCGCTCTGAATGCGGAAAACGTCCCTCCCAGAGTTTCGAGCGCCTTTAGCAGGCTCTTCCGAGATGGCGTGCGTCCCAATTTCAAGCGTGATGAAACGGAGATTCTAGCTTTGCGGCAAAAGATGCTCGAGTCCCTGCAACCTGTAATCGTTCGTGTTGAAAAAGGCGCTAGTATCATCGAGCCCAATACCCGAGTTATACCGGAGCAATATGAACAACACCTTGCATATATCCGCCACCTTGACGGAAAGGATGTTGACACAATCGACTTTCAGTTAATCGGTAGAGCGTTGATGGTATTGGCGATGCTCACAGCCGCCACGTTCTATATTAGACTCGAAGACCGAGCTACCCTGCTCAGCAACGGCCGACTCGGACTGCTAGCCCTCGTAGTTGTGTGCAATCTGGCTCTCGTGCGCCTTTGCTTCGAATTCGGCAATCTCGATCAGTTTCTTTACGACAGTAGTTTGTCCGCGATCCTTCCCTACATCACTCCCACAGCACTCGCTCCGTTGATTATTGCCATACTAATGGGAAGTGGTCCCGGACTCTTGACCGCCATGGTCGTTAGCCTCTTTTCCGCTGTCATGTTCGGCAACCGGCTTGAGCTAATGGTGATGACTTTCCTAGCCTCTTGCGTCGCTATTTTCATTTGTCGCAATATTCGTAGACGAGGTCGCGTCGTTTCCGCAGGATTCGCGGGAGGCCTCTGCATCTCACTCTTCACATTCCTCTACAACTGGGCCGACGGTCTTCCGGTAGCCACAATTTTCCATCAAGTATCCGCAGCCGCCATAACCGGCCTCCTCCAGGGGGTGGTAATTGTGGGAGTCTTGCCCATTCTCGAGACCCTTTTCAAGCGGACAACCAACATCACGCTACTGGAGTTAAGTGACTACAACCACCCATTGCTACGGCGCATGCAACTTGAAGCTCCGGGAACCTGGCATCATAGTCTGATGGTTGCCAACTTGGCGGAAAATGCCTGCAACGCTATCAAAGGCAACGCCCTACTCGCACGTGTAAGTTGTATGTTCCACGACATCGGAAAGATGATTAAGCCGGAGTACTTTACCGAGAACCAGCTAGATGGCCACAACCCACATGACGAAAAAACGGCTTCCTTCAGTGCTCTCGTGATAAAGAGCCATGTCAAAGAGGGTGTGGATCTGGGACTCACCTTCAAGCTGCCCCGTCCCATCATCGATGTTATACGTCAGCATCACGGAACTAACCTGATACGCTTCTTTTACCACAAAGCAGTGCAGCAAGCGGGGGAAGACGAATCAGGGAAAAGCAAAGTTCTGGAATCGACCTATCGCTACGACGGGCCCAAGCCACGGTTTAAGGAAAGTGCGGTTATACTACTTGCGGACTCTCTCGAGGCCGCGAGCCGATCTCTGCCGAAAGTGACGCCCCAAAATATTGAGGAACTGGTTGAACGAATTTTCAAATCTAATATCGATGACGGGCAACTGGATGAATGTGCGATCACTATGGCGGAACTCGCCAAAATCAAAGAGAGTTTTATATTTACTCTGATCAATTCGCTCCATACACGAATCGCTTACCCTGGATCCAAAGAGCAGGATAACACATCCGCTAAAAAGACAACGCATGAACGAAAGTCCGAACGAGTCGAAGCGGGTGTCGGTCAATAGCCTTTGCCCTGCTCTCAGCTTCAACGATCAGGAAATTGAACGAATGTTCGCCATCCTAGACGAATTTGGTGGATTCGATCCCCCGCCGGGGGAGATCTCGATCGCTTTCGTATCCAAAATTGAGATATCTCGCATTCATGACGTATTCATGCAGAACGATTCCCCGACTGATGTCATCACATTCTCAGGAGACCCCGATAACGGCACGGCGGGCGAGATCTGTGTTTGTCCCGCTTTAGCTCAAAGCTACGCAAAGGAAAACGATAAGAATTTCGCCGAAGAGCTAACCCTCTATCTAACCCATGGATATTTGCATCTATGCGGTTTCAAAGATATCGTGGACGATGACAAAATCGAAATGCGCAACGCAGAAAAGGTCGCTCTGGAAAGGCTAGTAGAACAGTGCGCAATGCCTAATTTCTCGCTGAGGCTTTAAAGACTTTAGATGGAAAATGCGTCAACCAACGGCCCTCCGGAACAGCTCAAGCGACTAGTCTACAAATCAATCTATATCGCAGCTTTTGTCTTCTTTGCACTCAAGATCTACCAGCATCACCACTACAACCATGGCTATTCGCTGTTGCCCATGTTCAATCATGATTTTCAAGAAAGATCGATTGAACTGCTCAAAGAGACCCCTCACTACACTCATGAAGACGGGGGCGACGGCCAGTTCTACGCTCAGTTGGCACTGGAGCCTCTGGCACGGGGAACAGAGATCGAAACAGCCCTTGACAACTACACCTATCGCGCGCGACGTATTCTGTTTTCTTGGACAGCCTGGTGCCTTGGACTTGGTCATCCCTCGTGGATAATACAAGCCTACTCATTCCAGAACGCCATCTTCTGGTTTCTCACAGCAATCCTTCTTCTACGCTGGCTGCCACCCATAAACGCCCAAAACACCTTTCGCTACATCGCCTGTTTCTTCACTTTAGGACTCGTCAACAGCTTTAGCCGGGCCCTCCTCGATGGTCCCAGCCTTTTCCTCATAATTTTGGCAGCCTTTCTGATCGAAACAAGACGCTCATGGTTAGCGGCCACTACTCTCGGACTAGCCGGACTCGGAAAAGAGACCAACCTCATTGCGGTCGTTACCCTCCTTGGGCGGGGCAAGCTTCGCTCCAATCTTAACTCTCAATTCATCCTCAAAGCGGCCCTTTCCACCCTTCCCTTCCTCCTTTGGTTCGCTTACATACTCAGTTCGAGCCAATTCGGAAATTCTGAGAATATTAGCACCCGAAATTTCACCCTGCCTTTTGTGGGAGCGTTCGAGACTTTTCTAAACATAATTAAGGTGGCGGGCGACAAGGGCTTTCCTCCCGGAACATTTTTGACCTTAGCAACCCTCGGCAGCCTTCTAGTACAGGGAATCTATCTTTTAGTGCGACCGAAGAAGAATTCAATCTGGTCAAGAATCGGCATTGTATTCGCTATCCTGATGCTCGTACTGGGACCCGCCGTATGGGAAGGCCTTCAGGCCGTCCCGCGCCTACTCCTCCCGATGACTATTGCTTTCAATATTCTATTTTCCAGAAAACTCTTTCTTATCCCTATCCTAGTTTTCGCTAATACATTGACATTTGTCGGAATTAGCTCGTTCAAACCGAGGCTCATTGAAGAGCGATTCGAAATGATCGACGAGTCAAATTTGGCCTACGACGCTTCAACGAACGAATATTCATATCTGGAGTTCACGAATGGATGGTCTATCAATGAGGGCAAGAAAAGTCGCTATTGGAGATGGTCTCAAGGTGATAGCGTTGCCGAATTCTTTGTCCCTCGTAATCAAAGTATAGAAGTTGAATTCAGTTTCACTCCGAAGACGATCAGTCCTCGCGACATCATTCTGGAAGTCAATGGGGAGCTCATCTGGCAAGCGGAGAACGAGGAGCTTTACGGGGACGTCTACACAATCCCGCTCATCCTTATTCCCGGCAATAACACCCTCAGATTCTATAGTCCGACTCCTCCCGAAAAAATCGGAAGCGATCCCAGATCTCTAAGCTTCGCTCTCGTTGACTACAATTTTCGCCTCATCCGAACGATTCCAGAGAGCAAGTAGGCTAAAGCATCTTTGGATCCATTCCGCCGGCCCTCAACTCCCTCAAACTTTGAGCTTTGTCTCTCTTTGCTAGTCGATTTCCAGATGCATCACGAACTAAAGGACAATGATAGAAAGCAGGAGGAGTCACTCCGAGAGCACGGTATATCAATAATTGACGAGCGGTCGACAGAAGCAAGTCCTCACCTCGAACCACTTCCGTGATACCCATCGCGATATCATCAGCAACCACCGCCAGTTCGTAGGACGGAATTCCATCTTTTCTCCATACAAGGAAATCGCCAAAATCGACCCCCGTAACAAAACGTAGGTTTCCAAGATTCTCGTCCGTAAAGGAAATCGTCTCACCATCGGGTACCCTCATTCTCCAATTCCACTCCAAAGCTTCTGATTCAGACCAAAACGCCGTTGATCGATTCCGACAGGTCCCTGGATACACTGGTTCACCTCCCTCATCGTGGGGCGCTTGAACCGCCGACAGAACGTCTTTTCTAGAGCAGTCACAAGGGAAAATAGCACCTTGCGATATGAGATCTCTCCACGCCTCTACGAACACCGCAGATCGCTTGCTTTGAACGTATTCGCCGCTGGGTCCTCCGCGGTCTGGACCTTCATCCCAACGCAATCCCGCCCAGAGCAAATCTTCTACTAGAGCATCCGTAAATTCTGGTTTGCACCGGTCTCCATCAAGATCTTCCACCCTCAGGATCAACCGACCCCCACACTCTCTCGCACGCCTCTGAGCGGCGAGAAATGTTTTCGCATGCCCTCTGTGCATAAAACCAGTAGGAGTCGGGGCGATACGTCCTTTATATCCACCATTATTCACAATATCTTCGGAAAGAATTTTTGCTCTTGTTCATAAGTCAAAACACCCGTCTTGGGTTTACAATTCTTCTGATATCTAGGTTATTATCACCCCTACCCCTGCAGCAAGCGATAAAGGACTAACTAAAGCGGCTGACAAGGGGTAGTCGGCTCTACAATTCAACTTACGAGGCAAACTCCTAAAATCACCAACTAAACAAACACGGGTCGACCCCAAGGCAGCCTTCCAGCTTCTCACGATATTCATTTGACTTGAAAGTCTCAATACGTCGTGCGATGCGTCGACGAAGCCCTTCTTCGTCAATGCGTTCTTCCATGCCTTCGTTAATGTCTATTCTCAAGAATGCTTCTAAATACTTCTGGTGACGTTCCCATAACTCTATATCCACTTTCTGCTTTGTATCCAGGCGTTCCTGATACCAGTCGCTTGAGGTTAACGCATCGAGGGTGAACATTGATCTAAACTTGGGATCCCGATACCCCATGCCCTCATAATCCCCATGAGCCATGACGTTGAGCAATGCTTTGAGTGGGGGGCAGGCCGCATCAATTGAACCATCTTCAAAATAATTCAACGCTACCCTTCGCTGAGTTTCTACGATATTGTTGATACCATCCACGAACACGTCCATATCCTGAGTTTCCGGTTTCAGGATAAAATCGGTGAACACCGACCTCGGATTGCTGAATACCCGGCCTCCATACTCCTGAACGAATTCGCTCGTGATACGGTAGCCTAGTCGCGAAGCTTCAACCAATTTACCTCCGTACTCAAAGTCTTCACACGCTTCGAGATACCCGTTCTCAATCATGTAAGCCGCTTTCCTCTCGGAATGCGTCATTCGGCTCCAAAGTTCAGGAATCAACAGGCTAATGTCATGGTCGCAACGAAACTTAGGGCCGATACAGCCCGCGGAAGAGGTGAAGCACTCGTAGCCGGTAACCAAATATGATACGAGAGCGTTGTTCAGATCCACTACTGGCAAAAGCATATTGAAAGGACCCTTCGTCAAGGCCCCCTCAGAGCCAGCCCCCGTAGTCGAAGGCGACTTACCAGTCAAACTGGCGGTGAAGTCCATCAGCAATTCAGGTAGTTCTTGGTAATGAATTGGATTGTAAACAGCCAATGCCCGGATTCCCTTGGAGGGCGGATTGTTACGACGCCCTGGTAGTACAGCATTCACAGGGAAAGGCGGTGTCTTCCCTTTGGGAATACGACGGTAAAGTCGCGCTCCAACCTTTGCGATGTAAGTCGATCGACCATCTTCCATATCCAATCGGTTCTGCAAATACCGGGGGTTAACCGAAGGTACCCCGGCGACGAGCCTTGGCTCGGAAGATACCACTGCGTAATCCGGAGATTCAGCCTGATTGAAGGCAGCAATGCCCTTCTGCATCGGCTCCGTGAAATTGCCAAAACGAATCGCATCTTTCTCAATCGCCTTAGTATCCTCGCGGTTCAGCGGCTCATAATTAGAAAAGAAAAGCCCATGACGAGAAAAGTCCTTCTCCGTCGTCTTGTCATATCCCCTGTGAATCGCCTCGTCGGGTCGTTGGAATAGTCGGTACTCGCAATTTAAAATAAACTTAAGAGACCGATCGGTCTCCAATCCATCGTCCAGGCCCTCCACATGAGAGGCGGGAACGACAACCGAAGAGGAAATGTCGTCTTCGGTCTGGATTTTCATCGCTGGCGAGAAATCTTTTCTCAAACTAAATACACGCCATGAGCCATTCTCCTCGAAACCAACTCTTAGATACTGGCTGATCAATTTCTGATTGCGATACTTCAACTCGTTTCCAGGTTTGCCATTAACGACATCCACGCTGAAACGGCCGCGCCAATCCTCTCCCCAGTCACTCTTGTAGAAACGCTTTACAACGAGTACTATATCGATAACATGCTCGGGAATCGAACGTAACCACTCATTATATTTGTCCGTATATTTTCGCGACGGCGACAGTAGTTTAATCACTGAACCCAGCGACCTGTTCTCGCTGAGGATCGGCCTACCTTCGATTTTCTGCAAACTTGGGTCTTCAAAACGGGACCCGAAATCTTTGCCCAAGACTTGTTCGACCATGTCGAAGTCCTTCTTAATGTCCGCAGTGAAAACAGGACCGGCTACGATAGCGTCAGCAAGCGACTTCGAGATCTCGGACTTCCCACCCCCAGAGACGGTACACGGCTTGTGGCAATAGGTACCCACAGCCCTAGTCCCAATCAAGCGCCAGCGTCTCCCCACCATGGGTCTAATCATCTCAACCTTGTATCCGGACGGAAGAATATACGTAACATCGGGCTGAAGCTGTAAACTTTGCTTCTCTCCATTATGTTCCCACCGTATCGTTTGGTCATGCAATGTAATATTCGACTCGGCGGAGATGTAGTATATATCCGGATAGGTCTTATCAATTGCGTATCCTTCCTCAAACACATTAATATCCCCCTCCATATACTCAACCGTTTCCAAGAAAGAGTGATCCACCTCCTTGATGTACTTACTTAGGTGAAACTCTTCACCGAGGTCATAGCTCGCGAATGAAATGGCTCCTCCAGCATGTTCTTCCTCAACATTCCCTAAGAGATTCGCTGCGTAGGAAATTTGCGTCTTAACCTCTTTCTTGCAGTAGCCGTAATAATTGTCCGCTATCAATGTGACCACAACGCCACTACTGTCGCGAGAGGTTACTTTAAAAGCACCCCCATCATTGTATAAATCGTCTTCAGATTCCCAGCACATCCCATCGCGTTTCTGACGCTCTGTTGCTTCGGCCATTGGAGGTAATCCCAATTCCTTTTTGGTAAAATTCACTAAATGCGGCGCGAGAATAACACATCCCGTATGACCCGACCAATGTTTGACGTCCAGCCCACTGTCGTTCTCTGATAAATACGGATCACCAGCATTTCCAAAAATGCTTTCCACGAAATCGAGATTGCTCGCAAGGTTGCCCGGAGCAAAGAACCGCACTTCCAGACGCTTCTCCTCTGTAACTCCTTCCACTTCTGGCTGCACGATGGGCCGCAACATTAACGAGAGGAACAATCTGGCCTTGTCTTCCTGCGTTGAGGTAAACGGTAACTCCAAAAGATCGTCTGGCGGGTTCAAAGCTTTTTCCAAAAGTTTCGCAAATACCGGCAAGGGAACCGATTTCTTATCCGCAGGAACCGGCAGTCCGCCTTCAGAGACATGAAAGACGCCCTTGGTTGTCCGACGGTCACTAGATGGATTGTTCAATACGCCCTGCCTAACTCGAAAACTACTTACTATGTCAGAGACAAACGAGTCTTCATCCGGAGGAAGGGATAGCGCCCGAGCCAGCCCATGACGCTCCAGTATAAGCGAATCAGTAGGCACCCAATTGCGCTTCTCCACGTCCAAATCACTGAACAATCGCTCCAAATAGTCCTGGATTCGCTGGTCAACCGGGCACAAATGCTTTCGGAGGAGCCGATTCTTCTCTGCGACGCTCTGGAGAAGGGAACCCCCGATCTGGAGAAAAGGATAGTCTTTCTCATCCCCAAAAATGGGGTACCCCTTAGATCGGAGTTTGATATTTAGATACTCTACTAATCCCTCTTCATCATAGGAATTTTCGCCTGAATCGAGATCAAATCCAATTCGTGATTCCAAATTTTTCCAATCGTTGTTCATAGCCAGTAAATGGGGGTGATTCAGTTCAGACAAATCATAACGCGATTTTCGTGCCAACGATCAAGATCTAAGCGATTCTTTGGTCTGAATCGTCACATTTGCCGTAAATCACCTCGACAGAATCCCATTCTGGGCGACGACTACAAAGAAATTATTCCTTGAACGCTCAAAATGGAGCGACCCCATCAAGCCTGGACTCTCAATGTGCTCGGGCTATCGTCGGCATGCGAGGAACCGCACTGAGCAATCGGTGCGTGTACGAATGCTGCGGCGAGCGGTAGAGCGAATCCGTCGGTCCTTGCTCCACGATCTCTCCGAGCTCCATCACTAACGCCTCATCACACATGTGCTCAACAACAGCCAGATCATGAGCGATGAACAAATACGTAATCCCGAGTTCGTCCTGAATGTCTTGAAGCAGATTGACGATCTGCGCCTGGACGCTCACATCGAGTGCACTAACGCACTCGTCGCATATGATAAACTCCGGACTGCTACTCAGAGCGCGAGCAATACAAATTCGCTGGCGTTGGCCCCCGCTGAATTGGTGTGGATACCGATTCATCGAGTCGGCAGGAAGGCCGACTTTCTCTAGTAAGTCCGCAACGAGCTCTTCCCGTTGCTTCCGAGTCATAGCTTGTGCATGCACGATCAATGGCTCTGCAACGATCGAGGCGATCGTCAGCCGAGGATTCATAGAGGCGTAGGGATCCTGGAAAATCGTCTGGATTCGCTTACGGAAGGGCATGAACTCATTGTCGGCAAGTCCCGTAAGCTCTTGGCCACCATAGTGGATCGTACCCTCTCCCAGAGGAGCCAGCCGAAGAATTGCTTTGCCGATGGTGCTCTTGCCACTACCACTTTCGCCCACTAATCCCATGGTCGTGCCCTTTCTGATCTGAAACGACACCCGCTTGACCGCGTAGACATACTCCACCCGCTTGATGAACCCACCACGCTCCGCCTTGAATGTCACGCTCAGGTCGCGAACCTCCAATAAAGGTTCTTCCTTCACCTCACCAGCAGTGCTCACCATTGCTCTACCATCTCCGCTCAGTTTCATCAAAATTCACTTTTCCAATTCCGCGTAGTCAACCACCGGCAATCGTTTTTTATTTTTACCCAATTTTGGAATACAATTGATCAGTGCCTGAGTGTAGGGATGCTGAGGCTTCGATAAAACACTTTCCACCGAGCCCGTTTCTACAATTTTCCCGCGAAACATCACCGCTATGTCATCGGCGAACTCGTCAACGATTCCAAAATTGTGCGTAATCAAGATAATGGACATATTGAGTCGAACACGGAGGTCCTTGAGTAGATTTATGATCTGGGCCTCAATGGTCACATCAAGTGCTGTTGTCGGTTCATCAGCAACGAGAATTCTAGGCTGGCACGCTAAGGCGATGGCAATCATGACACGCTGCTTCATTCCACCACTCATTTGGTGAGGATAGTCCACCGCCCGCTTTTCCGGCTCGCGTATGCCCACCTGATCCAACAGTTTGACCACTTCTTTCCAAACGTCGGAAACCTCCTTACGGTGGAACTTGATCGCCTCCGCAATCTGATTTCCCACCGTGTAGTAAGGATTCAACGACGTAGAAGGTTCCTGGAATATGTAGGCTATTTGCTTTCCCCGCACCGCCCGCATCTCGCTAGCCGAAAGATTTAAAAGGCTTTCACCATCCAGATAGGCTTTCCCCGAAACGCAGCACTGCGGTTCCGGTGGCAGCAGTTTTGTCAGGGCCATGGATGTCACACTCTTGCCGCTCCCGCTCTCTCCCACGATGGCCAGCGTTTTACCCTCCTCTAAGTGGAAGGATATACCTTTTACCGCCTCATTCACTCCATCGCGGGAATGAAACAATACTCTGAGATCTTGAACGTCCAATAACATAGGATCGCGATCCACATTGGGGAGATTCACTCCGCCGCCAAGTGTAAAAACGTCAACTGTCTCGAAAGAAACGAGCGTTCCACTCTTCAGAAAAGAGCCTGATAGGCCACAATACCTTGTAAGTCGTTTCAATCTCATTTCTAAGAATCTAATTTCGCTTGCTCGCCCCAATTAATTTCTCTTTTCTCCCCACCCTTAAATCAAAATGCCTATTTGGTTAAAAGGGTAGACACCCATGATTCAGAATCATGTACCGCCAAATGTAGGATTTGATGGAGCAACACACGGTGCGGTACCGGAGCAACAGCCGACACTTGAACAACGCAGGACTAACACAATGAGGGCAGCACGAAGTGCATATCCGAAGGACTTTGAGCGTTCTAGCTCAAACCCACGGAGCGACCCAGCAGGAGCACAGATGGCCAAACCTCAAGTTCGAGGCACAACCCTGAGCGAAGCTAATTGGTCCCCCTTCCATTACCATTCCCCCTATCCACCTTGATCACACAGAATTTAACTTGCTCGATTCTCCGATTTCCATTTCCTTTCCCTCCTTTTCACATACACCCGCCCAGGTGGTGGAATTGGTAGACACGCATGATTCAGGTTCATGTGCCAAGAGGTGTGGGGGTTCGAGTCCCCCCCTGGGCACCAAAAAATCAGACCGATTCATGCGGTCTTTTTTTGTGATCAAAGGAAAGGCCAATTTCTGAGTGCAGCCATACGTAAGGGCACTTTAAAAGGATACCTCATACTCGTTCAAATGTGACGACAGAAAGGCTAGAACTCGTAGGAAAGCGTCGCTCCGATTTGCCGTGGGTTAGCGAGGGCTTCGTAACGACGATCGCCGTCTCCGTTATCGAAGAAGAACACGCGGCTTGCGTAGCGCTCGTCTAGAAGATTCTTCGACCAAACCGAGATGCGCCAGTTTTCGAACTGGTAACCTGCGGATGCATTTACCGTGGCGACCGCATCGCGCTGTTGGAGATGGCTGTTCGATTCAAAGTAAGCGTCCCTCCCAGCCAGGGCGACGGATCCGAAGACTCCGGATTCCGCACTATAGTTAAGCCGAAAATTGTAGTTGTAGCTAGGAGAACTCGCTAGCTCGCGTTCCGGCACAAGTCCTCCTGGATCCGTATAGGAGCATCGCTTTGCATTCAGGAATCCGATACCACCCTCGATTCTCCAGTCTTCGCTGAGTTGCCACTGTAATTCTACCTCCGCTCCGATATGCGTCGCATCCTCTCCATTCACCGTCAAATAGCGGAAGAAGCCGCCGGCGCCTACGGAGTCGCGAAGTTGGGCATCGTCGCGACTGAGACAAAAAGCGGTTAACTGACTGGTCAATCGGTTGTCCACCCAGCTTCCTTTGACGCCTGCTTCGAGATTCCAGAGCGTTTCCTCGCCATATACGCTCGGATACTCAGGACTCGTGAAGGTACCGCTATTTGCACCGCCGGCCTTGTAGCCGCGAGCGATACTCGCGAAGGCCATCACGCCCGTATTCAAGTCGTGCTCCAGTGTGAGCTTACCACCGAAGACATCATCGTCGTTCCCGTTTTTCCCGTCATAGAGGAAGCCTTGATAATAGCCCAACTCGTTGGATACCGAGTCGAAGGCAACCTCGTGCATCTCATATCGTAATCCCGCGATTATGCGGGTTTCTTCATTAAGTTCGAACGCCATTTGACCGAAAGCAGCGATCGTCTCCGTTTCGTATATCGAATCGACATCCGCCTGGCCGAAACTGAACTCGCCCTGGCTGGGATCGCCGTCGCGGTAGTGCACGTCCGAGTCTTCCAGGAGATTCTGATAATACAACCCGACTGTCCAACGACTAAGGTCACTGCTGTCGCTATCGATTCGTATCTCCTGATTGAAGACTTCTCTTACGCGTAAGGTGGAAAGATAGCCGGCGTAAGATGCTTCGGTCCAGTCCGCATCATAACTATAGAAGGAGTCGGTTTTAATGACGGATGTCTTCGAAGTAACTTCGAAGACATCCCCTGGATCGAATTGACCCTTCAAGCTAACGCCAAGGGATTCTTGCTCGTCTCTTCCGGGCTCGTTGGAGAAGCTTCTAAAAGGATCGTTTCCCATGGAGAACTGGTCGTAACCGTCATTCATATCCACATATAACAAGGCCCCGTCCCATTGGTAGCGGTCTTCCTTAAAACGAAGTTTGAAACGTGCAGAGGTTTCATTGTGCTCATTGGTATCATCTCGACCCAGAAATTCGTTCCTGTAAAACCCATCGCTTTGCTGGCTCTTTAATGCGAAGCGCATGGTCAGTCTTTCCGGGTCGTTTTCAGATAACGGTCCGCCGATAGCAATCTCGCCGCCATACATCGAGTCCTCACCCATACTCGTCTGCACCGTCCCCGTCCAATAAGGAGTGGGTTCCGCACTTACAATGCGAATCAATCCTCCCGCCGCGTTGGCTCCGAAGGCGCCGGCTTGCGGCCCGCGAAGGACCTCGACCTGCTTGACATCGAAAAGACTCCCCGCGGATCCAAGCCCGGTAAAGTCCATGTCGTCGATGAGGAAAACCACGGCGGAATCAGGCGTTTCGCCTTCAAACTGCGAGTTCTCACCGATACCCCGGATTTGGATGTAGCGGGAGCGAGCGGTGCCACCGGTCGTGGTGAGATTTGGCAGGTAGGCTGAAAGGTCATCGAAGTGACCCCATTCAGGGCTTTGCAGCTCTTTTCGATCAAGCAGGCTGACGCTCGCCGTCGTTTTGCCGCGCTCGGTCTGCCATAAATCACCCGTCACGATCACGGAGGGCAAGCCGATAGCGTCGCCATTTGCATCAGTAACTTCCTGGGCATTAATCGGTCCGATCGCCGCCAAAGCAATGACGCTGCCTGCCGCGATGGCCTTCAATGTTTTTCTATTCTTCATTTAGGATCTCAATATTAGCGGTTTGAGATCCGGTATTTAGCGAAGAAAGGTGAGTCCCCTCCAAAACAAGAACAGGACTCGTTCCTTTTCCTACGCCGGTACAAACCGGATCAGGTTCAAAGGGACCGCGTCTGCACTGCTCGTCGTTCCGATCAGCGAGGAAGCTATCTCAGACCCATACCAGGTCGCCCCTAAGGATACTCAAACTGCGTAAGCTCCTTACTGGTTTTGTCAATAGCGACTTGAACACGCTTTGACCGATTTTGGCCGAACCAACCCGCTCTCCTCACGAAAAACCTCGAAAAAACAATTGCATTATTGCCCGGCGAAGCCCGCATTTGATTTCGAGAATGGACAGTTCCAACGATTTACTCTTTCGAAAAGATACCGTTACATGGAATCAATCATTACTCAGATTCAACAAGCCTCAACAGCGGAGTGGCTCGGAACGGCAGCCGGGCTAATCGGAGTCTACCTGAGCATTAAAGAAAAAGTCCTTGCCTGGCCCTTTTTCCTGTTTTGCTACGGACTTTACGCCTACCTGAGCTACGGCGCGTCGCTCTATGCGGCGATGACGTTGAACGCGTGCTTCATTCCGATATCGACCTACGGCTGGTGGAAATGGGGAGTAGCCTCTCGGGGAAAAAACAAAAGTACTCCCACCAGCATATCGCTCGCCATCACACGAATGACCTTAAAACAGAGCACGGCGATAGGCGGGATCAGTCTCCTCGCTACGATCGGGATCGGAACAATTCTAGATCGATATACGGAATGCAATCTTCCCTATCTCGACGCTTTCGCTACCTCAATCTCCTTTCTTGCACAATTGCTGCTGAGTCGGAAGCTTATCGAGAATTGGATCGCTTGGTTCATTGCAGACACGGCTTTTATCGTTCTTTGGGCGATCCAGGGCTACTGGATCGCGGTCGCGATGTTTACCGTTTTCTCGGTAATGGCGGTATTAGGATTCTTTAGCTGGAGGAAGCAACTCTCTCAACATGCCAACCCCATTAACTAAGGTTCGCCGTATCGTTTTCTCAGGGGCGGAATGTACGGGGAAGAGCACCATCGCTCGGGCCGTCGCAGAACATTTTGGTGACCCCTGCTCGAATGAATACGTGCGCCAGCATGTCGAACAGCTCGATCGGCCCCTCGACGAATCCGACCTCGAACCCATCGCTCAGGGACAGATTCGCCTTGAAGATGACGCCTATGCGAAAGCGGCCCGATACGTTTTCCATGATACTAATCTCCTCTCATCAATCCTCTACGCACAATATTATTTCAACACGTCTATTCATTGGGTCGATGAACGATTCCTTGGCCGCATCTACGATCGATACTACCTATGCCAGCCCGACATTCCCTGGAAAGCGGATCCAGGCCAGCGCGTCAGCCCGCAAGAACGCCAGAGACTGCACAAGCAATTCGAATCGATTCTTGAGCACTTTAGAATCCCATACATCAATCTCAGGGGATCACCAGAAAAACGATTAAACACCGTTCTGGGAACGCTCACCTGAATCGTAGGCCGAATCTTGCTAGCTTGGAAATCGAAGACGGCAGGCACCCCTATTAATTTCCCTTGAAAACGCTGGGGAGCGAGTTCACCAAAGCGAACAACTCACTGCCACATGCACAATTATGCCAAAAACGATTGCCCTCACGATCCAGAATTCCTTCTTAAATTTGTGTGAAACACTTTTTTCAGCTAACCGCAAACCGGCGAGTTATCAGAATTCGTATCCATTAAATCGGCCATGTAAGCCCACCACTCCTTTAAGATTCCCGTCCCTAACAACTGATCACCCGAATGGACGTCCGACAACTTCTGCACCGCTGAAAGCGTCAGATTCTCTTCATCCAGAAATATCGTTCAATCGGATACACCCGCCGCCGAGAGCTCCAACGGCAATTCGGGCCAAATCTCATTTTGTAGCTTTCTATATTTATCATTAAAGCCAGCAACAATTCCCGTAACCAGGTACATTCCTAGATATATCTTTTCGTAAGTTTCTCGGTTGTGACGATCAGTAATTATGTCCTCGATCGCTGCAATTAAATTGCTTGTTCACAATTTGACACACCACGCTCCCATTGTAGATTTCATACACTATGAACATCTACGACCTTCCCAAGGCCCTTCGCCACGAAGGTGGACTCTCTCGCCGTCTCTTCCTGGCCTACGCCGCTTCCCTTTCATCGATCCCTCTCCTAAGCCACTACGGCTCCGCCACTACGTCTCACGACTTGACCAAAGATCCCTTCACGCTCGGCGTCGCGTCCGGTGACCCCGATCACGAAAGTGTCATCCTCTGGACTCGCCTCGCGCCCAAGCCCCTAGAACCGGGCGGCGGCATGCCCAAGACTCCTGTGGAGGTTTATTGGGAGATCGCTGAAGAGAACTCCTTCAAAAAAATCGTCCAGTCGGGCAAGGTCAACGCCACGCCTGAACTCGGTCACTCCCTCCACATCGAGCCCCGAAACCTCAAGCCAGACCATTGGTATTTTTATCGTTTCAAATCCTGCGACGCTATAAGTCCCGTCGGCCGCACCCGGACGCTCCCCGCACCTGACGCCTCACCGGACAAACTCCGCTTTGCCGTCACCTCTTGCCAGAACTTCGAACAAGGCCTCTTTACCGCGTACCATCAAATGGCCGCCGACAAACCCGATTTTGTCTTTCACCTTGGCGACTACATCTACGAATATGCCGGAGTAAACGGTAAAGTCCGCACCCACCAAGGCCCCGAAACTGAGTCCCTGGACCAATACCGAATCCGCTACGCCCAGTACAAAGGGGACAAGGAACTCCAAGCTATGCACGCCGCCTGTCCGTGGTTCGTAACCTGGGACGATCACGAATTCGACAACAACTGTGCCAACGACATTTCCGAACAACAGGGGATCGATACCGCCAAATTCCTCATCCGCCGTGCAAATGCCTATCAAGCCTACTATGAGATGATGCCTCTACGCACCTCTTCACTTCCCGTCGGCCCCAACATGACTCTCTATCGCAAGGGGAGCTTCGGTACTCTCGCCGAATTCTTCATTCTCGACACCCGCCAATACCGCAGCGACCAACCGAACGGCGACCGACATAGCCCGCTCAATACCGCCGCCACTAATCCAAGACAAACCCTCCTCGGCAAAACCCAACGTAAGTGGCTATTCGATTCCCTGTCCCGCTCCAAAGGCAGCTGGAACATCCTAGCCCAACAAGTCATGATGGCTCTAGTCGATCGCTCGAATGCCAACTCACCAGCCGCCTACTCCATGGATCAATGGCCCGGCTACGCTCACGAACGAAAAGTTCTCCTCAAGCACCTACAGAACCACAAAATCAAAAACCCCGTTGTCCTCACCGGCGACATCCATTCGAGCTGGGCCAACGAGCTCCGCGTTGACGACTTCAAGCCCGACCAAGCTCTCGTGGCCTCCGAATTCGCCACTACCTCCCTTTCTAGCGGCGGCAATGGACCATCGCAATTCGAAGGACTAGACGAATTCCTCGGCCGCAATCCCTGCACTAAATTTCACAACCGCCAACGCGGCTACATAATGTGCGATGTCACCCCTAATATCTACTACTCGGATTACAAGGTTATCGACAATGTCACTCGCGTAGGCGGCAAGACGGCATCGCTCGCCAAGTTTACAGTAGAATCTGGCCGACCAAATATCCATACTGCCTAAACAATTCGCAGAATCGCAACCACAAGCTCCCCGTCTCCTCGAAGACCTCTGCGATCTCCATTAGGCACCCTACTGTTTCGCATGCTTCGAATCCCCATTGTTTTTGAACCTAAAGCTGCCAATCTAACCTCACTAACTGAATCTTATTTCCCTCCCCAAAAACCAGAGAACAAGACTGAGAGAAAAAGTCGCTGCAAAAATGCGAAACGGGTTTCCTACTCTAGCTGAACAGAATGGTTTTGTTGCCGTGCACCAAAACGCGGTCCTCCAGGTGGTATCGTAAGCCTCGGGCTAGCACCGTATTTTCAACATCCTTGCCCTGACGCATCATATCTTCGATGCTATCGCTGTGCCGGACACGCACAACATCCTGCTCGATAATCGGGCCCGCATCGAGGTTTTCCGTTACGTAGTGGCAGGTTGCACCGATCAACTTCACGCCACGCTCATCCGCCTGGTGATAAGGCTTCGCACCGATGAATGACGGGAGAAAGCTGTGATGAATATTAATGACTTTATGACGGTACTTTTTGCAGAGCCAAGCGGGAAATATTTGCATGTAGCGTGCCAGCACAATTGTATCCGGCTCCGCCTGTTCGATAAGTTCCGCTGTCTTCTCGAAGGCTGCCTGTTTAGCCTCGGATTCCTTCGGCACTGGCACATGATGGTAAGGGATACCGTACCATTCGACTAGCTCACGCAGCGTTTCGTGATTAGAGATAACGCAGGGAATATCGAACCGCAAGTCGCCCCCCTTCCAACGATGCAGCAGGTATGCGAGACAGTGATCGAATTTACTTACCAAAAGAACAATGCGGGGCTTTACAGCGAGATCGGTCACATGCCATTTCATTCGAAGTTCATCCGCAAGCGAACGAAAAGTTATCGCGAATTCGCTGTAAGACATTTTTGTATCTAATAATTCAATACCATATCGCATAAAAAATGTTTTACTGCGAACATCCTCGTATTGATTAGAAGCCGTGATATTGCCTCCATGGTCAGCAATAAAACTGGCCACGCGGGCTATGATACCCACTTGATCCGGACAGCTGCCAACTAAACGCAAATGCGTGCTATTAATCTTCATTTAAACGGCTAAAGGATACGGTTGCTCTTATGTTAGTCTGGATATGACGTTCGACGACCGGCTTGGCAGATCCGCCGTCTTCCTCGCCCCATACCACGTTCACTTCAGTGTTGTCGGGAATATCCTCGTCGACCATCGCCAGCGAGAACCAACCGCGAACATTGGAGGTGTAGACCGTGTAGGTAGACAAGCCAACAACGCGTTCTTCGGCGACGATCTTGTCGAACGGTAAAATTGAATAATAAGCATTGGGTACCTCCATATATTTGTAGCGGTCGCCTGAGCCCAACTGACTAGCAAAAACCTTTTGTACATCGTCGTTATTCCATTTCAGCCAAACCTTACGTCGATGCGGCTGGTCAACCATCTTTTCGAGGGCTTCGTGGCCGATGAAGTCGTGGTCAAAGTTGATATGTTTGCCGTAGCCAAGATCCCATGGGGTCTGGTAGTAGTCTTCAATATTGTCAGAATAGAAGCTGCCGCCGAGAGATGCATTGGCCTCGAACCCGTTTGCACTCAGCCACTCGCGGTAGGGCTTCATTGCCTCGCCGGTATAGATTGCCGGCATCGGCGAAGGGATCCAGCCGCTTTCGGGAGAGACGGTTGAGTAGGCGCGGCTGCCGCCCATGAAGAGGTCAAACTCTGGACCAGCCTTCAAGAGCGCCTCGAGGATGACATCACGGTCTTCGACGGGACCGTGCAGTTCGAGCCCGCCCATACGCGACATGTTGTGGTTGAGAGCACGTACCTTTTTGCCTGCGATTTTGAGGTCACCCAGATTGAAAAACTTGATGTCCGGAAAAACGCCTTGGTGCACGCTCTTAATGAGGTCTAAGGCGTTCGGTCCTTGTATCTGGTAACGATAAATGAGTCGCGAGTCATCATTGCTGACAGTGCGCTCGTCGCGAGTCACCTTAACATCATAGTCGCCGCTTTCCGCGTGAAAATGCACCCAGTTCGGCACAGAAGGACGGCCAACCAAGCTTACCCTGCCTTCGGCGAGGCCGAACAGGATCGCATCGCCTATCACGTAGCCATCGTAGTTACAGGCCACGAATTGCTTGGCCTTGTTCGTTCCGAAATTCTTCAGCGTATTGACCCCCACGTCCGAGAGCAGGCGCACAACATCCGGTCCCTCGAAGTAGACGTCCGTCATGTGGAAGGACTGGTCGAATAGTACAACGCTTTTCTGCCATGCCTCCTGCTCGTCACGCCAGTTAGTGTACTGACCGGGAAAGGGGAAGTCGTATCCACCCACCTGGGCGTGGCGCAGCATTTCTACTGGACTGCTGAATTTCTGGAGTTTTTCTTCTAGGGAGGTGTTGTTGTGAGTGTTCATATTTTTGCATAGATGATACTTGCTCGTATCGTGGTGGATTTTCACACAGGCTGGTTATGTTCGCGTAGCCATTTAGCACTTTTTTCAAGCCCACCGAATGGGTAGAGATGAAAATTTTGCGAGCCATTGACCTTATTGATGAATTTGGATGGCTCGCCCGATAAGAGCAGACGCCCGAGGCTGAACCCTTGTTTTTTAAGCACAGCGGTTGATGCCGAGACGCCGCAGACTTTGGCATACTTTAAGAGCGTTTTTAGCGAGGCAGGGCCGGGCACGCCAACCCGCACAGCTATGCCTGGACCTACAGTCTCCATCTCCTTGAGATAGGCGTTTACTTTTTCGGGCACGAAGCTCCACTGAGTAACTATCTCAGCACCGTAACCTCGCTCGCTCAATAAATCGAGCTTTTTAAGCAAACTCATTTCGGCCTTCCTATCAACCGGATTACCATCTGGGTGTCCAGCTATAGCCACGGTAGAAATGCCGGAGTTTTGAAAGGCTTTGGATTGAAGCACCTGTAAGCTGTTCTCGTAGGGACCACTGGGAGAGCTTAGGCCTCCAGCTATGACAAGAACCTTCTCAATATCATGATCACGCAGTCCTTCAAAAAAGTATTGTAGCTGGTGGTCATCACGGAAACCACGGGCGGCGACGTGAGGAACAGGCTTAAAACCCGCAGCTTTCAATTGGGCTAGGGCACCGAGGATATCTCGTTCATCCGTCCCAGGAATCATAGTCACGAAAATTTCCCGCACCAGTCCAGTAAAAACATCGGTTCGTTCGGCATGAGCGGGAACAATTTCAACGGTCCATTTGTGGTTTGTTGCAATATTAGTATGAGACATAATTACGCTAATTCATTTTTCAAAAAATCGTTTCAGCTAGTCCTCTGCTTCGCTTAGACTTCCATAAATTCGAATTGAGGGACCCCTATGGAAAGGTGCCCTTTGCCGGGGGCACGGATTCGAGTTAGGAATTCGTCGATCAGGTTGATGTAGCTAGCATTGTTGAGCAACGAATCGTTCTGAGGCAGGCTGTTCTTGGTAGATTTCGCTTCCTTTTTTTTCAGCTCTATGTTGGCCCACACACAATCGATTTTTGGGATAACTTCGCATTTGCCATCCAACGTACCTCTGCACGGTCCGTTGCGCAGACCTTTGGGGCAAATCAACTTCGTATGGGTCAAGATAAATTGGCCGCAGGTTTTATAACCGTACACCTTTTCCTTCAGCCATTTCTCCATTTGAAATATTCCGCTCATTACTGCTTCGCAACTTCTCACGTCCCAACACATACATAATAGCAGAGCACTTCGTTTTATCTTGGATGAAACCGCTTAATCCAATTGCATTATCCGGCAATGAAGAATCGAGAGGCAGAAAAACTGGTCCGCCAGACTCCAGCACCGATTGTGGTTCCAAGAGGACAGGTACGTATGTTGGAGAGTCATCATGCCGCCGGTTTCGAAATGGAACTGGACCATTGGGCATTCCACAAAATCTGCTGGGTCGCGGTCGGACAGGGTCAGCTTGAATTTTCCGGTAGCTCAACGCCTATTCAACGCAATGACCTTCTGGTTTTACCAGCAGATTGGCCACATCGTTTTGTCGATGATCCGAATGAGCCCTTGACGCTAGTGATTATCTGCGTCGATCAAAGGTTGACCGCTACGGGTTCGGCATTGAGGCCGATTTGGTCGGCCACTCTGGCCAAAGGAACACTTGGGCAAGCACGTTGCGCTAAATCAGCCTTTCATCATAACGCATTCGTGGAAGATTTCCGCAAGGGCCTGCGTGAGCAATTGAACCGCGAGACTGGCTGGCAAATCACATTAACAGGTATTGCACAAAGTTTGCTCATTCGTATGGCCCGAGGTCATTGCGTAATGCGTGAGTCATTCGAATCCAACAGCTTCGCAGCCGTGCGCGGTTCGATCGAATACCTGGATCAACACTTCAACGAAGTGCAACGCATCGAAGATATGGCAGAACGCTGTGCGCTCTCGCCGAGACGGTTTACGGCACTATTCAAAGCCCAAACTGGCCAAACCTTTAGTAACTATCTCAATGAACGCCGTATTGAGTACGCCCGCCAGCGCTTGCGTCAAACAAGACATATTGTCTACGCCTGCTACGAATCGGGCTTTAACGACCTGGCATACTTCTATCGTGTATTCAAAAAACACACCGGGCAAACTCCCGGTCTTTACCTTAGCAGCATTGATAGTTGAATCCCGTCCTTCAAACGATCAGTCCAAATGACACTTTACTACTTCGGCACCTTAGCACTCGGTCTCTTCACTCACAAAGCCAACGAAATCGGCACTCTCTCAGGAATTGTCGTCGGGATAGCCGCAGCCGACTAGGTCGCCAAAGACGAAACCATCATTTTTGGCTCTAAACTATATACGGTTCCTTCGTTACCTTCGCAGCCGGCAGAAACCGAAAGAGCATCCACGCTCTATAATGGGCCACTCTCAATAACCGAACCGGCAGCCTCGATAATTGAGGGACATTACAAAATTTTCTCCTCATAAAGAATATAAATTATTTGTAGACAAAGTTTTATAATAATTATAGGGTTATATTTAATCTGAGCATTAATTGCCTGATGAGGTATTGTTACCCCTATAACCCGTTCGGCAGCACCCTAATCTTGGTGTTCTGAGACTGCTGATCTTGGTGAAGCACACTAACGGGGGAAAGGTTTGGAGGCGGCAGCCGCATTGAAATGTATATGGATCAACTGCCCCCAGAAAAAATTGTCGTCAGATGGGGCAAACTCTGATTTGGTTCAGTTATGAAATCGCTCCTCACCCTACTCGCTCTCGGTTGCCTTCTATTTGCTGGTTGTCAGACTGTTCAGGAAGTCGCTGAGACCCAATCAACCCAAATTCCTGAAGCAGATGAAGAACCGCTAGGCGGCAATTTCCTTATTAATTTTGTTAACCCAATGAACGGGGCGAGAATGAGTCCAGAACTACGGCTCAATGAAGAGGGTAAAGAATTTTCGGGTTCAGTTATTTTTCCAAGAGGCGAGTCACCACTCAAAAACGTAGTCCTTGAATCTGATGGCTCGGTAACTGCGATTTTTACAATTAGTGGCTATTCTTTTAATCTCAAAGCTGTTATTAATGGGGACCGCATCGGGGGAGAGTTTAGTGGTCCGCGGGATATCAGCTTTAGCGGATCGCGATTAAAATAGTGCTTTGATGGCATAGTTGGCTAGCGGCTAAATTCCAAGAATGGGCTGACGAGAACCCTAGTCCCTTTGGTGGACTCAGCTCACCCTTTTCTATGAGTGATCAAGGAATTTTCAGAAACATTATTCAACCTGATACCGAAGAATTATTTAATAGGAAAATTTAATCCACAGGACTCCATATGGAAGCACTATCCAGAGGATGATTTTGTCCGCTGGGTTGGAGATGATGAGGAAGTAGCTAGAAAGAACGCGGCTAGAGGATCTCTGCCAAGGAACAAGGCCATCAGAATGTCTCCATGGCTAAATAAGGAGCAAACTTCCTGTGAGCTTGAGTACAACTCGGAGCAAGATGGTGTCGCTGGAGTTACTAATTAGGGTTTAACCTCCCAGCAT
>MDTA01226140.1_pt1 | contig 88644 bp, 88 predicted proteins | sample 811151 | NCBI WGS metagenome assembly MDTA01 (sample SAMN05326648, study PRJNA326480) | marine metagenome | isolation source: seawater | place: Indian Ocean: South | collected 2010 | reverse complement strand
GCGGCCCACCACCTTGGAGGACTTGGCGTCGCCGTGGGCGATCGCCTCGATGGCTTCCGCCGCGCCCCGGCGCAGGGAGTAGACGTTGACCACGTCGCCGCGCCGCACATGAGTGAGCAGGCTGCCGATGGTGGACTGCTGCGGCGAGATCGCGATGTCGATGTCGTGGCCCTGCACCAGGTCCACGTAGGCCGGGTTGGCGATCAGCGTCATCACCTTGCGTGCGCCGAGGCGCTTGGCCAGCAGCGACGCCATGATGTTGGCCTCGTCGTCGTTGGTCAGCGCGCAGAACACGTCGGTGTTCTCGATGTTGGCCTTGAGCAGCTCGTCGCGGTCGGTGGCCAGGCCCTGCAGCACCACGGTGTGGCCCAGCCGCTCGCCGAGCCATTCGGCCCGCTGCGGCGAGCGCTCGATGATTTTCACGTTGTAGCGGTGCTGGATGCTCTTCGCCAGCCGGTAGCCGATGTTGCCGCCGCCGGCGATCAGCACCCGCTTGTAGTTGTGCTCGAGGCGGCGCAGCTCGCTCATCACCGCGCGGATGTCGTTCTTGGCGGCGATGAAGAACACTTCGTCATCGGCTTCGATGACGGTGTTGCCCTCGGGAATGATCGGCCGGTTGCGGCGGAAGATCGCCGCAACCCGGGTGTCCACGTTGGGCATGTGCTTGCGCAGCTCGCGCAGCTCGTTGCCCACCAGCGGGCCGCCGTAATAGGCGCGCACCGCCACCAGCTGCACGCGGCCGGTGGCGAAGTTGACCACCTGCAGGGCGCCGGGGTGCTCGATCAGCCGCTTGATGTAGTCGGTGACCACCTGCTCCGGGCTGATGATCACGTCGATGGGAATGGCGTTTTCGTTGAACAGCTTGTCCGCGCGGCTGGTGTAGTGGGCGGTGCGGATACGGGCGATTTTGGTGGGGGTGCGGAACAGGGTGTAGGCCACCTGGCAGGCGACCATGTTGACCTCGTCGGAGTTGGTGACGGCGATCAGCATGTCGGCGTCTTCGGCGCCGGCTTCCTTGAGCACCCAGGGATAGCAGCCCATGCCGAGCACGGTGCCAATGTCCAGACGGTCCCCCAGTTCCCGCAAGCGCTCGCCGTCGATGTCGATGACGGTGATGTCGTTGCGTTCCCCCGCCAGGTTCTCCGCCAGGGTGCCGCCCACCTGGCCGGCACCGAGAATGATGATCTTCATGATCGCTGGTCGGTCACCTTGTTGTCGTCGGCCGCCTTGCGTTTATGCAGGCAGGCCAGATAAAAGCCGTCGGGCCCGTTATCCCGTGTCAGCAGTTGCCATCCCGCCGCCACCGGGGCGGCGTCGGCCGGCCGCTCGGTGCGGTCCTCGGCGTCGTCGGTGCGCGCCAGGAACGCCGCGATCTGGCGGTCGTTCTCGTCGCGCAGCACCGAGCAGGTGGCGTACACCAGCCGGCCGCCGGGGCGCAGAAGCGGCCATAGTGCATCCAGCATGCGCGCTTGTAAATCCACCAAGGGTGGCAGGTCGGTGCGCCGGCGGTGCCATTTCACGTCCGGCTGGCGGCGCAAAATACCGCTGGCGGAACAGGGCGCGTCGAGCAGGATGGCGTCGAAGGGTTCGCCGTCCCACCAGGCGGCCGGCTCGGCGGCGTCGCCCTGTACCAGTTCGGCCTCGGCGCCGATGCGGCGCAGCGCGTCGCGCACCCGGTCCAGGCGGCGCGCGGACAGGTCCAGGGCGGTAACCCGGGCACCGGGGAAGGCTTCCAGAATCTGGCCGGTCTTGCCGCCGGGGGCGGCGCAGGCGTCCAGCACCCGGCCGCCGTCCGGCGCCGCCAGCTGTTCCACCGGCAGCTGGGCGGCCTCGTCCTGCACCGAGAAGCCGCCGCTGTCGAAACCGGGCAGCTGCGACACCGGGCGCGGCGGCGACAGGTAAAGGCTCCACGGCGACAGATCGCCGGGGCGGGCGCCGTCGCCGAGCGCGGCCAGAGCCTGTTCGCGACTCTGCTGGCGACGGTTTACGCGCAGGGTGAACGGCGGCGGCGCCAGGGCCGCCCGGGCCAAGTCGTCGGCCTGTTCCGGCCAGTCCTGCTGGAACGACCGCCACAGCCAGCCGGGCAGTGAATAGCGCACCGCCGGGTCGTAGTCGGCGAACACCCGCGCCGGGTCCAGGCCGTCGGCCTTGCGCAGCAGGGCGTTGATCAGGCCGCTGGCCCAGCCCGCTTTCAACTGGCGGCAGAGCTCCGGGTAGGCGTTCACCACCGCGTGGGCCGGGCGCTCCGTGAACCACAGTTCATAGAGGCCGCACAGCACCGCCAGGCGCACCGCCTGGGCCTTGGGCTTGAGGGGCTTGTCGAGCTGGCCGTTGAGCCACTGATTGAGCGGCCGCAGGTGGCGGCAGACGCCGAAGCAGAGGTCGCGCATCAGGCCGCCGGCGGCGCCGTCGGGCACGCCCCGGGCAAGCACTTCGCGGAGGCTGGCGCCGTCCCCCTCGCCGGGCAGTACCCGCTCCAGGGCGCGCACCGCCGCCAGCCGGGGATGCGGCGCCTTACTCAAGGGTGGCCCCCGGCTGGAACAGCTCCGGGTGGCCGCGTCGTACCTCGGCCACGGTCATGGGGCGTTTGCCGGGCAGCTGTACCCGACTCAAGAGAACGGCGCCGTCGCCGCAGGCCACGGTCAGGCCATCGTCGCTGACGGTGACGATGCGGCCGGGTTCCGGTTCGCCGGTGTCCGGCACTTCCTCGGCGTCCCAGATCCGCAGGGGCTGGCCGTCGAAGTCCACCCAGGCCACCGGCCAGGGATTGAAGGCGCGCACCCGGTTGACCAGGGCGGCGCCGGGCAGGCGGAAGTCCAGCCGGGCGCCGGCCTTGGTCAGTTTGGCGGCGTAGGTGACGCCGTCCTCCGGCTGCGGCCGGGCCTTTTCCAGGTAGCCGGGCAGATCCTCGAGCACGGTGCTCAGGAGGCGGGCGCCCTGCTCGGCCAGGCGGTCGTGCAGCTCGCCACCGGTCTCGCGGGCGCCGATGGTCAGCGACTCGCTGAGCAGCATCGGGCCGGTGTCCAGGCCGGCGTCCATCTGCATGATGGTGGTGCCGGTTTCCCGGTCGCCGGCCTGAATCGCCCACTGGATCGGGGCGGCGCCGCGCCAGCGCGGCAGCAGCGAGCCGTGCACGTTGACGCAGCCGAGCCGGGGCAGGGCCAGCACCGCGCGGGGGATGATCAGGCCGTAGGCCACCACGATCAGCGCGTCCAGCGCCAGATCGCGCAGCTGGTTCTGAATCTCGTCGGTTTTGAGGGTGTCCGGCTGCAGCACCGGCAGGTCGTGTGCCAGGGCCAGTTTTTTCACCGGCCCGGGCTGCACTTTCTTACCGCGGCCGGCGCCGCGATCCGGCTGGGTGAGCACCGCGGCAACGGTGTGCGGGCCGTCGAGCAGCGCTTGCAGGCTGACGGCGGCGAAATCCGGGGTGCCGGCGAAGGCAAGGCGAAGCGGTTTCAAATCAGTTCTCAGGCCTGTTGGCGGTGTACTTTCTGAAGCTTCTTCTTGATCCGATCACGCTTCAGGCGGGACACATAGTCGACAAAGAGCTTGCCGTTGAGGTGGTCGATCTCATGCTGAATGCAGGTGGCCAGCAGCCCGTCGGTCTCGATCTCGAACGGCTCGCCGTTGCGGTCCAGGGCGTTGATGCGCACCCGCGAGGGGCGCTCCACCTTCTCGTAGAAGCCGGGCACCGACAGACAGCCCTCTTCATAGGGGGCCAGATCCTCGGTGAGGGGCGTGATCTCCGGGTTGATGAACACCTGCGGCTGGTCACGGGTCTCCGACACGTCGATCACCAGAACCCGCTTGTGCACGTTCACCTGGGACGCCGCCAGCCCGATTCCCGACGCCTCGTACATGGTTTCAATCATGTCGTCGATCAGTTTGCGAAGCGCGTCATCCACCGTCTCGACCGGTTTTGCTACCGTGCGAAGGCGTGGGTCTGGGAATTCGAGTATCTCAAGCTTGGCCATGGGGCTCCTGAGTTTTCAAACACTTGGGAAGGTGCTTTAAAGTCGGTTGCTAAATATATGATAGCGTTGCTAATATCCAAAAACGACTGTGCTCGATCCGGGGGTGTGTTCGCCGTTCCGCGGACACCAATAATGATAAAAGGAATCCGCTGATGATGAAATCGCTGCAGCGAATCCTGTACGTGGGGTTGCTGGTGGTGACGTCCGCCGTCATGGCCGACACCATCGCGCTACGAGACGACCATCCTAATGTGTATTACGTCAAAAAGGGCGACACCCTTTGGGACATCAGCGGTCGTTTTCTCGAGAACCCCTGGCAGTGGCCGGAACTCTGGCACGACAACCCGGATATCGACAACCCGCATTTGATCTATCCCGGCGATGAAATCCGCCTATTCTGGCAGGATGGCGAGCCGCGCCTGGCGGTTAACCGGGATAACGTGAAGCGCACCAAACTCTCCGACGGCACCGTCAAGCTGACCCCCCGCGTCCGTGAAGTGGACCGCGACAGCGCCATCCCCGCGATTCCCATGAGCGCCATCCAGAGCTACCTGAAGGACGCCCTGGTGATGGACCGCGACGAGATTCTCGCCGCCCCCTACCTGATCGGCGGACAGGACCGCCGGGTGGTGTTCGGCATGGGCGACACCGTCTACGCCCGCGACCCGGAAGACCGCTTCGCCGACCTGCAGCGCCGCTACGGCATCTACCGGGTGGGCGAGGAATACGTGGACCCGCAGACCCAGGAAGTGCTCGGCTACGAAGCCCGCCGCATCGGCCTGGCCAGCGTCCGCGATCAGGAAGAGGACATGACCACCCTGGAAGTGATCCGCTCCTCCGAGGACGTGCGCGTGGACGACCGCCTGTTCCAGCAGCCGGACCGGGAAGTGCGCGCGGTGCTGTACCCCCATGCCCCCGACGAGAAAATCACCGGCAACATCATTCGTTTCTTCGACCGCATCAACAGTGTGGCGCGCAACGACGTGGTGGTGATCAACAAGGGCGAGCGCGAGGGCATGGAACCCGGCCATGTGCTGGAAATCTTCCAGCAGGGCGAGCTGGTGCGCGACCGCCAGCAGGATGAAATGGTGCGTCTGCCGCGCACCAAGGCCGGCACCCTGGTGCTGTTCCGGGTCCATGAAAAGGTCAGCTACGGCCTGATCATGGAGTCCACCCGGCCGATCTACATGCAGGACATCGTGGAGAGCCCGGAAGGCAGCTACTGATTCGATTCTGATAACCGTCTAGCACGGCGCACAGGGAGGTGCGCGATGGATGCCCAACTCAAACGGCTGGTGCTGTGCGCCGCCTTTTCACCCTATTCGGCCCTCCTCGGCCGGATATTGCGTGAACACGCCCCCGACGATACCCCGCTGGACCGCTTCCGGTCCTGGCTGCCCAATAAAAACCGCTTGCCGGATCGGCGGCTGCGGCACCCGGAGGACCTGCACGGCCCTCTGACGGCCCTGTCGGGGCTCGGCTGGCGCTGGCTGGCCCTGGGCGACGACGACTACCCGCCGCTGCTGGCGGACCTGCCGGACGCGCCGGGGGTGCTGGCGGTACGCGGTGACCCGGCGGTGCTCGCCGGCCCGCAGCTGGCCATGGTGGGCGCCCGCGCGGCCTCCGCCGACGGCACCGACAACGCCTTCCGCTTTGCCCGCTCGCTGGCCGCCGCCGGCTTCGCCATCACCAGTGGCCTGGCGCTGGGCGTGGACGCCGCCGCCCACCGGGGCGCCCTGGCCGCCGGTGGCACCACGGTGGCGGTGCTCGGCAACGGCCCGGACCGGATCTACCCGCCCCACCACCGCAAGCTGGCGCAGCAGATCATCGAAGGGGGCGGTGTTCTGGTCACCGAGTTCGCCCCCGGCAGCCAGCCGCGCAGGGAGTACTTTCCGGCGCGTAACCGGATTATCAGCGGCCTCAGCTTCGGCACCATCGTGGTGGAAGCGGCGCTGCGCAGCGGCTCGCTGATCACCGCCCGCACCGCCGCCGAGCAGGGCCGCGAGGTGTTCGCCATTCCCGGCTCGCTGCACAACCCGCTCAGCAAGGGCTGCCACCGGCTGCTGCGCGACGGCGCCAACTGGCTGGAGAGCGTCGACGATGTGCTGCACGCCTTCGGCGACTTCCGCCGCACCCTGGAGGACAGCCCGGCGCTGTCGGCGGCCCGCCGCCCGGACGACACCCAGGGTCTGCTGGCGCACTTCACCACCGGCATCAACGGCCTGGACGATCTCGCCAGCCGCAGCGGCCTGCCGATGACCGAACTGGCGGAACAGCTCGCCGACCTGGAGCTGGAAGGCAGGATCAAGCGGGTCGCCGGCGGCTACAGCCGCCATCGCGGGCTTGCCTGACCGTCCGGGCTTGGGTACCTTCGCGGCCAGTAACCACACGAGGAACGGTGATGACCCCGCAAACAACGGCGTCCGGCCAGCATCTGCTCAGTGCCGCGCACATTATTCGCGCCGGCGGAGTGATCGCCTACCCCACCGAGACCGTCTACGGCCTGGGCTGCGACCCCTTTGATGAGGACGCGGTGCGGCGGCTGCTGGCGATCAAACAGCGGCCGGTGGAGAAAGGCCTGATTCTGGTCGCCTCGGACCTGGACCAGCTCGACGGCCTGGTGCACCTGGACGACGCCCAGCGGGAACGGCTGCGCCAGGCCTGGCCGGCGCCGGTGACCTACCTGCTGGATGCCACCGAGCGGGTGCCGGCGTGGATTCGCGGCGTCCACCCCAAGGTGGCGGTGCGGGTCAGCGCCCACCCGCTGGCGCGGGCGCTGGCGGCGGCGGTGGGCACGCCGATCGTGTCCACCAGCGCCAACCGGGCCGGGCGGCCGCCCGGGCGCAACCGGTTCCAGGTCGGCAAGGCGCTGGGTGGCGATCTGGATTTTATCGTCACCGGCGATTGCGACCCGCGCGGCAAGCCGTCCACCATCATTGATCTGCAAAGCGGCCGTACCCTGCGAGACTGACATGAATGACGTATCCCCCCAGGCGGTGAAGGACTATCTGCTCGATCTGCAGGACCGCATCTGCGCGGAACTGGAGAGCGAGGACGGCCAGGGCCGCTTCGAGGAAGACGCCTGGGACCGGGCGGAAGGCGGCGGTGGCCGTAGCCGCGTGCTCACCGAGGGCGCGGTGATCGAGAAAGGCGGGGTCAATTTCTCCCATGTGTTCGGCGAGCGGATGCCGCCCTCCGCCACCGCCCACCGGCCGGAGCTGGCCGGGCGTTCGTTCCAGGCCATGGGCGTGTCGCTGGTGATTCACCCGCACAACCCCTATGTGCCCACCAGCCACGCCAATGTGCGCTTCTTCGTCGCGGAAAAAGAAGGCGAAGCGCCGGTGTGGTGGTTCGGCGGCGGCTTCGACCTGACCCCCTTTTACGGCTTCGAGGAGGACGCGGTGGCCTGGCACCGGGCCGCCCGGGACGCCTGCGCGCCGTTCGGCGACGACCTCTACGGGGAGTTCAAGCGCTGGTGCGACGACTACTTCTATATCAAGCACCGCGACGAGCCGCGCGGCGTGGGCGGGCTGTTCTTCGATGACTTCAACCGCCTCGACTTCGAGCACAGCTTCGCGCTGATGCGCAGCATCGGCGACGGCTTTATCGGCGCCTACCGGCCGATCATGGCGCGCCGCAAGGCGCTGCCCTATGGCCAGCGCGAGCGCGACTTCCAGCTCTATCGCCGCGGCCGCTATGTGGAATTCAACCTGGTCTACGACCGGGGCACCCTGTTCGGCCTGCAGTCCGGCGGCCGCACCGAGTCGATCCTGATGTCGCTGCCGCCGCTGGTGCGCTGGGACTACGACTGGCGGCCGGAGCCCGGTTCGCCGGAAGCCGAGCTGCATGAGAAATTCCTGATCCACCGGGAGTGGCTATGAGCGACCGTTACGCGGTATTCGGCAATCCGGTGAGCCACAGCCGTTCGCCGGACATCCACCACGCCTTCGCCGCCCAGCGCGGCGAGGACCTGGTCTATGAGCGCATCGAAGCGCCGGTGGACGGCTTCCCGGCGGCGCTGGCGGCGTTCTTTGACGCCGGCGGACGCGGCGCCAACGTCACCGTGCCGTTCAAGGAGCAGGCCTTCGACCTGTGCGAGCGGCTCACCGAGCGGGCCCGCCAGGCCGGCGCCGTGAACACCCTGTGGCGGGTCGACGGCGCCCTGCACGGCGACAACACCGACGGCGCCGGCCTGGTGGCCGACCTGCGCGGCAACCAGGGCTGGGCCCTGGCGGGCCGCCGGGTGCTGGTGCTCGGCGCCGGTGGCGCGGTGCGCGGCGTGCTCGGCCCGCTGCTGGCCCAGGGCCCGGCGGAGGTGGTAATCGCCAACCGCACGCTGGGCCGCGCGGAAGCGCTGGTGGAGCGCTTCGCCGGCCAGGGCGTGCCGATGCACGCAGCCGCCCTGGACCAGCTGCAACAACCGTTCGACGTGCTGATCAATGCGATCTCCGCCGGGCTGCACGGCGACATGCCGGCGCTTGATCCGGCCCTGGTGGCGCCGGGGTCGGTGGCCTACGACATGGTGTACGGCGCCCAGCCCACCCCGTTCATGCGCTGGGCGCAACGCCATGAGGCGGCGGCGGTGTGCGACGGTCTGGGCATGCTGGTGGAGCAGGCGGCGGAAGCCTTCCAGGTGTGGCGCGGCTGGCGCCCGGATACCGCGCCGGTGCTGGCCGGGCTGCGCGGCGCCTGAGTGACCCCAGGCGCCATTTTACAAACTTTGTCGCGTTGCGGCTGGCGGTGCTGGCCGAAACCCGCTGAAATATTCGCCAATTGCCGCCCCTGCCTGGGCTGGCCTTTTTGTCTTTTATGCGCTGAGGAAAACTCATGTTTTTGCCACGCTTGGTGGTATTGCTTGCCGCGAGTCTTGTCTGTGGTCTGGTTCAGGCCAACACCTTCGGTTTTTCCTGGGATAACGACGCTTTCCTGGGCCAGGACAAAAACTACACCAACGGCGCCCGTTTCAGCTGGGTCGGTGACGGTCAGTCGGATTGCCAGGCCAACGGCGGCCTGACCTGTGGCGTGGCCCGGGCGCTGGACCCGCTGCCGGGGGTGTCGGCCTCCGATGAGCGGCACGCGCTCACCGTCAGCCTGCAGCAGATCATGATCACGCCGTCCGACATCAAACGGACGACGCCGGATTACAACGACCTGCCCTATGTGGGTTATTCCAACCTGGAACTGGGTCTGTTCAGCTGGGACAAGAAGAACCTGTTCGGCTATGGCGTGCGCGCCGGCATCGTCGGGCCGGATTCCGGTGCCGAGCAGTCGCAGAAGTTCGTGCATAAGGTGGTCGGCGCCAACGAGCCCCAGGGCTGGGACGACCAGCTCGGTCACGACGCCATCGGCGGCGTTTATTTCCTGCACGCCCACCGTCTGTTCCGCACCACCAACGACGCCGGCTACCAGACCGAACTGGGCGCCGCCTGGGGCATCGACGCCAACAACTTCGACGGCGGCGCCCAGGTCGGCGGCTTTATCCGCTTCGGCCGCAACCTGCCCGGCAACTTCATTCCCGACTACGCCGGCCTCGGCACCGCCGGCTCGCTGGTGGGCCTGTTTGATAACCCGGGGTTCGGCTGGGAAGTGTTCTTCGGTTTGAGCGGTCAGTACGTGGGCTATTCCTACCTGGAAGAGAACGCCGGCCGCTATAACATCGAGGCCCGCGATGCCGTCGGCGCGGTGATCACCGGCTTCGGGGTGCGCTCCGGCGAGTTCAGCTTCACCATGACGGTGCAGACCTCCACCTCGCCGGTGCGGGATAACAACGACCCGCTGAGCTTCGGCAACATGTCCTTTATGTGGGCCATCTAAGCCTCGTCCAGGTACTGGTCCTTCAGCTTCACATAGTTGCCGGCCACATAGGGCAGGAACTCGATTTCCTTGGCGGTGAGCTCGCGCACGGCCCGTGCCGGCCGGCCCCGGTACAGCCAGCCGGAGGCCAGCCGTTTGCCGGGGCTGACCAGGCTGCCGGCGGCCAGCATCACGTCACTTTCCACCACCGCGCCGTCCATGATCATGGTCTGCATGCCGATCATCACCCGGTCGCCGATGGTGCAGCCGTGCAGCATCGCCTGATGGCCCACGGTGACGTCGTCGCCCAGGGTCAGCGGGAAGCCGCCGGGGTTGAAGGCGGAGTCGTGGGTGATGTGCAGCACGGTGTTATCCTGCACACTGGTACGGGCGCCGATAACGATGTGGTGCATGTCGCCGCGCACCACGGCGCCGGGCCACACGGAGCTGTCGTTGCCGAGGGTTACCTCGCCGATCACGGTGGAGGCCGGGTCGACGAAAACCCGTTCACCCTGGCTTGGCACCTTGTTCTGGAAGCTTCGAATCCCCATCTCACACCCATTCATCAAGACGAATCAGACCCGTTATAACGAGAGGCACCATGAGTCACAACCCGCTGATTGATTACCCGGACCTGCCGCCCTTCTCCGAAATCCGCCCGGAGCATGTGAAACCGGCGGTGGAACAGTTGGTGGAAGCGGGCCGCGAGCGCATCCGCAAGGTGCTGGCCGACGGTGACTTCAGCTACCGGGCTCTGGAATTGACCCTGGCCGAGGAAGACGAGCGCCTGGAAAAGGCCTTCGGCCCGGTGGGGCATCTGAATGCCGTGGCCCAGGACGAAGCGCTGCGCGAAGCGTACAACGCCTGCCTGCCGCTGATCAGCGAGTACAGCACCGAAGTGGGCCAGAACAGCGAGCTGTTCGCCGCCTACCAGGCGCTGCGCGACAGCGACGAATTCAACACCCTGACACCGGCCCAGCAGAAAGACATCGACAACACGCTGCGCGACTTCCGCCTCTCCGGCGTGGCCCTGCCCGAAGCGCAGAAGGCGCAATACATGGAGAACGCCAAGCGGCTGTCGGAGCTGACCACCCGCTTCGAGAACAACCTGCTGGACGCCACCCAGGCCTGGAAGAAGCACGTTACCGATGAAGCGGAACTGGCCGGGCTGCCGGACACCGCCCTGGCCGGCGCCGCCGACCGCGCCCGCGCCGAGGGCCTGGAACAGGGCTGGCTGCTGACCCTCGACTTCCCGGTGTTCTTCGCGGTGATGAGCCACGCCGAGAACCGCGCCCTGCGCGAAGAGATGTACCGGGCCTTCACCACCCGCGCCTCCGACCAGGGCCCGCAGGCCGGTGAATACGACAACGGCGCGGTGATGGACGAGATCCTCAAGCTGCGCCACGAGCAGGCTAACCTGCTCGGTTTCGCCAACTACGCGGACAAATCCCTGGCCACCAAAATGGCCCGCGACGTGGATGAGGTGATCGGCTTTCTCGACGACCTGGCCCGCCGCGCCAAACCCCAGGCGGAACGGGAAGTGGCGGCCTTGAAGGCGTTCGCCGCCGAGCAGGGCGCCGACGATCTGCAGCCCTGGGACCTGGGCTACTGGAGCGAGCGTCTGCGCGAAGCCCGCTACGACCTTTCCGACGAAGCGCTGCGCCCCTGGTTCCCGGCGGAGAAAGTGATCGACGGCATGTTCCAGGTGGTCGGCAAGCTGTTCGGCATCCGCTTCCGCCAGCGTGACGACGTGGACACCTGGCACCCGGACGTGCGCTTCTTTGAACTGGTGGACGACGACGGCAGCGTGCGCGCCGCTTTCTACCTCGATATGTACGCACGCAACGGCAAGCGCGGCGGGGCCTGGATGGACGACGCCCGGGTGCGCCGCCGCCGTCTGGACGGCGAACTGCAGACCCCGGTCGCCTACCTGACCTGCAACTTCGCGCCGCCGGCCGGCGGCAAGCCCGGCCTGCTCACCCACGACGAAGTGGTCACCCTGTTCCACGAGTTCGGCCATGGGCTGCACCACATGCTCACCGAGCAGGAAGTGGCCGGCATCTCCGGTATTAACGGCGTGGCCTGGGACGCGGTGGAGCTGCCCAGCCAGTTCCTGGAAAACTGGTGCTGGACCGAAGAGGGCCTGGCGCTGATTTCCGGCCACTACGAAACCGGTGAACCGCTGCCCCGGGAAACCCTGGACAAGATGCTCGCCGCCAAGAACTTCCAGAGCGCCATGGGCATGATGCGCCAACTGGAATTCTCGCTGTTCGACATGCGCCTGCACGCGGAATACCGCGAAGGCCTGGATATCCAGCAGGTGCTGGATGAAGTGCGCGAGCAGGTGTCGGTGATCAAGCCGCCGGCCTTCAACCGCTTCCAGAACGGCTTCGGGCACATCTTCGCCGGCGGTTACGCGGCGGGTTACTACAGCTACAAGTGGGCGGAAGTGCTCTCCTGTGACGCCTATGCCCGCTTCGAGGAGGAAGGCCCGTTCAACGAAGCCACCGGTCGCGATTTCCGCGACAAGATCCTCGCCCGTGGCGGCAGCCGCGAGCCGATGGAACTGTTCGTGGATTTCCGCGGCCGCGAACCCAGTGTCGAGCCGTTGCTTCGCCACAGCGGCATCGAAGGTTAGCCGATTATGGTTAAACGTCAGTTCATCGCCGGGGCGACCTGCCCCGGCTGCGGCGCCATGGACCGTATCCAGCGTTGCAGTGACGACGACAGTACCTGGATGGAGTGTGTCGCCTGCGGGCTGGTCCGCGACCTGGACCAGCCACCCGCGGCGGCGGACGCCACCGACGCCAATGAGCAGACGGTGACGCTAAAGCCCCGGCGTTAGGTATCAGTAACGCCAACCCGGTGAGCTCAAGTAGGCGTAGACGAACACCGCGGCGGCGACCAGGAACACCACCATCATCACAGTGGCGATGATGCCGAAAATCATGCCCGCGATGGCGGTGCCCCGCCCGCCGGGGTCACGCTCGCCCCGGTCCATGGCTTTCAGCTCCAGCACCCCCAATACCCAGGCGACCACCCCCAGCGGCGAGAACAGCAGCATGCTGATCAGGCCCAGTGTCAGTACCAGGGTGCCGCGATGCGGCTGCACCGCTTCCCCGGTCCGTGTCGCTTCGGCGGCCGGCACCGCCGGCCGGTAGGGGTCGCGCTCAACGAAAGCGGCGGCCAGCAGCAGCCCCAGAGTGGTCGCGCCGAACACGAAATAACCCGCCGACACAATCATCGAATAGGCTTCCCAGGAAAGTAGCCCGTTGCCGCTGAGTGGCACCAGAAAATGATTGGTCACCACCTGGAACACGGCCTGAAGCAGTAACACCACGCTGGCGAGTATCACCAGCAGGGACGCTTTGCGCGCCCGGCTTCTGAAGACGATGCCCAGCACCAGGCCGACAATGGCCGGTATAACAACGGGCAGAAGGTTGATGATGGTGCTCAGATATTGCGGCATGCGGCCCCCTGATAATCAAAGGCGGCCACGTTAGCGTTGTCGGCGGTGATTGTCCCGGCCGGCGGTCACAGTTCCGCGGCGGCCGATTCCCACCCGATGCAAAAGAAGGTAAAGCGGTGTGATTGGGGGTCGGCAAGTCCGCCCCGCAGGGCGCACTATGATTTTCCCACCGTGATTCTCATGGTGAGCGAAACCGATGAGAAAGGAGTTCTCTCATGTCCGACGATAAGGTAACCAAAGTACTTAACGCCTTGATTGAAACCTGCCGGGACGGCGAAGAAGGTTTTCGCACTTGCGCCGAACAAATGGAAAAACCCGAACTGCAACAGATTTGCAGAGACCGCGCCCAGAGCTGCGCCACGGCGGCCCAGGAGCTGCAAGAACTGGTGCGCGCCCAGGGCGGCGATCCGGAAGACAGCACCAGCGTGGCCGGCACGCTGCACCGCCGCTGGGTGGATCTGAAAGCGAAGCTGATGGACCGCACCGACGAAACCGTGCTCAACGAATGCGAACGCGGTGAGGATGTGGCCAAGCACAACTACCAGAAGGCGCTCGATGAAGAGCTGCCGGAGACGGTGCGTGCCGTGGTGGAAAAGCAGTACCAGGGTGTGAAGGACAACCACGACAAGATAAAAGCACTGCGTGACGCTGAACGCGCCAAGGCGTGAGCCCGTTTTGCTGATAACCCGAGGCAATAAAAAACCCGGCCTTCGCCGGGTTTTTTATTGTCGGGCCGCTCTCAAGGCCGGCGCGCCGCGTCCGGTTATTTCTCGACGAAGGCGCGCTCGATCACGTACTCGTGCATGTGACCGCCACGGGATTCGCGGAAGCCCCAGTCATCCAGAATGTTGGTGAAGTCCTTCAGCATGGCGGGGCTGCCGCACAGCATGAAACGGTCTTCTTCCAGATTGGGCTTGGGCAGCTCCAGATCGTCGAACAGCTTGCCGCTGGTCATCAGATCGGTGAGCCGGCCCTTGTTGCGGTACGGCTCGCGGGTCACCGTCGGATAATAGAGCAACTGGTTGCGGATAATATCGCCGAAGAATTCGTTGTCCGGCAGCTCGTTCTCGATCACGTCGCGGTAAGCCAGCTCCGAGGTGTAGCGCACCCCGTGAGTGAGGATCACCTGGTCGAACTGCTCGTAGATCTCCGGATCCTTGATGATGCTCAGGAACGGCGCCAGGCCGGTGCCGGTGGACAGCAGCCACAGGCGTTTGCCGGGCAGCAGATGGTCCGCCACCAGGGTGCCGGTGGGCTTGCGGCTCACATAGATCTTGTCGCCGGGCTGAATTTTCTGCAGCCGCGAGGTGAGCGGGCCGTCCGGCACCTTGATGCTGAAGAACTCCAGCTCTTCCTCATAGTTGGCGCTGGCGATGGAATAAGCGCGCAGCAGCGGACGGCCGCCATCCTGCTCCAGGCCGATCATGGTGAAATGACCGTTCTTGAAGCGGAAGCCGGGATCGCGACTGGTGGTGAAACTGAACAGGGTTTCATTCCAGTGGCGAACGCTGGTGACGGTTTCAGTATTCAAATTTGACATATGCTAATACGCTTTTATTCCGAAATATCCAGTTGGTGAGAATATAATCACCCGGGAGATATCGGTAAAATGGGTTATTCCGATATTTGATATCGATTATACCGATGAGGCCGCTATGCGCTACACCCTCCGCCAGCTCGAGGTGTTCCTCGCCACCGCTCACTTCGAAAACGTCAGCCGCGCCGCGGATCACCTCAGCATGTCCCAGTCCGCCGCCTCCGGGGCGCTCAAGGAGCTTGAGTCGCAGTTCGAGATCAAGCTGTTCGAGCGCGCCGGCAAGCGCCTGCGCCTCAACGAGCTGGGCCGCCAGCTGTGGCCCCGGGCCGAGGCCCTGCTGGGCCAGGCCCGTGATCTGGAGGCCGGGCTGCTGGCCCATCAGGAGCTGGGGCAACTTAATGTGGGGGCGACCCTGACCATCGGCAACTACCTGGCGGTGAGTATTATGGCCCGTTATATGGCCGAACAGCCCGGCGCCCGGGTGCAACTGGAGGTGGCCAACACCCGCGCCATCGTCGACCGGGTGCTGGGGTTTGATCTGGATCTGGGGCTGATCGAGGGGGAAATGAACCACCGCGACCTGGAGCTGCTGCCCTGGCGCGAGGACGAGCTGGTGGTGTTCTGCGCCCCGGACCACCCCCTGGCCGGCAAGCCGCGCCTGGACGACCATGATTTGAAAGCCGCCACCTGGATCGTCCGCGAGTCCGGCTCCGGCACGCGGCAGACCTTTGAGCGCGGCATGCATGGCATCCTGCCGGATCTCAACCTGCTGCTGGAGCTGGAGCACACCGAGGCGATCAAGCGGGCGGTGGAAACCGGCCTGGGCATCAGCTGCCTGTCGCGGGTGTCACTGCGCGAGGCCTTCCGGCGCGGGTCGCTGGTGCCCCTGGCGGTGCCGCACCGGGATTTCAGCCGCGAGTTCTATTTCGTGCTGCACCGGCAAAAGTACCGCAGCCCGGGGGTGGAGCGCTGGCTGCAACTGTGCCGGGAATCCCGCGATCAGGGCTGAGGGCTACTGGCCGCCGTCCGGCCGGTATTCTTCGCGGATCACCCCTTCCAGGTCTTTCCACGGCAGCGTCAGGGTCGGCTGGCCCATCACATAGGGGGCGATGGAATAGACGTCGTAATGCAGCACCAGGCCCTTGCGGGTGAGCCGGAAGTCGCTGCTCTCCTGGAACGGCCAGGCCTGGCGGAAGTCCTCGTCGGAATCCACTTCCTTTTCCAGCCAGCGTTCGTGGGCGCGGCGCGCGGCCGCTTCGAAGGCGTCTTCCTGGCCCGGATTAATTACCTGCCCCAGGGACACCGGGCGGTGTGCGGCCAGATCCCAGTTCAGCCAGCGTGTCACCGGCAGGCCATGGGCGCCGCCGGTGAATTCGTAGCTGTCGATGGCCACCGTCAGCAGGTCCTTCCAGCGGCCCAGCTGGCGGCTTTCACCGCTGAGCTCCCAGCCCCGGGCACCGTCGCCGGGAATCCCGGCGGCGGTGGTGAGAAAGCGGTCGGCGGCCTCTTCCAGGGTTTTCGGCGGGGCCCCCTGGTCCTCGCCGTTACCGCCCAGCTGCCGGATCATGCGGCGGCGCACCGCCTGGTTCAGCTCCGGGTGGCCTTCGTAGAGCTCCAGGTCCACGGCCACTTTGGCGCAGTCGTCGCCGCTGCAGTTGTCGGCGCGGCGGCGCAGGGTTTCCTGGCGGGTTTCCAGCTTGCCCTCGGGCGCCGTCGTTGCCGGCGGCTCGCTCTGCTGCGCGGCGCCGTTATCGGCCGGAGCCGGCTGCTTCTCGCCTTCGGGTTGCTCCGGGCCGTTGTCACAGGCGCTCAGGGCCAGCAGCGCGGCCAGCGCGCCGGCTCGTAACCAGGGGGATAATACGTTGCAGCGGCGTTCCGGCATGACAGCTTCCTGAGTGAGTGGCGGGTCCGTCGTGGACAGCCACCGAGCATGCCCTGATTGCCCGTTACCGGGCAACCCGGGAAGCCGTGCCGAAACCGTTTTCAGTCCACTTTTTCGAAATAGCCGAGCAGGCGCAGGGCGGCGATCTTGTCGCCGTCGATATCCAGGTCGTCGCCGGCCAGGGCGGTCACCGCGCTGCGGTTGCCGGCGGCGATCGCCTTCCAGACCGGTTCGCGGGTGTGCAGTACCGCCACGGTGTCTTCCGCCAGGCCCGGGCGCACCTGGGCCACGCCCCGGCGGATTTCCAGGGTGAAGCGGCGGTCGCTGTCGGCGAACTGGAAGCCGAGCTTCTCGTGCACATCGAGGGTGTCTTCCGCCTTCAGGAAGGCCGGCATGGCGGCCAGGAAGTTGTCGATCGGCAGGGTGTCGAGAAAGCCTTCCGGTGGCTCGGTGCGGAAGCCGGGGTTCAGACCGTCCGCTTCTTCCCGGGCGGCGGTGAAGTAGTAGTTGCGGGCGTTGGGGTTGGCTTCCACCTCGCCCAGCCGGCGCAGGGCTTCGGCGCGCAGCTGATTGACCGCGTCATCGTCCGGGCGCAGCGCGCGCAGGTGGTCGCTGAGGCTGAGCGCCCACTGGGCGTCGCCCTGCTCCAGGGCGGCGCGGGCCTTGTCCGCCAGGGCCTGCTCGCCGCCGGCCAGCTCGGCCATGTGGCGCGCCTGCTGCTCGCCGGGCAGCGGCTGCAGGGTGCTGGGGTTACCGTCGAACCAGCCCAGGTAGCCGTCGAACACCGAGCGCACCGACCAGCTCACCTTGCCGTAGAACTCCTGCAGCCAGGGGCTTTCCGCCAGATGCGGCGGCAGCTGCACGCGCTCGACGATCTGATCGGGGGTCAGGCCCTTGTTCATGTGGCGCAGGGTCTGGTCGTGCACGTACTGGATCGCGTCGCGGTAATCGGTGAGGGTGTCGTGGATGCGCTCGCGGCCGGTAAGCGGACGGGTGTGGCTGGGCACCAGGAACTCGGCGTCCAGGGCGCGGATCTTGTCCAGGCTGGCGGCCCACTTCTGCACGTCCCGGTAATAGGTGCCGCGGATGGTGTAGAGGTTGGGGAAGGTCTGATAGATGTTGTCGCCGCTGAGCACCACTTTCTTCTCCGGCAGCCATACGAACAGCTGGTCCTCGGTCTCGCCGGGGGCGTGCACCAGTTCCAGCTTGATGCCGGCGATGGTGGTTTCCAGGCGCTCATCCACGGTGTGGTCCGGCGGCAGGGCGAACAGCGTGCTCTCTTCGCTGACGCCCAGATGGGGGCCGATGCCGTCGTTGATGCGCTCGCCCTCGGGCAGATGGTGGCCGAACATGCGCATGGAGCGCGTGGTGATGATCGGCCGGATCTGATTCACCACCCGGTTGATGTAATAGCCGGTGCTCTGGTGGGCGTACACCGGCACCTCGCCGGGGGCGGCGAAGGCCCGCGCGCCGAACACATGGTCGGCGTGGTTGTGGGTGTAGATGATCGCCGCGATCGGCTTGTCGGTGATCTCGCGGAAGGCGGCCAGCACCGCTTCCCCTTCCGCCACCGTTTCCATGGTGTCGACGATAATGATGCCGTCGTCGCCTTCCAGCATAATGGAATTGGCGAGGCCGAAGCCCACCGCCACGTGAACGCCGTCGGTGACTTCCACCACCTCTTTCTCGAACAGCTTGCTGTGTTCGCGCAGCGCGTCGGGGGCCGGGGTGGCCCGAGGTTCGGGGGCGGAGCTGTCGCCGCAGGCGGCCAGGGCGGCCGCGCCGACCGCCATAACAAAAAACAGAACCGGGTATCGCATGGAATCTTGTCCTTATTCTGAGAGTGCCAGGCAGGCTAGCGCCGCCGGGCCGGGCCACCAAGGTGGCAAGCGGCCACCGGCTGGTGGCCGCTGACCATGGCGCCGTTCACCGCCACCACCGTGGCCGCCTGGCCGCTGGCTGTGCTCGACACCCTGGCGCGCCGGGGCCTGGACGGCGACCTGGCGCTGCGTGAAGCGGGCCTGGAGCGCGCCTGGCTGACCGCCAACCCCGGTGGCCGGGTGACCGTGGCGGCGATGGGCCGGCTGTGGGCCGCCGCCGAGCGGCTCAGCGGTGACCCGGCCATCGGCTTGTACGTGGGCCTGGCGGCGCAGCCCATGCACCTGCGGATACTCGGCCTGCTGGTGCAGACCGCCCCCAGCCTGGACCACGTGATCGACTTCGCGGTGCGCTTTCAGGCGCTGGTCTCCAACAGCGTCACGGTGTCCCGGGTGCACCGGCCCGGCGCCGAGGGGCTGGCGATCCGGCCGCTGGACGGCACGCCGGTGCACCCCTGCGCCCTGGACGCCTTTATCGCCGCCCATGTCCAGCACCTGCTCCGGGTGGCGCCGGCCGGCGCGGTCACCGAAGTGGCGCTGCGCCGTTCCGAGCCGGCGGACCCGCGCCCCTGGCAGGCCAGGCTGTGCCGACAGGTGGTGTTCGGCGCCGACGCCGACGTGGTCTGGCACGACCGGGCGCGGCTGCACACGCCCCTGCCCCTGGGCGACGACGGCCTCTCCCGGCAGCACCAGCAACTGGCCGAGCAGGCGCTGGCGGAGCTCGACCGCTCGCCGCCGCTGGTCCAGACCCTGCGCGGCCTGCTGCGGGTGCGCCCCGGCGGGCCGCCCACCCTGGGCGAGCTGGCCGCGGCGGTGAACCTGAGTGAGCGCTCGCTGCGCCGCCATCTGGCCGAAGCCGGCAGCGGCTACCGCCGTCTGATCGAGGAGCACAGCGCCGAGCGGGCCGCCGCCCTGCTGCGCAGCAGCGAGCGCTCGGTGGCGGAGGTGGCCGACCAGCTGGGGTTCTCGGACGCCAGCAATTTCAGCAAGGCCTTCAAGCGCTGGTACGGCGTCAGCCCGGACCGCTTCCGGCAGCGCTGACGCCCGGTTTTCAGAGCTGACGCCCTGTTTTGCACAATTTTTCCCCGCTCTGCCTTGCCAGCGGCAATACTGCCTCCATGTACACGGGTAACTCGAAAAAATCATGGAGCGAATAACGATGCGACAGTCATTGCTTCTGGCGGCGACCCTGATGATGGTCACCACCGCCACCAGCTGGGCACAGAGCACCACCGAGGGAACGCCCAACATCAAGCAGCCGGATCAGGAAAACGTCTCCGCGCAGATGCGTGACACCTGGGAGGCCTTCAAGAACTTCTCCGTGGAGCAGAAGAACGAAGCGGTGGAGATGGCCCGCCGGGCGCTGGCCAACCTGGATGAGGAAATTGATGAAGCCCAGAAAGAGATCGATCGGGGCTGGCAGAACCTGTCCCAGGAGGCGCGCCTGGAAAAGCAGGAAACCCTCAGCGAGCTGAAGGACGAGCGTGAGGAACTGCAGGCCGAATACCAGGAACTGCAGGCCGCCAGCGCCGATAATTGGGAAGAAGCCAAGCAGCGTTTCGGCAGCGCCTGGCAATCCACCAAGCAGGCCTGGCGCGACCTGACCGCCCCCAGCCCGGACGCCGATACTCAATAGCCTGGCGATCCTTGTGCGAGCGGGCCCTGCCCGCGAAAGGCAAGCTCCGCTTGCCGGCAGGATCCCAGAGACCTTGTTTATACCGCCGTTAGAGAGGTCTCTAGTATCCCGCCGGGTGGCTAGAAGCCACCCTTTCGCGGGCAGGGCCCGCTCCCACAAATGCCGCTCCTACAAGTCAGACGTCCGCGAAATGCTCGCCGCCGCGCAGCCAGCGGCGCAGCAGGCGCTCCACGCGGTCGGGGTATTGCTCTAGCAATGCCGCCGCCACCTCCCGGGCCGGCGCCATGAGCGCCTCGTCGCGTACCAGGTCGGCGATGCGGAACGCCAGGTCGCCGGTCTGGCGGGTGCCGAGCCACTCGCCGGGGCCGCGTAATTTCAGGTCTTCCTCGGCGATCACGAAGCCGTCGCTGGTGTCGCGCATCACCGCCAGGCGCTTCTTGGCGGTGAACGACAACGGCGTCTGGTAGAGCAGCAGGCAGTAGCTCTGCTCGCCGCCCCGTCCCACGCGCCCGCGCAGCTGGTGCAGCTGCGCCAGCCCCAGCCGTTCCGCGTTTTCCATCACCATCAGGGTGGCGTTGGGCACGTCCACGCCCACCTCAATCACGGTGGTCGCCACCAGCAGCTGCGCTTCGCCGCTGGAAAAACGGGCCATCCGCTCGGCTTTTTCCTTGGCCTTCATGCGCCCGTGCACCAGTTCCACGGTGAGTTCGGGCAGCGCCTCCTGCAGGGTTTCGAAGGTGGCTTCAGCGGCCTGGGCCTGCAGCTCGTCGGATTCCTCGATCAGGGTGCACACCCAATAGGCCTGGGTGCCTTCCTGGCAGGCGGCGCGGATGCGCGCCACCACGTCGTCGCGGCGCGAGGTGGGCAGCGCCAGGGTCTGGATCGGCTTGCGGCCGGGCGGCATTTCGTCGATCACCGAGGTGTCCAGGTCACCGTACACGCTCATCGCCAGGGTGCGCGGAATCGGCGTGGCGGTGAGGGTGAGCTGGTGCGGCACCTGATTGCCGAAGCGGCCTTTTTCGCGCAGTGCCAGCCGCTGCTGCACGCCGAAACGGTGCTGCTCGTCGATGATGATCAGCCCCAGGCGCTGGAACACCACCGCGTCCTGGAACAGGGCGTGGGTCCCCACCACCAGGGCGCCGTGGCCTTCGGCCAGGGCCGCCAGCGTCTCCCGGCGCGCCTTGGCGCCGACGCTGCCGGCCAGCCAGTGCACGTCGATGCCCAGCGGCGCCAGCCAGTGGCGGAAATTGGCCAGGTGCTGCTCGGCGAGCAGTTCCGTGGGCGCCATCAACGCCACCTGGTAGCCGGATTCGATCGCCACCAGGGCGGCGGCGGCGGCCACCAGGGTTTTGCCGGAGCCCACGTCCCCCTGGATCAGGCGCAGCATCGGGTGCTGGCGGGCCAGGTCGGCGCGGATCTCCCCGATCACCCTTTGCTGGGCGCCGGTGAGCTGGAACGGCAGCGCCTTGAGCAGCTTGCCGGTGAGCGCCTCGCCGCTCAGCACCGGCGCCGACAGCGCCTTCTGGCCGGCCCGTTTGGCCAGCATGCCCAACTGGTGGGCGACCATCTCTTCCATCACCAGGCGCTTCACCGCCGGGTGATTGCCGTCCAGCAGCAGGTCCACCGGGTCGTCCGGTTGCGGGTGATGCAGCTTGGTGAGGGCCTGGGCCAGGCCGGGCAGGCCGCTCTGATCCAGCAACTGCCGGGGGATCAACTCTTCCGGCGCATGGGTCTGTAGCCACTGCAGGCCCTGGGCGGCGAGATTGCGCAGCAGCTTCTGGCTGACCCCTTCGGTGGTCGGGTAGACCGGAGTCAGGGCTTTTTCCAGCGGTGGGATATCCGGGCCGGACTGGTATTCCGGATGGTAGAACTCCAGGCCGGCGGCGCCGGGGCGGGGCTCGCCGTAGACGCGGATGCGGCGGCCTTTTTCCAGCGCGTTCTTCTGCGCCGCGCTGAAGTGATAAAAGCGCAGCGCCACCAGGCCGGTGCCGTCGGCCACCTTGCACAGCAGCGAGCGGCGTTTGCCGAACACCACGTCGGCGGCCATCACCTCGCCTTCGATCACCACGCCCTGTTCCGGGCGCAGGCTGCCGATGGGGGTGATGCGGGTGCGGTCTTCGTAGCGGAACGGCAGATGGAAGAGCACATCTTCCAGGGTCGCCAGCCCGAGCCGGGCCAGCCGTTCCGCCGCCCGGGGGCCGACACCCTTAAGACGGGTAATGTCGATCGTCTCCAGGGCGGCGGGCGGGCTCATATCAGGCGGCGAGGCCCTCGCGGGGCACCGCGTGGCGCAGCACTTCGATGGCCTTGGGGCGCGGGAAGCTGTCGCGCCACACCAGGGCGATGGTGCGTGACGGCACCGGCGCCGCGAACGGACGCACCGCGAAGGTGCTCTTGTCGTAGCCGTGCTGGTAGAGCGCGGAGTTGGGCAACACGGTGATGCCGAGACCGGAGGCGACCATGTGGCGCAGGGTTTCCAGCGAGCCGCCTTCGATCTGCACCAGGTTGCGCTGGCGCTCGGAATCGATCGCCGGGCACAGCTCCAGCACCTGGTCGCGGAAGCAGTGGCCTTCGCCGAGCAGCAGCAGGGTCTCGTCGAGCATCTGTTCCGGCTGGATTTGCTTCTGCTTGGTCCAGGGGTGGTCGCCGGGCAGCAGCACCGAGAAGGACTCCTCGTACATCTGCGCGCGCACCAGGCCGCCGCCGGAGAACGGCAGCGCCACGATGATGGCGTCCAGCTCGCCACGGTCGAGCTTGCCACGCAGCACATGGGTGTAGTTTTCTTCGATGAACAGCGGCATGTCCGGCGCTTCCGCCCGCACCCGCGGTATCATGGTGGGGAACAGGTACGGCGCCACGGTGAAGATGGCGCCCACCCGCAGCGGCGAGCCCAGCTGATCGCGCTGGCTCATGGCCATCTGCTCGAGCAGGTCGGCCTGCTCCAGCACCCGCTGGGCCTGGGCGATGATCGGCTCCGCCTGGGGGGTGACCACCACCTCCCGGGGGCGCCGTTCGAACAATGGCATGCCGAGCTGCTCTTCCAGCTTTTTGATCGCCGCGCTCAGCGTCGGCTGGCTGACGTTGCAGACCTGGGCGGCGTGGCCGAAATGACGTTCCCGGGCCAGTGCGACCAGATAGCGTAGTTCTGTTAGTGTCATAAGCGTAAAAACTTTTTTCGATGATAGGCCATTGTGCCGGACTCAAAGACTATGAGCCATATTCTAATTGCCGGTCTCGGCGACCTGGGCCGCGGCCTGGCGGAAAACCTGCTGGCCGCCGGCCACCGCGTCAGCGGCATACGCCGGGGCAGCGACGCCCCCAGCGGCGTGGACCTGTACAGCCAGGATTTGCTCGACGGCGCCCGCCTGCTGCCGCCGGACCGGGTCGACCTGCTGGTGATCATCATGACCCCCAGTGAGTACTCGGAGGAAGGGTACCTGAAAGCCTATGTGCGCGCGCCGCTCAATCTGCTCGACGCGCTGGCCGAACAGCAGCCCCTGCCGCCGATTCTGTTCGTCTCCAGCAGCGCCGTGTTCGGTGACCTGGAAGGCGACGTGGACGAGACCACACCGCCGGCGCCGACCCGCTATAACGGCAAGGTGGTGCTGGCCGCCGAGCAGGAGATCAGCACCCGTGGCCTGACCACGGTGGTGCGGTTCAGCGGCATTTACGGCCCCGGCCGCAACCGCCTGCTGACCAAGGTGGCGCGGATGGCGCGCGACGACGAGCCGCTGCCGGAAGCGAAGTGGAGCAACCGCATCCACCGCGATGACTGCGTCGGCCTGCTGGGCAATCTGGTGGGGCGCTGGCTGTCCGGCGAGACGGTGCCGCCGCTGGTGGTGGGCACCGACAACAGCCCGGCCAGCAACCTGGACGTGTACCAGTGGCTGGCGCGGCAGCAGGGCCTGTCGCTGCCGGTGCCGGAGGCCAAGCCAAGCGGCAAGCGCGTCTACAGCCGCTTTATCGCCGACGGCGGCTACACCCTCCGCTACCCCGACTTCCGCGCGGGCTACGCCACGCTCTTGTAGGAGCGGGCCGGGCCCGCTCCCACAAGGCGAATGGCCAGGCACAAAAAAGCCGGGCGAGGGCCCGGCCTATGTCGAGGAGGTGTCGGCGTGGTCAGGCCACGCGCTGGTACTGGGTGCTGCAGGAGGACACCGCGGACTGGATGCGCTCGTCGTCCTTGCCTTTGCTGGCGATGTCGGACAGCGAGATCACGCCCACCAGGCTTTTGCTGTCCCGGTCGTCCAGCACGATCAAACGCTGCACCTGCTGCTCCTGCATGTTGGCGGCCACGTCGGCGACGTCGTCGTCCTGGAAGCAGTACAGCACCAGGCCGGTCATGCAATCCTTCACCGGCGTGTCCGGGCCTTTGCTTTCCGACAGGGCGCGGATCACCAGGTCCCGGTCGGTGGTGATGCCCACCAGGCGGTCGTGCTCCGCGATCGGCAGCACGCCCACATGGAGGTCGCGCATCATTTTGGCGGCGTCTTCCACGCTGGCATCGGTATTCAGGGTGCGGGGGGATTCGCTCATTACGTCCTGTACATTCATAGCCATAACTCCTTCTATTGCGACTGCTTTGCTGCAAATGCCTTTCGGCCGGCGCCGCGAATCCTTGCCGGCGCCGGAATTCAGCATCACAAACGGTGCCGCCGGTGGGCAAATCCCTATGAGAACGATTGCTGATAATCACCCCTTGTTCATGCCGGGGGCTTATAAGGGGACGGATTCACCGGCACTGGGCCTCGCCGCCCGGCTGCGGTATTGTTGGCGCCTTCGCCCGGCTTCCGGCGGCTCCAGGCCGTTGGTCCCCTTGTGCCGGGCGGTGGAATCGGTAGAGTGTGCGCCCTTGAAAGTGGCCTCCGCACGGGAGTGAAGCAATGACGGTATCGGTAGCGGTTGTAATGGGGTCCCAGTCCGACTGGGAGACCATGAAAGAGGCTTGCGACGCCCTCACCCAGTTCGGCGTGAGCTGGAAGGCGGAGGTGGTGTCCGCCCACCGTACCCCGCAACGCATGTACGACTTCGCCAAGAGCGCGGCGGATCAGGGTTACAAGGTGATCATCGCCGGCGCCGGCGGCGCCGCCCACCTGCCCGGCATGATCGCCGCCATGACGCCGCTGCCGGTGCTGGGCGTGCCGGTGCAGAGCCGCTCGTTGTCCGGCCTGGACAGCCTGCTGTCGATCGTGCAGATGCCCAAGGGCGTGGCCGTGGGCACCCTGGCCATCGGTTCCGCCGGCGCCTACAACGCCGGCCTGCTGGCGGCGCAGATGCTGGGCAGCGACGACCCGGCCCTGCAGAAACGGATCGCCGACTGGAAAGCCGCCCGCGCCGATCAGGTGCTGGCGGACGCGGAACTGGGTCAGGGGTAAGCGCGGCATGAATCGTGTACTGGTACTCGGCGGTGGCCAGCTCGGCCTGATGATGGCGGAGGCCGCCGCCCGCCTGGGCCTGGTGGTGGACCGTTACGACCCGGAGCGCGCCCTGCTGCTGCCCGGCACCTCCGATCTGGCGGTGCCGATCACCTGGGAAGAGTGCCTGGAGCGCTACCCGGTGGTCACCGTGGAGCGCGAGGCGTTCCCCGACAGCGGCCTGTCCGCGCGGCTGGCGGCCAGTGACCGCTGCGTGGCGCGCGGCGCCCTGGCGGTGATCCCGGACCGCTACACGCAGAAATCGATGCTCGATGAATTGGGCATCGCCACCGCCCCCTGGCGCAACCTGGACCGGGTCGAGGATCTGGCGGACGCCGCCGCCGAGTTCGGCGGGGTGGTGGTGAAGGCGCGCAGCGGCGGCTACGACGGCCGCGGCACCTGGATCGTCGGCGACGGCGGCGACCTGTCCGCGGTGCCGGCGGAGGAGCTGGCCGGGCGCGCCATCGTCGAGAAGAAGATTCCGTTCCGTCGCGAGCTGTCCATCGTCGGCGCCCGCAACCCGGCCGGCGAGACCCTGTTCTACCCGCTCACCCGCAACTGGCACGTGGACGGCATCCTGCGCCTGAGCCTGGCGCCGGCCAACGCCAGCGCCGCGCTGCAGCCGGAGGCGGAGAACATCCTGCGGCGGATCATGGAAAAGCTGGATTACGCCGGCGTCATGGCGGTGGAGTTCTTCGAGGAAGACGGCCGCCTGCTGGTCAACGAGATCGCGCCCCGGGTGCACAACTCCGGCCACTGGACCCACGAGGGCGCCGACTGGTCGCAGTTCGACCTGCACGTGCACGCCCTGGCCGGCGTACCGCTGCACTCGCTCAACGTGCACGGCCCCAGCGCCATGGTGAACCTGATCGGCACGCCCTTTGATCAGGCCTGGCTGCAACACCCCGGTGTGGTCCACTGGTACGGCAAGAGCGTGCGCCCGGGCCGCAAGGTGGGCCACGCCAACCTGGTGGCGCCGACCCTGGAAGGTCTGCGCAACGGCCTGAACGCCTGGGCCGACGTGCTGCCGGAAGGCTTTGAGGCGATCCTCGACTCGGAGCTGGCGCTGGACTGAGCGTGCGCCGTCGCTCCGCTGCAAAGAAAACGCCCCGCGAATGCGGGGCGTTGTCGTTTACGGCGTCGGAAAGCCCTTACGGGGGTGTGGTGCAAGCCGGCACGCCGGAACGGTCGGTGGTGGTGAACTGGCAGCCGAAGTCGTCGGCGGCCACCGTGGCCGGATCGAGGAAGTCGTCGCCGGCCGGTTTAGGGCCGCCCTGCTCCCAGGCCACCATGTCCTCGAAGGCGTTGATCTGTTCCTCCGGGGTGTAGTCGCAGTGGCCCGGTGAGCGGATCGCCCGCTGCACCAGCCAGGTGTCGTTGCCGTTGGCCTCGGCCCGCTCGCGGTAGATCTGGCCGTGGCGGAAGGGCACGTAAAAGTCACCCAGCCCTTGCAGGCTGACCACCGGAATGTTGAATTCCCCGTTGATCACCGGAATCCAGCGCAGACCGTCGTTGCGCAGGCCGTTGGCGGACGGATTACTCTCCACGCGCAGAATGGTGTCGTTGAAGGCCTGTTCCTCGGTGCTAAGCGGCGGGAAGTTGTCGAACTGGTAGGTGACGCCGGCGTTGCCGGTCAGGTCCCGGGCCAGAATGCCGTTAACGGTGCCATCGCGGCCGCCGGTGCCCATCACCACGTGCCAGTAGTAGGTGGTGAAACCGATGTCGGCCACCGGGCGTTCGCCGCCGGAGAGATTTCGCATCAGCGCCTGGAATTGCTCCCCCTCAGCGGTGGGGATGCCGAGGGAGCCAGGATTCGCCGGCGGTGACGGCGGGATAGGCGGCACTGCCCAGATTACTGCGTTGATGGCGTTGGCATCGAAGTTGGTGGCCGGAATACCGGTAAGCGGCGGTGCGTCAGGGTTCTTCATATGCGCGAAGTGCTGCGCCGCCATGGTCGCCTGGGTGAGATATTCAAACTCGAAGGTGTCACCCACTACGCCGCACATGGGCACGGCGCCGTGGTACTGCACCGGGTTGTTGGCGGTGGCCAGGGTCTCGTCCTCGATGGCGGCGGCGGTGACATGGCCGCCCATGGAGTGGCCCATGATGTAGAGGCGGTCCGGGTCGGCGAGGCCGGTGATGTCGGTGAACGCCAGAGCCAGTTCGTTGGTGTCCTCGACGCCGGTGCGCACGTCGTAGAAGTTGGTGGAGTAGCTGGAGGCGGCCCAGGCGTAACCGTTATCCAGCAGCCACTGGCGAATGCTCGGGTTGCCGACGGTGAGTTCGGAACCCTCGCCCCGGTAGCCGTGGGCGTACATCACCAGGCGGCCGTTCCAGATGGCCGGAACCTCGATGCGGTAGCTGGCGCCGTTGGGGCGGATGCCGGACCACTGCTGGGCGTCGTCGTGGCCGGTTACGCCACCCTCTTCGTCGAAGTCGGCGGCCTGCGTTTCGCTGGCGATGAAGGTGCGGGTGTCCTGGACGCGCGCCGGTTGCGATGGCTCGGCGACGCCGGAGCTGCTGCTGTCGCCGCCGCAGCCGGCCAGCAACCCGGCGCTCAGCAGGCCGGCCAGAAGCCCGATCCTGGGTATTGTGAAATGGGTGCTCATTGCTGCTCTCCCTGTTTTATTGGAATAGTGGGTCTTTTCTTGTTGGTGTTTCGCTATGCGAAATAGCCTTCTAAAAGAAAGCAGCGGTTAATATCCGCCCGGCTATAAAAGACTGTCAATACGAGGAAAGGGCGGCTGAGGGGGATTTGAGAGGTGGTCGTGAAGGCGCCTTGTGGGCGCTTGCCGGGTGGCTGAAAGCCACCCTTTCGCGGGCTGGGCCCGCTCCCACGGGGCCCAGCCCAAACCATCAGGGTTAGAAATCCACGCGCTGGAGCACCAGGTCGGTGACCTGGACGGTGCCGGCGGGGGTCTGGTCGAAGGCCAGCTCGATGGCGTTGAGGTTGGTGAAATCGACGCCTTCGAACGCGGTCAGCGGAATGTCCACGGCGTTGAGCGTGGTCTTCTGCGAACCGTGGTTGGTCTCGTCGTAGAATTCCCGGCCCGGCGGGTAGAACAGGCTTTCGGTGTAGTCGCTGGCCAGGGCGGACACGCGGTTGCCGTCCATGTCCTCGAGGATCACCTGGAAGTCCTGGCCGGCGGTGTTGTCGGCGTCGCCGTGGGACACGCCCACGCGCACCGACAGCACCTGGTAGTCGACAGCGTTCACGCCCAGCAATTCGGAGCGGTAGGTGGCCGCGGTGTCCCAGGCCATGAAAAGCTGCTCGGCGATATTGAAGGTGGGGGTGGCCACGTCGCAGCCCTCGCCGGGCCGGCCGTTGGTCTGGCAGATGCCGAACGAGGAGAAGCCGTCGAAGCGCACCGCGCCGCCCAGGTTGTTGGTGGTCAGGCTGGCCGGGTCCAGGGTGTCGTCGATCACCAGGCGGTCCGCCGCCGGGGCGTGGATGCTCAGCAGATAGCGGTCGTCGCAGGGGCCGGTGCCGTCCGGGCAGGTGTTGCCGGGCACCGAGGTCTGGCCGTTCCAGTAGGCGCCGAATTCCTGTTCGCCGCCGATGAAGTAGCGGAAGAACGAGGCGATGAAGAACAGGCCCTGGGCCTGCTGCACTTCCGGCGTGTCGCGGCCGTTACCGGCGGCGTTCTCGCCGCACCAGGGGTCGTCGCCGTCGCTGTCGAGAATGGTCCAGTCGTCGGGGCGGGTGTCGGTGGTCCAGACCGTGTTGTAGTAGTTGTGGTTGGCGCCCATGGGAATCAGCTGGAACTTGGGATAGGGGTCGTTATCCACGGCGTAGCGGCTGGTGTCGTAGGCGAAGTTGCCCATCAGATCTTCCACATCGCCGTCGCAGTAGCCGGCCAGGGCCAGGAAGGTGACGTTGCTGACCGTCTGGGTGTTGTAGTCGGTGGGCGCCAGCGAGAACACCGCGGTGATGTTGTGCGGCTCGGGCTGGTTGCGGTTGTAGATCACGGTCTGATTCACGCCTTCACCGCCGCGGGAATGGCCCATGATGCCGATTTCGCTCATGTCCAGTTTGCCGGTCAGCATGTCCAGGCTGTTGCCGCCGGAGGCGTTGATGGTGCGGAATTCGTCCAGGTGACGCACCACCAGCATGGACCGGGCGAGTGCCCCGGTGTCGCCGTTGCTTGGGCCGCTGTCGTTATCGTTGATGTCGTTGGCGTCCACGGAAATCACCGCGTAGCCGTGGCTGGCCAGATTGCGGGAGATGTATTCGTAACCCCGGTAGCTGGGGATCGGGTTGGCGCAATCGTCGTCGTCGATCCCCCAGCCGTCGTAGCAGGTGCCGTGGCGGCCGTGCAGGAAAAGCACCACCGGGAAGGGGCCGGTCTGACCCTCGGGGTACTGGATGTAGCCGTGGATGTCGGTGTCGTAGCTGTCCCCGTTTTTGTTGTCCATGACGGTCATGCGGCCGAAGTTGTATTCCTCTTCGGCGACGGTGAACGGACCGGCGGTGGAGGGGTCCGCTGCCACGCCGGTGCTTACGGCGTCCGGGGTGGTCTTGGCGTCGGGTGTGTCTTCCACGTAGGAGGATGAAGAGTCGCCTCCGCAGCCGGCAAGGAACAGAAAGGCCGACAGGAAGACCAGACCCAGCCCGTTTCCGGGCAGAGAACGAAAGGTGCTGCTCATAATGTTTTCCCCTTGAAGGTAAGGCGGCAAGTGTCCAATCAGGACGGGCGTACTCAGGCAAGTTGAGTGCCACCGGCCTTGCGGGAAGGCATTTGAGTTTACTTAATTGATGTAAAAGTAATTGTTTTTATAGGGGTATTTTTAATTGTAAAAGGCGTTGGGAGAGTGAAGATCAGGTGATGAAAGCGTCCGTTGCGGGACGATCCGTACCGTTCCAGGCACAAAAAAAGGGCGCCGGTGGGGCGCCCTCTGGCGTCGTTTTGGTGCGCGGCGCCGGTCAGGCGATATCCATCACCGCGTCCATTTCCACCTCGGCGCCCTTGGGCAGGGCGGCCACGCCGATGGCGGCACGGGCCGGGTAGGGCTCCTGGAAGTATTCTTTCATGATCTCGTTGACCAGATTGAAATGGCTCAGGTCGGTGAGAAAGATGTTCAGTTTGACGATGTCGTGCAGGGCGCCCCCGGCCGCGTCACAGACCGCGCTGAGGTTATCGAAGACACGCCGTACCTGGGCGTCCATGCCGCCGCCGACCAGTTCCATGGTGGCCGGGTCCAGCGGGATCTGGCCGGACAGGTAGACGGTGGAGCCGGCCTTGATGGCCTGGGAGTACGGACCGATGGCGGCGGGCGCCCGGTCGGTTTTGATCACGGAACGATTGGACATGCTGCTGTTTCCTTCAGGCACTGATGCGGTGAATCCTCACAACATTGTCCACGGTGCGCAACCGCTTGATGATGCGCGCCAGGTGGACCCGGTGTTTCACGGTGAGGGTGACGTTGATGATCGACAGGGTGGGGTCTTTGCCGGCCATGTCGATGGTGTCGATGTTGGAGCCCAGCTCGGAGACCACGTTGGCCAGGGTCGCCAGCACGCCGCGTTTGTTGACCAGCTCGATGCGCAGCGCGGCGGTGAATTCCTGCTCCACGTCCTTGTCCCAGTTCAGCGGAATGCATTTTTCCGGCGCGTCGCGCATTTCCGCGAGCAGATTCTTGCAGGTGTCGCGGTGCACCACGATGCCCTTGCCGGCGCTCAGGTGGCCGATCACGGTGTCGCCGGGCAGCGGATAGCAGCATTTGGCGTAGGTCACCATCAGCCCTTCGCTGCCGCGAATCGCCAGGGGCAGGCGGTCGTCCTCCGGGTCGCGGTTCTCGCCACGGGCACCGGCCAGCTTGCGCGCCACCAGCGGCGCCAGCCGGTTGCCCATGCCGATGTCCTCGAGCAGTTCGTCCACGGTGCCGTAGTGGTTGTTGTTCAGTTCCTGTTGCAGGGTTTTTTCCGACAACAGCGACAGATCCAGCTGGTAGGGGATCAGCGCTTTCTCCAGCAGCCGCTGGCCCAGCTCGGCGGCGTCCTCGCGGCGCTGCTGCTTGAGGAAGTGGCGAATGTTGGAGCGCGCCTTGCCGGTCACCACGAAATTCAGCCAGCCCGGGTTGGGGGTGGCGTTGGGGGCGGTGATGATCTTCACCGTCTGCCCGGATTCCAGCGGCGTGGACAGCGCCGCCAGCTTGCCGTCGATGCGCGCCGCCACGCAGCGGGTGCCCACCTTGGTGTGCACCGCGTAGGCGAAGTCCACCGGCGTGGCGCCGGCGGGCAGTTCCTTGATGTCGCCCTTGGGCGTGAACACGTAGGCCTCGTCCGGGAACAGGTCCACCTTCACGTTCTCGATGAACTCCATGGAGTTGCCGGCTTTCTGCTGGATCTCCAGCAGCCGCTTCATCCAGGACTGGGCCCGTGTGTGGGTGGGCGAGCCGGGCTCGTCGTGGGACTTGTACAGCCAGTGGGCGGCGATGCCGTTGTTGGCCATCGCTTCCATTTCCTCGGTGCGGATCTGAATCTCCAGCGGAATGCCGGAGTGCGCCTTCAGCGTGGTGTGCAGCGACTGATAGCCGTTGGCCTTGGGAATCGCCACGTAATCCTTGAAGCGGCCGGGAATCGGAATGAAGTGATTGTGCACCGCGCCCAGCACCCGGTAGCAGGTGTCCACCCGGTCGACGATGATGCGGAAGCCGAACACGTCCATGATGTCCGCGAACGGCTTATGCTGTTCCTTCATCTTCTGGTAGATGCTGTACAGATGCTTTTCCCGGCCCAGCACCCGGGCCTGGATGCCCTCTTCCTCGAGGCTGCGCTCCAGGCTGGTCTTGATCGAGGAGAGAATCTCACGGCGGTTGCCGCGCGCCGACTGCACCGCCTTGCCGATCAGCCGCGCGCGCATCGGGTGGATGTTGTGGAAGGCGAGGTCCTCGTACTCCACACGCATGTTGTACATGCCCAGCCGGAACGCGATCGGTGCGTAGATTTCCAGGGTTTCCGTGGCGATGCGCTTGCGCTTCTCGGCGCGCATCACATGCAGGGTGCGCATGTTGTGCAGACGGTCGGCCAGCTTCACCAGGATCACGCGGATGTCGCGGGTCATGGCCAGCATCATCTTGCGCAGATTCTCGGCCTGCTGCTCCGCTTTCGATTCGAACTTGATCTGGGCGATCTTGGAGACCCCGTCCACCAGCTCGGCGACTTCCTCGCTGAACGCCTCGGCGAGCTGCTCCTTGGAGACGCCGGTGTCCTCGATCACGTCGTGCAGCATGGCCGCCATCAGCGAGGCGTAGTCCATGTGCATGTCCACCAGGATGTTCGCCACCGCCAGCGGATGCGTGATATAGGGGTCCCCGCTTCGCCGGTACTGGCCCTCGTGGGCTTTCTCGGCAAAATAGTAGGCGCGAACCACCTGCGAAATTTGCTCTTCCGTCAGGTAGCTGCGTAACCGTTTTTTCAGGTTGTTGATCGAGGGCAAGATTCCTCGCCACGCCGCCAGGGCGAATCGAAGTGAACGATAATTCCTAGCTTAGGTTTGGCGTGGTGATTTGTCTACGTTATCGCCGTGAGCGCTTGAAAAGGCAGGGGTTTTCGGTCTGAAAGGCGGGCGCTATGAAGGCTTGTCAGGGAAGTGTTGCGGAGCGAGGGGCGCGGCATTGCGGCCCCTCACGTCACTTTGGCGTTACTCGCCGAACGACTGGGTCAGCATGGCCAGATCGTCCACATCGGCGCCCTGATCGGCGATCGGGTTTTCAACCGATTCGGAGGTCACTTCCCCCGCGGCGATCTCGCGCAGCGCCACCACGGTGGGCTTGTCGTTTTCCCAGGCCACGCGCGGCTCCTTGCCGCCGGTCTGCAGCTGGCGGGCGCGCCGGCTGGATACCAGAACCAGCTCAAAGCGGTTATCCAGGTTTTCCAGGCAGTCTTCTACGGTTACACGGGCCATGTCGATCTCCTATTGCGGGGGCGCGCACCTAGTGCGCCCGCGATTCTACTGGGTTTCAGTACCGGACAACAAGTCGGCGAGCGTGGCCGCCTGGCGTACCGCCTGGCGGTCGGTGGTCAGACGGCGCGCTTCGACGATGGCGGCCAGCTCGTGCAGGGCCCGTTCGAAGTTGTCGTTGACCACCAGATAGTCGAACTCGCCGTAGTGGCTCATCTCTTCCCGGGCCCCGGCCAGACGCTTCTCGATCACGTGGTCGTCGTCCGAGGCGCGGGTGCGCAGACGCTGGGCCAGGGTCTTCAGGCACGGCGGCAGGATGAAGATGCTGGCCGCCTCCGGCAGCAGGTGGCGGATCTGGGCGGCGCCCTGCCAGTCGATCTCGAGAATCACGTCCTCGCCGCCGCGCAGCGTCTCCGCCACCCAGTCGGCGCTGGTGCCGTACAGGTTGCCGAACACCTCGGCGTGCTCCAGGAACCGGCCCTCTTCCACCATGCGCACGAAGGTCTCGCGGCTGGTGAAGTGGTAATTGACCCCTTCCACTTCGCCCTCCCGGCGCGGCCGGGTGGTGTGCGAGACGGAGATACACAGGCGGGGCAGCTTTTCCACCAGCGCCGCCACCAGGGAAGTTTTACCGGCGCCGGAGGGGGCCGACACAATATAGAGAGTGCCTTTGTCGGTCATACGCATGCGGTTCCTGTCTGCCGGGGTCTCACTGCCCGCGAAAACGGGCATTATAGGGGGAAGTCCGCGGCCCGTCATGGCCAAGCCCGAAGGAGACACCATGCAGGACAGCCCGATCACCGCCACCGTGGATTTCCACCGCGACGGTGTGCAACACGGTTTTCTCAAGCTGCCGCACTCCCACGACGACTCCGCCTGGGGCAGCCTGATGATTCCGATCACGGTGGCGCGCAACGGCGACGGCCCCACCGCCCTGCTCACCGGCGGCAACCACGGCGACGAGTACGAAGGCATCACCGCCCTGCTCAAGCTGGCCGGCCGCCTGCGCGCCGAGGACATCCGTGGGCGGGTGATCATCGTGCCGATGATGAACCACCCGGCGGTGCTTAACGGCACCCGCACCTCGCCGCTCGACAAGGGCAACCTGAACCGGGCGTTTCCGGGCAGCCCCACCGGCAGCCTCACCCAGCGCATCGCCGACTATTTCACCCGCTACCTGGTGCCGCTGTGCGATCTGGCGCTGGACATCCATTCCGGCGGCCGCACCCTGGATCTGTTGCCGTTCGCCGCCACCCACCGGCTGGCCGACGCCGACCTGGCGCGCCGCTGCCTGGAAGGCGCCCGCGCCTTCGGCGCCCCCAACACCCTGCTGATGGCGGAGCTGGAAGGCGACGCGCTCTACGACACCGTGGTGGAGGCCCAGGGCAAGGTGTTTATCAGCACCGAGCTGGGCGGCGGCGGCACCACCACGCCGGAGACCGTGGCGCTGGCGGAGCAGGGCGTGGACAACGTGTTGCGCTGGGCCGGTATTCTGCCCGGCGAGCCGCGAATGTCGCCTACCCGTATGCTGGAGATTCCCGACAGCGCCCACTACCTGCAGAGCGAACACGCCGGCTTGCTGGAATTCGCGGTCAACCTGGGGGCGCCGGTGAAAGCCGGCGCGGTGATGGCGCGGGTCTATTCCATGGAGCGCACCGGCGCCGAACCGGCGGAATACCGCGCCCCGGTGGACGGCCTGCTGATCGGCCGCCGTCACCCCGCCAAGGTGGCCATGGGCGACACCTTCGCGGTGCTGGCGGTGCCGTTGTAGTCAGGCACTGGCGGGGAGCAGCAGGCCCCGCAGTTCGGTGTCGTTGGTGATCAGTTCCGCCAGCGTGTAGCCGTCCAGCACCTGCAGAAACGCCTCCTGCGCCCGGCCCAGCACTTTTTTCAGGGTGCAGGCCGGGTCGATCGGGCAGGACGAATTCTCCCCGAAGCATTCGAGCAGCTTCAGATTCTCGGTCTGCCTGACCACCTCGCCCACCGAGATCCGTTCCGGGTCGCCGGCCAGCACCAGGCCGCCGCCGCGCCCGCGCAGGCTCTTCACATAGCCCAGCCGCGTCAGTGTCTGCGCCACCTTGGCGATGTGGTTCGCCGAGATGCCGTAGCTCAGCGCGATTTCCTGCACCGTGGCCGGGGCCTTGTCGCGGGACAGCCCCAGATAGATCAGCAGACGCAGGGAGTAATCGGTGTGGGTCGTCAGTTGCATAAAGTCGTTGACCGCTTTTAAAGAGGTATATAGTATTCCTGTTTAAAAGAGGTATGTAAAACGCCTCTTTTAAGTCCGGAGCAACAGGAGACCTGGAATCATGCTGACCGCCGATCAACTCGCCGTTATCAAAGCCACCGTGCCGGTGCTGCAGGAACACGGGGAAACCCTCACCCGCCATTTCTACCAGCGCATGTTCGAGCACAATCCGGAAGTGCGCCCCTACTTCAATCCGGCGCATCAGCGGTCCGGGTCTCAGCAGCGCGCCCTGGCCGGCGCCATCTGTGCCTACGCCCAACACGTGGACAACCCGGCGGCGCTCACCGACGCGGTGGAGCTGATCGCGCAGAAGCATGTGTCGCTGGGGATTCGGCCGGAGCACTATCCGATCGTCGGCGAGAACCTGCTCGCTTCCATCAAGGAAGTGCTCGGCGACGCCGCCACCGACGACATCATCGACGCCTGGGCCGCGGCCTACGGTGCTCTGGCGGACATCTTCATCGGCCGGGAGGCGGACATTTACCAAGAGCAGGAGCAGCGGTTCGGCTGGCAGGGCTTCAAGCCGTTCGTGGTGGCGCGCCGCGAAGCGGAGAGTGACAACATCACCTCCTTCTACCTGCGGCCCGCCGACGGCGCCGCGCTGCAGCCGCACAAACCCGGCCAGTACATCACCCTGCGCGTGGACGTGCCCGGCGCCGGCCCGGTGATGCGCAACTACAGCCTGTCCAACGCGCCCGGCGACCAGCACTTCCGGATCAGCGTCAAGCGGGAAGCGGCGCCGGTGGACGGTGCCCCGGACGGGGTCTGCTCCAACCACCTGCACGCCAACCTCAAAGAGGGTGACCACGTGGAGTTGGCGCCGCCGGCCGGAGAGTTCGTGCTCGATACCCGGGAGCAGGACGCGCCGGTGGTGCTGATCGCCGGCGGTGTCGGCATCACGCCGTTGCTGTCCATGCTCCACCAGTGCCTGGCGGCCTCGCCGGCCAGCCGTCCGGTGACGCTGATCCAGGGCGCGCTGAACAGCCGGGTGCATCCGTTCCGCGAGGAAGTGCGGGCCCTGGCCGCCGCGCACCCCAACCTGCAAGTACATGTGCGCTACAGCGACCCGCTCGCCGGCGACGAACCGGGCCGGGGTTACCACAGCAACGGCCTGATCGATGAGGCGCTGCTCGACGCGCTCAGCGTGGACGGCGCCCACTACTATCTGTGCGGGCCGGAACCCATGCTGCGCCACGTCCACGCGCTGCTAAGCCGGCGCGGCGTGCCGATGGACAGGGTTCACTATGAGTTCTTCGGACCGGCGGCGCTGGCGGCCTGAGTCATCACCTGAGCGAGCCGTTATCGGTATCTTTATACACTTTGAATACGATGCGGCTCAGCCATTTCATGGCCCCTTCATAGAGCAGTGGGCAAAAACGCTGGGCAAGCACGCCTAGGCGGATATCAAGGGACGTAAATATCCAGTAGCGATTCTTCTTAACCCCGGCAATAATCTTCTTTGCCGCGTGCTCGGGGGTTTTGGCGTGCCGCTGGAAGCGTCGCGTCAAGGCCTGTACATCGGGGTCATCCCGATCCACGCCGACAACATTGATAGTTTTCACCAAGCCGGTGTCCACTGCCCCGGGACAAACTAGGCTTACACCGATGCCGTGTTGGCGAAGGTCGAAGCGCAGCACTTCGCTGATGCCTCTCAAGCCGAACTTGCTGGCACTATAGGCGGCGTGCCAGGGCAAGCCGAACAGACCCGCGGCGGAGGACACATTGACCAGGTGACCGCCCCTGCCAGCCTTGATCATCGGTGGCAAAAACGCGTGGATGATATGAACCGGCCCTAATAAATTGACCTCGATGATCTGATTCCAATGCGTTAGCTCCAGATTCTCGATCGTACCCCAGGTCGAGATGCCCGCAATGTTCATTACCACGTCGACACAACCATGTTGCTTATGGATATCGTCGGCGAAGGCCTGCACCGCGTATGGATCGGAGACGTCAAGCGCCCGATGGAATAATACCCGTCCGCCCTTCTCCGTTAGCTCTTGCGTCACAGCGTCCAGTGACGGCCGGTTGATGTCGGTCAGGCACAGCCTGGCGCCTTCGTCTACGAGCAACTCCGCCGTTGCCCGGCCAATCCCGCTGGCGGCTCCGGTAACCAAGCAGAGCCTATTGCGCAGTGACTTCATGAAGATCTCCTATTTAAGGCGGGCATGATGCCATGCTGTCTGGCTGCTATCGGTAACCCATCGCGCCACAATAAGGGCCCAAAAGCGCCAAAGCGTCTTGTGTGACCGAAGGTGTGACATACTCGGCGATATCGTTAGGAGAATTGCCGTGGATGATAACGATAATTGGGTGGCGGCCCCCCACCTCCAGCATCTCGCCCGCACCGCACAGGCCAATGGTCTTGATGTCGAGCAATGGTTGCTCAGGCTGGGGCGGAAGAACCCGCCGATCGGCGCGGAGGCCACACTGCCGATCTCCATGCTCGAAGAACTCCTGGCACAGCTCGACGCGCGATTCCCGGGTTACCCGTTCGGGCTGGTGATGGCGGAGAGCACCCAGCCGGCCGCGTTTGGGGTTCTTGGCTACCTTAGCCAGAGCTGCACACGCTTCGCGGACGTTTTGGATTTGATCGTCCGCTATAATGGGCTGCTTAGTAGCTTCGGGAACAGCAAGGTGATCTACCTGCCAGGTCGGGTCCGCGTTGATTGGGAGTGCCTGGCGGGCAGCCCTCTGTTTCGCAGGCATGCGTACGACTATGTCCTGGGTAGCTTTACAGTGCTTGCCCGGACCCTCCTGCAACCGACTCCCATGGTTCCCCTTGAGGTCGGTTTTTCCCACCCGCCACCTGAAAATAAAGAGACACGGTTGCGTCTTCAACAACTATTCCAAAGCCCGATTTATTTTGACCAGCCGCAAGCGGGAATCTGTTTTGATCGAAAATTAATGGACCAACCCCTTAGCCACAGTGACCTCGGCATTAAGACCACGCTCGCACAACATGCTGATGCTCTAATGCGACAGCGGCAACAAACCACGACCTTGCCCAACACTGTGATGCGCTTGGCACGTGCCATGTTCGTTGACTGTCCCCCTGGTTTGGAGGACGTGGCGGATCAGTTAGGCATTAGTGGTCGTACTCTGCACCGGAGACTGGATGCCCATAACACTAAATTCCGGAGCCTAATTGACGAGATCCGAATGGAGAGGGCGCCTGATTTGATATCTAATAGCCACCAGCCACTGGAGGTGACAGCATTTCAGTTGGGCTTCCAGTCAAGACAATCCCTTATCCGATGGTTTAAGAAGCGTACTGGTTTAACACCCGGGGAATATCGGCAACGAGGAGATCACAAGCCATGAGAGATGCAGACCTATTGCGGCCCGAGAGGGGCTGGGCGCGTCCTGACTACGTTCGCATCCCCGCTCCACCGCAGCGGCAGCGCGCCGTGCTACTGCGCGCCCTATCGGGGGTGGCACGGCTCTTTGGCCGAGCTGAGCTGCCGCACATCTTTCCGGTCATTGGCATCAACGGTCGGATTTTCTGGCCATGGCTACTTTTTGCCTCCCAGATGATGCCTTTCGGTCGGCTCCCCGCGACGGATAGGGAGAAGGCGATCCTGCGTGTGGCTTGGCGCTGTAGAAGCCGCTATGAATGGGGCCAGCATGTGGAAATGGCGTTGAGGGTTGGCGTCAGCGATAAAGAAATCGTCGAGATCACGAAAGCGCCCGGTGACATCGCGAACCGAGATGATCAGCTGCTGATGGCGGCATGCGATCAGGTGTGTCAGCAGAGCCTTATTGATGAAGACAACTGGCTTGCGCTAAACCAGAAGTATAACAAGAGGCAGATGATCGAATTGGTCATGCTTGTCGGCCATTATGTAATGGTCGCTGGCTTGTTGATTAACGCGGGTATCGAGCTGGAAACGGCCACCGAGAAGACGTTACAGGGCTTCTATGCGCGCCTGCCTAAGGGATAGGCGGGTCCGGTGCCCCTGACTGTCCGGATTTGATCCTCCCAACAATGCGATGATTTGGCGTTACGCATATTTTCAACAATTGCGAGGCGCCATGATGATCAGATCGCCCTATTTTTCGGTTATTATTTTTCTCTTCTTTTGTACGCCACTCCACTCCTTTCAGGTGTCTGACGGCGAGCGGGTAAATCAACAAATTACGGACTTCGATATCGTCTCCGATAACCTTGTGGATGCAACCACTGTAAGGGTGATGTTGCCTACCGGATACTCCGATACTGTTTCAGGATATCCGGTTATTTACCTGCTCCATGGTGGTGGCGGAACCCATGAAGACTGGACGGTCTGGGGCGTGCAGGAAATTGTCGATGACCGTGATGTAATCATCGTCCAGCCGTCGATGGGAAAAGGGAGCTGGTATGCTGATGCGGCCGTTCCCGGTATAGATGGTAACCCGAAGTGGGAGACCTTTTTCTTTGAAGAGCTTGTGACCTGGGTAGATGGCACCTTTAAAACCGACGCCCGCCGCGAGGGGCGTGCAGTGGTTGGCCTTTCGATGGGAGGCTATGGCGCGATGAGTTACGCGGCGAGGCACCCGGATCAATTCATCGCCGCCGCCGCATTCTCCGGTGCAGTCGACACCAGCAGAGAGTTGATTTCGAATTGGATCGGTGTTTCACCGGTTATTGACGCAAGAGTGCCTTACTCGATCTTTGGGATCTGGCCTCTCGATACGGAGGTCCGCCAAGCTCATAACCCCCTCAACCTGGCGCACAATCTGGCGGGGATGCATCTCTCTTTCTACTTCGGCAACGGAAACCGTGGGGTCCTCGATAATCAGAACGAGTACAACCCCGTCAATCTGTTCATGGGCTGGATTCAGGAAGCCGAGGTGCACCGAATGAACTTTGCCATGCATGATCGGCTCAACCAACTGGGAATAGCCCACCAGTTTCACCCCTATGGCGACGGCATGCATTCGCCGGGCTACTGGATTCGTAGTTTCCGGCAGGAATTACCAGAACTAATGCGTGTGTTCGATAACCCGCCGGAGCCTGTCAATAGGTTGGTGAACGGTGACTTCGAGGCGGAAGGCATTGTGGGAAATGCTGACAATAATGATTGGCAGTGCTTGGGTCAGTGCGGCCTGGACCGGGGGCTTGAGTTAGAACACCAGGGCGTGAGCAATGGCTGGGTTCGCAACAGTAACACCGAATGGAACGAGCTGTACCAGGAGATCTCCGTCGCCAAGAAAACCGATTACCACCTGTCCGCCTGGATAAGAACATCCGGATCCAAGCTGACTCTTCTGGGGGTTCGTGGAATGGACGGGGCTACGCTGGTGGATACGCCGATAAGTGCAAGCGCGGACTATGCGCTATATCAATTAGCGTTTAATACGGGTGACCATGATGTTATACGTGTCTTTGCCGGATTGCAGCCTGGCGGTGATGATGCCTGGCTCCAGCTGGATGATGTGTTCCTGGCGGCGGGGCTTGCGCCGCCGGTAGCACCGGTGGTGCCGGATGAAGACCCCTTCGAGCCCTTCCCTAATGTTCCCCCTGAAGATGACACCAATGACGGCGCCCCCGCGAAAAACAGCGGCGGCTCCGCTCCGGTTGCTGGGTCCGGGGGCGGGTCGATACCCCTATCGGCCCTTCTGTTGGGGCTGGGTTTCGGTGTTTGGCGCACGATCTCGAGGAGTTTCAGCGGTCGCAGAACAGCTCGTGCAGGACTTCGATAATGCGGGTCGCCCGGGTGCCCCGCAGGGAATAATAGATCGTCTGGGCGTCGCGGCGGGTCTGTACCAGATCGTCGCGGCGCAGTACCGCCAGGTGCTGGGAGACCACTGACTGGCTGCCCGCCACCCGGGCATTGATCTCGCCCACCGTCATTTCGCCCTCCACCAGCATGCAGAGAATCAGCAGCCGCTTCTCGTGGGACAACGACTTGAGCAGGCGGGCGGCGTCGGCGGCGTGCTCGGCCATCGCTTCGTCGGGCTTTGGGGGGCTGTTTTTAAGGCGTGTGTCGGTCATGGCATCGCTTCAATGATTTGACCTCAAAATAGCATTAGAAAGATGTAATGTAAATTTTTCTATATTAGGTTTGACTAATAAAAGGGCGCGGACTATAAAGAATTAAATGGATGTCACCCAGGAGGTTTTCATGGCAGCCGCGCAACGCCCTCAGGTTCGCTCCTTTCTTCACGAGCCCACCTCCACCTTTTCCTACGTGGTCTGGGACCCGGACACCCGCCGCGCCGCGGTGATCGATTCGGTGCTCGACTACGAAGCCGAGTCCGGACGGCTCAGCACCGATACCGCCGACGAACTGATACGTTTCGTACGCGATCAGGGGCTGGAGGTGGAGTGGGTGCTGGAGACCCATGCCCACGCCGACCACCTGGCCGGCGGCGCCCATGTGCACCGGCAACTGGGCGGCACCACCGGCATCGGTGTCGGCATTCGCCAGGTGCAGAAGCACTTCAAGGACGTCTACGGCTTCGAACGCGGCTTCCAGGCGGACGGCACGCCCTTCGAGCACCTGTTCGAGGATTTCGAAAGCTTCCGGGTGGGCAATATCGAGGCCCGTGCCATCCCCACGCCCGGGCACACCTCGGATCACCTGACGTATCAGATCGGCGACGCTATCTTCGTCGGCGACACCCTGTTCATGCCCGACGGCGGCACCGCCCGCTGCGACTTTCCCGGCGGCAGCGCCCATACCCTGTATCAGTCGATCCAGCGGTTGTTCGAGCTGCCCGACGACACCCGCCTGTTCGTGCTGCACGACTACCGGCCCGGCGGTCGCGACTACCGTTACGAAACCACCGTGGGTGACCAGAAGCGCGACAATATTCATGTCGGCGGCGGCCGCTCCGAGGACGACTTCGTCAAGCTGCGTACCGAGCGCGACGCCACCCTCGGCCTGCCCGATCTGATTATCCCCTCGGTGCAGATCAACGTCCGCGCCGGCCACACCCCGCCCGCCGACGACAACGGCCGGCGCTACATCAAGGTGCCCTTGAACCACCCGGAAGGGTTCTCCCAGACCGCGCACGACGAGGAGCTGCCGGTATGACCATCGTGAACTTCACCCCCTGGGCCGGCCTGATCGGCGGTCTGCTGATCGGCGCCAGCGCCTCGCTGCTGCTGTGGCTCAACGGTCGCATCGCCGGCATCAGCGGCATCGTCGCCGGCGCCACGGTGGAGCCCGGCGGCGACCGGGCCTGGCGCTGGCTGTTTCTGGCCGGCCTGCTCGGCGGCGCCGCCCTGGCGTTCTGGCTGGTGCCGGGCAGCCTGGCCTTCCAGTCGGACATGCCCTGGCCGGTATTCCTGGTGGCCGGCCTGATCGTCGGTTTCGGCACCCGGCTGGGCAGCGGCTGCACCAGCGGCCACGGCGTCTGCGGCCTGGCCCGACTGTCACCGCGCTCACTGGCCTCGGTGGCCACCTTCATGGCCACCGGCATCCTCACCGTGTTCGTGATCCGGCATTTACTGGGAGTGGGCGCATGAAGAAGAATATCGCCGCGCTGATCGCCGGCCTGCTGTTCGGTCTCGGCCTGGCCATCTCGCAAATGACCAACCCGGCCAAGGTGCTCAACTTCCTGGACATCACCGGCACCTGGGATCCCACCCTGGCGTTCGTCATGGGCGGCGCCGTGCTGGTTACCCTGATCAGTTTCCGCTTTATCCTCAAACAGGACCGGCCGCTGTTCGAGGGCCAGTTCCACCTGCCCACCCGCAGCGATATAGACGGCCGCCTGCTCGGCGGCGCGGCCCTGTTCGGCATCGGCTGGGGGCTGGCCGGCTACTGCCCCGGCCCGGGCATCGCCGCGCTGGTGATGGGGCTGTGGGAGCCGGCGTTGTTCGTGGTGGGCTTGCTGGTGGGGATGTGGGGGTTCCGGCGATTGCCGGCGTAGGGCCGCCGGCGATCACTCGATATTCTGGATCTGTTTATGGGGCAGAATTTATTATTTGTTTAAAATCAGTGTGTTGCGGTTTTCTGTTTTTGGCGTGAAGGGTTTTGCCCACCGTAATGCCCACCGCTCACTCTCCCTGGGTGAGCTATTCTGCTGGCGTGTCTGTGATTTTATGAGTTCTTAATCTTAATGGTGAGGGCTTTTGGGGTTCTGTTTGACTGAGTGTGGCCTGGTGATTCCTGGGTGTCTAGACGGCACCTGAAGAACCCCGAACAGCTGAAATCTGGAAGGATGAATCGCCACCAGTTTGCTAGACACCTTTCAGCCATCCAAAATGGCAACCAGAGAGGTATCTATGAGCAGCAAGCGCTATCCCGAAGAATTCAAGATTGAGGCGGTTCGTCAGGTGACCGATCGTGGTCACAGTGTGGCCCAAGTGGCTGATCGACTCGGCGTCACCACCCACAGTCTGTACGCCTGGATCAGGAAGTTCGGCCCGGATTCCGAGCAGCATCAGGCCAATGCAGATGACCAATCCGAGATCCGCCGACTCCAGAAAGAGCTCAAGCGCGTTACCGAAGAGCGAGACATCCTAAAAAAAGCCGCGGCGTACTTCGCCAGTCAGTCCGATTGAGGTACGCCTTCATTCAGGAGCACAGCGAGCGGTGGCCAATCCGCTCACTGTGCTCCCTGTTGGACGTTCACCCCAGTGGCTTTTATGCCTGGCAGAGACAGCCTCGTTCAGCTCGTGAAATTGAGGACGAGCGCCTGTCCGGTCTGATCAAGCAGTTCTGGCTGGAATCCGGGGCCGTGTATGGCTACCGGAAGATCCATACTGATCTACGCGAGTATGGCGAGCGATGCGGGCCCAATCGGGTCCACCGCCTGATGCGCCACGCGGGAATAAGAGCGCAGGTGGGTTATCGTAAGCCACGCCATAGGGCTGGGGAGCTACACAAGGTGACACCGAATATCCTGCAGCGGCAGTTCAATCCGCAAGCGCCGAACGAGAGCTGGGTAACGGATATTACCTATATCCGCACACATGAAGGCTGGTTGTATCTGGCGGTTGTTCTGGATCTGTTCTCAAGACGGGTGATCGGTTGGTCAATGCAATCCAGGATAACCAAGGAGCTAGCGCTGGATGCACTTTTGATGGCTGTCTGGCGTCGCAAGCCTGAGGGCAAAGTGATTGTGCACTCCGACCAAGGCAGCCAATACACCAGCCACGACTGGGACTTGTTTCTGAAGGCGCACGACCTGGAGGGCAGCATGAGTCGGCGCGGTAACTGCCACGACAATGCTGTTGCTGAGAGCTTCTTCCAGCTGTTGAAGAGGGAGAGGATAAAGCGAAAGATCTACAGCAGCCGGGACGCTGCCCGAGCAGATATTTTTGATTATATCGAGATGTTCTATAACAACCGGCGACGCCATAGTTCTAATGAGCAGTTGTCACCGGTAGAGTATGAAAAGCGTCACCAAGAACGGCTGAGAAGTGTCTAGAGAACTGGTGGCGATTCAGGGTATCCGTTTTAACGCAGGCCCACAAACTCGTCAGGTATTTCGCATTACCGCCACTTGGGCCTGCAGTTTGGTTTTCCTGCGGGCTACCAGGGTTTCATAAAATGCCTTGGCATTCGGATCAAAGCGCACGGCTGACATGGCGGGCATATACAGCGCTGAGCGTATGTGCGCGTTGCCTGCTTTACTGATTCGAGGCCTTATGAACGCTGCTTCTAGACTGGTACAGGCGTATATCCAGCCCGGCACGACTGCTGACCTGTGAGCGAATTTCAGGTGATCCGGCAAGACGCGGAGCTCAGCCAGAAACGCGGGGGCCGTTGCCTGCGCGATACCCTTGGCCGCGCAGAAATGCCGGTATAAACGCTTGAGCTCAGGTGATTGTCTCAGAAGCGTCATCGCAGCCTGTTTCAACCGCTCAATGCGTCGACCAAGCATCTCAATCGCTTCCTGCTCATCTTCAACGAGCAGCGTGGGCGTAGATTGCGCGGCCTTCATGGCGTGGAGGCGGTTCTTTGCCTGTGTCTGGCTACCGGTCAGGCGGTTGATCTGCCTTCCGAGGCTTCGAAGGGCTTGGCGGTGCTGATCTGGTGGTGTCCACAAACGGGGCTCCATGCGCATGCCGTACTCGGCCAGCAGTGCGGCATCTATGCTGTCGGTCTTGCTGTTCTGCAGCTTGATATTGGCGAAGTTCTTGGTGCTCTTGGGGGGGATCACTGCCACGGGCAGGCCGGCCTCAACCAGAGCCACCGCCAGATCAAAGTAATACACGCCTGTTGCTTCCATGATAATGCACTTCGGTCGAAGCTTTTTCATCGTGGCAATCAGGGAATTGTGACCATCAGGGTACAGGGCTTGCCGAACTTGCCATTCTCCAAAGCTCTCAAAATCCACACAGCTAGAACCTGGAGGAGTTGGAAGGCCCCTTCAGCCACTTGATTCGGATACCTGAACTCGAATTGCAGATAGATTGCGAGCGGAATGAAGGTGACAGCAAGGCCACCTCAATCTGGTCAAGCTACTTGAATCGCTTGGCTTGGCTCATCGCAAATGAATGGAGAGGGCTAAGTTGCATGCACCAAAAGTAAACACCAATTGGTAAAATGTTTACCTTTGGTGCCAATATTGACCTTTGCTCCCATAAAACTGGCTTTAAACTTGGCATGAAGGTTGCGATAGATTGCAAACTCTATTCATGGAGATTGCAAATGAAACTTCTACGAACTTTAACGTTTAGTTCAATTATCGCGGGTTGTATTACTGGGTGTGGATCTGATTCAGATAATGAGTTAGCGGACTTAAGCGGAAGCAAAAAATTTACGCTTGAAGAAGCAACAATTGCAGACCTGCAAGATGCATTTAAATATAAAAAGGTAATCACTGACACAGGAAAGCCGGCTACTTGCGAAAATGTAGCTGAGGCTTATCTGAGCCGTATCGACATGTATGACAAGAAGGAATCAACTGAAGGGAAGTCTTTCCAATCAATTATTGCTATTAACCCCACGTGGCGTGATCAGGCGAAGGAATTAGACCGGCGCTATTCTAGTGGTGGTCCCGTTGGACGACTGCATTGTGTTCCCGTTTTATTGAAAGATCTTTACGATACCTATGACTTTCCTACTACATCTTCGTCATTGGCTCTTTTGGGATCTCAGCCGCCTGATGATGCTTTTACAGTATCAAAATTAAGAGCGCAGGGTTCGTTGATATTGGGGAAAACAACAATGACGGAGTTTGCTTTTTTTACCCAAAGTTATAATAGCAGAACTGGACGTGTGGGGAATGCATATGACCCTGAGAAAGATGCAGGAGGATCAAGCGGTGGTAGTGCCGCTGCGGTCGCTCTGAATTTTGGGCTTGTAGGTACGGGGTCTGACACTTGTGCCTCAATAAGGCTTCCCCCGTCAAACCAGTCTCTTGTAGGAATTAGGCCGAGTGTGGGGTTGTTGTCTCAAGATGGGTTGATTCCTCTGAGTCATTCGCAGGATGTACCTGGCCCTATTGCGAGAACGGTTAAAGATGCGGTTACGTTGTTGGACATAATGGCTGAGCCAGATAGTTCAGATCCCAAGACGTTAACTGCGCAGCGGCCATTTTCATATATGGAGAGTTTGAGAAAAGATGGACTTCAGGGAAAAAGAATCGGTGTGCTAAGGTCTTATGGAAGACAGGATTCTATAGGGAATAATGAAGATGTGAACGCAGTCTTTGATAATGTAATCAATAAGTTGAAAGAGGGGGGGGCAGAAATTGTTGATGATGTTAGGCTCCCGGATTTCGAATCGACTATGGTTATTCTTGAGGAGTTTCCAGATGACCTCGATTTGTATCTTTCAAAGTTTGACGCTCCGGTTAAAACTACCGCGGAGGTATCGCTAAGTGGAGATGTTCACCCGTTCATTAATACAATTATTTTGGCTTCGCTTGCAGCAAGATTAACCCCTGAGAACGTATACTTGGAAAAGATTTCCAAAAGAGAAGAAATGAGGGTTTACGTTGAAGAAAAAATGGATGAGATGAACTTGGATGCTTTGGTTTATCCACCTGTTAGAACGCCGCCTCAGCCGACAGGAATACTTCAACCAAATAACTGTGAGTTTGGATCGACCACATCACAGCCATCGATTGTTGTGCCGGCAGGTTTTACATCTGATGAGAAACCTTTGCCTATTGGTGTTGAATTTCTCGGAAGAAAATGGGATGAAAAAACAATTATTGAAATTGCATATGGATTTGAGCAGGCTACAAAATATAGAAAGCCTCCAGAAGTTGAAAAAATATTAAATTGAATTTTTCTGGGTAATATTAATTTCTAAGGAGAGCCGCCTTTTTTAGTAAAGAGGTGGCTCGTTTTTTAAGTAGGCATGTCCCATACTAAATTTTTCATCAGTTATGAAGTGTCCCTGCGCTAGCGGGATAAGAAAGCGGCGGTGAAGTTCATGGACCAGGGGGTATTAGTTTCTGATTCCCGTAATCATCGTGTTTTGATGTATCGATCGCAGTAAACCGTTTTCGAAGTGCCACCATCGCCGCGTATGGCGATGGTGGGGCTTATCTGACTGCACGCTGAATTATTCCCTCCTTAATTTGTTCCCTTACATTAACCTTCCGAGTTGCCCACGGAGAAAGGCAGTCTTTATAGTTAGGAAAACCCTTAATGAAGCTGTGTCAGGGCTAAGAAACAGCAGCAGTATAGGATGATAGGATGCGAATAAATTGGAGAATCTGCTACAAGAGGCGTAGCCAATGACTGACCTTTTGGTCAGTTTTGGAGTCATGGAAAAGCGAGGAAGCTACCCACGACCCGCGCCCGCTATACCCTGCTAAACTTGGATTAACTTCTTACGATCACTTTATTCGCAGTTGTGTACGGCAGTGCTTTCTTATATCTAGCACTGTCCATCTACATCCGCCAAAATCCACCACCCATGTGTAGGCTTTGGTGTAGCGAGCAATTAAGATGGTCGCCAAGAGCTTTAAAAGCAAACTAAACACACCCATTCATCAGAGGTGTGTTATGGGCTCTATGCGGTCAGCGACTTGTTGATGAGCTTTCTTTCTTTCATCAAAATAGTCGTATCGATCATAAATGCCTTCCACTCCTTTCAATTTATGGTTCAAACACCTTTCAGCTACATGTCCCGGCACGCCTTCCGCAGCTGCAAGGCTGCGGAAGGTGCGCCGCAGGTCGTGAACGGTGAAGTGTTCCAGGTTGCCCATCTTGTTGGGTGGCTGAACCTTGCGCCCCGCCTCGCGGCCAAACAGTTTGCTGATCGCTCGGTTTAGGGTGTCTGGGCCCATGTGAGGCCGTTTGCTGGCTCGTCGTGCCGGAAACACGTAGGCAGAACCGCAGGCATGCCCAGAAAGGATTTCAAGCCAGTTAATGGCCTGTGTGGGCAGAGGGATGGTGATGGAGGCGCCGGTCTTGCTGCGCTCCTTGGATAGATTCCAGATGCCCGAATCCAGGTCGAATTCATTCCACTGAGCTTCGCAAAGCTCGCTCTTCCTTACGCCGAGGACGAGAAATAGACAGCATGCCAAGTAGTTGTCCCTGCCAAAGCTGCTGATGTTTTCCCTGAAGACGTGGAGGGCATGTTGTAGCTCATCCAGGGAGAGACTCCTGTCCCGGCTATGCTCTTCTCCGCCGGCATCGCTTGGTGAAAATGGGGTGGCTGGATTGGTCTGAATCAGGTCCAGCTTAATGCCGTGTCGAAACAATTGTTTCATGTACATCAAGGTGTCATTCGCAATAGTAGGTCTGTCGCTGCCTTGAACCTTCTGTAGCACCGCCCTGATATCCCTGGGGGTAACGTCCGCAATGGGGTATTTCCCAATGACGGGGGCAATCTCTTTTCTGAATATCCGCTCGGGGATTTTGGGGTGCTTCAGGCGCTTTGAGAGGTCGCTGTCATACCAGTCCTGGAACAACTCTGAAACGGTTTTGAGCTCCGGCAACGCCAGCTTGGCCTTTTCTTGAATAGGATCTGAGCCTTGGCGGAGGCCTTGCTTGGCCATGACGGCCTCTTCTCGAGCTTGGGCGAGTGTCATCTGCGGATATTGCCCGAGGGTGACCTCGCGTCGTTTTCCCTGGTTGCTGTAGCGCAGCATCCAGTAGGGCGAGCCAGATGCCCGGACACAGAAATACAGGCCGCCACCATCGGCGTGTTTCTTGGGAGGCTGGTTAAGCAGCGACTTGATCTGCATGGCGGTCAGTTTGCTCATCCCTATCCTCTGCTCTTGCCGTCACCAAATGGCTGCCCACCACTATTGGATTATGGATTGCAGCTGTGGAGCGCGGCCTCTGGGGCTTTCGGTGGGGAGTGGTTATTGCTGCCCACCATTTGGTGTCGAGAATAGAGGGAGGTGGGCAGAAAGTCACGTTTTGCCCACCATTTTGCCCACCAGCATGATCTGGATTTCGGTGGGTGATAATGGATCGGTATGGACGAAGATGTTAGTTAATTACTTTAAAAACAATGAATTGAAGATTTCTGCGGATCTCTGTGGATACTATTCGATATTCTGAATCTGTTCCCTCATTTGCTCGATCAACACCTTCAATTCCACCGCCGCGGCGGTGGTCTCGGCGTCCACGGACTTTGACGCCAGGGTGTTCGCTTCGCGGTTGAGTTCCTGCATCAGGAAGTCCAGACGGCGGCCCACCTGGCCGCCTTTTTCCACCACCCGGCGCACTTCGGCCACGTGGGTTTCCAGGCGGTCCAGTTCTTCGTCCACGTCCATTTTCTGGGCGGCCAGCACCAGTTCCTGTTCCAGGCGCTCCGGGTCGGGGTTTTCCACCGCCTCCTGGACACGCTGGCGCAGGCGGTCGCGCAGGGCCTCGCGGATCGCGGGCAGCGCCTGGCGGATGCGGGCTACCTGCTCGCCGACGCCGTCCAGGCGCTCGCGCACCATGCGCGCCAGCTGCTCGCCTTCGCGGTCGCGGGTGGCGATCAGGGCGTCCAGGGCTTCGTCCAGGGCGGCCAGGGCTTCCGCGTGCAGGGTGTCGGCGTCCACTTCGCGGGTGGAGAGCACGCCGGGGAAGCGCAGGATTTCCAGCGGGTTCACCTGGCCGGCGTGGCGCACCAGGTCGTCGACGCGGCGGGCCGCCTCGGCGAGGTGCTTGACCAGGGTTTCGTTGAGTTCCAGTTCCGCTTCGCCTTCTTCGGTCTGGTAGCGCAGGGTGACATCCACCTTGCCGCGGCCCAGCCGCTGGCGACAGCGTTCGCGCACGTCGTTCTCCAGGGCGCGCAGGCCCTCGGGCAGGCGCGGGCCCACTTCCAGGTAGCGGTGGTTCACCGAGCGGATTTCCCAGGCCAGGCTGGCGCCGGTGAGGTGGCGGTCGGCTCGGGCGAAGGCGGTCATGCTACGAATCATGGGCGTCCCTGGGGTGGTGGGTGAGTGCGGCGAAGTGGGGCTTAGTGTAGCGGGTCAAGCGACTGGAAGCATTCACCGGCGCCCCGCCTCGCGTTGATGGGCGGGGGTTCGCTACAATGGCGGGCCATTCGATCCCGAATCAAGGAGTTTTCATGCGCCCTTCCGGCCGCCAGCTCGACCAGATGCGCGACGTATCCTTCGTACGCGATTTCACCATGCACGCTGAAGGCAGCGTGCTGGTGTCCTTCGGCAATACCAAGGTGTTGTGCACCGCGTCCGTGGAGGACGGCGTGCCGCGTTTCCTCAAGGGCAAGGGCCAGGGCTGGATCACCGCCGAGTACGGCATGCTGCCCCGCTCCCCCCATACCCGCTCCGGCCGCGAGGCGGCGCGCGGCAAGCAGGGCGGCCGCACCCTGGAAATCCAGCGGCTGATCGGGCGCTCCCTGCGCGCCGCCGTGGACCTGAAGAAGCTGGGTGAGAACACCATCTATCTGGATTGCGACGTGATCCAGGCGGACGGCGGCACCCGCACCGCGTCGATCTCCGGCGCCTGCGTGGCGCTGGTGGACGCCTTCACCACGCTGCTGGAGCGCAAGCGCATCAAGGAAGACCCCCTCAACGGTCTGATTGCCTCGGTGTCGGTGGGGATTTATAAGGGAGAACCGGTGCTGGATCTGGATTATCCCGAAGATTCCAACGCCGACACGGACATGAACGTGGTAATGACCCAGCATGGTGGCTTCGTGGAGATTCAGGGCACCGCCGAGGGCGACGAGCCGTTCACCCGTCAGCAGTCCGATCAGTTGCTGGGCCTGGCCGAGAAAGGCATTGGTGAAATCGTCCGCAAGCAGCAGGAGGTGCTGGGCTGGTAAGCCCGGTGGGGAACAGAATGAAAAACTACAAGAAGCACTTTTTGCGCTTCGCCGAGGAGCGCCAGGCGCTGAAGTTCGGGGAGTTCACCCTGAAATCAGGGCGCATCAGCCCGTACTTCTTTAACGCCGGCACCTTTTACACCGGCGAGGCGCTGGCCCGGCTGGGCCGCTACTACGCCGACGCCATTGTCGAGTCGGGCATTGAGTTCGACATGCTGTTCGGCCCGGCCTACAAGGGCATTCCGCTGGTGGCGGCGGTGTCCGTGGCGCTCGCCGAGCACCACGGCCGGGACCTGCCCTGGGCGTTCAACCGCAAGGAAGCCAAGGACCACGGCGAAGGCGGCTGGCTGGTGGGCGCGCCGCTGGAGGGCCGCGCCTTGGTGATCGACGATGTGATCACCGCCGGCACCGCGATCCGCGAGGTGGCGGAGCTGTTCGAGCGGACCGAGGCGAGCATCGCCGGGGTGTTCGTGGCGGTGGACCGGCAGGAGCGCGGTCGTGGCGAGCTGTCGGCGATCCAGGAAGTGCAGGAGAGCCTGGGCGTGCCGGTGCGCAGCATTGTCTCCATGTCGGACATCATCGTCTGGCTGGAAGAGCAGGAAGGGCGCGATGCGGATCGCGTGGCGCTCAAGCAGTATCGCAAGCGCTACGGCGTGGAGGGATAACCGTGAGGTGGCTGCCGTGGGGGCTGGTGTTGGCGTCGTTGGCGCTGCCGGTGCTGACGCCGGCGGCGCCCAAGCAGAATGAACCCGCCGGTGAGGTGATGTACCGCTATACCAAACCGGACGGCACCCTGGCGGTGAGCGCCACGCTTAACGAGCAGGCCATCCACGCCGGCTATCAGGTGCTCGACCATAACGGCCGCGTGCTGCGCCGCGAGCCGCCGGCGCCCCCCGAAGAACAGGCGCGCCGCCGCCAGGCGATGGAGGCCGAGCAGCAGGCGCAACGGCAGGCCGAGCGGGACAAGGAGTTGGAGCGGCTCTACGCCGGGCCCGAGGACGCGGTGCGTGCCCGCGAGCGCCAGATCGAAGCGCTTGAGTTGCGCATCAGCTACGCCACCAACACCCTGGCGCAGTTGGAAGAGAAGCGCGACGAGGAGGTCAGCCTGGCCGCCCGCGCCGAGCGCGCCGGCCGGCCGGTGCCGGAGGGCACCCGCCAGGCCATCGACGAGTACCAGCGCCGCATGGCCCATGTGCGCCAGGAAATCGCCGGCTATGAGAAGGACAAGCAGGCGGTACGCGAGCAGTACGCGCCGATTATTGAGCGGTTGGAGGAGCTTGAGGGCTCTTAATCGCGAAAGACTGTGGGTGCCAGCAGCGCCCATTGCTCGGGCCAGTCCTGGCCGGGGCGGATCCTGAAACCGGAACGGACGAACTGGGCGATGCGCCCTTCCACTACGGCCAGCAGCAGGTTGGCGGTGATGGTGGGCGTGGCGGCGGTGCGCTTGCCTTCCTTGAACTCGGCGTCACGGACCACTTGCTTGAGCTGGCTTTCCACCCGGTCGTAGAACTGCTGGATGCGCCGGTGCAGGCGCTCGTTCTCGCCGGTGAGGGCGTCCCCGGTGAGCAACCGGGTGATGCCCGGGTTGCGCTCGGTGAACGCCAGGATCAGCGTGAGAATCTGCTCCACCTGGGTGAGCGCGTCCCCTTCGCCGGTGATGCGGTTAATGCGTGAGAAGATCGCCTCTTCGATGAAGTCGATGAGCCCTTCGAACATCTTTGCCTTGCTCGGAAAATGCCGATACAGCGCGGCTTCGGACACCCCCACTTCCCGGGCCAGGCCGGCGGTGGTGATCCGCCCGCCGGGTTCCGCTTCCAGCATGTGCGCCAGGGCCTGCAGGATTTGCTCCTTTCTGGACGGAGTCTGTTCTGTCATGCGTTGTTCCCATTTTAAGTCAGCTGCACGCTTCAAGCTTCAAGCCGCAAGCGGATTCGAGCGGGCTTGCAGCTTTCAGCCTGTAGCTTGTGGCTTAATGCTTGCTGATCAGCGTCCCCACGCCTTTATCGGTCAATATCTCCAGCAACACCGCGTGGGCCACCCGGCCATCGATGATGTGCGAGGTGTGCACGCCGTTCTCCACCGCTTCCAGGGCGCAGCGGATCTTCGGCAGCATGCCGCCGTGGATGGTGCCGTCCTTGATCAGCGCGTTGACCCGGTCCGCCGTGAGGCCGGTGAGCACGCGGCCTTCCTTGTCCTTGAGGCCGGCCACGTTGGTGAGCAGGATCAGCTTTTCGGCGCGCAGCACCTCCGCCACCTTGCCCGCCACCAGGTCGGCGTTGATGTTGTAGCTGGTGCCGTCCTCATCGACGCCGATCGGCGCGATCACCGGAATGAAGTCGCTGCCGCCGAGCAGGTCGAGCACCTTGGTGTCGATGCCCTGCACCTCGCCTACATGGCCGATGTCGATGATTTCCGAAGCCTGCAGCTCCGGGTCGTCGGCGTCCAGGTTCTTGAGCAGCATCTTGCGCGCCTTGATCAGGCGGCCGTCCTTGCCGGTCAGGCCCACCGCCTGGCCGCCGTTGTGCTGGATCAGGTTGACGATGTCCTTGTTGACCAGGCCGCCGAGCACCATTTGCACCACGTCCATGGTTTCCCGGTCGGTGACGCGCATGCCCTGCACGAACTTGCTCTCCTTGCCGAGCCGGTTAAGCAGATCGCCGATCTGCGGGCCGCCGCCGTGGACGATCACCGGATTGATGCCGACCTGCTTCATCATCACCACGTCGCGGGCGAAGCTGTTCTTCAGCTCGTCGTTTTCCATGGCGTTGCCGCCGTATTTGATCACCACGGTGGTGCCGGCGAAGCGCTGAATATAAGGCAGCGCTTCAATCAGAACGCGGGCGGTTTCCTGGGCGCTCTTGGTGTCCATGTCTGCTTTCTCCAACCGGTCAAAAAGTATCCGTGTAAGGGGCGAACGCCTCGGCGCTGTTGCCCGCCTGCAGGGAGAGTACCTCCAAAAGTCGGGCGGCGGCGTAGAGGGCATCGCTGAATCCGTACCAGCGGTCGGCGAAGAATATATGCCCGTTCGCCTCTCCCGCCAGGGGCACGGCCAATTCTTTCATGCGCGCGCGCAGGCGGGCCGGGCCGCCGTCGTCCATCACCGGCCGGCCGCCCTGCTTGCGGATCAGGTCGGCCAGCGCCTGATTATCGGTCATGTTGAACAGCACATCGGCGCCCGGATTGCGCTCCAGCAGATCCCGGGCCAGCAGCATCAACAGCCGGTCGGCGGCGATCAGGCGGCCGTCGCTGGCGACCAGGGAAAGGCCGCCGCCGGCGTCGAACGCCAGGCCCAGATTCAGGTTTTGCTCGCCGACCGTGCGGGCGAGGGCGTCCACGTCGGTGCCCTCCACGGCGACCACCTTGCAGCCCAGCTCGCCGAGCAGCCGTGGCGCCAGGCCGGCGGTGGCGCCGGTGCCCTGCACCGCGACCGACATGGGGCGCGCGAGAATAATGTCGTCCGCCACGGCGTTCAGATAGCGGTCGTTGATGTCGCGTTGTTCCCGTTCTCCGCTGCCCTCATCCAGATTCCGTGCCAGCAGCCGGTCGCGCAGCCTGAGCAGCCGGTCGCCATGCAGAAGCTCGCCGTTGATGACGACATCCAGGGCCCGCTGATCGCCGTCGCCGGTAAGACAGACGCCGCTCTGGCTTTCCAGGACTTCGGTGGCGTAGTGGAGCACTGCCGGCGGTGCCTCGCCCAGATCCACCACCTGGCGGCCGCTGGCCATCAGGCCGTCGATCAAAGCCTGCTTGGCATCGGCCTCGCCCGTGCAGACCACAAACAGGGTGTGCTGACCGGCCGCGCCCGCTTCGCTGCCGATCGCCCGGCCGAGCTGCTCCAGGGCGGTGCCGTCCAGGGGCGCGTCGTCGGTGGCGCGAATGCCGTCGGGGCCGAACAGCGCTTGCGGCGGGGCGGGGCCGGGTTCGGGCTCGCTGGGTGTTTCCGGCTCCGGTTCCGGGGCCGGTGGCAGGGACGACGCCGCCGGCGCCGCGGGACGCGCGGGCGCGCTGTCCGGGCGGCGAACGGCGCTGGCCGCCGGCGCGGGCTGTCGCCGGGCGAGCCGGGCGAACACCGCGTAGATCACCAGCAGTATCAGTGCCGCGCTGATTCCGGCGGGCAGCAGCAGGCTTTGCCAGGACGGCGGCGTGGGGGGCATCGCCAGGGTCACGTTAAAGGGGCCTCCCCGGGCGCTGGCGGTGGCGCTGCCAGCACCGGTCTGGCCGCGCCGGATCAGGGTCAGGTCGCCCTGGCTCAGCGTCAGGGCACTGCGTGGGGGCAAGCGCTGATCGAGGCCGTTCAGCCAGGGCCTCAGGTCGTGCTCCAGAATCACGGCACCGCCGGGGGTGGTGCGCGCCATCAGCAGTGCCGGCTGTTCGCCGCCGGTGCTGGAGATCACCACTTCCCCCCGTTCGCGCAGGTTATGCATCAGTTCACGCAGGGTGAACGACAGCCGCTCCTCACCGGGGTGGCCGTCGGGTACGCGCAGTTGGCGGGTGTTGTCCCGCCAGGGGGTCGGTGTCAGGGGCTGGTCGAAGGTCGGTGCGGGCGAATCCGGCCGTCCGGCGAGTTGTTCCAGTTGCTCGCGGTGGCGGTTCACGCGCTGGCCAAGTTCCCCGGCCAGGCTGTTGGCCAGGCGCCGGGCCTGATCCGCGGCCGCGGTCTGCGCCTGATCGTGCTGATGCTGGTGCCACAAAGCGGCGCCGGCGCCGACCAGCACCAGGCCCAGCAGTGCGAGCAGCCATGCCGGCCTGGTCAGAACCTTGCGTTCGTTCCCCATCCGTTCCCCCTAGCCGTCCCGTCGCCGTTCTGTGGTCGCGGCGTTGCGGTGACGCCCGTGGCGCTTACTGGCGGCCGCTGTGGCCGAAGCCGCCCTCGCCGCGGACACTGTCGTCGAACTCATCCACCTGCGTCAGCGCCACCTGCATCACCGGCACGATCACCAGCTGCGCGATGCGCTCGCCGGGCTCGATGGTGAAAGCGCTGTTGCCCCGGTTCCAGCAGGACACCATCAACTGGCCCTGGTAGTCCGAGTCGATCAGCCCCACCAGATTGCCCAACACGATACCGTGCTTATGGCCCAGCCCGGAACGCGGCAGGATCATGCCCGCATAGCCGGCGTCGCCGATGTGGATGGCCAGCCCGGTGGGCAGCAGCTCGGTGTCTCCGGGGTTCAGGGTCAGCGGCGCCTCCACCATGGCGCGCAGGTCGAGGCCGGCGGAGCCGTCGGTGGCGTAGGCGGGCAGGGGAAACTGGTCGCCCAGGCGGGCATCAAGAAGCCGGTATTGCAGTTGCATTGATGGTCTCAGCGGTCAGTGGTTTTTCAGCTCTGGCGGATCGCGATCAGCTCGATCAGTTGTTTGGCGATCTGCGCCTTGGAGGCCAGCGGCAGCACCTTGTGCCCGCCCGGCCAGATCACCGTGAGGGCGTTATTGTCGCTGTTGAAGCCCACATTGGTGCCGGACACGTCGTTGGTGGCGATCATATCCAGTTTTTTGCTCTTCAGCTTGCCCTGGGCGTATTCAATCACATCCTGGGTTTCCGCCGCGAAGCCCACGGTGAAGGGCCGTTTGGCGTGGCTGGCCACGGCGGCGATGATGTCCGGGTTCTTGACCAGGGTGAGGTGAATTTCCTCGGTGGATTTCTTGATCTTGTGGTCGGCGGTGACGGTGGGCCGGTAATCCGCCACGGCGGCGGTGGCGATAAAGATGTCGCAGCCCTCTTCCACCGCCTTGAGGCTGGCCTCGTGCATGTCTTCGGCGCGGACCACGTCGATGCGGTTGACCCGGTTGGGGGTGTCCAGGGCCACCGGGCCGGCGATCAGGGTCACCCGTGCGCCGGCTTCGGCGGCGGCCTGGGCCAGGGCGAAACCCATCTTCCCGGAGCTTTTATTGGTCAGATAGCGCACCGGGTCGATCGGCTCGCGGGTGGGGCCGGCGGTAATCACCAGATGTTTGCCGGTGAGCAACTCGTAGTCGAACACTTCCGCCGCTTGCTGAATGATCTCCGTCGGGTCCTGCATGCGTCCCGGTCCCACCTCGCCGCAGGCCTGGCTGCCGGCGCCCGGCCCGAAGATATGGATGCCCTTCTCCTGCAGGATGAGCTGATTCTTCTGGGTCGCCTGGTCCGCCCACATTTGCTGGTTCATGGCCGGGGCGACGGCCACCGGGGCGCCGGTGGCCAGGCACAGGGTGGCGAGCAGGTCGTTGCCGTGGCCGTAAGCCAGGCGGGCGAGGAAATCCGCCGAGGCCGGGGCGATCAACACCAGGTCCGCCCAGCGTGCCAGCTCAATGTGCCCCATGGCGGCTTCCGCGCGCGGGTCCAGCAGATCGGTGTGCACCGGGTGCCCGGACAGCGCCTGCATGGTAAGCGGCGTGATGAACTCGCAGGCGCCCTGCGTCATGACCACGCGTACTTCGGCGCCGGCGTCCTGCAGCCGGCGGACCAGATCCGCGCTCTTGTAGGCGGCAATGCCTCCGGTGACACCGAGGAGGATCCGTTTATTGACCAGTCGCTGCATGCTGTCATTCCGTACAGTATTTTGGGCTGTGGCTGACACAAACCATGGTGGATGTCGTCTGCCCTCGCCCTGGGGGGTTGTGCAGACTAGGGGCGTCATAGGGTAGCACCAAGGTATGAGCAAACACAGGGAGGTGAGTATGGCGATCAGCGACTGGCCGAAACAGGAACGGCCCCGGGAAAAGCTGCTGGGGCGGGGCGCGGGCGCGCTCAGCGACGCGGAACTGCTGGCGATCTTTCTGCGCACCGGCAGCCGGGGCAGAACCGCCGTCGACGTGGGCCGCGACATTCTCGACCGCAGCGGCGGTCTGCGCGGGCTGCTGGACCTGACGCCCAAGCGCATGGCGCGCCTGCCGGGCATGGCGGATTCCCGCTGTGCCCAGGTGCTGGCCGCCCTGGAGATGGGGCGGCGCTACCTGGCCACGGAGCTGGAGCGGGGCTTCAGCCTGGACAACCCGGAGCCGGCGGCGCGGTTGTTGACCGCCGAATTGCGCGGCGAGCCCTGCGAGGTGTTCGCGGTGCTGTTCCTGGATAACAAGCACCGGGTGATCGGCTTCGAAAAAATGTTCTACGGCACCGTGGACGGCGCCGCCGTTTACCCCCGGGAGGTGGTCCGCCGGGCGCTGGAATACAACGCCGCCAGTGTGATCGTGGCCCATAATCACCCCTCCGGGGTGGCGGAGCCGAGCCAGGCGGACCGCGATGTCACCGAGCGGCTGCGCCGGGCGCTGGATTTGATCGACGTGCGCATCCTCGACCATCTGGTGATCGGTGACGGTCATTGGGAGTCGTTCAGCCGCCGCGGCTGGGTGTGATATTTGCCGGTAAATGCCGGAATGGCTTGATCCCCGCCCCGGGTTTTGGTATAAAACGCGCCTTTTCCGGGGCTGCCCCGCCCCAATTGTGTTGCATCACGGGAGCAAGATCATGTCCAAAGTTTGCCAGGTAACCGGGAAGCGGCCGGTAACGGGCCACCACGTGTCCCACTCGAACATCAAGACCAAGCGTCGTTTCGAGCCGAATCTCCACTACCATCGCTTTTGGGTGGAGAGCGAAAAGCGCTTCGTGCGCCTGCGTGTATCCTCCAAAGGGATGCGTATCATTGACAAGAAGGGTATCGACTCCGTGTTGGCCGATATCCGCGCCCGCGGCGCGCGCGCCTGAGCCCAAGGAGCTGAATCATGGCATCTGGTCCGATTCGTGAAAAAATTCGTCTGGTCTCCTCAGCGGGTACCGGGCACTTTTACACCACCGCCAAGAACAAGCGTCTGCATCCTGAAAAGATGGAGACCAAGAAGTTTGATCCCGTGGTCCGCAAGCACGTGATCTACAAGGAAGCCAAGATCAAGTAAGCGTCCTGCCTGGCAAGGGACAACAAAACCCGGTGTGGCTGATGGCCACACCGGGTTTTTTTATGCCCGTGCGGTCGCCCTGGCCCCGGGCCATGCTTCATTGTTCCATCACGTCAATAACAATAAATTTCATAACGGTACAAAGTTGGTCTTTTTGTACGAGTAGCAAACCGAGCATACTGGCATAACGATGTTACGCCGCCGCAAAGGTGGAAACGTAACGACAAACGCGGTAACAAAAGAATAAGAACAACCGGTCATCGCTTTCATAACACCGGACATCCGTCGACGTTTCACGTAAGTTGTTGATTTTCAAGGGTTTTAGCGAAGGATATGCAAAAGTGGGTACTTGTGAAGTGGTTCACAAAATATCTACTATCGGAAAGGAATCGTCACTGATCGTAATTTGGGTTTAAGGGAGAGCTCCACATGAAATCACTGACTATCTTCACCAACGTCTCGCAACAACTCGCCGCCCGGCTGTTCAGCCGTGGCCGTACCCAGGCCGACAAGCAGCGTGGCGTCAGCGCGCTGGAGTACATCGTGCTCGCCGCCGCTATCGTGATTGCTGTAATTGCCGGCGCTGCGCTGCTGGGAGGGGCCGACGGTCCGATCACGACCACTTTCCAGAATATTGCTGATGAGCTTACAGGCGCCGAAGCCGAAGAGGGCGCGCCCGAGTAAATACTATATGAGCCGGCATCTGCGGAAAGTTTTTCAAAGGGGATCGGTCGCATTGGAATTTCTGATGCTGTTCCCCTTTGTGGTCGCGATGCTCTACGCCTCGGCCATCTACGGCATCGTGTTCTTCAGCCAGTACCGGCTGCAGAACGTGGTGGACCGGGCGGTGGCCACGGCCCTGTACGTGGACCGTTCCGCGTTCCAGGGCGAGCAGATGGAAAGCGCCGTGGTCAACCGCGCCAGCCAGGCCATGAGCGGGTTGCTGGCGACCCTGCCCGGGCCGCTCTCGAACCTGGAGGACGGCGCGTCCTCCTGCGCCGTGGAAGCGGTGGGGGGCGTGGAGATGCTCCGTTGCGAAGTGACCTACAACTACAAGGAAAACCCCATCGTGCCGACGATGAGTTTCGGCCTGCTGGGGACCTTTCCACCGTTGCCGGACACGCTGAGAGCGGAGGCCCGCGCCGCCTTCTGATTAGAATCATAAGCAGTTGTTGAACAGGGATGTTTCGGAGGGGATATGGGATCAAAGATTTTATATATGCTGCCGGCGCTGGTGCTGGCCTTTCTGGCGCTGGTTCTGGCGCTGGTGGGGCTCAGCCGGGATCCGGAGCCGGTGACCGTCACATCAACGGAAACCAGCGGTCAGGCGGACCAGGAGCAGGCCGCGCCGTCCTATGAATACTGGGTGTTGCGCCAGCCGCTGAACGCCGGCGAAGTCCTCAGTGAAGAAAATCTCGCCGTAGTGACCTCGCCCACCCAGATCAGCGACGCCTTGCCCGCCGAAGAAACGGTGTTCGGTCGTGAGCTGCGCCGTTATGCCCGTCCGGGCGAACTCCTTTCAAGCCACCATCTGGAAAGCGGCGGTTCCCTGCCCGCCAACCTGCCGGAAGGCCAGCGCGCCATCGCCATTGGCGTGGATGACGTGGTCGGCGCCGGGGGGCTGCTGCAGCCCGGTGACCGGGTTGATGTGGTCACCGCGTTTCGCCGTTCCGATAAAGATGCGCCGGTGGCGTTGGTGATGCTGCGTGACGTGCCGGTGCTGGCGGTCTACGGATCGTTGTCCGCCGGCGCCGACGACGCGGAAGAAACCGCCCGCCGCCGCAACAATACAGCCGTGCTGTCGGTGCCTGAAGATCGAGTGTCCGCGCTGATGCTGGCGTCCTCGGAAGGCAAGGTACGCCTCGCGGTGGTGGCCGGTGAGCGCGACGAGACGGACGAGCCCGCGAACGATGGCGAACGGGCCCTCGCCGCCGCCGAAGAGCCGGAACAGGAACCCTTCTACTTCGACGACTTCTTCCCCGAGCGCGAAAAACCCGCGCCGGCCGCCGCACCGAAGCCTTCTCCGGGCCAGCGCGTGCAGGTTTTCGAGGGCGCGGAATCAAGGAGCACCTATGTGCAATAAACAACGCTTCAGCCTGGGGGCGCGGCTGCTGCTGGTGCTGATGCTGTTCGCCGGCGGCCAGGCCGTCGCCATGGACGAATCCATGCGCATGGCGCCCGGCGATCAGAAAGTACTCAATTTCTCCGCGCCGATCACCAAGGTGGCCACCTCCAATCCGGAGGTCGCCAAGCTCACCGTCAGCGGCAGCCAGGAAGTGCTGGTTACGGCCTTCAAGGAGGGCTCCTCCGAGATCACCATCTGGCAACGGGGCGAAAGCCGGCCGATGCGCAGCAGCGTGGCGGTGGCCACCACCCTGGGCGGCAACCTGCCCTACGGCACCCAGGTGCAGACCGACATCCGGGTGCTGGAAGTGAGCCGCTCGGAGCTGAACAGCCTGGGGGTCTATTACGCGAATCTGTTCGACGGCGGCGATTCCGCCGTGGGCATCGCGCCGCCGGGCACCGGTTACCGGGGCTTTTCGGGCCCGGGCGCGGCGCAGAACCCGCTCAGTGCCGACGGGTTCAACCTGTTCGGTTTCGGCAGTAATTCGCTGACCATCATCAACGCGCTGGAAGGGGGTGGTTTTGCCTACACCCTGGCGGAGCCGTCGCTCACCAGCCTCAGTGGCCAGAGCGCGTCGTTTCTTTCCGGCGGCGAATTCCCGGTGCCTACACGCAGCAACGACAACGGCATCCAGATCGAATTCAAGGAATTCGGGGTCGGCCTGAGCCTGACGCCCACGGTGATCAGCGATCAGCAGATCATTCTCAAGGTGGCGCCGGAAGTCAGCGAGCTGGATTTCTCCGCCGGCGTGGAAACCGGCGGCGTGTCCGTGCCCGGACTGCGGGTCCGGCGGGCGGAAACCACGGTGTCCCTGGCCCCCGGTGAAACCTTCATCATCAGTGGTCTGGTCAGCCGCAGCACCATTAACAACAGCGATCGTATTCCGGGCCTGGGTAATATTCCGGTGCTCGGTGCCTTTTTCCGTTCCAGCCGGATTTCCCGGGACGACAAAGAGCTGGTGATGGTGGTCACCCCCCATCTGGTGACGCCGCGCAAGGCCGGCGATCCGCCGGTGACTCTGCCGGGCGGCGCCTACCGGGAAAGCAGCACGCAATGGCTGGACATGGCCACCGAGCCGCGTGGTGGCTCGCAACCCATTCGTCATGGAGTGAGCTGGTGAGCGATAACGACATTGTCCTATCGGTGGTCGACGACCCCGGCATCAAGGCCTGGCTGGACCGGGTTATCGAAGAGCCGTTCCGCGTGGAATTCGTCAGCCGTGCCGATCTCACCCGGGTGTTGCGCCTGCTGGAGGCAACCACCGCCCATGTGGTGCTGGTGGAGATCAACGAAGCGGATATGGATCAGTCGCTGGCGATCATCACCGCGCTGACCAGCGCCCGGCCCTGGGTCACGGTGATCACCGTATGCACCCGTTCCAACCAGGAGTTGCTGCTGCAAAGCATGCGCGCCGGCGCCCGGGACAGTTTCCTGGCCGGCAACGACGCCGGCGAAATCCGCGACCGGCTGCGCCGTCATCAGTTGGTGCGCAGCGGGCATTACGGCGACGAAAGCCGCTCCTCGGTGAACAACCTGACGCTGGTGACCGGCGCCGACCCCACCGTGGACACGCGCTTTCTGGCGCAGAATCTCGCCACCGGCATCAATCAGCGTCAGCCCAACTGGCGTTGCCTGGCCATCGACACCCAGCCCCGCGAGCGGGGCGTGTTTTATCTCGACGCCAGCAGCGAGTTCACCCTGGATAACCTGCTCGCCAACCCGGAAACCCTGGATGAGACGCTGATCGACACGGCGCTGGAAGAGTTCCGGCCCGGCCTGCGGCTGCTTTCCGGCGGCATCGGCAGCCAGACCCTGGACGGTGACCGCAGCGCGGACCTGTTCATCGCGCTGAACCGCCTGATGCAGATGTTCGATCACATCACCATCAACGTGGCCTCACTGCAGAGCGAGTACTGGGTGCGGGCCCTGGGCGTGCACACCCGCCATCTTCTGGTCGGCATTCACCCGCTGGTGGATCACGCCCACGCCGCCCGGGCCCTGGTCCATGACTGGGGCTCCCATCTCGGCCGTGAGGGCCATATCGGGCTGGTGGTGGACGGTTACGACAGTGGCGTGCCGCCGGCCGCCGACGAGCTGAGTGATACCGTCGGCGCGCCGCTGGCGGGCACCTTGCCGATGGATTGGCGTCATCGCCTGCTGGCGGTGAACAGTGGTCGGCCGATTCTCGAGCAGTCGCCCCGGTGTGCCTACAGCCGCCGGCTGGGCGACCTGTTGGATGCGCTCGACGGCCACGGCCACAGCGACGAACCGCGACGCGGTGGTTTTCTGACGCGATTGCTGGGGAGTTAAGCCGTGGCCGGTCGTTTCGATCAGGAGTACCAGCAGCTCAAAGAGCGGACCCATCGCTGGGTGGTGGAGCGTCTGGATGAAGAAGGCATCGAAGTCGGCAAGGCGACCCGTGATGCCCTGGCCGAATTCACCCGCAACCATGTCGGGCAGTACATTTCCCATAACCGGGTGCCGCTATCCACCCAGGATCTGAATCAGCTGGTCCGCGATATCCTTGATGAAGTCACCGGCTTCGGTCCGCTGGAGCCGTTGCTGGCGGACACCAGCGTCAACGACATTCTGGTGAACGGCCCGGAGCACGTTTTCGTGGAAGTAGCCGGTGTCCTGCAGCGAGCCAATACCCGGTTCATCAACGATGACCACGTCACCCGGGTAATTCGCCGCATGCTGGCGCCGCTGGGCCGGCGCCTGGACGAAGCCAGCCCGATGGTGGACGCCAGGTTGCCGGATGGCTCGCGGGTCAACGCGATCATCCCGCCGCTGGCTCTGGACGGACCCACCATCAGTATCCGTAAGTTCACCGGTAACCACCTGTCCGCCCAGCAGTTGATCGAAAACGGCTCGATGACCGACGCCTGTCTGGACGTGTTGATCCGCGCGGTGGAATCGCGCCGCAATATCATTATCAGCGGCGGCACCGGCACCGGTAAGACCACCATGCTGAACCTGATCAGCCAGTACATCCCCCGCGCGGAACGGATCCTCACCATCGAGGACTCCGCCGAGCTGGTGCTCAACCACCCCCATGTGGTGCGCCTGGAAACTCGGCCGGCCAACACCGAAGGCAAAGGCCGTATCACCGCCCGGGAGCTGGTGGTGAACTCACTGCGGATGCGGCCCGACCGGATCGTTCTCGGCGAGGTGCGCTCCGCGGAAATCATCGAATTGCTGCAGGCCATGAACACCGGCCACGAAGGTTCGATGAGCACCATCCACGCCAACACCACCCGGGACGCCCTGGTGCGGATCGAAACCCTGCTGGCGGTCAGCGGTTACGACGCCAGCGAGCGTGCCATCAGCCGGCTTATCGGCTCCGCCCTGGACATCATCATTCAACTGGTACGGATGCCCGACGGTCGCCGGATGGTCAGCGAGGTGGTCGCTCTCACGCCCACCGAGACCGACGCGTACCACATGGACTACCTGTACCGGAGCCACGACCAATGAGTGCCCTGGCCCTGCTCGCCGCCGCGCAAACGCTCGCCGTGCTCGCGCTGATCACGGTGGTGCTGCAGTGGTTGTGGGCACGACGCCGTTTTAAACGGTCATTGAATGACGGCATCCGCCGGCGCCTGGAAACCCGGGCGGATCTGGGCGTCGAGACCGCCGCCCGTGTCACCGTGACGCCGCTGGAAAGCGTGCTGATTCGCGCGGACATTCACCTCAGCCAGGGTCAATTAACCGTCTTCGGTCTGATCGTCGCGGTATTCCTGCTGGTGGTGTTGGTGCTCAACGGGCCGCTGGTCGCGCTGATCACGGCCGGGCTGATCGCCATCGCGCTGTGGATGTACTGGCGCTTTCGCTTCCAACAGCAACGGCGGCGTATTTACGAAGAGCTGCCCGGTTTGATCGATACCACCCTGCGCTATCTGAGCGCCGGGCGCTCGCTGGACAATGCCTTGGTGGAATCCTTCAACGACGCGCCGCCGGTTTTTGATCCGCTGGCGTTCCGTTTACGTAACGCCGTGGAAGCGGGCCGCGATTACACCAGTTTGTTCGAGGACTTCGGCGGCCTCTACCGGATACCGTCGCTGGTTCTGGTCTCAATCGCGTTGCGAACGTCGTCGCGCTTCGGCTCCTCGATTCGCCCGGTGCTGACCCAGGTGGCCACCTCGCTGCGCTCGCAACAGGAACTGCGCCGCGAATTCATGGCCGCCACCGCGGAGACACGCTTCACCGCCGCCGCCTTTGCGCTGTTGCCGCTGGGGTTGGCCGCGTACATGATTCTGATTAACGAGAACTACTCCCGGGTTCTTCTGGACACCGACACCGGGCATACCATGCTCGCCATCGCCGGTGGCCTTCAGACCCTGGGCGTGATCATTATCTGGCGGATGATCCAGGGGGTCGGACGTGAATAGTGTTTGGTTCATCTCCGCGGCCGCGATCTCTTTCCTCGCCATCTGGGTGGCCTGGGCGAAAGCGCCGCAGTGGGCCCGTCGAGCCCGGATCAATGCACGTCTGCACCGTCTCGCCGACCAGGATGAAGAGGCCTCCAGCTTCTGGTTGTCCAGGCTTGCCAGCCAGTTCACCGAATCGTCCATTGCACGGGGTGATTTCGAGGACATTCGCGAGGCCTATGCCGCCACCGGGCGCACCCGTGAGCAGGCACAGCTTCTATACGTGCTGTTCTGCTGGATTCTACCGGCGATGGCCGTGGCCATCGGCTTTGTGTTCTTCGGCCCGATCGGTGGAATGATCGTGGCGGCGCTGTCGTTTCTGGTACCCCGGCGCGCTATCCGCTCAATGGGGGAGCGCGCTGAACAACGGCAGAATCTGGAGGCCGTGGAGTTGTGCCACCTGACACGCATGTTGATGGAGGCTGGCTTGTCCCTGGAGCGAGTGCTGCGCTTGATCGCCAATCAGGCCCGGCCGCTTCTGCCGATGCTTTCCGCCCGCCTCGACCGCTTCAACCGGCTGATGGAATCGGGTGCTGAACGCTCCCAGGCTTTGGATGAACTCGGCGAGAACCGTCGCATTCCCGTGCTCCGCAACTACGTGGTGCTGATGAAGCAAAGCAGCCAGTTGGGCGCCGGTGTTTCCCTCAGTCTGGATCAGATCATCGAAGAAGCACAAAACGTGGAACGTAACCGGGTGCGCGAGGAAACCAACCGTATCGGGGCCAAGATGACCGTCATCATGATGGCGTTCATGCTGCCCGCATTGTTTATTCTGATTGGGGGCCCGGCGGTGATTTCCATCGCGGAGGCGCTTGGGTAGCCCAAATTTTTAACAATAAGCGCGGGTGCGCGCTCGAACGAACAACGAAGACCAGGAGCAACGGATGCAAAAAATAGCGATGGGGATCATGGCCAGCGTGCTGATGGCCGGTTGCGCCACCCAGGCACCCAGCGAACTGCCCGGCGACCCGTACGATCTGGACCGGTTGAACTGCTCCGCCCGCATCCAACCGGAGCAACAGGTGCAGCTCGACATGGTCGACAATCTGATGAACCGGGAGCGCAACCACGCGGCCCTGGCGCAGCTGGAAGCCAAGCCCATGGAAACCGTGGATCACTGGGTGCGTTACGGTCAGTTGCAGGCGTCCACCGGCCACCTGGGAGAGGCGGAGACCATTTTTCAGGGGCTGGTGGACCGGTGCGGCACCGGCCGCAGCCACCACGGTCTGGGCATGGTCCTGTTGAAACAGGACAAGGTTCTGAGAGCGCTTCATCACCTGGAGATCGCGCGGGAACGGACACCGGCCTCGGCCCAGGTGCGCAATGACTACGGCTATGTGCTGCTCATGGTCGGCGATTATGAAGACGCCGCCTATGAGCTGCGCACCGCCATGGAACTCGGCGACGGCAAGGGCCCGGTACGTCAGAATCTGGCGGTGGCCTACCTGCTCACCGACAACTGGGGCGGCCTGGAATGGATGAAGAAGCAATACGACCTGAGCAGTGAAGAGCGGGCCTACGCGGAACGGCTGGCCGAGCAATTCGGGAGATAAACTATGAAACTGGTCATGGCTCTACTCACCCTGATACCACTGGCGGCGATGGCCGACGGCAAGCCGGAATTCGGTCTGTCCGGCAAAGTGGTGGAGGTCGAACGGGAGCACCAGCTCGGCGCTGCCACCCAGAGCGCCCTGGAACAGCAGCGTCGTTCGCCGCCGGCGGAAAAAAGCGAGCTTTCCGTGCCGGTCTACATCGACACGCAGCGCCGCCTGGCGGACAGCTTTAAACAACCGATTCCGGAAAGCTTCGGCGAACAGACCCGGGACGAGGAGTAGTTCTGATGTTTCGGCAGCGAGGCGCGCTCACCGTTATCACTCCATTGCTGATGTTGCTGGTGATTCTGCTCGGCGCCATGGCGCTGGACGGCGCCCGCCTGTTCTCTTTGCGTAAGGAAATGCAAAGTCAGGTCAATGCCGCCGCCACCGCGGCCGCCGATGCCGCGCAAGCCTGCGGTGGCCGGATGATTTCGCTTTCCGACATGCGTCAACGGGCCCTTGCGGCCGCTCGCGCACAGGGTTTTGAAGGAGGGGATGACGAACTGATCATTACGCCGGGCTTACTTGAGGACGTCGATGAGAATGGCGGGTTAATTTTCCAGGCCGCGGACTTTATTGATCAGACCAACGCCGTGCTGGTCAGCTATCAGCGTGATGTAAAAATCTCCCTACTTTTACCTGAAGATATTTTTGGAACGGTTTCCGTTAATGTAAATGCCGCGGTTAGGAAGGAGGCAGTGGTAACCATGAGCGCGGCGGGCAGCACGGCAGTCGTGGGCGGCGGATTATTAGGTGCATTGCTTGGTGCTATTCTTGGTGACAGCGACTACACGCTGGACCCGACTAGCCTGTCGAGTCTGGCTAATACGACTGTTCAGCTAGGTGAGTTGTTGAATGCGCTTGGCGTAAATGATGTTGCCGGCCTGCTTCCTTTGAGCGGACAAGATCTCGCTAACGCTCTGAGTGCTATCTCCGGCGCTGCTACTCCTCTTGGCCGCATGTTGGATAGTGTTGCCAGTACCGCTGGCATTGAGACCATTAAAGTCGGCGATATCCTTAGTGTGGTTGGTGAGTCCGAAGTGCCGCCAAATAGTGAGTTTCCAATTTATGACGTGGTAATCAGTTTGGTGCTCAATATAGTTCAATCTCAGCAGCCGGGTGAGGATGGTCTCCTTTCTTTGCCGCTGAATATCAGCAACCTCAACATTCCTTTATTAGCCGATATACAGACCGTTGATCTGGCTTTGCATGTCGGGGAGCCTCCTACCGTGGCCTTGGGTCCGGCGCGTCGCGGTCAGGATGGGGAATGGGTGACGAGGTTTTACGCACCCGACATTACGCTGGTGTTGGTGGCGGATGCTCGCCTTTTGAACGTGGATTTATTGGATGTTGTTTCTTTGAATCTCGCCAGTGTTAAAGTGCCGCTTGCGGTAGCCGTGGGTGGAGGTAAGGGTGAGCTCGTGGCAGCCGACTGTGCACGCGGTCGGATTAATGACGCCGAAGTGACTGTTGATTTGCATCGCCAAGTAGCCAGAGTCGCGACAGGTTCGGTGAACTCCCTCGGGGATCTTGAGCAAGAGGACATTGATACGCGGGTTGGCACCCTTAAACTTTTAGGTGTTCCACTTCTTGATCCCGCGATTCGATTGCGCGCAGGGTTGGACGTATTTATCCCTGGAGAAGAAAAAACGGTAACTTTTGATCCTCGTTACCCCCTTTACTGCTCGCGAGCACAGGGCTGTGAGCGACGGCTCTGGGAGGACGACGGCGCCGGTCTGGACGGGCTTAACCTCGACGTCGATGTAAAAGAAGTGAGGCTGCTAGGTCTGGATCTTGAATTTCTGCTGACTCCTGTCACGAACCTTCTGGAGGATTTACTCAACGGCGTAGTGAGCAGTCTTTTAAAGGCAATTGTAAATCCTTTATTGCAGACACTTGGCATCGGTTTGGGGGGTATGTCCGTGACCGTGTCTGGTGTGGACCAAAGCAATATTCAGATGGTCGAAAACATCACGGTTGCAGAGTAGATGACCGGCAGTGCCTCGGATGCTCGCGTCAGCAGGGCGGGTCGTGGAAGGGCGAGGTAAGGCCTTATCCGGCGACCAGCGCCCCGGACGCCGGGCTCAAGGGGCGGTGCTCCCCTATCCCGATTTCTGAAGGCTGGTGCTAGGCCTGGGCCGGCTGCACCCGGTACCCTTTCAGTGTCGCCACGAAATCCTGCAGTGCATGAATGCCGGATTCCTCGGCGTCCCGGCACCACTGGGCCAGGGACTCCAGCATCTCGGAGGAGTTGCGGCTGGTCTGGCTCCAGATCGACTGCAGGCGCAGCCGGTACTCATAGATGGTGGCCAGGGTGTGGTTGTGCTCGGTCAGGTTGGCCAGCCGGTGCTTGTGGCGGCTCTTGAAGAACCGCTGGTCCCGGTACAAGAGTGTGCGGGCACGACTGTAGAAGCCACGGGTGGCCTCGCAGGCGCGCGCCCTCTCCTGTTCGAACACCGGCTTGATCACGGCGCGGCGGTACTGGGCCATGACCTGGAAGCGGTGCTGGAAGACCGCGCGCAGGGTATCCAGATCCACGGCGGGTTTGGCGTTGTCGCGGTCCACCACCGGTTTGGGGGCGACCTTCTTCACTTTCGCCAGGCCCAGCGTCTCGAACAGTCGAATCCACGCCCAGCCCATGTCGAACTCAAAGCGGCGGATCGAAAGCTTGGCGGAATTGGGGTAGGTGTGGTGGTTGTTGTGCAGCTCTTCGCCGCCGATCAGCACGCCCCAGGGCAGCACGTTGCGCGAGGCGTCCGCGCATTCGAAGTTGCGGTAGCCCCAGTAATGGCCGATGCCGTTGATCACGCCGGCGGCGAACAGCGGAATCCAGATCATCTGCACCGCCCAGATAGTGATGCCGATGGCGCCGAACAGGGCCAGGTTGATGGCGCCCATCAGCGCGATGCCCAGGAAGGTGAAGCGGCTGTAGACATTGCGCTCGACCCAGTCGTCCGGGCAGCCGGCGCCGTACTTGTCCAGGGTTTCCTGGTTCACGGCTTCCGCCTGATAGAGCTCGGCGCCTTCGCTGAGCACTTTGCGAATGCCCAGCACCTGGGGGCTGTGCGGGTCTTCTTCCGTGTCACAGCGGGCGTGGTGTTTGCGGTGGATGGCGGTCCAGGCGCGGGTGTTCTGGCCGGTGGTCAGCCACAGCCAGAAGCGGAAGAAATGTTTGAGAGCCGGGTGCAGCTCCAGGGCCCGGTGGGCGGAATAGCGGTGCAGGTACACGGTCACGCTGACAATGGTCACGTGGGTCATGGCCAGGGTGATGAGCACCAGTGCCCAGGGGCCGGCGGAAAGCAGGCCACCGGAGAAGAAATTCAGTACGTCGTTCATGGCGGAAACACAGTTGCGAAACCTCGGAAGGTCCCGGATTACGGGGTCAATGGCGCAAACCATCGGCCACCTGGTACAGCGTAGAAACTAGCGAGTCAACAGCAGGTGACCCTCCGAGTGTACCTGAGCCCGCCATCCGGGGGCCAGATAAACCGTTCCCACCGCCTCGAACACCAGCGCCGGCCCGCGCAGCGCCTGGCCTGAGGCCAGATTGTCGCGGCGGTAAACCGGCACCGGCGTGTCCACGCCCGGCAGCCGGGCCTCCCAGGCCGGGGCGCCGTCGCCGCCGGCCAGAGGCGCGGGGGCCGGGGGGCGCGCCGGTGCCTGGCAGCGCACCCGTACGTTGACCCTCTGCACCGGCAGCGCCAGCCGGTGGCCGTAGCGGTGCTCGTGGAGGCGGTGAAACGCGGTCTCCGCCGCCTCCGGGTCGCCGTCCCAGGGCAAGCCGAGGGTCGACGATTGCCCTTGATAGCACAGGTCCAGTGTCACTTCGGTGACCACGTCGCTGTCGGGCACCCCTTCCGAGGCCAGTTCCCGCCGGCCGCGCCGGTCCAGGTCCGCCGCCAGGGCGTCCACCCGGGCGGCGTCGGCGCCGCCGGGCAGCGCCTGGATCAATTCCCGCTTGCGCGGTGCGTACACCAGCCCCTCGGCGGACAGCACGCCGGCGCGGATCGGCATCACCGCCCGCCGCATGCCCAGGTTCTCCGCCAGGGCGCACACATGCAGGCCGCCGGCGCCTCCGAAGCTGACCAGCTGGAAATCCGCCGGGTCGAAGCCCTTCTGAATGGAGATCACCCGCAGCGCCTGGCTCATGTGTTCATTGGCCAGCTCGATAATGCCCCGGGCCGCGCTCACCGTGTCCAGGCCCAGTGATCGCGCCACCCGCGCCACCGCTGCTTCGGCGGCGCCTCGGTCCAGGGCCAGGCTGCCGCCCAGGGCGAACTCCGGCTGCAGGCGGCCGAGCACCAGGTTGGCGTCGGTGACCGTGGGCTCCTGGCCCCCCTTGCCGTAGCAGGCCGGGCCCGGGTCGGCGCCGGCGGATTGCGGGCCCACATGCAGCAGGCCGGCGTCGTCGACCCGCGCCAGGGAACCGCCGCCGGCGCCGATGGTGTGCATGTCCACCATCGGCACCGCCACCGGGTAGGGGCCGATATGGCCGCTCTGGGTGAGGCGGATATCGCCGTCCAGCAGCGCCACGTCGGTGGAGGTGCCGCCCATGTCGAAGGTCATCAGGTGGTCTTCGCCCAGGGCGCCGCCCAGGCGGTGGGCGGCGCTGAGGCCCCCGGCGGGGCCGGACAGCAACAGGTTCACGGCGCGCCCGGCCGCCTGGTCGGCGGCCACGGTGCCGCCGTTGGACTGCATGATGGTCAGCGGCGAGGGCGCGGTGTGCGCCTTCAGGCGGCTGATGTAATGGTGAATGCGCGGCGCCAGCCAGGCGTTCAGCCAGGTGGCCATGCCGCGCTCGTACTCGCCCCGGGTGGGCAGTACCCGGCTGGACAGGCTCACCGCCAGGCCGGCGTTCTCCAGGGCGCGGCCCAGGCGCTCCTCGTGGTTCGGGTCCAGGTAGGCGAACAGCAGGTTCACCGCCACGGATTCCGGGTCGTGGGCGCGCACCTGGGCCACCAGGTCCTCGATGTCGGCGTCGTCCAGGTTGGTCACCGCCGTGCCGTCGGCGCCCAGGCGGGCGCTCAGCCTCTCCACCGGGGTGTCGGCCAGCGCCGTGGGCGCCGCGGAGGGCGTCAGGTTATACAGCTCCGGCCGGTTCTGGCGGCCGATCAGCAGCACGTCCTCCAGGCCCCGGTTGGTGACCAGTACGGTGCGCGCGCCCTTGCCTTCCAGCGCCGCGTTGGTGGCCACCGTGGTACCGTGCACGATCACCAGGTCGCCGGCACCCAGGGCCGCTTCCAGGCCCATCTCGCGGATGCCCTGCAGGATCGCCTCTTCCGGGGCGGCCGGCGTCGACAGCACTTTATGGATACGCGGAGTGTCCTCGCCGAGCAGGACGAAATCGGTGAAGGTGCCGCCGGTGTCGACACCGAGCCAATAGGCCATGTTGTCTCCCAGGATAGGATGTCTCCGTTGCCTGTGCCCGTTACAATCCAGGGCGTCATCTTAGCCTCCCTCACCCAGGATAGCCCATGCCCGAATTGCCCGAAGTGGAGACCACCCGGCGCGGCATCGAGCCCCATGTGGCCGGCCGCACCCTCACCGCCGTCACCGTGCGCGAGCCGCGCCTGCGCTGGCCGGTGGACGCTCGGGTCGCCGAGCTGCGCGACAAGCGCATCGTCGGCCTGCGGCGGCGCGCCAAGTACCTGCTGATGGATCTTGGTGAGCTGCACCTGGGAATTCACCTGGGCATGTCCGGCACTCTGCGCGTGGTCGCCGCCGACACGCCGCTGCGCAAGCACGACCACATCGACCTGCATCTGGACAGCGGCCGGCTGCTGCGTTTCAACGACCCGCGCCGCTTCGGCGCCCTGCTGTACCTGACGGACGCCCTGACCCACCCGTTGCTGGCCAACCTGGGCCCCGAGCCCCTGGACCAGGATTTTTCCGGCGGCTGGCTGTACCGCCGCAGTCGCGGTCGGCGGGTGTCGGTGAAGAGCTTCATCATGGATAACGCCACCGTGGTGGGCGTGGGCAACATCTACGCCCAGGAAAGCCTGTTCCTGGCCGGCATCCACCCCAGCCGCCCCGCCGGCCGCATCAGCGAGGCGCGCTACCAGCGTCTGGCGCTGGCGATACGCTCGGTGCTGGCCAAGGCCATCGAGGCCGGCGGCACCACCCTGCGCGATTTCACCAGCGCCGACGGCCAGCCCGGCTACTTCGCCCAGCAGCTGCTGGTCTACGGCCGCGCCGGCGAGCCCTGCCCGCAATGCGCCGAGCCGCTGCGCGGCGGCCGCCACGGCCAGCGCAGCACGGTCTATTGCCCGCGCTGCCAGCGCTGAGCGGGCACCGTTCGTCCGATCGCGCTTGCCGGGGCTCATATTGCCGGTGTAATAACAAAGATGTAGATTGTGATCTGATTGTGGGAAGAACAAATACTTAGGAACGACAATGGGTGCGACAAAAAACAAGAGGGAATCACGATGAAGCGAGCCCTGCGCGTGGTTGCGGCCACTGCCCTCGCCTCGACGCTATCGTTCGCCAGTGCCGCCCAGGCCCGGGACATGGATCTGGAAGGCGCCCGGCCTTCCGCGTTCGCCATGTTCGGTGATGCCCTGATCGTGCGCCCGGTGATGACGGCGGCCACTGTCGGCGGCGCGGCGATCTATGTGGTGACGCTGCCGTTCAGCCTGATCGGGGGGAATGCTCAGGAGGCCGGCGAAACACTGGTCGTGGATCCCGGCGCCACCGCCTTCGTACGCTGCCTTGGCTGCACGCCCAGCCAGCACGAGCGGAATCAGACCGATCAGGAGATCCGTCAGGCCAACCGCGACTGATCCCGACACCGCTTTCAATAAAAAGCCCGCCGTGGAATCCACGGCGGGCTTTTTTGTGGGGCCTCTGATATCCCGCCGGCCGGCTTTGCCGGCCTTTCGCAGGCGGGGCCCGCTCCCACAGGGCCCGCTTCTACAAGGTTCAGACGGCTTCTTCGTGGCCTTCGTCGCGGCCCAGCAGCATGTACATGGCCGGCACCACGAACAGCGTGAACAGGGTGCCGATGGTCATGCCGGCGGCCACCACCAGGCCGATGGCGAAGCGCGCGCCGCCGCCGGGGCCGGCGGCGATCAGCAGCGGCACCATCGCCAGCACCAGGGCGGCGGTGGTCATCAGCACCGGGCGCAGACGCACGGCGGCGGCGTGTTCGATGGCGCGCCGCTTGCCCATGCCTTCCAGCTGCATCTTGTTGGCGAACTCCACGATCAGAATACCGTGTTTCGATATCACCCCGATCAGCGTCACCAGGCCCACCTGGGTGTAGATGTTCAGGGTGGTCAGGCCCAGGCTGACGAAGATCATCGCGCCGCACACTGACATGGGGACGGTGATCAGCATGATGATCGGGTCACGCCAGGATTCGAACTGGGCGGCCAGCACCAGATAGATCACGATCAGCGCGAAGAAGAAGGTGACGATCAGATCGCTGCCCTCCTTCATGAACTGACGGGACTGGCCCGAGTAATCCACGGAATAGCCGGAAGGCAGCACCTCGTCGGCGGCGTTTTCCAGCACACCCAGTGCTTCGCCCAGTGTCACCCCGGGGCGCTGTACGCCGGAGATGGTCACCGCGTTGAGCTGCTGGAAACGCTTCAGCTGCTGGGGCTGCACGGTTTCTTCCAGGCTGATCACGGTGGCCAGCGGCACCAGGTCGCCCTGGCCGGTGCGCACGTAGTATTGCTTGAGCTGCTCCGGCGTCAGGCGGCTGCCCCGCTCCACCTGCGGGATCACCTTGTAGGACCGGTTCTCCAGGGAGAAGCGGTTGGCGTAGCCGCCGGCCAGCATGGCGCCCAGTTCCTGGGCGAGCTGCTGCATGGTGATGCCCAGGCTGGCCGCTTTCTCCCGGTCCACCAGGATGTTGTAGCGCGGCTTGTCGATCTTCAGGTCGGTGTCCATGAAGATGAACTTGTTGCTGGCGCGCGCCTTCTCGAGCACCTCGTTGGCGAACTCCTGCAGGTTTTCGGTGGGCTCGGTGGTACCGATCACGAATTCCACCGGCAGCGCGCCGCCGGCGGTGGGCAGCGAGGGCGGCACGAACGCCGCCACCTGCAGGCCGGCGATGCTGTTGATCTTCTCGGACAGCTCGTTCTTGGCCTCGGCGGTGCTCTGCTCGCGCTCGTTCCAGCTTTTCAGCACGAAACCGGCCAGCGCGGTGTTGGAGGCTGTGGTGGAGCCGCCGCCGCCGATACCGTTGAGCAGGAACACATTGTCCACCGACGGCATGGTGTCGGCGATGTCGTTGAACTCGCGGGTGAACGGCTCGAGGTAATCCAGCGTCACATAGGGGTCGGCGGTGGAGGAGGTGAGCACGAAGCCCTGATCTTCCGCCGGCTCCAGCTCGCTGGGCGAAGTCACGAACAGGAAGTAGCAGGACACCAGAATCACCGCGCCGAACACATAGATCACCGGCAGCTCGTTGAGCGCGCCGTGCAGACGTCGCTCATAGCTTTTTTCCAGCTTCTCGAAACGCCGGTTCACCCAGCGCTCGAAGCGGTTGCCGGTGCGGTCCGGGTCATGCTCCTTGAGAATCTTGGCGCACATCATCGGCGACAGCGTCAGCGCCACCACGCCGGACAGCAACACGGCGCCGGCCAGGGAGAACGCGAACTCCACGAACAGGGTGCCGGTGAGACCGCCCATGAAACCGATCGGCAGGTACACCGCCACCAGCGTGGTGGTCATCGCCACCACCGGCCAGGCCAGTTCCCGGGCGCCCTTGATGGCGGCGTCGTACGGCGACAGACCCTCTTCCACGTGTCGGTGAATGTTCTCCAGCACGATGATGGCGTCGTCCACTACGATGCCGATGGCCAGTACCATCGCCAGCAGCGTCAGCAGGTTGATGGAGAAGCCCATCAGCAACATCAGGAACAACGCGCCGACCATCGACAGCGGCACCGCGATGGCGGGAATCAGCACCGAGCGCAGTGACCCCAGGAACAGGTAGATCACCGCGATCACGATCAGCACCGCCTCGATCAGGGTTTTCACCACCTCGTCGATGGAATCCTGAATGTACTCGGTGCCGTCATAGGGAATGTCCCCGGCCATGCCTTCCGGTAGTTGCGGGAACACTTCGTTTTCCAGGATGCCGCGTACTTCCTCGATCACATCCAGGGCGTTGGCGTCGGTGGCCACCTCAATGCCCATGAAGGTGGCCTGCTTGCCGTTGAAGGTCACCGACGACTGGTACGACTCCGAGCCCAGCTCCACGTCCGCCACGTCTTCCAGGCGCACGATGGCGTTGTCCTCGGAGCGGATGATCAGCCGTTCGAACTCCTCGGTGGTGTTCAGGTCGGTGGCCGCTTTCAGGTCCAGCGCCACGTTGGAGCCCTTGGTGCCGCCCACCGCGGCCAGCACGTTGTTCTGCTGCAGGGCGCCGTACACTTCCGAGGGGGTGATACCCAGCGCCGCCATCCGCTCCGGCTTCAGCCAGGCACGCATGGCGAAGGTGCGGTCACCGAGAATCCGCGCGCGCTGCACGCCGTTGACCGTGGCCAGCTTGGGCTGCACCTCGCGCACCAGATAGTCGGTGATCTGGTTGTTGTCGAGAATCTCCGAGGAAAACGACAGATACATCGAGGCGATGTTCTGGCCCACCGCCAGTTCGATGGTGGGGTCCTCCGCTTCCTCGGGCAGCTCGCTGCGCATCTTGTTGACCTTGGCCACGATCTGCGTGAGCGCCTCGTTGGGGTCCTCGCCCAGACGGATGTAGGCCTGGATCGACGAAGCGCTCTGCAGCGAGGTGGAGACCAGATAATCAATGCCGTCGGCGGACGCGATTTCCTGTTCCAGCGGCGTGGTGATAAAGCCCTGAATCAAATCCGCGTCGGCACCGGTGTAGACCGTGGTCACGGTGACTACGGCGTTTTCCAGTTCCGGATACTGACGCACGTTCAGTTCCGTGGCGGCGCGCAACCCGAGCAGAAAGATAAACAGGCTGACCACCGAGGCCAGCACCGGCTTGCTGATGAAGATGTCCGTGAATTTCATGGCTATCCTCAGCTGTTGCCGGGTGTCGGCGTCGCATCCGCGGAGGGCTGCACATCGTTCTCGATGGTCACGGCGGCGTCGTTACGCAGTTTCAGCAGCCCGCTGGTGGCGACCACTTCGCCGGGCTTGAGCCCCTCGATCACCGCCACCAGATCGCCGCGCCGGCGGCCCAGTTTCACGAACCGCTTTTTGACGATCTTGTCGGCGCCGTCCGCTTTTTTGTCGCTGTCTGCGTCGCTCTCTTCGTTCTCGCCGGTCTCGCCTTTTTGCGGCGCGTCCTTGAGCACGAACACCGCGTTGCCGTAGGGGGCGTAGCTGATCGCGGTACGCGGAATCACCACAACGTCCTCGGATTGCGGCAGCTGAATGTCGACACTGGCGAACATACCGGGGCGCAGCTTGTTGTCGTCGTTCTCGAAGCGCGCCTGCACGGACACGTTACGGGTCGCTTCGCTGACACCGGGCTCGATGGCGGAAATTTCCCCTTCGAACTGCTGGTCGGTATAGGCGTCCAGCGTCACGCGTACCTTCAGGCCCTTCTCGATGCGGCTCAGCTCCTGCTCGGGCAGAGCGAAGTCGACGAAGATCGGCTGCAACTGGTTCAGGCTCACCACCGGGGTGCCGGCCTGCAGGAACTGGCCCAGATCCACCTGGCGAATGCCGAGCACACCGTCGAAGGGCGCACGCACGGTTTTATAGTTCAGCTGTTCGCGCTGGGCCTGCGCCTGGGCCACCGCCTGATCGCGCTGGGCGCGGCGGTTGTCCAGCTCGGAGCGGGAGATTGTGCCCTGCTCGAACAGGCGCTGGTAGCGGTCGTATTCCTGGCGGGCCAGGCCGGCGGTGGCCTCCAGCGCATTGAGCTGGGCGCGGTCGGCGGCGGCTTCCAGGCGGATCAGCACGTCGCCCTTTTTCACCGAGTCACCGGATTCGAACTCAATGGCCTCCACTTCGCCGGGCACCTGCGCGGTCACGTTGACGCCGTTCACGGCGTTGACGGTGCCCACGGCTTCCAGAATCGACGCCCAGTTGTCCTGGCGGGCTTCGTAGGTGGAAACGGCGGCGGCGGGCTGCGGCATGTTGTCGAAGAAGTCGTTCATCATCTTGCCCATGAACGCCTTGAAGCCAAAAATAAGACCGAAGACGACAGCCAGGATGATCAGCATGATCACCATGCGCTTGCTGAAGATGCGCTTACTCATTGACCTAAACCCCTGATGTGCGGCTGTATTTTAGTTGTTTGCCCGTAGGCGGAGGGGGGATTCATCCGGCGGCCCCGTCGTCAGGCAATGGTCCTTGTTGCGCACGTCTCTGCAGAGACGCGCTGTTTGCATCCTTGTCGATGATCGACGGACTGAATCGACCCCGAAGTGTGAACAGAAATTAAACAGGCATCAAGCGCCGGATCATGACAGTCCGGCTGCGTCATCCGACTTGCGTGGCGAGACGCTCCAGAACCGTATTCAAGTGTCGAAAACCGAGTTCGGTGCAGGCGGCCCGCTGTTCGTCCGCCACCAGCAGCCCCTGCGCGCGGCTGGACGCCAGCGCCGCGTTGATGGTCTCGGCCTCAAGACCGGTGCGTTGCGACAACATCGTAATCGGTACGCCTTCCACCAGACGCAGCCCGTTCAGCAAGGCTTCCAGCAGCGGTTCATCAATCACGGTGAGGGCGCGCCGCGCGTTCAACGGGTCGGCCAGATAATGCTCGGGCATGCGTGTTTTCTGAAAACGCAGTAATTCCCGGTCGGTGGTGACCTTGCCGTGGGCGCCGGCGCCGATCGCCAGATAATCGCCGAACCGCCAGTAATTCAGGTTGTGCCGGCAGCGCCGCCCGGGCCGCGCGAACGCCGACACTTCGTAGCGTTCGAAGCCCTGCGCGGCGAGCAAGCCCAGGCCCTGCTCTTCCAGGTCGGCGCGGCTGTCACCGTCGGGTTGCTCCGGCGGCGCGCGGAAGAAGGCGGTATTCGGTTCGATGGTCAGCTCGTACCAGCTCAGGTGCGTGGGCTCCAGCGCCACCGCCTGGCGCAGGTCATCCAGCGCCTGCGCCGGCGTTTGCCCCGGCAGGGCGTGCATCAGGTCCAGATTGAAATTGTCGAAGCCGGCGTCGCGGGCGTCGGCGGCGGCGCGCAGGGCTTCTTCGGGCCCGTGGATGCGGCCCAGCGCCTGCAGATGCCGCGCATTGAAACTCTGCACCCCGATCGACAGCCGGTTGATGCCCGCCGCCCGGAAGCCGGCGAAGCGGCCGGTTTCCAGGGTGCCCGGGTTGGCTTCCAGAGTGATTTCGATGCCGTCGCTGAAGCTCAGCCGTTGCCGCAGCCCCTCGAACAGGGCGGCGTAGAAGTCCGAGCTCATCAGGCTGGGCGTGCCGCCGCCGATGAAGATCGCCTCCAGGGGGCGGCCGCGCACCCAGTGCAGGTCCTGGTCCAGGTCGGCGAGCAGAGCGTCCAGGTAGGCGCGCTCCGGCAGCTCCGACTGGCGCTCATGGGAGTTGAAGTCGCAGTAGGGGCATTTGCGCACGCACCAGGGCACGTGCACATAGAGCGTCAGCGGCGGGGCGGCGAGCATGGCGTTACTCAGAGGGTTCTCGCAGGGCGTCCATCAAGGCCTTCAACGCACGGCCGCGGTGGCTGATGCGGTTCTTCTCCGCCGGCTCCATTTCCGCCGCGGTGACGCCCAGCTCCGGAATCAGAAAATGCGGGTCATAGCCGAAGCCGCCGTTGCCGCGCGGGGCGAGCAGAATCTCGCCTTCCCAGGTGCCCTGGCAGATCAGCGGCGTGGGGTCGTCCGGGTGGCGCATCAATACCAGCACCGCCTGATAGCGGGCGGTGCGGGGCGCGTCCGGCAGATCGCCGAGCATGTCGATCAGCAGCGCGTTGTTCTTGGCGTCGCTGGCGTCGGCACCGGAGAAACGCGCCGAATAGATGCCCGGCGCGCCGTTGAGCGCGTCCACTTCCAGGCCGGAATCGTCGGCGATCGCCGGCAGGCCGGTGTGCGCCGCCGCGTTGCGCGCCTTGAGGATGGCGTTTTCAACGAACGTCAGGCCGGTTTCTTCCGCTTCCGGCACCTGGAAGTCGCTTTGCGGCACCACCTTCAGCGCCAGCGGTTCCAGAATGGCGCGCATCTCATCCAGCTTTTTCTGGTTGCCGGAGGCGAGTACGAGAGTATCCATGGTCGAGATCCTGGTGATCCGAGAGAGTGATTAGAGCGTCACCCGGTAAATGGCGATTTCCCCGAACAGGTTGGGCCAGGCCCGGGTCAGCCGGCCGCTGCGGTGATGGCGATTGACCACCTGCCGCTCGATGATGCGGATGTTCCGCTCACGGCAATGGGCTTCGAAATCCTTCACCGTGCACAGGTGAATGTTGGGCGTGTCGTACCACTCATAGGGCAGCGCCGAGGACACCGGCATGCGGCCCTTGAAGCCCAGATAGGAGCGCACCCGCCAGTGCCCGAAGTTGGGGAAGGTGATGATCGCTTCGCGGCCCACCCGCAGCATCTCGTCGAGAATGCTGTCCGGGCGCAGTACCGCCTGCAGCGCCTGGGTCATCACCACATAGTCGAAGCGGTCGCTCTGGAAGTTGCCCAGGCCCTTGTCCAGGTCCTGTTCAATCACATTGACGCCCTTGGCGAAGCAGGCGGCGATGTTGTCCTGGTCGATCTCCAGGCCGTAGCCGTTCACCTGCCTGTCGTCCTGCAAATGGGCGAGCAGATCGCCGTCGCCGCAGCCCAGGTCGAGCACCCGCGCGCCCTTGGGAATCCAGCGGCTGATCAAGGCCAGATCATCACGCATTGGAAGTGGCCTCCGCGACACGGCCCATATAGGCGCCGAACAGTTTGCGGTACTCCGGAATCGGCAGCAGGAAGGCGTCGTGGCCCTTGGGCGTGTCGATCTCCGCGTAGCTCACATTGCGGCCCACCTGCACCAGGGCGTTGACGATTTCCCGGCTGCGTTCCGGCGAGAAGCGCCAGTCGGAGTTGAACGACATCACCAGGAAGTTGCAACGGGTGTCGGCGAGGGCGTCCTCCAGGGTGCCGTCGCACTCGCGCGCCGGGTCGAAGTAATCCAGTGCCTTGGTCATCAGCAGGTAGGTGTTGGCGTCGAAATTGCGCGAAAAGGTCTCGCCCTGGTGGCGCAGGTAGGACTCCACCTGGAATTCCACGTCGAAGCCGAAATGAAACCGCCCGGAGCGCAGGTCACGGCCGAACTTCATGCGCATGGCGTCGTCGCTGAGATAGGTGATATGCCCGACCATGCGCGCCAGGATCAGCCCCTGGCGCGGGTAGGTGTCGTGCAGATAGTAACGCCCGCCGTGGAAATTCGGGTCGGTGAGGATCGATTGCCGGGCCACCTCGTTGAACGCGATATTCTGCGCCGACAGCTTCGGCGCCGCCGCGATCACCACCGCGTTGGCCAGCCGGTCGGGGAAATCCATCGACCACTGCAGGGCCTGCATGCCGCCCAGGCTGCCGCCCACCACCGCCGCCCAGCGCTGGATGCCCAGGGCGTCCGCCAACTGGGCCTGGCTTTTCACCCAGTCCTTGACCGTCATCATCGGGAAGTCCGGCCCCCAAAGCTGGCCGGTTTCCGGGTTCTGGGAGCCGGGCCCGCTGGAGCCGTGGCAGCCGCCCAGGTTGTTGGGGCAGACCACGAAGAAGCGGTTGGTATCGATCGGCTTGCCCGGCCCGATGCAGCTGTCCCACCAGCCCGGACGCGGGTCCTCGGCGCTGTGATAGCCGGCGGCGTGGTGGTGGCCGGACAGCGCATGGCAGATCAGCACCGCGTTGGAGGCGTCCGCGTTGAGGGTGCCGTAGGTCTCGTAGACCAGATCGTAAGACGGCAGCACCCGTCCGCACTCCAGCTCCAGGGGCTGGTCCACGTGCAGGGTTTGCGGTTGTACCAGGCCTACGGAGTCCTGGGGAATCGTTTCGGGCATTTCGGGCAACCATCCAAAGGTGGGGCAAAGTCTATCGACCGCCCCCTGGCCGTGCAACGCGAGCGAGCGGCCAGCTTTTGCAGTTTTTTATCGGCGCCGGGCAGGCGCGCCGGCGCGCACGCTTTAGCATGGGTCCGGCTCGTTTCAAACCGAGAGCGGTCAAAGGAGAGCATCATGAGCAAGCAACTGGACGGCAAACGGGTGGCGATCCTCGCCACCGACGGCTTCGAGGAATCCGAACTGGCGGTTCCGCAATCCACCCTGCGCAGCTACGGCGTCGAGGTGCACGTGATAGCGCCCAGCAAGGACGGCATTCGCGCCTGGGCGGAAACCGACTGGGGCGACACCTATGAGGTGGACAAGGCCCTGGACCAGGCCCAGCCCGAGGACTACCACGCCCTGGTACTGCCCGGGGGCCTGTTCAACCCGGATGAGCTGCGCCTCAATGAACAGGCGCTGGACTTCGTGCGCGCCTTCTTCAAGGCCGGCAAACCGGTGGCGGCGATCTGCCATGCGCCCTGGATTCTGATCAACGCCGGCGTGGTCGAGGGCCGCACCCTGACGTCCGTGCCCTCGGTGGCCCAGGACCTGCGCAACGCCGGTGCCACCTGGGAAGACCAGGAAGCGGTGGTCGACAACGGTCTGGTCACCAGCCGCACGCCCAAGGACCTGGACGCCTTCTGCAAACGCTTGATGGAAGAACTGGCGGAAGGCCGCCACCAGAAGCAGCACGCCTGAGGCGTGGCGGGCCGCCCCCGGGCGGCTCCGTTCCTTCCCTGGCCTACAGCAGCGGGCTGAACGCGCTTTCGTCGCCCTGGCGTTCCACGTCCAGGCTGTGGTCCAGCAGGCGGTGCACTTTTTTGCGCTGCTCCTCCCTGTCCACATCGACGATAATCAGATAATGCCCCTTTCGAATGTCGTCCAGATACGGCTTGAGATGGTAATTGGCGTGGGAGATTCCACGGATACCTCCGGCCCAGGCCCCGTGTGAACCGAAGAACAACACGCTCACCATCACGCCCCAGAAGCCGATTTCCAGCCCCCAGGGATCGATACCGCTCAGTGCCCAGCCCACCAGCAGGCCGATCACCGCGCCCACCACGGCCCCGTAGAAGCCGGTGGTCATGATGTTGGTGTCTTCCCATGGCGTGGTGGCATGGATACCCTCGCGGCTCAGTTCGCCGTTGTCGCGGGCCATGACGTGCACCCGGTTAGTGCCGATTTCCGACTGTTCGATGTTTTTCAGGGCTGTTTTCACCTGATCCATGCTGTTTACGAGGTAATACACTCTGAACATGGTGATGCGCTCCTTATCGCCGGATCACTTATCCTTTGGAAAACACATGGTGCCCGGGGGAGCGTAAACAAGGGGTAGAGAAAGAGGGAAGGGAGACGATGAGTCGTCGTGAACCACTGGACCGGCTGTACGCGCTGGTCGCCAATGAAGAAGACGCGCGCACCTGCCGCGATATCAGCGAAGAAGCCTGCCGGGAAGTGCCCGGTAATTTCTTCAAGATCATTCTCGCCAATGTGCTGACCAAGATCGGCGACCTGCTGATCAACCCCAAGACCGTGCTCGCCTGGCTGATCGGCGCGGTGGGGGCGCCCGGGGCGCTGGCCGGCCTGCTGGTGCCGATCCGCGAATCCGGCTCGCTGATCCCGCAGCTGGCGATCGGGGCCTGGATGCGCCGCCACCCGGTGCGCAAGGGGTTCTGGGTGTTCGGCTCGGTGCTGCAGGGGGCCTGTGTGCTGGCCATGGCGGCGGCGGTCTGGTGGCTGCAGGGCCTGGCCGCCGGGCTCGCCATCGTCGGCCTGCTGGTGGTGTTCAGCCTGGGGCGCGGCTTTTGCTCGGTGGCGATGAAGGACGTGCAGGGCAAGTGCATCCCCAAGGCCCGCCGGGGCCGCCTCACCGGGTTGGCGTCCACCCTGTCCGGGGCGGCGACGCTGGCGGTGGGGGTGTCCCTGTTCGGCGGCGACAGCGAGCCGGGCATGCTGTTCTACACGGTGCTGCTGCTCGCCGCCGGCCTCGCCTGGTGGCTGGCGGCCACGGTGTTCGCCAAGGTGGACGAGTTCCAAGGCGAAACCGCCGGCGGCGGCCACGCCCTGCGCCAGGCGTTCGAGAGCCTCGGCCTGCTGGTCAGTGACGCGCCCTTCCGCGACTTCGTGATCGCCCGGGCGCTGCTGATGGCGTCCGCCCTGGGGTCGCCGTTTCTGGTGGTGCTGGCCCAGAACCGGGCCGACGGCGCCGCCCTGCTGGGCGGCTTCCTGGTGGCGTCCAGCTTGGCCAGCACGGTCAGCGCCAGCGTCTGGGGCTATATGGCGGACGCCTCCAGCCGCCAGGTGATGATCCGCGGCGGCGCCCTGGCGGCGCTGGTGTGTCTGGGCGTGGCGGCGGTGGCGCTGGCCGACCCCGCCTGGAACGGGCTCACCTGGTTCTATCCGGTGGCGTTCTTCGTGCTCAGCATCGCCCATTCCGGCGTCCGCATCGGCCGCAAGACCTATCTGGTGGACATGGCCGGCGGCACCAAGCGCACCGACTACACCGCCGTCAGCAACACCGTGATCGGCGTGCTGCTGCTGGTGCTGGGCGGTGTCAGCGCGGCGGTGTCGCTGCTGGGGGCGCAGTGGGCGCTGTTGCTGTTGGGCGCCATGGGCGTTCTGGGGACGTTTTGGTCCTGGAAGCTTAAGGAAGTGGAGTAGTCGCGGGCGGCGGTTTCACGGCGCTCAGAACAGCGGCCAGAAGTACACCGCCGCCGCGCCCGCGGCCACCACGCCGGCCAGGCTGAACAGCGCCAGAGCGCCGTCATGGGCGGCCAGCGCCAGGGCATAGAAGGCGATGATCAGCGCCGGCACCGCCGCCGCGAAGGGCACCAGTTCCAGCGGTATCATCGCCGCCGCCAACACCAGGCACAGCGCCGCGCCCAGGCGGTTGAACGGCCACACCGTGAGGGCCCGCAGCCGGGGCTTGAGCAGCCGGTCGATGCGCTCCGTCCAGGGCCGCACCTTCTCCACCGCCGCGCGGAACCTGGCCCGCTCGAAGGACATCTGGCGCAGCCGCCCGGGCACCCAGGGCGCGCGTTTGCCGAACACCAGCTGGCCGGCCACCAGCATGATCAGCAGCGCGCTCAGCGTGGGCACCCCGGGGATGGCGCCGGTGGGCAGCAACACCATCAGCGTCGGCGCCAGCAGCAAGGGCCCGAAGCCCCGCCCCTGCATGGTCTCCACCACCGATACCAGCGACAGCTCGCTGCCGTCCGGCTCGTCCGCCAGCTTAACGAGAATGTCTGTCAGCCCCAGGGCCGGTTCGTTCGCGGGCACGGGTTCTCCTGATCCTTGTGGAAACGGGTGACGTTCCAAGTCCCGCTTAGCCTGTCGCAAAACGGTCGGGCCCGGCTATCAAACCGGCGTGAAGATTTACCTTTTATAACGATTTTTCGAACAGTAAGTCCCAGACGCCGTGGCCCAGACCGGCGCCACGGCGCTCGAATTTGGTTTCCGGGCGCCAGCCCGGGCGCTCCGCGAAACCGCCCTCGCCCGCCGTATTCACGAAGCCGGCTGAGTCGTTCATCACCGCCATCATGTGCTCGGCGTAATCCTGCCAGTCCGTCGCCATATGCAGCACGCCACCGGGGCGCAGCTTGGTGTTCACCAGCGCCACCCAGTCCGGCTGCACGATGCGCCGTTTGTGGTGCTTTTTCTTGTGCCAGGGGTCGGGGAAATAGAGCTGCAACCGGTCCAGGGAGCCGTCAGGGATGCACAGCTTGAGGATGTCCACGGCGTCGTCGCAGTAGGTGCGCAGGTTGCTCAGGCCGCGCTCCTGGATTTCCAGCAGCAGGGCGCCGACACCGGGCCGGTGCACCTCGATGCCGATAAAGTCCTTGTCCGGTTCCGCTTCCGCCATCCCGGCCAGGGACTGGCCCATGCCGTAGCCGATTTCCAGCACCCGGGGCGCGTCGCGCCCGAATTCCGCCCGCGCATCCAGCACGCCCTGGGCCCGTTCCAGACCATAGCGGGGCCAGAGTGTGTCCAGCGCCTTGCGCTGGCCATGGGTGAGCCGGCCTTCGCGCAGCACGAAGCTGCGTACCCGGCGCATCACCTTGCCGGTTTCCGGGTCTTTGTCCTGGTGTAGAAAATCGAGCATGGCTATTACGGTCCGAAACAACGTCTCTGGTATCCCGCCGGGTGGCTGACGCCACCCTTTCGCGGGCAGGCCCGCTCCCACAGAGCGCGCTAAATGAGCCCTTCGCCGGGCGACGAGGGGTTGGCGTACACCCGCTTGGGCATGCGTCCGGCCAGGAAGCCTTCGCGGCCCGCTTCAATGGCTTTTTTCATGGCGCCGGCCATCAGCACCGGCTTGTTGGCGTGGGCCACGGCGGAATTCAGCAGCACGCCGTCGCAGCCCAGCTCCATGGCCAGGGTGGCGTCGCTGGGGGTGCCCACGCCGGCGTCGACGATGATCGGCACCTTGGCCTGCTCCATGATCAGCAGCAGGCTGTGCGGGTTGAGAATGCCCAGCCCGGAGCCGATCAGCGAGCCCAGCGGCATCACCGCCACGCAGCCCATGTCTTCCAGCTCCTTGGCGACGATCGGGTCGTCGTTGGTGTAGACCATCACCTGGAAGCCGTCGTCCACCAGCTCCCGGGCCGCCTTCACGGTACCGGCGATGTTCGGGTAGAGGGTCTTCTGGTCGCCCAGCACCTCCAGCTTCACCAGGCTGTGGCCGTCGAGCAGCTCGCGGGCCAGCTTGCAGGTGCGCACCGCGTCCTCGGCGTTAAAGCAGCCGGCGGTGTTGGGCAGGATGGTGTAGCGCTCCGGGCTGACGAAATCCAGCAGGTTGGGCTCGTCCGGGTTCTGGCCCAGGTTGGTGCGCCGCAGGGCCACGGTGACGATCTCCGCGCCGCTGGCTTCGATGGCGTCCCGGGTTTCCTCGAAATCCTTGTACTTGCCGGTGCCGATCAGCAGCCGGGAGGCGTAGGTCTTGCCGGCGATGGTGAGTAGATCTTCGCTCATGGTCGATTCCGTGTTGGGAGGTTCTGCATTCTGATGAGCCGTGTCCGGTCGTAAATCGCGCTGCGAAGCTTGCTTCGGTCGCGATTTACCCCCCTCCGATCGCATGGACGACTTCAACGGTGTCGCCCTCTCGCAGGGTATGGGTGTCGTGTTCGCTCTTCGGCACGATCTCCCGGTTCACCTCCACGGCGAGCCGCCGGCCGGTGAGGTTCAGCTCCGCCACCAGGTCGGTCACCGTGGTGCCGTTGAAGGTGTGGGGGTCGCCGTTAACGATCAGATTCATAGCGCTTTCACCAGGGACCAGGTCAGCCACAGCCAGCCGATGATCAGTGCCAGGCCGCCCAGCGGGGTCACCGCGCCGAGCCATTTCTGGCCGCTCAGCACCAGCACGTAAAGACTGCCGCTGAACACCAGCATGCCGGCGAACAGAATCCAGCCGGCGGTGACCAGCCCGGACGCGCCGAACTGCTTGGCCAACAGCCCGGTGAGCAGCAACGCCAGCGCATGGTAGAAGTGGTACTGGCTGGCGGTGCCCCAGATTTCCAGCATCGGGCCGTCCACCCGGGCCTTCAGCCCGTGGGCGCCGAACGCGCCGAGCAGCACGGCCAGGGCGCCGTTGAGCGCGCCCAGAATCAGCAGCAGTTTCATAATCGGCAGTGTGTAATGAGTGTGGGCGGCAGTATAAAAGATGTGGAGCCAAAAGGGGGCGTCCTCAACCCCGGCCCGCCCATAAAAAAGGTTCATCGCGTTTTAGCGGGAATGCTCCCTTCGGTTAGGGGCGCGACGGGCCGATTCGGAAGTCAGTCAACAGGGGAACTAAGCGGTAGGGG